>Ga0137378_10003928_pt1 | contig 12834 bp, 16 predicted proteins | sample SagtaG_21_FD_104813 | JGI IMG/M metagenome (GOLD analysis project Ga0137378, IMG submission 104813) | Vadose zone soil microbial communities from Sagehorn Ranch, Mendocino, California, USA - Sage2_L_60_16 metaG | ecosystem: Environmental > Terrestrial > Soil > Vadose zone | place: USA... | reverse complement strand
GATTCCGCTGGAGGTGATGAAGCCGGTGAAGACCTGGCACGAGCCCTCTACATAGTGACGGAATGAAACCGTAACTCCGCGAGAATAAACGATCTTGTTCAGCGAACTGTGGAAGTTAGGTTAAGGACGCATGGCACAAAAGTCCCCACAGGGCGGATCGAGTTGGTTTTGTCGGATGGAATTAATTTCAAGCTGGAGGGTCTTCGGAAGACCAATTGATGTCTACGAGCCTCCGACTTACGCCTTTCATTTCATCGTAGATGGCTTTCAGCCGTTCTCTCACCCATTCGCGTTGCTCAGGTTTGACCTGTCGGAATGAGCGAAAGATGGCTTCTTCGATTAGATTAGCTTGCGCGGATACATAGGCGGGCAATTCGTTCTTCTTGTACATAAAGACGGGAGTGGAAATCATGTAGCCTTTGATGTTCCGACCCCGGAGCTCCGCCTTCAACTTCTCAATTACTCGGCCCCACGCCCTGCTTCGCTTTATTTCCGCCTTACTTTGCACTAAACGAAAAAGTTCGACGGCCATTTTCTGCCCATTGGAGTCCGTCAACTCGTAGTCGAAATTCTGCCCGGTTGAAACAGGAACATCACGACCGGGGAGGCCGAGCGCAATGCCATTTGCATTCTGAGATAGGTAATGAAGCGAAAAATGGTCTCTTCCTCGTGCTGTTCTTTAGGCATGACTTAGCGTACCGCATGAGCTAATGCGAGCAAGGATGGGTTATTTGAATATTTTGGCTGTCTCGGGGCGATCATCGGATCGCCCCGGTTTTCTTGCGTCGAGAGAGTGACATCGCACAAAAATGCTGACTAAATGTTGTGCGGCATCTTCTTGGGGACAGCACGCGTTGCCTTGCGCGGCGCGCTCTTGGCGGTGGCGGCGCTCGATGCGGACGGAGCGGCATGCCGCCTCGGGTTCGTTAACGTCGTCCCTTGAATGTTGTTAAAGGGCACAGTCCGCGCAAATGTCGGCAGGTTATGCGCGCGCACTTGCGTCGCTGCCTCGAAACCTGACGCCAGCTTGATCAGGGTAGGCTCGCTGAAGGCTGTCCCGAAGAAGCTGATCCCCAGCGGCGTACCAAACACCATGCCCGCGGGCACCTGCACAATCGGATACCCCGGAGGCGCTGCGAGGCCCGATGTCCCAAAGATGAAGTGGTCGCCGAATATCAGGTCGGTTGCCCACGCTGGGTTATCGGTTGCCGACACCACTGCATCAAGACCGAACTGGCTGATGGCCGCGTCAATGCCGTTTGCGCCTGCGTTGTGGTCGATGGCGAGTGCCTCGTTGTAGGACATGCCATTGGGAAACGCCGCCGAAGTGAATCGCGAGTCAACAAAATTGGGATCGGCATTTATGGTCTCCGCGAGATCGAAGATGTCCTGATTGAAGAATGGCATCTCCTCCGCGGCGTGGGCATTGTTGAAGTCGATGGCCGTCTGCAGCGTTCCGCCTGCGACCGGAACGCCGACGCGTGTAGCGAAGTAATTTGCGACATCGAACTTGAAGTCGTAGAGCAGAACAAAGAACTCGCCGTCAGCCGAAGGGAAAGTGAAGCCCGCTTGATCCAGGTCAATCACAGTGGCTCCTGCCGCCGTGAGCACGTTCACCGCTTGCTCGAACGCATCCAGCACCGGCTGCGGCGTTGGAACAAATGGATCGAATCCATCCAAGCCTGCTCGCGTGATTCCAAGCTTCGCGCCCTGCAGGCCGTTGGGATTAACGAATTGCGTGTAGTCCGTAGGGATATTCGTGGGCCGGGTCTTGCCCGTACCCTGCCATCCCAGCGGCACCCCGCCCGTCGCTGCATCGCGTCCATCGTACGTCCGGCTCTGAATGACGCCGAGCGCCGCAGCGGCATCCGCCACAGCGCGTCCGTGCGGGCCGACGGTGTCTTGGGTGTGGGAGATAGGAACGACGCCGGCGCGGCTAGTCAGACCTACCGTAGGCTTGATACCGACCACGCCGTTAGCATTCGCGGGACAAACGATGCTCCCGTCAGTCTCGCTGCCAAACGATACCGCAGCAAAGTTTGCCGACGTGGCCGCGCCCGATCCAGAGCTCGAGCCGCAGGGATTGCGATTGATGCCATAAGGATTGTTTGTTTGACCGCCCCTGCCAGACCAGCCGCTGATCGATTCGAACGAGCGGAAGTTCGCCCATTCCGACAAGTTGGTCTTGCCCAGAATTACAGCCCCGCCAGCGCGCAGGTTCGCCGCCACAGTGGAATCGCGCGGGTCAGGCTGACCGCCAAGCGCAAACGATCCTGCGCTGGTCTGCATCTTGTCGCCAGTACCAATGTTATCTTTGAGCAACACCGGGATGCCATGCAACGGTCCCAGCACAATTCCGCGCCTGCGCAGCGCGTCCGCGTTGTGCGCCATAACCAGCGCATCTGGATTTATCTCAATTACCGCATTTACCCTTGGGCCGTTTTGGTCGAGCGCGATGATGCGCGCGAGGTATTCCTTAGTCAGTTCCTCGGACGTGAGCTGGTGGGAAGCCATCTCCGCCTGGAGTTGTGCCACAGTGGCTTCGTTGTGCTTGGTCGGAATGGAGTTCGAGTTCTGCGCTGCTGCAGTTGACACAAGCAGCGCCGCAAGAAAAAGACTGCGTGCAGATGAAAATCTCATGTCGTTCCTCCTGAGACGTTGCGGCGGGCCGCAAGCATAGTACGTCCTTCAAATAAGAACCTTCAACCAGCTTTGCTGATTTGACAATTAGCTGACAAGTGCAAGATCCCAATCCCAATGTCATCCCGACACCGTTCGCCGAAGGCGGGCAGCAGAGGACCTTACGATGCTTATCCATCTGCATGGACGTTGCGAGGGGCAGCTAGCAAGATTTTCTTTGCGTACTTGGCGGCACTTCTTTGCGACCTTTGCGGTTGAGAGCTTCTGAATCCGCATTCTGATGAGTTCCGCCCAAACGCCCTGTCCGGTTGTAGAATAGAAGTCAGCACCAGCGCGCTCATTCTTCAAGATCCAGAGAGTTCAACTATGTCCCAAAACAACGGTCACCCCACCAGTCTTCGCCTGAAAACCGGCCTCGCCGAAATGCTCAAAGGCGGCGTCATAATGGACGTTACGACGGCCGAACAGGCCGTGATCGCCGAAAAATCCGGCGCAGTTGCGGTCATGGCGCTCGAGCGCGTTCCCGCGCAGATTCGCGCCGAAGGCGGAGTGGCCCGCATGGCCGCGCCCAAAAAAATCCGCGAGATCATGGCCGCGGTTTCCATTCCTGTAATGGCGAAATGCCGCATCGGCCACTTCGCGGAGGCGCAAATTCTCGAAGAGCTAGGGGTTGACTATGTCGATGAATCGGAAGTGCTGACTCCCGCCGACGAAGCCCATCACGTCGACAAGCATGCCTTCAAAGTCCCATTCGTCTGCGGCGCGCGCAATCTGGGAGAAGCTCTGCGCCGCATCGGCGAAGGCGCGGCCATGATTCGCACCAAGGGAGAGGCTGGCACCGGCGACGTGGTCCACGCGGTCAAGCACATGCGCCAGATCGTACAGGACATGAAAATTCTCACCGTCCTGAGTGAAGGTGAGATCTTCACCAAAGCCAAAGAACTGCAAGCGCCGTATGAACTGGTGAAGTTGGTAGCAAAAGCAGGGAAGCTGCCAGTGCCAAATTTCTGCGCTGGAGGCATCGCCACACCCGCCGACGCCTCGCTCGTAATGCAGCTAGGCGCGGAAGCCGTGTTCGTCGGCTCCGGAATCTTCATGAAAGACTCCACCACCTTCGCTCCTCCTGAAGAAGCCGAGCGCCGCGCCCGCGCCATAGTGAAGGCCACCACCCACTACAACGACCCTAAAGTGTTACTTGAGGTCAGCGAAGACGCTGGCAGTGCGATGAAGGGCCTCGCGGTGTCCGGGATTGATGAAGCGCAGATGCTGCAGACCCGGGGATGGTAGGACGGGAAAATGGGCAGTGAGCAGCCGACAACTTGATGGCAAATCTACGCGGTGAGATCGCGGAGGTTGTGACCGCTTGGATTCTGACGAGGCCGTTTATGGCCTCCGGTACGGGCAACGTGGCTGAGGATTTTAACAACCCAGACCTGACGTACGTTTATTTACTTGAAGACAAGCTCGAAGATGAGCTTGTTGCAAGGTTGTCTGAGTTAGCGGAGAACAAGGCGGGACGTCTTAACTTCTACTTCGCCGTAGAAAAACTCCGAAAATTTCAGCAGGATGCGTCAGATTTTTCGGCTTACATTGAGGGGAACGGATTTCGGCGGAAGCGGAACCACGACATCAGCCACAAAGAACTTCCGGAAAAATGGGAAGATCACAGAGCGCCATTGCACATTCCATGTCGCAATGGTGCGAGCGGTCGCTTACGCTCTACCGCTAATCAAACGGATTGATCGACATGTTCTGGGCCCTTCAGCCCCTTATTTATGGCGGGAAGTTCGGAAGCGTCGATACCAGCCGATCCTCTCTCCACCCCGTGTCCAGTGTATGTTGGTGCCGTATTACCGCCTTTCCGGCGCAGATCGCATTCGGATTGTGCGCGAAGAGGAGCGCGAAGGGATAAAAGTGTGGGCGGAGATGCCCACAACCGTCAACGGAGTACCGACGAAGGTGCTTGTGTCTCAAAAGTGGAGAGTGGTTATGCTGGGAGACCGTCCTGTGGCGCTTGATCAGTATCCGTTACAGAAACTAAACGGGATTCAGGCTTCTCACCCCGTTTTATGAACAGCGGAAGATCGAGGCGAAGTATAGGTGCAAATATGCGAGCGAGGACAAGCTCTCGTTCGAACCCATACAGCGGCAGCATGTTTTGGCCGACGGTCGCGCGACAGATTTGTGGACATCGGCCTCAATTTGAACGATGAGATAAGGAAGAATATGGGAGTCGTCAATGTTGGGGACGTAAAGAACTTCACGCTCGAAGTGCAGATCCTCGCCGGCTTTGAAGCGCCCGCTGTTTCGAACTCCGCCGTGGAGCCCACCGCTGCACCAGCGTAACCTGCACGTTTTACTCAAGCGGCTCCGCGTCAAGCCAAACTGAAGCAGGCACAAAGAAAAATCGCCCTCACTCGCTGATTTTGTCGAAAGCCACCCCCGACTCCTGAAAGTAGCCCCAGGCCGGGTGACGGGCTGGCCCACCTTTTTGAAAACTGATTCTCCATGAGGCTGCCCACCCTTTGCGGTTTTCAAAGGGTGGGTTTTCGTCCGGAGACACAATGTTCATCCATCGCGTTGTTGTCGGCGCGATTCTGTTTGACTACATGCACCTGATTAGTGGGCCTGGAGCGGTTTTCGATGGTACGCTAACGGCGAGCGCAGACCAGTACTGGCTAACAAGCAGCGTCGGTTGGAGTTGAAGATGTAGAGGGGAAGACTTCGTAGGGTGAAGGGTCGAGATCCCCCTTCGACTTCGTTCAGGGCAGGCTCTAGTCGCAAAAGACGTGACTAAGGATGGGGCACCCGCTACTGGTCGAATGAAGCCCATTGGTTGACAATCAATTCGTCCTTTCAATAGGTTTAACGGCTATGACGCGAAGCCAGCAGCCTGCATTGACGGCATTTGCCATGGGGATGGTCAGCCTCGGTATCCTCGCGCTGATCTACGGCGATTTCGCAATGGTGTGGCAGCCGGTCGCATCGTGGATCCCAGGCCGGACGGTTCTTGCCTACGCTTCCGGCGTCATCATGCTCTTAGGTGGTGTTGGATTGCTCGTGAGAGCCACGGCGGCATGGTCGGCTCGTATCCTGTTTTCATATCTCATCGTGTGGCTTCTGCTGAAAGTGCCCGCTCTTGTGGTGGCGCCGGGGATGGAGGCTGTCTGGCTCGGCTTTGGCGAGATTGCCGTCCTTATGACCGGAGGCTGGGTTTTGTTCTTAAAGATGTCTGAGCTGCGAGAGGGGTCGCCTATGACGGTGGCGACCAGCGAGAAAAGCGTACGCATTGCGCAGATGTTTTTTGCGGCTTGGCTTATACCGATCGGACTCTCACACATCGTGTATGTGAAGGTGACGGCGGATCTGGTACCGGCGTGGCTACCTTATCGTGTGGGCTGGGCGTACCTGACCGGGGCCGGACACATCGCTGCCGGTCTAGGTGTGCTGTTCTCCATCTTTCCGCGTGTGGCTGCGATGGCCGAAGCAGCCATGATAGGTGTGTTTACAATTCTCGTCTGGGGGCCTGCGATTGTGGCCGCTCCGAAAACACGGCTGCCGTGGACAGCATTTTTTATCTCTTGGGCAATCGCATCAGCGGCATGGGTAGTGGCCCAAAACATCGCACCGAAGCAGGCGGCGACCGAGAAGCTGGTCTCCGGAAAAAGTGCCGCAGTCTAGTTTCAAACAGTCTGCGTTCCAATCCTTCGTCCCAAGCAAGAGGCGATGATGAGCAATAATGTTTCCCTTGAAATTGTGCCAGCACGAATGCTTGCGGCAGTTCGTCGGCAGGTTCGTATCGGCCAAGTCGGGGCCGCCTTTCGGCCTGCGTTGGATCAGGTTTGAGAATTCCTGCAGCAACGTCCTGGATTGCGCACCGACGGCCACAATGTGTTCCTCTATCATCATCCGGCCGGCCGGCAGTTGCCGATGGACGTGGATTTCGGGGTTCAGGTAGCGCGTCCATTTGAGCGATCGGGAGACGTGTTCTCGACCGAAACCCCTGCAGGAAAGGTCGCGACCGCTCTACACATTGGCCCTTATGAACGATTAGGCGATACTCATAACGCGATCCATGCCTGGGCGGCAGCAAACAGGATGACATTTGCGGGCAAATCCTGGGAAGTTTACGGTGACTGGACAGACGACGCAGCAAAATTAGAGACGCGTGTTGAGTACCTCTTGTCCTGAGGGGTGGCCCGATTAACTTGCATCTCAACACTCGCGGTGGTTTCATCCAAGCTCAACCCGTTCGAAGTTGCTCAGGATAGGCTTTGACGGCGAATTTTTCCAGTGGTGGCCGAAAGTCAAAATTCCCACCCTAACGTCGCAAAGAACGCGCCCTTAGGATGGGCACGCAAAAAAGGACAGGCTTTTGCGGTTTTCAAGGGTGGGGCAGCCTCAAGTTTGGGGGACCAAAGGTGACCAGCCCGCCCTAGGCGCTGTAGTTCGCCACAACTCGCGCCACCTTTCCAATCGCAGATAGTTCCATGAACTCTGCCGGGCGGGTGCCCTTTTGATTTGTGTAATAGAGCACCACGCTGTTTACGCCCCAGAGTACGTCCTCAAGACGAAAGTTGAGTTCTGGGTAAGCTTCTAGCCCTCGCTGGAAGTAAGCTCGTAAGCCTTTCCGGCCACCTTGCCATCAGAGGTCTGCAACAGCTGGGCGGCCACTGGCGAAATCAACTGAATTGCATCCTCATAGTGCGTCATGATCAAGTCCAGATCATGAGAGTTCCAAGCCGCAACCCAATGGTTGGCCAGATTCCAAGCTTCGTCTCTAGTCATTGCCGTTTCTCCAATGGAGCCATTATCTGCTCCGCCCACCGGTCATAGTTGTTGCACACTTCAAAATTGACTTTGTGCGCGACTCAGCGCGCGTTCAAGTGCGATCTCGTCCGTCGATTGTCTAAACGGCAATCGTTATCAGGCGCAGGTGCCTTCTGCTCAAACGCCAGATGTCCCTGAAGCTTGTCAACTCCGGCAGCATGTCCTTTTGGATCAGTAGCTTAGATCTCCTTTAGAGTTCTTAAGAATTCCGTCAGGACACAACTCGCCAAATTGGTGCAGGCTAGCGCCCGTAACGTCTGTGCTGGATTCAGCAGACATTTCGCCTACCAACGGCGAGGCTGAACGACAAGGAAAACATAACGATGGCGGCCTTCGGAGGACTTCCGGGTTTTCGAAATGGCAGTGAAGATGGCGGCTTGCTTTCGGGCAACACTGCTTTGGGAGGAAATATGACAAAGCGCGGCAAAGTGTTACGCGATACCAACGCGGGACCTGGTTTGCTGTCGATCGACGGGCAGCATGTCCAGTTCTCGCTGGAGGGAGTGTGACGTTCTGAGGCTCCGCCGGTTCCGGGCATGGCGGTACAGGTTGAGTTTGCTCAGGACGGAAGCATCGTTGGTATCACCACAATCTCCGATTCACAGATTGCGAAAGAGCAAGCCGGCGCGGTTGTTGAGGCCGCACGGCAGAGAGGCAAAGTATTGGCCTCTTCGGCGATCGCGAAGTTTGGACTGCCGACACTAATTGCGACTGGCCTGCTGATGATCGGATGGTTTTTCCTGACTGCCGCATCCGGGCCGGCCAGCGCGACCAGGGCAAGAAAACCTTATTTCTGGAAAGACCAGCGCGCAAGCCTGGGCGGGTTGCTTCCGCTCTTATTTATGTTCATGGCCGCGATCATGCTTCGCAGCAGCCTCAACAGCAGCTTGGGAGGAGACGTCAGCGGTCCTCTCGGCGACATGGCGAGACAAATGCGCGAAGAGGCCATGAAGGCGGTATCGCTCGGGTTTGGGAGTTATTTGTCAGCACTAGCGTGTCTCTATTTCGCCGGTGTTGCGGTGAAAAAGTTCTCGCTGGCGCGAGGTCTGGCCACACAAGCGCCAGCAGGATCAAAGCAGGTAGCCGCACAAGAGATTGTGTAGTGGCGGGCGTCCACGCCCGCCAAGCAAATTCAAAATTGGAGGATTGAAATGCGCCACTCGAATCTGAAAAAGCCTCTCCTGCTCGCGATCCTGATAGCTCTGGCCGCGGATCTTTCAAACATCAGCCTCGCGCAGATACAAGACGCGTCCGCAGCGCAGGCAGCAGCGGCAACCCAACCTTCAGCCGCAACGCAAGCGCAGCCAACCCGGGCACCGCAAATTTGTGGAAATCAGCCTCTTTGTTATGAGTCGGCGGACTTCTCGGCGACGATCACCCACTTTCGCACCAGCGTGGTGAACAACTATCACGTGATTGATGTCACGATGCGCTTCCAGAATAAGACCCAGCAACAGCTCGTTCTCGGTTATGTCGTGAGCTCGGGGATCGCCACCGATGACCGCGGCAACCGGTCCATTGTTGGGGGAGCGAATGGATACCACGGTATCGGCCTGGTAGCGGGCAGCAACTTTGATCCGAAATTCGTCGTCCGTCCCGCAGGATTCGGCGACGCACAGTTTGAGCTGGTTTTGCAAGGCTGGCCGCAAGTGATCGGCTTCACCTACGCGTTCGACGTGGCTGTTGCCGAGATCAACAGCTTTGAGGGCAATCAGCACACGTTGGGCGAAGAGTACCCGATTCATTTCGATGGGCTAAGAAACGGAGTAGGCGCGGCCTCGCCGATGTTCGCGGGTGGCTCGGCGCTCGGCTCTGCCCGTATTTCGAATTCCGCGAGTGCGGTGTCAAATCCTTGCGCGGCCGCAGGATCTCTCGGCCAGGGTGCAGGCCAGGCCGCTTCCACGGTCTCGAACGCCGCAAGTGCGATCTCCAACCTGGGATCCATGTTCCACCACAAGAAGACGCAGAACGCCGGCCAGGCGGCCGCGAATGCCGCGGGCTGCGATCCCAATGCCACGGCTGGAATGCCTGGGCCGGGCGCGGTGACAACGAATGCCTCGGGGCTAGCAACGGCGCCGACAAATCCGCTGCAACAGGCGGTTTCCAGAACTGCTTCGCCCGCAACAGATTGCGACAACCCCTGTTAATCCATTGGCGAGTGCCCCTGCCCAGACAATGACTCCCACAGCCGCAACGAAGACAGGTCAGATGGCAGTCACCAGGGGCGCAGTCGCAAATCCTGCGACCTCCCGAGTCGCTATCGTAACAGCGCAAAATGCTGCAAGCGCAACCGTGAAACCCAACCCCGCGGCAGCCAAGCCTGCGCCTGCAGCTGCGGCCGCTAAACCCAGTTCGGTAAAAACGAATACCAAAGCTCAAGCGCAGAAGCATCAGACCGCGGCTGTGAATGGAAATTGATGGGGAATTCCTCTGTGCCCTCCGTGTCCTCTGTGGTTAATGCATTTGCCGTAGCCACGGAGACACAGAGGTCCTGAAATGAATTCAGCGCGAAAAAAAGCTGTGCAGACTTGCTAACAATTTTCGCGTCAACACCCGGCGGCGTAATTCCCGCCAAACATCGCTGTGATTGGGGGATTTGAAATGCGCCACTCAAAAGTAGAAATCATCTTCTCGCTCGCCGTTTTTACCGTAATCCTCGGAATTATTGCAGGAACGGCAGCCGCGCAGAAGCCGAGCATCTGGCAACAGATGAAAGACGCTGCCAAGCAGGGCGCGCAGCAAGGGCAGCCCCAGCAACAGCAGCCACAACAGCCGGGACAAAGTCCAGCCCAACAGCGCCAAAGGCCCGGTCAGCAGCAGGTGCCGGGCCGAGCTCAGGGCGGAGCTCAGATTAACGACTCCGGCCCCTTCAAGCCGCCTGCTGGCACCAAGATTGAAGAGACGGTCCTCGCTCCGCTGCAGGAAGGTGCAAGTTTCGAAGTCAGCCCGCACGGGGTTCACGTAGCTACCGCAGAAACCGACGGCAGCCGCGCGGTGGTCTTCTACGATGGCGTCGTGGGGCGGAAGTTTGACGAGATTCTGAGGCTACCTTCGGGACAGAACACTCGCATTGCGTTCAGCCCTGATGGCAATCGTTGCGCCTACTGCGCCCGCGCTGGCACTCAATATGTAGTGATGGTAGATGGCAAGGAACTCGTGCGGAGCTCCGAATCCACCGATGGACGCTTCGACGGGGAGACTTGCCACCTCTACTTCACTTCCAACAGCAAGCACGTGTACTACACAAGCCATGTGAGCCTCGGCAACCAGCGCGGACAGAGCTTTACCCGGTTCGTTTTCGATGGAAAGCCAAGCCCCACCGGCAGCGCCGGCGATGTGGCGTTCAGCCCGGACGGTGACCACTATGCTTACAATCTGACCATTAGCGATCCTTATCATCAAGACCGCTATGCCTTAGTAGTGGACGGAAAGATCGCGCCCTATATGGCTGGAGCGCCGCAATGGACCGCGGACAGCAAACACGTGTACACGCAAAGAACGGTCCCCGGACAAGGCACGGAGTTGCTGTTCGACGGCAAGCCCCTCATGCGCGCGTTCGGATTCCGCGTGTACATCCCGCCCGTGGAGGACATGGTTGTGGTCGCCGTCACCGGCGGAACCAACTTCCATCCGTTCTCATTCCTGGTGGTCAACGGCAAGAAAGTCCCGGGCAGCGACACCGTCGAACGCGGAATGATTGATAGGGTGGAGTTCAGTTCAGATGGCAACATTATGCCGCGATTTGCGGAGACACCAGCAACCATCATTACGTCATCACCGATGGCAAGCGCGGGCAGGAGTACAACTCGGTTGACCAGATTGCGTTTACTGCGGATTCATCGACGGTCGTTTACTCAACCGTTGTTAACGGCAAGAGCTTTATCGTGGTTGGAGATCAAGAGTTCGGGTCTCTCGGCTCGGTGAATCCCCCGGTAATCGCCCCGGCCGGAAATCGCGTCGCTGCCTTCATGGGGATGAATGGCAATCCAAGCCTTTTGATGGACCGGAAGGTTACACCCCTGAGTGCTCGCGGCGGAGACAATCTAAGTTTTACCCCGGACGGCGCGCATTATGCGTATTTCGCAACCGACGCCAGTATGGGCCGTCGCCATGTGATCGATGGAGTGCCGCAGCCGCAGTCGGCTCTCAGCGGGGACATCATAGATATGCAGAATCCTTCGGCTTTGAAATATATCTTCAGCGCCGACAGCAAGCATGTAGCTCATTTCGCAATTCCGCCCGCTCCAACCGGCGATTATCAGAGGGGGATTTTCCTTGACGGCAAGTATGTTGTAGTCAGTTCGGAAGGCACCAGTACAGATTTGTCGTTTTCTCCGAACAGCAAACATCTGTTCTGGATCCACGCGTACGGTAATCGACCGTACCGGGTCTTCATTGATGGTAAGCCGCTGGTGGATTTTTATTCAGCCGGAAACACGCTGGCGACCATACCCCACTGGCGGGATTTCGGGCCCGACGGCACCCTGTCTTTCCTGGCACAGGATGACAATTCGCTGAAGAGGATCACGATCACGCCGTCGCCGGAGACGAGCCTCGCTACGATGTTGGGCGGGGGAACTGCGGTTGCAGCAAAACAGTGAACGCAGTGTTCCCGATTAATGCGAACACGTTACTCTGAATCGACAAAACACCCAGTCATTCCGAGGTGTCGAGCTTGCGAGACAACGAGGGACCTGCTGGCCGGCGAACAGCAGGTTCTACACCCCTCTCGCGCCGCTCGAACGGGTTGGAATGACCCTGGGTAGGAAAGGCACTTATGAAAAGGAAATTCACTCTATCGGATGCACTTGCATTCGTCATGCTGGGCGCGCTAGGCGCAGCCATCGGCTGTGGTGGCAAAATTGAAGGCAATACCTACGAAGACAACGGCGGGGTGGTGAAGATCGAGTTCAAATCTGGCGGCAAGGCTTATCTGTCTGCCGGGCCGGCCACGACTACCTGCAGTTATTCGGAAAGCGGCAAATCCGTGACCTTGACTTGCGTTGGTGACAAGACCCTTTTCACCGTCGAAGATGACGGGGCATTGAGCGGGCCGCCCGAAGGGTTGCTGACTCGATTGACGAAGAAGAAATAATTGTCAATCTCCGCTGCCTAGGAAGCACAGTTCGCGATCTCTGCGAGGAAAGTCAACTTCAAAAGCTTTTAACCGCTGAGATCGCAAAGCACTCGCAAACGGTCGCAGAGAAAAGCTTTTCTTTGCGAACTTTGCGGATCCTTAGCCTGAAGTTCCAGATAAGTTCAAACAGTATTCTGCTGATTCGCTAGGGGATAGTTCAAAGTTCAGTTTCCTGCTACTGGCAACAGATTCATCAACTCGTACGCCTTCGCCTGCAGCGGTGTTGG
>Ga0137378_10003926_pt1 | contig 12835 bp, 16 predicted proteins | sample SagtaG_21_FD_104813 | JGI IMG/M metagenome (GOLD analysis project Ga0137378, IMG submission 104813) | Vadose zone soil microbial communities from Sagehorn Ranch, Mendocino, California, USA - Sage2_L_60_16 metaG | ecosystem: Environmental > Terrestrial > Soil > Vadose zone | place: USA... | reverse complement strand
TTGTCCAGCCCTGCATCCCAGAACACTATGGCACCGACTTCATCACTGCCGACGATCTGCTGCGATGTCGGCTTCTCTGGGGCTTCTTTATCGAAGCAATTCGGGAACTCACTGGCTCCAAGCCTGGCCAGCCCTTCATTGGCGTTGTTGGCGGGCCTGAACTGGCTGTTCGCTTGCATCCGCTGCGTGTTCTGCCGCACGCCAACTTCATCGTCTGGTCGGCCGGGTTTTGTATCGAGGATGCACGCAAGCTTCGAAAGAGTATCCGTGATAAAATGTGCAATTCCCGGCGCATTCATGACGGCCTCTACCCGGCCTTAGCCTGCTATCGGCTGGCTGGTGCAGAAGACCTTGGGAGGGTTCTGGGCTACATGTGCAAGCCGATTGACCTGGCCGGCGACTACATCAATGCCGCCGAACGAGTCAGCTTCGAGACAAGTGCCATGGAGGCGTTGAATACCGAAACCAATCTCTTCCTGAAGCATCTCCCTCTGGTCTTTGCCCGGCTTCCTCGCATTGGCCGCTATGGCCAGTGTTCGGCCTCTCACCGCTCATATTTCGGACACGTCACCGAATGGCGCAAAGCCAAGCGACAGCGCGATGCAGAACGACGCAAGGCTGGATGCTGGGGGCAATCGGAGCCTCGATGGCGAGACCCGGCCACCTGGCAACCTGGCCGCTCAGCATTGGAGAATTGGCAGGCTTTTGTTACCCAGGAGTTGACCCGGCCCAAGCAAGCACGCCATTCACGATTCCACTACTGGCGTCGCGCTTATGAACCAAAAACGCCGTTCGGTATCCTTCATCGGATGCAGGAGTGGGGAATGCCCCGGTTTCCGAGGGCCAAACAGCCGCAAAGCTGAAGCGTATGAATCTTCGCTGCTGGTTTGCCTCATTCCGATATCAACATCCGCTTTGCCGGAAAATTCCTTTCCTTGCACCTCCGACGAGAGAGCGGAGCGAGAGCGAAGCGAGGGAGGAGGAGTGCAAAACAGATACGCAGGCGACCCAACTTTTTGCGGAGCGTAGGGCCGAACGAGCGCGAGCGAGTGAGAGCGCAGCGGTGCCCGAAGCGCAGCAAAAATTGTGTCGCCGTAGTTTCGTTCCCTTCCCCGGGCAGGAAAAGGCAGACCCCGGCCCATGAAAGGAACCATTAAAAAGCCAACTCGCCCACCATGCCGTCTTCAATAACCAATCACAATTCCAATTATGAACGACCACGATTCTGATACAAACAACACCAGTTTAATTTCACGAGTGTCTCTTCAGCACTACGGCCTCTGGCACCTGCCAGCAAAAATCAATCCCAACCGCTTTATCCATAAAAGCCTTTCGTGTTGGGCAGAAAATGATGCAGTTGGTTGCCCATTTGCGTGCCGTTTTTGTTATGTCCCCGATACATCGACCAAGAAACTCGCCCAGCCATTAGCCGGGCTTGGAGTTGAAGACCCAGATGCTGATTGGGGCCGTTACGCCTTTCTTCGAGCATGGGATGAAAAGGCGTTCCTGCGCTCCTTGAAGGCTGCGGAGGACACGCCGCTGGATCAACTGAATGCAGACGGCAACCGGGCAGTCATAATGAGCAGCACCACCGACCCGTTCCCAATCTTCGCCGGCCCAGATCCTTCCAAGAACCGGGAATTGAATCACCAATCGCAAGAGATGAGGTGGCGCTCACTGGAACTCATCCGAGATCGCTCGACGATAAACGTTCGCATCCTCACACGCAGTCCGCCGGCCCGGCAGTTCTTTGACCTGACGAAAACCCTTGGTGATCGTCTCGTGTTCGGTATGAGCCTTCCGACGCTCGACAATGAATTGGCGCAAATCTATGAACCCAGAGCGCCAGCACCGTCTCAACGCCTGGCCACGTTGAGAGCAGCCAAAGATGCCGGGTTGCATGTCTATGTCGCGATGGCGCCAACCTACCCGGAATGTGAGGAGGAAGATTTGAGACGCACCTTGCTGGAAATCAAGGCACTTGAGCCATTAACCATTTTCCATGAACCGATTAATATCCGGGCCGAGAACGTCGAGCGCATCGCCGCTCATGCTCAGTCAATTGGACGGAGTGTCCGAACAGAGGTCTTTGCCACTCGGCTCGCATGGCGCCGTTACGCAATCAATGCTCTCAGAACTGTAGAACGGCTCGCCACTGAGCTTGGCCTCCTTGACCGGCTTCACCTCTGGCCTGACCAGGATCTTGCCTCCAAGCATGGCTATTTGGCGTTGCTCGCAGAGAGAGACCTGAAGTCGAATGTGGCAGTTGCCGATTTTCTAAGGCTAAAGGAGGCACATCAGAAGCAATGCGAAGAACACCAAGCATGGTTGGAACACTGGTGGAACCGAATCAGCGAGTGGCCGGGTCAACCAAATGGGAGGCGCTTACTCGCTGCTTAAACTGCAAAGCAAGACCTTTATGACCGAATACAACATGAATGATCCCTCCGTTTCAATCGGCGCCAGTGTGGTCGGGCCTCCGCCAATTCCAGGGCTACCGCCACCTCCGCCACCACCACCACCACCTCCACCGCCTCCGCCACCTGATGAGGTCCATCCAAGCGCCTATTTTAGTTGGCAAGAGGGTGCCGGGTGGCGAATTGCCGGAAAGGGCCCTCCGCCCAAACGGAGGGAGATCATTCGCGTCCGGACAAAGGATGGCGAAATCCGCACGGTCAGGATTCTGAAAGCCCCGGAATGCTGCTGGCCGCCTGAGAATGGGCCACGGTCTCCGTTCATGCCGGAGTGGATAGCAGAATTCGGAAACACGCGACGATGACCTTACGAAGAGGTCTGAAAGCGTCACCAATAACCAAACTACTGAAATATGGGCGGGCCTTACCGGCCTTGGCAAATAGGATCGATCCCTCGTTATGATCTCTGTCTTATTCTTTTCTTATTATATAGGTGTCAATACCCCGAATACCCCCAACACCCCAGATACCCCCGAATGCACGCGCAGGTTAACTGCAAATTCCGAAGGCGGAGTTTTCGTCCGGCGTCAAAGCTGCTCGGGAATCTTGGCTTTTTCAACAACCCCAAATAACTCCTTAACAAAATAAACAATGAAACTTGAACTCATTCCGGTTCAGATCCCACCGGAAACCAATTGGGATCATAAACGCGACAGTAAATATACAGAAAACCTTCTCGGCGACGATTGGTCATTCGAGGATGTCCTGTTGCGCTGCTTCAATTCGCAACGTGAACTTTCCGAGGCACTGCGCCGAGCACTCGTATTTTTCGGAGAGGATCTCGAGCATCAGGCCAATCTCACGATACCTGAATTAATCGAACGAGTTGAAAAGCGCATCAGGTCAATGGCTCCCTCAAGTTCTTATTTGGAACGCTTCACCGAAGCCTTGAGTGTTTGTCGTTTCGTACAGGAAGAGTGGAGCCGGGTCATCGGCATATACGGCGGTAACCAAAGTCTGGATTGGTTGGCCCCGCTCGCCGATCTCGGTGACTGGCTTGTCACCGCAACCATGAATTTTGAGGAGGGCATGGTCTGCGAGCACTCGGATTTTAAAAGGGAGTGGACGAGATACTTCTCACGGCGCGGAAAAAGCGATTCCTTGGTTGGAACCGCAGTCAATTTTCCCCCGACATGACGCACCGCGGAGTTATTGCGTAAAAACAAAGGAAAATGCGGTGCGAAGGAACAGAATCAAAAGAAAAATCAAAAACATGGAAAAAGAAATGCAAGAAAAGTCCAAAGCGGAAATCTTGGAAATAATTACCCAACACGTCGAAGCACGCATCGAGGATGTCTTTGATATGGCCGACAAAAAGCATTCAATGCCGGGATTTGAATCTTCCTCCAGCGTGGGTCCATATAAGCTTCTGGCCAGAGCTTCCCAGGAATCGCCAGTATTCCACGCGGTCGATTCACGGACCGGCGAAAAATGTATTGTCAAATTTGGATCCCCAAAGTCTGCACTATTACCCGAAACTGCGGACGCAATTCGAATCAGGCTTGAAGAAGAATCCAAGAAGCTGCGGCGGTGGTCGGTCTGCCCCAATGTCGTTCGTCTGTTGGATGCCCAACTAGACCTCGATCCTCCATTTCTGGTCCTTGAATCGCTCGGAATTAACCTGAATGATAAAACACCAGATAATGAAGGCCTTTCTTTTACAGAGTGCCTGGCGGTATTGCGCGATGTTTCTGCTGCTTTATCCGGGATCCACAAGTTCGGCGATGATCATGGAGATGTGAAGCCCGAAGGTATTCTAATGCATCTAACAACTGGACGTTGGACATTGACCGACCCTGGCGATTCGGACCTTTCCACTGACGATTATGCATCCGAGCACCTGAAAGGATGGGAGGCAGATATACTCGCCCTCGGCCGTACGTTTATCACCAGTTACACTGGCAGCATCGACAGCCAGCTCGATGATTTGATGCGTGGGGCTCTGGAAGACGAGCACCCAAGTTTCGTTCGGCTTCTCGACCGGATGCTGAGGGACCGCCCTTCAATCGGTCGAGGTGGTCAGTCGTCGCGTCCCTCGGCGCGAAGGATTTTGGACCTCGTGACCAACCTCCTCAGGAATGCCGGCTGACCTGTGCGTGCACTGGGGAACAAAACGCGCTTGCAATGAGAACCAAAGCGAAAGTAGCCCTCATAGTTGGGGTGGCTTTGACAGCATTGGCGTGCTTCGCGCTTGGCCATACCGATGTCAGATCCGCAGGATGACAGAAAAGCAGAGCAAGTGTGGGACACAGTATTGAAGTATTACACGCGGATTATTCAGACTCTACCGCGGCTCGTTACGGCGGATGGCACGAGCTTTGGCAAAGCTTGCGTCCGAGTGCGCCCAAAACGGTCAAAGCGAACTTGTCCAATACTCGAACACTTGGAAGGGCATCTATGAAACACTCCATTTCCAACTTCGTTTGTGCGAACGGATGGCGGCTAAGCCTGCCACTCTGCTCCCTGTTGCTCTCAACCGGATGCGCCGCACCTGGTTTAGACCGTCCAGCCTCGTCAGCGCGTCTTCAAACGCTGGATGCGTCCCTGTCTGCGCTGAAAGCGGAATTCAACCGCGACACTTCGAAGCCCCGACTCTTGGCACTCTTTTCTCCAACCTGTGGCGGCTGCCTTTACGGTGCCGGCGCGTTGCAACACGTAGCTCAAGTTGCGACCAATCTCACAGAGAAGGTTGAACTTTTGGTTGTCTGGCTGCCGATGCTCGATACAGACAACGAGCGCGAAGCGAGGAAGGCGGCTAATCGATTTCATTTCATGAGTGCGCACCAATTCTATGACGGGAGCAAGCAAAGCAGTGCGCGGCTGATGGCAGAACAGTTCCCAAATGCAGTGCGCGAGGCGCTGGAAATCCTGCCTCCCGATCACCCCAAGCGCAAACAGTTGGAAGCCCAGCAGGATTTGCAGCCGGAGCAAGTTCCGTTATGGGATGCGATCCTGGTATTTTCGCCCGGCGTTAGATGGGACGACCGTACTCCGGCGCCAGTTTGGTGGACGAGGCAGATTGGTTTCAACGGGGAGGGCAAGCCGGGAGAACTCACTGGATTATTTTGGAAGAACGGCACACGTCGGCTCCCGGTAAAGTCTGATTGGCATCTGGAAGCACGTGAGGCATTGGGCGTCGCACAACAAGAGAACGGGGGGAGTAAACAGCCGTGAACGGGACAGGCTAATTTGCGTAAGGCGAATCGCGGCGGTGGAATTTGGTTGGCTTTTGACAAGCTCGGCGCTCTCGGCGCGGTCCTTGCAGCCGTTGGTTCGCCTTGTTGCTTCCCGCTTTTAGCAGCCGTTGGCGGTTGGATCGGTTTGGGGTCGGTTCCGCTCCTACGGGGGAACGCTCCGATTCTAATCCAGGCGATGACCGCGCTGTCATTGGTCGGCCAATACGCGGCTTACCGTCAGCACAGAAAGCGTGGGCCGTTGCTCACGAGCGTGGTTAGCGGCGTGTTGGTGGGGGTGGCCTACTATGTCGGTTACCATGTAGTCCTCATCTACTGCGCGTTGACGGCGCTTGGAATTTCTGCTGCCTGGAACTTCATAATTGGTCGTCGTGCCAATACCTGTTGCAGTAGTAACAAGAAAGTGGCTGTCGTGCTGCAATCCGTGCTGACTTGCCCGGGTTGCGGCCACCAGAGCCAAGAAACGATGCCAGAGGATGCGTGCCTATTCTTTTACGACTGTCCCAACTGTGGTCAACGGCTCAAACCAAAAGCTGGCGATTGCTGCGTGTTTTGTTCTTACGGCACGGTGAAGTGCCCGCCCATCCAACTCCGCAGTGGATGCGGCGAGCCAGCATCTTGCTCTGGCTTGTGACCATGGCGCCATCGAAAGGAATCACATGAGTAACGTTACAGGCGATCCGATGGGGTTGTTTAAGAAGGCGTTTGCCGAAGACGACGCGATTTTGTTCGCCAGACTTCTCGAAGAGCATTCGGAGATGAAGGCGAGGATCAATGATCCAGTCGCTGCTTTCGATGCACCTGTGATCACCTGGGTTCGCAGCCGCGAGATGCTCGATGTATTGCTCAAAGCCGGCGCAGATATCAACGCAAAGAGCCGTTGGTGGGCCGGTGGCTTCGGACTCCTGGACTGCGCGGCGCCCGAACTGGCAATGTATGCGATTGAGCGCGGTGCGGTCGTTGAGGTTCATGCCGCAGCGCGTCTGGGGTGGATTGAGAAACTCCGCGAGTTAATCTCGGCCGATCCCGCGCTGGTTCACTCCCGGGGAGGAGACGGTCAAACTCCCCTACATTTTGCCAGCACGGTCGAGATCGCGGAATATTTGCTGAATCAAGGAGCAAACATTGATGCTCGCGATGTCGATCACGAATCCACGCCCGCGCAATACATGGTGAGAGACCGTCAGGACATCGCACGCTACCTGGTTCGGCGCGGTTGCACGACCGACCTGCTGATGGCGACCGCGCTAGGGGACATCGATCTGGTAAGCCATTATCTCGACACCGACGCTGACTGCGTCCGTATGAACGTCTCAGAGCAGTATTTCCCCAAGCAGAACCCTCGGAGTGGCGGCACCATCTACATTTGGACGCTCGGTCAAAACAAAACTGCGCATGTCATCGCCCGTGAGTTTGGCCACGACGATATTTTCCACCTGCTCCTGGAACGTAGCCCGGAAGAGTTGAAACTGGCGCAAGCATGCGAACTGGGGGACGAGACTCTGTTCAACGCTCTGCTGGCAAGCCGGCCGAACTTTGTCCAGACCCTTTCTGAACACGACCGCCGAAAGCTCCCTAATGCTGCGCAGAACAACAACACCAAGGCCGTCCGGCTCATGCTCTCCGCAGGCTGGCCACCCGACTCTTTTGCGCGATGCTAGCCAAAATCTGTTCGTGCTGACACAATGTCGTTCTCATGGCTGGCGAAGACTTGATTGCAAACGCACGGGTCGAGACCTTGAAGGAAAAACTCACCAGACATCCGATCTATGAGTCGATCGAGACGCTGCAGCATTTGCGGTGCTTTATGGAGCATCACATCTATGCCGTATGGGATTTCATGTCGTTATTGAAAGCACTCCAAGCCGCGGTTGCGCCGGCGCAAACACCCTGGATGCCGTCTTCTCGGCCCGAGTTGCGGCGCTTTATAAACGAAATCGTCCTGGGTGAAGAATGCGATGAATACAATGTCGCCGGAACGAGGCGTTTTATCAGCCATTTCGAGCTTTATTTGTTGTCGATGGAAGAAGTTAATGCCGATACCAGACCGATCCGGCAGTTCATCTCTGTCGTGAATGAAAACGGCGTTGAGGCGGCTTTAGGTCTTCCCATGGTTCCCCGACCAGCAATCGAGTTTGTCCGATCGACGTTTCAATTCATTCACGAACAGAAAGACCATTGCACGGCATCAGCCTTTGCCTTTGGGCGGGAGGATTGAGGTGGACCCCATTGTTTGGACCACGAAACGCAGAAATTAAGTTAGGTTCTCAGGCTCTGCTGGATTAGTTTTGTTTGTTTTCATTACTCTGCGTTTCCACCATCACACCACCCCGAGGCTCCGTCGTCCAGCCCGGAGTGAGCCCCTGAGACCCGTCAGGGTCGAAGGGGCGAACGGAGGGCTGGACGACGGGGGCGCCTCGGTCGCTACTTCCACCGCCACGCCGCCGGCCTGGCGCCATAGGATTGGGGCGAGTGATACAACTCCCCTGGCGTGGCATAGCACAGCGCCTGGTGTGGACGCACGGTGTTGTAATCGCCAAACCAACGAGCCAATCCCCGTTGGGCCGTCAAACCATCGACGTAGTCCTGCACGTAGATGTCTTCCTGTTTGACGCTGCGCCATAACCGCTCGATGAAGCGGTTCTCGATCCAGCGGCCGCGCCCATCCATGCTCACATCCACCCCGACCGACTCCACCGCCTCCAGATACGCCTCGCTGGTGAACTGGCTGCCCTGGTCGGTGTTGGAGATTAACGGTTGCCGACCGCTGGCCAGCGCCCCCGTCCAGGCCCGGATACAAAACTCGCAGTCCAGGCTGTTGGACAGTTCCCAAGCCACTACATACCGGCTCCACCAATCCATCACCGCCACCAGATACATGAACCCACAAGCCATCGGCACGTAGGTGATGTCGCTGCACCACACCTGGTCCGGACCGCTGATTTCCAGCCCTTCCAAGAGGTAGGGGTAGATCCGATGCCCTTCGCCGGGCTGGCTCAGGTTGCGCTTGGGATAGACCACTTCCACCCCCATCAACTCCAGCAGCCGCCCCACGCGCTTGCGGTTGACCTCCCGGCCTTCCCGCTGCAGCAGCGCCCTCAGCCGCCGGCTGCCGTAAGCGGGATGGTCCAGATGCAACTCGTCCAACCGCCGCATCAAGGCCAGGTTCTCCGGGCTCTCTGGCGCCGGTTCGTAATAGAACCCGCTGCGCGAGATCCCGACCAGCTCGCATTGCCGACGAAGGCTCAGTTCTGGGCATAGCTCAACCAGGTCCTGCCGGGCGCTTACAGGCCCAACTGCTTGCACTTTTTTTTAAGCCAATCCGCCTCCACGCTCAGTTGGCCGATCTTCTCGTGCAGTTGGCAAATCAACTGCTGGCTGTCTTCACCAGCGGCCTGCGCCGACTCGAATAACTCCGGCAGGTGGTCGCGAATGACGCCCTTCCACTGCGTCACCTGAACCGGGTGTACCTGGTATTCTCGGGCAATCTGCCCGACCGTTTTGATCCCCATCAAAGCTTCCAATCCAACCTTGGCTTTGAAGGCACCTGTGTATCGTTTCCGTTTAGTTTTGCTCATCGTTCTGCTGGTGTCTCAGCTCCAGCAAAACCTGAAAAGTCTAACTTAGATACTGGTCCGAATTTTGGGGTCCATTTCTCATCTCATTCCAGCAATGTTCGGAGCACTGCTCGAACGAATGAAAATCACTGAGGTTATGGCTCCCAATTTTCATTATTACCTTAAACGCCATACACAACTTGACGCCGAAACACACGGCCCGCTCGCTCTCCAATTGGTGGCCATGTTGTGTGGCAAAAACGCCGATCGAGAACAGGAAGCGGTGAGAACGGCCGAACGAGCGCTTGAGGCAAGAATCGTTTTTTGGAACGGAGTTGAAGCGGCGGTGAAAAATTCAGGCGTGGTCAATTAAGAGAATAACAATTTTTCTTCGGAATCGGGGTCGCGTTTTCTAAATCGCTTCACAAACGATTAAACCAGCAGCACGATTTGCCCTCATTGTAATTGCCCCGCGCAGGTATAGTATGGGCTGACATGGTGCGACCAGGGCGCAGACGGTGGTGCCCGGGAGAATAGCTGGTCGGACGTTAATCGAACAGGGCTTCGCAAGCGATGAATTCATTGCGAACATTACAGGTTTCCGGATTATGCGCTCTCACAAGCGGGGTCGTGGTCTCGTTCTTCACGCAACGAGCACCGAGGCGCGGCTGGGTCGGCGTTCTGTTGCTTCTGATCGCGTCCGTCGCATTGATGTTGGTTGATCCGAAAGAGGACTGGCGCCCTTCGCGTTTGTCAATGTTCCTGACCTTCTTGTTTGTTGCTCCTGTCGCCGGCGTCTATTCATTCCGAGCACGCCGGCTCGCACCTGACCGTGTAATCGCCTTAGCGGCTTTCGCAGGTTCATTCATTGTCGCAGCGTTCTGGCTTCTCATGGTAGTCGGTATCATTGGCTCGTTCTTTGTTTCATAAAGTTGATGTGGCCTAGCCTTTGCTCAGCGAACCGCCGTTTTTGTCTCCCGGCACTTTATCTCGCTCTCAAAACAGGATAAAGTCCTGCTGTGAGCCAGACGACTGTATTAAATAGCACGGCTTGCCAAACCATAACTGCATTGGCAAGCAACCATACAATCAACGGGAACCAGGTGCGTGCCGTCAATGGTGGTTCCTCACCGACCAACGAGCTTCTCCCTGCGAAATCCACCGCGCGATGCGTCTCGACAGAATTATTCATCAATGGCATTGGCTGCGCGGTTGCCAGTGCGACCGTTGGTCCGTTGCTTCAATTGCAACCAGCGGATGGATTACGGGTGCGAGCAGGGTTCAGTCTGCTGATTGCGGCCGAAGATCCAACGCCGGCACTCACTGCCCTTACTCACATGGTGGCGCCGCTCAAGAACGAGCAAATCCGACGCCACCGGGCATTGGCAACACTAGACCGCGAGATCCATCAGCAGCAACTCGATCAAGCCCGGGCTGATAGCCTGGCATACCAAGAGAGCGATAGTCTCCCCGATCCGACGCACTTGGAATACTACGACCAGGAAATCACAGGGCTTGAGAATCGGTTGAAGCCGATGATGCTGCTGGAAAATCCATCACCAGGCCGGCTAACGCTCGCCATCGGAAAGAGTGCTGACGCAAACCTCCTAGCTGTGTACGACGATTTGCACTTTAAGGCGCTCCTGAATGCCTTGCGGAACTCCCGGGGACATCTGGATTTTGAACTCCTGGCCAAGTCTTCACGTGGAGAGATCTTCGATGGAGGGTTCCTGGAAGGCGTTAATCAGGCGGCCATCCCTTTCCCAGCCGTATCGGCGGTGATAATTGCTGCACCAGAAACAGTTGCCACCCTGCTCATGGCCGAGGAGCCGCAGGTGGCTGCGTTCGCGGAAACGTGCTTGATCCTCAATGAGCCTGGCAGGGAATTGGCGGATGCTGAGATTCCGGGCATGGCAGGCCAAATCAGAGTCTGGCAAGAGGCAGTTTCTCGGTTGCTATGCAGCCGGCCTGAGGAGTTGAGGATTGTGCTGATGGGCCGGGATGCTGCTGCCGCCATGGATGCCTTCCAAAAGGAGATGAGTAGGGCGGTCCGGAACGGGCCGGGTGAGGAGACCCGGTATCTGGCCCAACTGCCACGGCTCGCAGCCAAAATTGCTTTAGGGTTATGGGCTGGGCACGAGGGTGGTTCTGGTTCCTTAACCGCGGAACGCGCCGGCGAGGCGATCGAAATCGCGAAAATGAACCACAGCAGCCGCAAAGCAATTCTCCAAATTCATGCAAAAGTGGTGGTGCAGGCAGATTTCGAGACGGATTGCAGGAGAGTGCTCGACAGAATCGCTATCTCCGGTGGGTCAACCGCTCGGGATCTTTGTCGAAAATTTTACCAAGCCAAACTCGAATGGCTTTTACCAATTCTGCGGCACCTGGTTGATACTCACCAGATAGTGAAGCTCCCGGACGATAAATTCGCTCTGCCGGAGGGGGCAGTGGATAAACTACGGTTAGTGAGCGCGTGAACGGGAACTGCTGGCTGTCGCTGAAGAATTGGTAAACAGGCACTCGCCCACGGTGGCCGAACGAAAAGTGACGAACTGCCAATTCGTCAGATTGGTCGATCCATATAAACTATCTCCGGCGACAGCTGGCGGCCCCATGACCACTAGCCTAGAGAGGCATGCCAAGATCCAAATCCAGGAGCTTTGCAATTCTCCGAAACCGTCTTCCTTTCGGGGTTTTCAGCCGGTGACGAATGATTCTACGTACCTGCCGGTTCAAAACCTCCGGAGGCAGGGCGTGGATAGGGAACACCTTCAGCGCAAGGGCATCCAGGTCCGGATTGAACGAATTCTTAGCCATAGGTTTGTTGTCATGCTTGAGCCAGGCGGAGCCTGTGCCCATCTGTGAGAAAGCTGTGATTATTGCCATCCTCGATTTCATCGGCGGTTGGTGGTGTGACCGGGAGCGTGGAGTTTACTTTTACCGCAACCGATCTACGGGCGTGGTCCAGCAACCCCTCCAATGATTGACAAAAGGTGCCGCGATTCTTCCCGTCCATCCCGCCGCAGACGATTGCCTCGAAGTCGCAATCCATAATGTGGATATTGTGGCCGTGGATTTCCACCTTGACGCGAACCTTCAAATCACCTTCTGCCAAAGCTGCATCAACCACCTCGACCCGGGGCGCCCCTTCTGGCTGCCTCATGTGCGCCGGCAGGATTGCAATGTGTTCTAAATCGAGATTCTTAGCGCCGTTCATCTGCCCAGATGCCGGGCAAGGCGGTTGGTCTGGCGCGGCGGTTGGAGTCTGCCCCGCCGGTTGGGCTTCGTTCATATGACTATCTATACCTTATCTGGAACCAAAAGCCAAGGCCGAGCACGACTGTAAGAAGTCGCCGTGGATCACCGTCTTTCTTTCTGTCATTCCTTGCTTTCCTACCCCCACATCGGTTATATTCCTATGCTTTCTACAGGAGGTTATTGAGGCGCCGGCCGACGACCCGGCTTTACGCGAGCCTCGATCCACTCGCACAGAGTTCGTGATATGAGAACAAAAGATATCGAATACTTGGTGCTCAGCCGGGACGACAATTGCCCCTACCTGGAAGAAGTCCGCGGCAAGCATTTTCCGCAGAAAAAGACGCTCTCGGTT
>Ga0137378_10003925_pt1 | contig 12835 bp, 9 predicted proteins | sample SagtaG_21_FD_104813 | JGI IMG/M metagenome (GOLD analysis project Ga0137378, IMG submission 104813) | Vadose zone soil microbial communities from Sagehorn Ranch, Mendocino, California, USA - Sage2_L_60_16 metaG | ecosystem: Environmental > Terrestrial > Soil > Vadose zone | place: USA... | reverse complement strand
CCTCCAGGTCCGCCGGAACCGCGGCGACTGCGGTCTGTAGGCCGGGTGCCCCCACCCGGCATCCTGCGCCGCTTCACGCCCCCGGAACTGCGGCCACAGCGGCTCCCGCGGCGACTGCCGCCTGAAGGCGGCGAGCCAGGAACGCCGCCTTCAGGCGGCAGATGAATTGCACAACCCCGCCAACCGCCTCACCCCCCCGGAACCGCGCCGGCTGCGCTTTGATTACCGCAGATTAGCGATTCAAAAACCTTGTGCCGCCGCACGCCCCCGGAATCGCCGCGGCTTCGGCATTCTGCATTCTACATTCTGCGTTCTGCATTTCCCCCCTCCCACCCCCTTACTGGGTTCATGAGTTTGGGCTGAGGCTCCCATTCCGCATTCGACAATCCGCAATCCGCGATTGAAAGGTTCCCCTTTCTGGGTTTATGAGCTTCGGCTCTCCGAGTTCATGCTTGGGCTTCCGCATTCCGCATTTGACGAGAATGGCCAGGCGCCGGCCGGAGAGGTTCTGCTGGTAGCGCAGATTCTGGTCGGTGGTGATGAGCAGGCCGAACGCAGCGGCTTCGGCTGCCGCCAACAATTCGCCGTTGCTCAGCTTCGACCAGCCCAATTCGTAGGCGGTCTCCACCGAATGTCCGCCCAGGGCGTCCCGCAGCGGTGCGGGGGTGCCTTGGTCGAGCAAAATGCGCATCGGCAGCCTTCGGACGGGCCATTACCCGACGACCGCCAGGCTCCGCTCGGCGTGGGCGAGCACGGCGAGGACCTGTTCGCGCGTGACACCCGGAAACCACTTAAGAAAGTCAGCCATGCTGGCGCCTTCCTCGATGTTCTCGAAGAGCGCCCTGACCGGCACCCGCGTCTCTTTGAACACCCAGGCCCCGCTGACGCGATCAGGCGCCCGCTCCACCGCCGGACAAGTATTCCAGTCAAGCACGGGAGCAAATTAACCCGCCCAATTCCAAAGAGCAACCCAGCGCCGCGCGTAGCGCCCGGGTGAGGGCGCTTGAAGCTCCCCAATCCGCAATTCGCAATTCGCAATCCGCAATTGGAAGGTTCTACCTTCTTCCTTCTTCCTTCCTTCCCATCCCTCGGTGACCGCGCCCAGCTCCGTCAGGAGCGCAATCTTTGTAGAAATGAAAACCGGCTCGTAAGCCCCGTAGTGGGCGGCATATTCGCCGACCATCATCCATCAACCTGGCAGGTTTTCGGGCCGTCTGCGGACTGACCGCGTTTCCGAGGAACCGGGCTGGGGACCAGGCATCCGCGCCGCGCGCAGCGCCTTCATTCTGCATTCTGCATTCTTCCTTCTGCCTTCCCTCAAGCGCCCGCCGAAAACCAGCCCGAATTCGTTCGTAACCGCGCAAGGGGTTGACTTCGTCCGGCACGATCGCATTTGGTTGGCCTGGTTCGTGGCGAAAAGGGATCAGTCCTGCGGAATGGACAGTTTTTCAATTGGCGCCTCTACGAGCCTGCTAAGTTCCGGATGTCTTGAATGAGGTTGGCTGGAACCACCACGGCGACAGCGTCTTTGGCAGCGAGAAGGACCTGGGCCGCTTTCTTGAGTCCAGACGTTTGGGCGGCGGCAGCCTCCAAGATTCTGGGCGCATTTGCAGCGGGGGAGACGAGGTTGAATCGCTGGGATGGCGACGCGATTCTCGACCAACCGCCAACGACCACCCTTTCAATTTCACTCTCCACTTCCCGCCGCCAGTTCGACGCACCCGCAGAAGCAACAAGGATCATGTTCCCAATAAGGCGGTCCTCCACCTGGACGTCTTCCCGAAGAGACAAGAACAGCGCGCCGACCGTCCAAATGGATCTGTTGGAGTTAACCACAGACGCCTTGAGTTCGCGAATGTTGACGGGCGATGACTGCGAAACGAAATCCATCCACTGGCGGACCTCCGTGGAATTTCGCCAGATTTCGTGGGAGCTGATGTCCGCCTGCCACTGAGAAAGTGGAATCTTCAGCCCGCCACGGCACCTCACGAGCAGCGTGGCCGCGAAGAGCAGATCCAGAAGGCCCGAATGATCGAACTTGGAGACCGTCAGGCTTGCCAACGGCAGGTCGTCAGGACGCCCTGAAAACGCAGCGAAATCCTGCGCGTAGTTTTTCAGCGCCAACTCAAACCGCTCCACCGCGATGACATAATCCTTGACCAAGGATGAAAGTCTCAGTTTTCGCAGCTTCCGCCGCAGTCGAAGGTGCTCAAACCCGAACCGAATCGCCTCAATGCTTGTCTTCGCGGCACGCCTTTCCAATACCTTGAAGGCGCCATCGTGCTCCGTGACTTCTATTTCAAGCTGGGCCAAAACGAACCAGGCACAATCGAGCGATTGAAGTGGGTGTTCCTTGATCCGTTCATCGACATCAGCCAGCGAGAACCAGCCCGGCGGCGGCTCTACCAGCGGGCCGGACTCCTTCACCGCCTGGAGCAACCAGCCCACTGTGTGGCCAACTTGCTTGTAGAGCGCGAAGGCTCGGAAATCTTGAGCGGCATCCGGCTTCTCCGGTAGCAAGCCCAAAACCTCAGCGAATGCTTTGATGGATGGTTCCCGCTTGCCAAGCTTCCAAAGCGCCCACGCATGGTCCGCACGAAAACCCAAGGCCATGTTCTTCAGTCCCTGCGCTTCAGCCTCGTGCTGCCCACTGCGAGCCAACTTTGCAGCCTTTTCCCAGTCACCCACTTTTGCCGCGCAGATCTCCGCCTTGTGGAAGGCGAAGGCTACCGGCGCGTTCTTAGAGTGCCAAGAGGGAAGTATTCTCTCGAAAATGGTCAGAGCCGAAGCATATTTCCCTTCGCGGTAGAGGACCATCGCATGGGCGCTTTCCAAGATCGGTTCCTCGCGCTTCAGAACTCGCTTACCATCCTCAATGGCCTTGGTCGCTGCCGCCGGATCGTGAAGATACTCATCATAAATGACGGCGATGGAACTGCAGCAGGCCGCCGTCAATGACCTTATCTTCCACGCCGAACAGATCGCGCTCATGAGTTTAAGACAAAGTACGCACAGTTTCCATTGAGGCTGGGCTTTGGCTTCCTCGGCCAGGTAGACCTTCCCGAAGATCAGCGTCGCCCAGCGTTCATGCTTTCCGAAGATAGATAGCAGCCTATTCCGTTCCGGCTCCTGGAGTTCCAAGAGGGAGCGGAACAGGTCAAGCACGCTAAAAATGTCGCTGCACCGCATGAGGACCGAAGAGAACAAGTGCTCAACCATATCCAGGTTTTCACCGTCCGGGAGCGGGAGATTTGCTGGAAAGAACTGCCTCGCCTGCGGGCTTTGAAGAAGAGGAATGGCCTCGGCTACTCGTTTGACGAGCACGGTAATTGGGAACGGCACCTCGTAACGAATCAACGTTGCAGTCAAGAAACCGAGGCGGTTAAGGGTGTCCAGCTCATCTTGCCCCGTTGGCGTGATTTCCTCTTCCCACCTGAGTGCCACAAGAGGGGCGAGGCGTTTCGGGGAGACCTCATAAGCCAGCTCAAACTGCGCCCGCCGCAGCAGGCCGCTCACAACTGGGTTTAGCGGAAATAATCGCTCTGCCGTCCCAAGCTTCATTCCGATAAACCATAAAAAGTATGGGACAATCTGCTGAAATCCCTGCTGACTGAGCACGGCCAATCTCGATCCGACAGCCGTAACGGGCCCCTCCGCGCCAGCAATGAGACCGTGCTGGAGCATCACACTAGCTTCGAGAAACGTCAGCTCCCCGCATTCGAGCACGCCTTGGGCGATCGACCGGTGGAGCTTTAATACTTCTTCTTCGGGCCAGACCTCCCTAGCGGCGCCTTGGAGAAGTGGAGAGATCCGAAAGTGCGTGTCGTCTTCTTGCTCGATCCAAGGACCCACCAAAAGGTCGAAGGCTTCACCTGGTAGTTGAATGGCTGGTGGATGTGTCGCTAGGCTCAGAGCGTGATCTCGGCGAAATGATCCGTCGAGTAAGCTAAGACGAAATGCCAGCGTCCGGGCCGAGTCGGATGGCAAGCTCTCCCGAAGAAGTCGCCTCGCGTCTCGCCGAGCCGCTGCGAGGTCAATCGGTTTCTTCGACGCTTCGCCCAGAGGTTCAGGCCAGCGGCGAGCTTGTAGGCCTTTCACCACTGCGAGCACGAGCTGTGGGTGGCCGCGGGTTCGAGCTTGGATGCGCAACGTCCAGACTCTCCGCTGGATTTCATCGCTACACCCAAAGTTCACGGCCACCTCCTCAATCTCCGTCTCGTTCAGGGGCGGAACCTGAGTTTCAACCTCCCTCCCAATCCCGATTTGGGTCAGGACGTCAGCCGGCAATTCAGTTTGCGCCGTAATCAAGACCAAGCCGCTTTGGGACAAAACGGAACACCAGAAGTCAACCAGGCTGTTTTGGTAGGCGGCAAAGCCGGCACCAAGGTTGAGATCGTCTAACACGTGGACCACTCCGGCGGGCGAACCGTTGCGCAGAAAAGTCTCCTGGTGGAGCACAAGCCTAATTTCCTCTCCTTGTAGCCCTCGAAGGTCAATCCATCGGCAGGGGCCTTCGCGCTTGGCCACAAGAAGGTTTGCCAAAGTGGACTTACCCATGCCAGTCGATCCTTTGAGGACCAACGCCCCTTGAACCATGAGCTTCGGTAGGGTCTCGTGAACCAGCGCCGCCCTGCGAGTCAATCCGGTCAGCATTCTCGGTGCCGAGTCCTTGACACGGGCAGCGAACGATGCCGATGCTCGCACCTGTGGGACGTGAAGACGTGTTGCTCCGACCTCGACTGCCGTTTGGTTTCCTGGTTGATGGCCCCGCAGAATCGTCTCCTTCTCGAAGATTTGGAGGAAGTCGTCTCGGTGTAACCGGCGTTCCTTTGAACCAGCGACAAGGTCGCACACGTGCTGAAACAGGAGTGGAACGACCTTGACGGAGAGCGATCGCGAGATGCCTTTCGCTTCTCCAAGACAGGAGACTTGTTCCGTAATCAGCTTCTTGAGTGCGTCAATGGACCGGTTCCCGGTTTCCCAGTTGATCCGCCTTATTAGCTGCTCTTGAAAATCTCTGTCACTACAGTTCCTGATGAAGCCCGCCAAATTCGGATTAAACGTGGATTTCGCAAGCAGGAAGGCTCTCAGTCGGCCCAGTTGCGAAGCATCGAACTTACAACGATCCCAGCAGTCGAGGCCCTTCTCCTCCCCGAAGTCCTTCGACTTTTCGAGTCCGCGTCCGGATGTCGTCAAGAAGCGGAAATCAATTTTGAATTCGCGATTCTTTTCTCTGAGCTCCCAGAAGTAGGAAATCGCCCGCAGGACGTTTTCGGAGTTCAGCGTAATAGGCCCGGAGCCGACGGTATCTTTAACTTCAACCGCCTCAGCCGCTTGTTGCGCAACGACGTCGAAATCTGCGGCCTTCTCGATGAAGAGCAGTTCGTTTGGTTCAAGTCGGATCCAGCGCCAAACCGTCTGCCAATATTGATAGATGAAGCCCCGACCAGAGTCAGCAGCCTCGCGCTTTGGATCGCCCACCAGCGGACTGGGCAGACCCGTCGATTCTCCCTTCGAATCCACGTAGCCATTATCCTACCATCGAGCTTGGATTCACAGCCAAAATGGCGAAAACCTGTCGGTCCTTACCATTGCGGCTTTCCTGAGCTGGTCACTCGCTACTGCCCCGGTTCGTTCCGCATGTCAAGGTACCGAGCGATCTGCGCCGGCGGCAAAACCCACCCTGGAGCTGCTTCCGGCCGGCTGATTCCGCCTGCGCGGGACGCATTTAACCGGAGCAAACAGGAAACGAAGGGGGCTGAAGCCTTGGTTCCACAGCCGGGGCGGGAAACTTGACAGGATGAACAGGATTCAGAGGGATGGGCTTTGCCTTCATTCCGAAGCCCGAGGGCACAAACTCATCCTGCCCATCCTGTTGATCCTGTCTGAGCTTTGCCTGGATACCGAAGCCGCGGTCCCTGATTCACAGAAAACGAAGACCACGGCGATAGAGAATCGAGTCTCTGTTCGCTCTGTTTGCTCCTGTTGATCCGTCAGCGTTAAGGCTGTTTCGCGTGTTTCGCGGTTAATCGTTCATTTCCTAAACCGCCCGCGCTTCCGTCGCCCCTGCTCGGAAACGGCTTGAGAATCCTCCGTCTCCAACGTAAATTGCGGACGTGAAAACGCTGAACGCGCATTTCGACGGCAAAAACATCGTGTTGGATGAGCCTGCCAAGCTGAAGCCCAACACCAAAGTTCGCGTCCTCGTGCCGGAGAACGGCGAAACGGACGCCGAGATCGTCCAATGGTGCGCGCGGCTGTCAGAACCGGCTTTCAAGACAGTTTGGGACAACCCGCTCGATGCCGACTACGACAAGCTATAGTCGCGGCGCGGTCGTCTTATTGCCCTTCACGTTCTCGGACCAGTCAAGGGTCAAACTCCGGCCAGCCATCGTTGCCAATCCTCCCTACCCCTCCGAGGATTTGATCGTCGTCGCGGTGACCTCCGTTGGTGATGCGCTGCGTCCGGGAGAATTCCGAATTCAATTCTGGCGCGCGGCCGGCTTGCTGCACCCGTCCTTCGCAAAACGTGCGATCGCCTCGGTGTCCGCCGGCCTGGTGCGCAAACCACTGGGCCACCTGCGCGACAACGATTTGGCGCAACTCGAGGTTGCCCTCCGCGCTTGGCTCGGCTTATAAGCGCCAACGAAACGCATTTAACAGGAGCGAAAGGAGGCCACGGAGACGGAGAATCGAATGTCTGTTCGCTCCGTTTGCTCCGGTTGGTCTTCCAGCGTTTAGCGTGTTTCGCGTGGTTCGCGGTTAATTGAGCCAGCCCCGGAGTCGGCTATTTCACTCTCGCGGGTGGTCTCTGATCCCCGGCTGACTCCGCGCGGCAGCCACTTTTTGGCGGTCCATTTCGATCAGGGGATCGTTGTAACCCGATTGCCGGGCGCGTTCGCATATTGCCCAGGCGGCCTCGATCTGCTCCGTTTGGAGCAGCGCCGCGATCAGTCGCGCCAGCGCGTCGGGCGGAACGCGGAAGTTCGGGTCGAAGACGAACGGCGGGGCGCCGGGCGAGGACGGAGCGAAGGCGCTTTGGCTCAGTGCGTGTTTTAAAATTGTCGGCGGACGCCGCGTGAGGGCACGCGGGCTACGGGAGATGGCCAAAATCTCGAAGCCCAGCAGGCCCGGTCCCCGGACCGGGCGAGTTTTCAAACACGCTCTAACGCCGTTCCAATTCGGAATTCACCGCCGCGAGCGCCCGCAGGGCTGCATCAAGCTCTGCATCCTCTCCCCGCGAGGAACGAGTGGGGAGAGGACCGAGGAGAGGGGAAACCAATAAAAACGCACCTCCTCTCCCCAGCCCTCTCCTCCATCGGATGGAGGAGAGGGAGAAATCCAGGAGCTTGATGCAGCCCTGGAGCGCCCGGAGCCGTCCCCGAATTCGCCAGGCACGACAAACATGACGAAATTGTAACTTGAATTGCACGCGGATTGCGGTTAGGCTCCCCGCACGAAAGCCTGATTCGCGCAATTTGATAAGCCGTATTTGTCTGCCGTCGTTTTGTCGTTATGAAATCATCTTCCGTTGATCGGGTCCGTTTCTTCCCCACCGTGGCGCGCGGGTCGCGTTTTCTTGCCGTCCTCTCCGCCGCCGCCCTTTTCGCGCTCCTCCCCCGCTCCGCGCCGGCGCAGGTGAACGTCTGGACCTACCATTACGATAACGCGCGCACCGGCCAGAACACCAACGAAACGATCCTGACCCTCGCCAACGTCAACACCAACAGCTTCGGCAAATTGTTCACCCAGCCGGTGGACGGCTACGTTTATGCGCAACCTCTTTACGTCGCCGGCGTGACCGTCACGAACAAGGGCCTCCACAACGTCATCTTTATCGCCACGGAGCATGACAGCGTCTATGCCTTCGACGCCGACGATAACAACGGCCCCAACGCCGCGCCATTGTGGCACACCAACTTCACTAATCCGGCCGCGGGCATCACCACCGTCCCGAGCGGGGACGTCGGTTCCGCGGACATTGTGCCCGAAATCGGCATTACCAGCACGCCGGTGATCGATCTGAGCACCGACACCATCTATGTCGAGGCAAAAACCAAGCAAGTCGTTGGCGCTACCACCTCTTATCACCACCGCCTGTATGCCCTCGACATCGCCTCGGGCCTCGAACGGACCAACCGGCTCATCGCGGCGAGCGTCAGTGGATCGGGTGACGGGAACGACGGCGCTGGCCACGTCCCATTCAATGACTTGCGGCAAATGAACCGGCCCGGCCTGCTCCTGCACAATGGCGTCATCTACATCGCGTACGCCTCGCATGGCGACAACGGTCCCTATCACGGCTGGGTGCTGGGTTACAACGCGCTAACCTTGCAGCAAGTCGCGGTCTATAACACCTGCCCCAATGGCGGCCTGGCCGGCATTTGGATGAGCGGCAACGGCCCCGCGATCGACGCCAGCGGCTACATGTATTTCGAGACCGGCAACGGCACGTTCAACACCAACTACGCTAGCTTCACCAACTACAGCCTGGGCGATAGTTTCGTGAAACTACAAACCACCAATCGTCTCTCCTTGGCCGATTACTTCACCCCCTTTAACGAGGCCGCTTTAAACGGCGCTGACACGGACCTTGGCTCGGGCGGCAACATGGTGCTGCCCGATTCCGTCGGCAGCATCAGTCACCCGCACTTGCTGGTCGGTTGCGGCAAGGAGGGCAAAGTCTATCTCCTGGATCGCGATAACATGGGCCACTTCCGCGCCACCGATGACAATCAAATCGTGCAAGAGATCCCTGGGGCGGTGGGAGGCACCTGGAGTTCCCCCGCCTTTTTTAACGGCCGGATTTATTACCTCGGCAGCGGCGACCATATCAAAGCCTTCCGCATGTCCGGAGGCTTGATCGTCACCTCGCCGGAATCCCAGGGCAGCCACGGTTATGGCTTTCCCGGCGCCACTCCCACTGTCTCCGCCAACGGCGTCAACGATGGCATCGTTTGGACTTTGGAAACCGCGCCCCAAGCCGTGCTGCACGCTTATAATGCCGCGAACGTGGCCGTCGAATTGTACAATAGTTCGTTACTGCCCAGCCGTGACAACCCGGGTCCGTACGTCAAATTTACCCTCCCGATCGTGGCTAACGGGAAGGTCTATGTCGGCACTCAAAACGGATTCTCCGCCTTCGGAGTCACCGGATCCTTTGTGAACACGCCCATCATTACACCCAACGGCGGTGTGTTTACAAATTCGGTTACGGTCAGCCTGGCCACGACCACCGTGGGAGCCACTATTTATTACACCCGGGATAACACCGTTCCGACCACGAGTTCGATCCTTTATACCGGCCCGTTCATCTTGACCAACACCACGATCGTTCAGGCCGAAGCCTTCAAGACCGGCTCGGTCGCCAGCCCCGTTGCCAGCGCCGCCTTCACTAGCTACCTTGACGTGCCGACGTCGCTCGTTTCCACCGGCTCTATCTGGAAGTACCTCGACAATAACACCGATCTAGGCACGGCTTGGCGTGCGCCCGGCTTTAACGACAGTGCATGGGCTTCCGGCCCGGCGCCCTTGGGATACGGCGATGCCAATGGCATTTTTCCCGCCACCACCAATAGCTACGGGCCGGTCGCCACCAACAAATACATCACCACCTACTATCGGCGCGCCTTTACCGTGCCCGACGCCTCGCCCTTCACGAATTTCACGGTCGTCATCCAACGAGATGACGGCGCGGTCGTCTATCTCAACGGAGTGGAAGTCTTTCGCAGCAACATGCCGGGCGGCGCGATCTCGAATAACACCTTTGCCGCGACCGTGGTCGGCGGCCCGGACGAGTCCGCGTTTTACTCGAATAACTTTGCCCCGGGCGTCTTAATCACCGGCACCAATGTCTTCGCCGTCGAGATTCATCAAGCCAACGTGACCAGCTCGGATATCTTCTTCGATCTTGAGTTGTTTGGCTTCGGCAGGCTCAAACCGCCGGTCGTAATGCTCACCAGCCCAACCAATGGCGCCGTTTTCACCGCGCCGGTCGATATAACTCTGCGCGCAAACGCCACGGAAAGCAATGGCACGATCGCCAAAGTCGAGTTCTTCCAGGGGGCGACCAAACTGGGCGAAACCAACAGCCCGCCCTATGCCCTAACCTGGGCCAGTGTCGGGGCCGGCCAGTACGCGTTGACCGCCAAAGCCACCGACAACCAGGGCCTCGCCGCCACTTCGAGCGCAGTCAATATCCGGGTGACTGCCCCCGCTTTGCGCGCCGCCTATTCGTCTGGCAAGTTGACTATTTCGTGGGCCGCTTCTTCGGTGGTTTACGTGTTGGAATATACGGATAGTCTTTCGCCGACAGTCCGTTGGACTCCGGCCACGGAGATGCCTGCCACCATGAACGGAGTGACCTCCGTTTCCATACCCGTCGGTCCTGGCACCCGGTTCTTCCGCCTGCGGCCGCCGCCATAACTTCACGGAGAGTTTAGCAGCCTGATAAGCAAGTAGCAGCCGACGTGAGGAGGCTCTCTCATCGCTTGTTTTTCCGAGGAAATTTGAGCCTCGTTACCTCGGCTGCTACGGGAAGTGGCATTTTTCAACGGGCTGTTAGGCGCGCGCCTTGCAAGGCTCCCGCCGGCCAACGAATTCCTCAAGCTCCCGGTCGTTTCGTCACCCGCAAGCCGCCTGGTTCCTCCGCGGTTCGGAAGGATAAGGTTCCCTTGCTGGTGGTCACGCCGCAATAGGGGTCGTTGGTGATGAGTAGATTCCCATCCAGGTCCAGGTAATCCGCCAGTTCCGCCAGATGCGCCGCGGCGCTGATCAACACGCTCGATTCGATCATGCAGCCGATCATCGTTTTCAAGCCCTGCCGCCGCGCGGCGCGCAAGGCCTCGTAAGCGCCGCTGATCCCGCCGCTCTTCACCAGTTTTATATTAACCCCATGAAAACAGTCGGCGCAGCGCGGCGCGGCGTCCGCGTGGTGATACGACTCATCGCCGAACAACGGGAGCGGCGAACGCTCCTTCAACCAGGCCATCGCCTTGGGGTCGGCTTCCGCGGGCATCGGCTGCTCGACGAATTGGACGTGGTCATCCTTCGCCAGCCATTCGAGCTTTTTTAGCGCCGCTTCCTTGGTGCGCCACGCTTCGTTCGCGTCCACGCGGACCGGCTTTTTCGGGGCCACGTCACGCAACGCCGCGAGGTTCTCCTTGTCCCTCGGGCCGCCGAGCTTGAGTTTCAACACGGGATAATGCGCGGCGGTTTCCACCTTTTGGCGAATCACTTCCGGCGTGTCGATCCCAATGCTGAACGACGTTACGTGCCTTCCTTCGGCAAATCCCAGCTTCAGATAATCGTACACTGGCTGGCGCGTGTGCCGTCCCCAGCCGTCGAGCAAAGCCAGATTGACCGCGGTCTTGGCCGCGTAATTTCCCGCGGCCACCGCATCCAGATAGCGCATGCTCGCCGCCGCGCCCTCAAAGGACAACCGGGCGGCATCGACTTGCTTGAGGAAGGCCTGGACCGTTTGAACGTTTTCCTGATAACGGGCGGAAGGCGCCGCTTCGCCCAGGCCAGTGCGTCCATCCGCACTCCTCAACTCGACAAAGACCACGGGATAAACATCCTTGCCCGGTCCGTTCGCGCTATCGGCGATGCGCCAGGTGTGCGCGAGTTTCAGGTCGAACGGCCAGAATTTCAGTTCCATAATGATCGGTGGGATTTCCTTGGTGCGACGCGACGCAGGGTGCAGGATTCGACTGGGGCGCTACTTCTGCGCGCTCTCCACCGGCAGCGGCACTTGCCCCGGCCGGCCCAGATAATAGATCAAGTCGCGCACTTCCTGGTCGGTCAGCGGCGCGAGGAGGCCTTCGGGCATCATCGACAGCTCGCTTTGGCGCTGGCTGGCGATCTCGTTGCGCGGAAGGGCCAGAACTTCGTTGGCCGTTTGGAGCGTTACGCTCTTGTCGTCCTGCTGCTTCACAATGCCGGTCAGGCTTCGGCCGTCTTTGGTTTCGACCTCGGTCGCGCGATAGTCGTTTGGGATCACGGCGTTGGGATCGAGGATGTTTTCGAGCAGGTAATTCAGATCGGCGCGGTTGGCGCCGGTGATGTCCGGCCCGACTTTGCCGCCGCTGTCGAACAACGTGTGGCATTGGGCGCAAACTTTGTTGAAAACGACGCGCCCACGCGAACCGTCCCCGGGTTGCGATCCGCCGGCCCCATAGACGCGGCGGTACCGCTCCATCTCGGCTTTCTTGTCGGCGCTGGTTTCCCGGGCGACCCCGTAGAGGTTGGCGACTTGTTGCTCGACTTCTTTGTCCTTCAGGTTTCGCAATTGGCGCACGACGTCGGCGGTCAAGTCCTTTGCGGGGACCGTCGAACCCGCGCCGATGGCGGCGAGCAGCGGCTTCGCGAAGGCCGGCCGCGAGACGAGCGTATTGAGAGCATCGCGCTTTTGCGCGCCGTCAAGCGAACTATAGACGGCCAGGATTGCGTCGGGTGTCTTCGGATCATTGTAGCCGGCCAGCGCGCGCAAGGCGGGGCCGCGCAGCGCGGCGTCCTTGAGCAGATTTTGGAGCACGGAGGCCAGTTCGGGGTCTTTCACGTTCACCAGCGAGTCGAGCGCGGCGCGGCGCGGCCCGGCTGACGCCGCGGAATCGGCCAGGGTTTTGCGGAGCGCGGTTAGCGCGTTTTGGCTGCCGAAAGTCAGCGAGAGGGTCTGCACGAGAGTCCGCACGTCGGCGTTGGGGGCCGCTCCGAGCTTCGTTTCAATCCCCTCCCAGCCGGTGGGCATCGGGAGGCTGCGCTGGCCGCGGAGCGCGGCGGCCAGGCCGCGGAGCATGTCGAGTTGTTTGGCCGGGTCGTCGAGCGCGCCGAGCTT
>Ga0137378_10003907_pt1 | contig 12870 bp, 16 predicted proteins | sample SagtaG_21_FD_104813 | JGI IMG/M metagenome (GOLD analysis project Ga0137378, IMG submission 104813) | Vadose zone soil microbial communities from Sagehorn Ranch, Mendocino, California, USA - Sage2_L_60_16 metaG | ecosystem: Environmental > Terrestrial > Soil > Vadose zone | place: USA... | reverse complement strand
TGCGCGGGGCCTATCCGCACCAGCCGGCCGCACCGGCGCCTTGCCGCTGGACGACGGGCCGCCGGACCGGCGAAGGCTGTATGGGCGCTTGGCGGCCCTGTTCTTTGTCGGCGCCGGCGTGCTGGGCCTGGTTACGCTTCCGCTCCCCGCGCCGGGTTCGAATCCGCCGGCAACGGCGGCTGTCTACGCGGTGGCGCTGGCTTTGGCCATTGCCATCTGGTTTGCGCCGTGGGAGAGATGGCCGCGGCGGGCCAGCCTGGTGATCCTGCCGCCCGCATTCGCCCTGATCGCCGTGGGGAACACGTTCGGCGGGGAGGACTTGCACACCTACGGTGTCTTCTTTGTGGTCGCTTTCGTGTGGATCGGGATGGCTCACCCGCCGCGCACGTCGGCCGCGATGGCGCCGCTGGCGGCGGCCGCCTATGTTCTGCCCCTGTTTTTCCTGCCTGGCAGCGTCGGCGCCGGGCTGGCCTCGGCGGCTATCACCATTCCGGTCTGCGTCCTGGTCGGGGACGGGATCGGGTGGGGCGTGGGCAGGCTGGAGCAGATCGAGCTGGCCTTGGCGCGGGAACGGGACCGGGCCGAGCAGCTTCGCGAGCTGGATGAGATGAAGGACAAGTTCTTGTCGGCGGTATCGCACGAGCTGCGGACCCCCATCACCATCTGCCGGGGCCATCTGGAGGTGCTGGAAGAAGGAGCCGATGAGCGGGAGGTGCGCGCGGTCAAGGCCATGTGCGTGAGCGAACTGGCCCTCATGGGCCGGCTGGTGGAAGACCTGACCACCCTGGCCTGCGCGGACGGCCGGCCCCTGCTCAAATGGGAGGTGGTGCCCCTGGACAGTTTCTTGCACGACATGACGGCCAAAGCAGAAGCCATCCTCGGGGACCGGGTGCGGGTGGTGTCCGGCATCGGTGGCGCGACGCTCCGGGCGGACCCCCAGCGGCTGACCCAGGCGCTTGTGAACCTGCTGCAGAACGCGGCCGACCACGCCGAAGGGGGCGGGCCGGTATGCCTTGGGGTACAGGCCGGCCCGGCGAGCTGGCGTTTCGAGGTGGCCGACGACGGAGGGGGGCTGCCGCCCGGCGACGAACGGGTGGTCTTCGAGCCGTTCAGCACCGGGTCATCGCCAGGAGGGATGGGATTGGGGCTGTCCATCGTCCGCGGGATCGCCAGAGCCCATGGCGGAGACGCCGGAGCCGTTAACCGGCCGGGGCGCGGCGTCACATTCTGGATCAAGATTCCGCGGTGAGGCTTTTGATCGTTGAGGACGAAGAGCGCGTCGCGTCGTTCCTGGACAAAGGGCTCCGTGCGCACGGCTATGACGTCGAGTGGGTGCAGACCGGCCAGGACGCGCTCCGGCGCCTCATGGAGCCCGGCATCTCACTCGTGATCTTGGATCTCGGGCTGCCCGACCTGGACGGCCTTGACGTGCTTGAGGGCCTGCGGGGGCGCGGATCGGCGGTTCCGGTCCTGGTGCTCAGTGCCCGGGGGCGCGTGGATGACCGCGTCACAGGGCTCAATCTCGGCGCAGATGACTACCTGGGCAAGCCGTTCGCTTTCGAGGAACTGCTGGCCCGCGTGCGGGCAAATCTGCGGCCCCGCACCGCCGACTCGCGCGGCGTGCTGCAGGTCGGCCGCATCTGCATCGACCCGCTGCGGCGCGAGGCCACCGTCGATGGGCGGGCGGTGAGCCTGTCGGCCCGCGAGTTCTCCCTCCTGAAAGCCTTCGCCGACCACCCCGGCCAGGTCCTCTCCCGGCAGGAGCTCCTGTCCATGGCCTGGGGCATGGACTTCGATCCCCAGACCAACCTCGTGGACGTATACGTGGGCTACCTGCGCCGCAAGCTCGGTGAACCAGTCATCGAGACCGTCCGCGGGGCAGGGTACTGCCTGCAAACCGAGAACGGGCCCTGAGCCTCGCCAGGCCGGCGGGACTGGAAGCGACGATCACAACCTACGCGGAGGCAGTCCTCGGCCCCCTGGAACTCGGATTGTCCAATAACCAGCATGCAGCCGGGGGGCTGGCCCACGCGGCCTCGCTCGTGGCCCAGTACGGGCTAGGAGACCTCTGCGTGATCCAATGGCGCCCGGACTACATCGAAAGCCTCGCCCGCACCGGGCGGCTGGCAGAGGCCCGGGAGCAGCTGGTGCTCCTAGACGCCGAGGCGGCCGCGGCCGGCAGCGAATAGGCCATAACGGCCGCAGCCCGCTGCCGCGGACTGGTTCAGCACAGCACGTACCGGGCGATCGCCGAAGTCGAGCAAGCCGCCACAATGGCAGAAACGCCGAACCCGTTCGAGCGGGCCCGCGCCCGCCTGTGCCTCGGCAAGGCGCTGCGCCCGGACCGGCGGCGCAGCGAGGCCCGCCCGCAGCTCGCACAGGCCCACACAGCGTTTGAGCTGCCCGGCGCTCGCCCCCCGGCCGACCGTGCCGCCGCCGAGCTAGAAGCCACCGGCCTCACCGCCGCTCCGCGATGCACGCCGGTTCACATCCATCTCACCCCCAGGAACTGCGGGTTGCGTTGCAGGTCGCCGAGAGCCTCAGCAACCAGGAAATAGCCTCACGGCAGTTCCTCAGCCCCAAGACCATCGCGGTCCACCTCGGCCACATCCATGACAAGCTCGGCCTTCACTCCCGCACCAGCCTGACAAGACTCATCAGCTCCGGGGCAACACAGCCATGACCAGCATCAGCTGACCCGTGGAGCCAACCACGGCAACTACACGTCATTGACGCGCCAGAATGACCCGTTCTGCGCGCCACCGCTGGCCTGCACCGAACGGGCCGGTGGCACGCAGATAATCAGGCGGCTCTTTGCGCGGGTACGCGAAGACTCAGGTTACTCTCCGTGACGGCCTTCCCCGTCAGCCTCCGTCTCGGCTGGCGGAGCTCACAGCTGCCGACCAACCACGTGGGCATGGCCAAGGTCTCGCGCCTTACCCGTGGCGCTCGACCCTGCCTGCAGAAGAGTGCGTCGGGAGGAGATGATGAGGCGGAGTGTTATTCTATGGAACAGCCGACGGCAGCAACCCGGGACTTGGAGCCACCTGCTCTGCGCCAGGCACCTTTGAAATGACTAAAATGGCTGAGGTATCTATATTCATTAGCTATAGGCGTGACGATGATTCGCTGCGGGCGGTATTGCTGGATCTCGTAATCAGCGGGGCATTCAATGAGCCCTCGAAGCCTCCGAAAGTCCGCATCTTTCGTGACACGTGCCAGCGTTTGGGAGTCACATGGCCCAAGGAACTGCAAGAGCAAATCAGCTCTGCGGATGTAGTATTGGTTGTCATCGGACCGAAGTGGCTGGAAGCCCGGGCTGAATTCGAGCGGCGACGAATCGACCAGACTGACGACTGGGTGCGCCAAGAGATAGAACTAGCGCGCAATAGCACGGTAATCCCGATTGCATTCGGAGGCGCTCGCATTCCTCCAACGGAGGCTCTTCCGCAGTCGATTGCCTATCTTTCTGACAAGCAAGGCGTGGAAGTTCGTGATGAAGCACTGGAGTCTGATCTTCAGCCTGTCCTTCTCGAGATTTAGCGCCATCTTCGTGGTCCGCGAGTCCGTGACTCATTTGAGGATGCAGAATCCGGCAATCTGCTGCCTTATCCGCGTCCGCACCTAATTGTCAAACCAGCGCCAATGGAAGAGGAGGACATTGACCTTGTGGTCCGAGAGGATCTGCAGGATTGGAAAGTGGTAGAAGGGTCCCTTCCGGAAGACCCGCGCCAGGTTCGGATTGAGCTGCATCGAACCTTCTTGTTCCGCAGCTTCCGGGATGTTCTTGCCTTTATGGCCGAGGTCGGGGACTTTGCCGACAAAGCCAACCACCACCCGCGCTGGGAAAACATCTTCAAGACCCTCAGGGTGTACCTAACCACATGGGATATCGGGCATCGCATTTCACAGCGTGATGTTCAACTAGCTCAGTACTTCGACCGAGCCTACCGAAAGTACAGGGAATCAGCCGCAGAACAACACATCGAATAATACCATGCAGCATTACTTCTCACTTGATCAATCGAAGGACCCTCAGACGACACGTCCTCTTCTCGGCATGTGCGGGCGCCTCGTGTTCCTGCCAGACACCCTGGCACGTTGACTTCGAATGCGGCTGTTCGTTTACTCCCGCCAGCGATCTGGTCCGAAGCATGGTCATTGGCGTGCGTCAGCGTCTGGGAAGGCCTCTTCGGAATCGGTGGTGCAGCAGGCCTTACCGGCACGCCCGCTCCGTGTCCGGCGTACCGCCGGAGGGTGCGCTGTCGCCCGAGCGGGTCATCTTGCCCGGGCTCCTACCCGGGATCGTGGGTGCCTCGGATGATAGGTGCGGCCGCGGTCCACGGCCGGATCCGGCCGTCGCTGCCCAGCCCGCGACGCGGCACCCGCGCGTACGCGGACGGGTTCTCCAGGCGCCGCACCGCATCGGCGCGTACGCTGACCACGTGGTGGCGGTACCGGACGGGATCCCCGGTGGACTGGACCCAGGACACCCAGGCATGCCAAGATCCGTCTCGCTCATGCCTCTCCCAGCACAGCAGATGCGCGACTCCATTGCCGGCCAGCTCCACGATCGGCGGTGACCACGGCCGACGGCCGAGCAACTCATCGCCCTGCGCAGCCATCGGCCAAGAATACGAAATCGCGTTCTACCGATCAAGGCCCTGCTTGCCTGGCCGTATGGACCGGAGGTCTGCGGCTCTAGTGCGGAAATTCGCGCTGCCGGGTCAGGCGCCGGTCCAGGAACTCGCGACGCTGCCGTGTGGCGCAGTCCCAGGGCGGGTGTAGGCGGTCTAGCTATGGCGTAGCCCGAACAGACTGACTCTGCGTAGGTCGATGTTGCCATAATTGTTACCAATTGATTATCACTCCTTCAGACTATGTAATAACGGTGTGTGATGGACAGTGCAGCAGTGCCGCCTGGAAGGAGCCCGGCGTACATCACCCGGACCTGCCCCGGGGTCACGCCAGCAGGCCGGAAGCGATCGCCGATGAGAAGGAGCGCCGTGGTCTGTCCGGCACATGGACCTGAGCGGGCCTCGTCCTCTCGCCGGAGACAGACGGTCCCCAGACCAGGGTGGCGTCAGCGCGTGAGATCGAGCCGCCAGGCGCGCTTTCCCCCGCTGGGCGGTTCTCGGCTTAGCGGTGTCCAGCGTCCGCGTCATGGTCAGTGGCTGACCCTGCGGGTCAGCATCACAGCGACAGTAACCAGCGCGAGGAGAACAACCCGGTGCCTCACATCGAATTGAACCTGGCCCCCACTGGCGAAGACAGCAGGAGATAGCTCTTGCACTGATGCGCGCGATTATCGCAGCAGCCGACCAGGACAAGGATGAGATGACCGTGCTGCTCTTTCACGGGGAACCAGCTGCGGTGATCGCTTCCTACGGGCATGAGCGGCGGCCCGACGCGACGGCCGAGATCGCATTTGACCAGACGGCACCGCCAGAAGCACGCCTGGTGCTCAAAGACACGTGGGGCGGGAGCATCCGCATGAGCACCGACGAGTTCCGGCAGCTCGCCAGGGCAGGCGTCTCGCCTCGCTTTGAGGCGATGGCGCAGATCTCGGAATGCTTACCTTGATGTCCCGGCGCAGGCCCGGTCCGTCAGGGCGGTCTGATGGCACGTTCGGCGTGGCCCCGCAGACAGCTGTCACGTCAGTCATCTGGTGTCTCCTCCGTCTCGGGAGTTACACCGTTGAAATTACAGTCCCGCTACTGGACGACGGGACCCAATGCTGAACAAGATGTCTTCAGACGGCTTGCGACGTCCGTGAGCGTCCCGCCGCGGCTGTCTAGCCCTGGCCGCATGAACACGCTGGCTCCATCGGCCGAACAGCTCGCCCAGGTACTCCTCCAGGAATCCCTCCCCCGGCGCTGGGCACACGTCCAAGGCGTGGCCGCCCGGGCACGCAGCCTGGCGGCGGTTCTCGGCGCTGGCGCCGATCTGCTGGAAGCCGCCGCGTGGCTGCACGACATCGGCTACGCGCCCGACCTGGCCACCACGGGCCTGCACGCACTCGACGGCGCCCGGTACCTGCGCGACGCCCAGCACGCCGACGCCATGCTGTGCCGGCTGGTCGCCTACCACTCCTGCGCCATCATCGAAGCCGGCGAACGCGGACTCGCCGTCGTCCTGGGCCTGGAGTTCGAGCCAGCGCCACAGGTGCTTTCCAGCGTGCTGACTTTCTGCGACATGACAACCAGCCCGGACGGCGAGCTCGTGACGGTGGGGAAGCGACTCGCCGAGATACAGCAGCGCTACGGCCCCGGGCACCTGGTGAGCCGGTCAATTCAGCGCGCCACGCCGATGATTCTTCGCGCCGGCGAGCAGGTGAATGACAGAGCCGCCAGAAGCGCATAGCTCTTGCAGACCTGAGGTGAGGGCGATGCTACGGGAGACCGTACGGCTCGATGCCGGACCGTTAGTCCCCACTAATGTCCCCACCGGCTCGAACCGTAGACCTTCTCCTTACCATGGATCAGATATCCAGTGAGATGGCCAGATAGCTCGCTGCGAAAGCCGACAGACTAGGTATACCAGCAGCCTTCCGTCTGGCTACAGGGTTCGATTCCCGTCGCCCGCTCGGGCTCGACGGAGCCAGGCTGACCTGCGTAACGCCGCGGCCCGACTGCTCGCCGAAGCCGTGGCAGGATCGCTTACCACTCATGCGATCGTGATGAATCGGCTGATCGAGGGTACATGAGAGGTGTCGAGTACGAAGATCAGGTACACGCCGGGCGGCGCGACGCCACCCGACGGCGGCGGTTTGACCCGTAGGTGCTGAGCGTCGGCCACGGTGAATGACAGCTCGACGTAGCGCTGGTCGGAGCTGTACGCGTGGGTGGTCGAGGCGGTACGCACCACGGCCACCTCGGAAATCGCGTCGGCGCGGCTGACTTCGATCGTGATCTCATCGGCCGGTTCCTGCCCGTACGTCATCCGGCCGGGCGCGAAGACGAGATGCGGTCGTTGCCGGTCGAAGTACCAGGGGTGATAGATCTCGATGCGCAATTCGCGGGTATCTAGCCCATCGTGGCTTTGCACACCGTCTTTGTTCGAGCCGGCCGTCCAAACCGCGCCGTCTGGCATCAGCAGTGCCACCGAATGATAGTTGCGCACAACCGTCGCATCCTCCAGCCGGTTCCACGAATTACTATCGGGGTGGTACATCTCGCCGGTCCGGACCGCGCTAGTGTCCTTTTTGTTGGCCTGATCGGCCACGCCGCCGCTGATGAAGACCTCGCCGCTGGGCAGTAGCACGGCGTTGAGGTTATACCGTGCACTGGTCAGCGGTCGCGCCCCGGTGACTTTCCAGACGGGATGCTCGTCCGCAAGATCAATGCGCAGCGCTTTCTTACCGCCGCAGAGGAGCACACTGGGTGCGTAGTTTCGCGCTGGCCGCAAGGGCAGCAGGACAGAGGTAGTGTCTGTGCTGCTGACGATAGGCAGCGCGAGGTAGTCCGGCTCGCCGAGGGCCGCAACGTCTCTGGATTCCTCGGTGTCGGGGTCGTAGGTGATGCTGAAGCCGAAGCCGCCCGCCTGCTCACTGGCCAGAGGGGTCGCGCAGAACACCTTGCCGTCGGGCAGCACATGCATCCGCGGGTACTGCACGAACGCGTCCGGGGCCCCGAGTATGGGGTGGATCGTCCACGTGTTGCGGGCCGGGTCGTACGTTTCCGGGGTGTCGTTCCAGTGCCGCGTGTCGGTGTGCGCCGGGTGGCCAGCGGCGGCGAGAACGCGGCCGTCGGCGAGAGTGATCAAAGTGGGGTACCAGCGACCGCCGCCGGCCAGTCCGAACGCGGTGCGATGACCGAACCCCCATCCGTCGGCCTCGGTCCACCACAGGGAGTGGATCGCGCCGGCCGGGCCCGCCCAGAACAGGTCGATCTTGTCGTGGCCGCGGCTGACGCTGGCGACCGCGCTCGAGGCCACGGCGGCGACCGGCGACCCGGCGGATACCACGGTGAACGGATGGTGCTCACCCCACGGCTTGGGCTCGCTGAAGAAGTGGGAGTTGACCGCGCCGTCCGCACCTGCCCAGAATATGTCGATCTTGTCGGTGTTGCGGCTCACCGCGCTGATCGGGCCGAACGATGTCGTCGCTAGCGGTGAACCGGCGGGGACCAGGGTGAACGGATGGTGCTCACCCCACGGCTTGGGCTCGCTGAAGAAGTGGGAGTTGACCGCGCCGTCCCGCCCGGCCCAGAAGATGTCGATCTTGTCGGTGTTGCGGCTCACCGCCGCCACCGAGCCGCCCGCCACCGCGGCCAGCGGTGAACCGGCGGGGACGAGCGTGAACGGATGGTGCTCACCCCACGGCTTGGACTCGCTGAAGAAGTGGGAGTTGACCGCGCCGTCCCGCCCGGCCCAGAAGATGTCGATCTTGTCCGTGTTGCGGCTCACCGCCGCCACCGAGCCGCCCGCCACCGCTGCGAGCACCGAGTCGCCGGGTACCAGGATCTCTGGCTGGCTCCACCTGCCTTGCTGCGGCCAAAACTGGGTGACGATGCTGCCGTCTCGGCTGACCCAGAACACGTCCAGCATCCCCCGTCGGCTGACCACGCTCGGGGGCGAGTCCGGCGCCGCGATGAACTCGGGCTGGGGCAGCAGCGAGGCCCGGTCGATCCAGCGGGACGAACGCGCGTCGTAGATCCAGGTGTTGCGCAGCCCCGGCCAGTGCAGGCTGTGGGGGTCACCCGCTTGGTCCTTCGCGTACGACGCGGTGCCGCCGGCCACCAGCAGATCCCCGTCGGCGAGCAGCGCATGACCGCAGCAGAACAGGTCCTGCACCGGTGAGCCTACCGACGTCACTTCAGCTGTGACGCAGTCATACAGCCGAGTGTGGTCGTTGCGATTCTGGTTGTGATTATCCGGGTTATACTCGCTGCCGCTGAAATGCAAGATCTTCCCGGTCGGCAGCAGCGCGGCGTGCACCGCCAGCACGTCCGTCACGCCGAGTTCCTCGACCCACCCATGACATTTCCCTCTCGTGCTTCCGATGGTACGGATGGCCAGCGTGCATTCAAGCGAGGCGCCCCGACTGGCTGAGCAACAGACGCGACTTCGACCGACTCGGACCTAAGCGAGAATTCCGCCGATCATCTTGGCTGGACCAAGGCAACTCCGCCTTCCTGGGCCGAGCACAGCGTTCAGCATTACTGAATTGAGTATTGCTGAACGATTAACTCAACAGAAGTCAAGTAATGAAGCTTGCCGGTCCGGCCCTGCAATCTCCATATGATCTACACATCTCCTGCAAACGGTCTCCATGGTCTCAGCCTGGACATTGCCGCGGCCGGGCAGCCGACACGATAGCCGACCGCCTCCGCCCGGCAATGGCAGATGATCAATAACAATCGGCCGAGGCAATGACGGCCGCACAACCGCTACGACAAGGGCGTCGCCGACGTCTTCAACGCAGGTCGCTGGAAGACCACACCCCGACCGTGCGCACCAGCTCGCGGATAATGCTCCAGCGCAACCCGCCGTATCAAGCATCGAAGAATTGCCCTCGCCTGGGCCGTCCGTCACCACTCGCGCGCGGGCGTCAGCGCCGCCGGGTACCCGCGAGCCATCCGGCCGGTTCGGCCAGGACCCGGACCCGGCCGGTGAATACGAGCCGCTGCACACCGATGATGGCAAGATTCCGCGGCTCCAGGGGCCGAATTGATCACGCAACTACATCGCCGGGACATCCGCCCACCCTTGCACCGGGCAGCAAGCGCCTCCCGCGCCGTATGCTCGTCATAACGGCCACCAATCCGGTCCACTGTCGGCGGCACTACGAACCCAAGCACGATGGGCACCGCCGTCAACCCAGCCAGCAGGGGCCTGATGCGGCCTGTCGTCAGCAGCGCCACCAAGGCACCAGCCGCGGCAGACAGGCCGGGTAGCAGATACTGGTCATGCGGGTTCGATTCCCGTCGCCCTCTCCACCCCACCCCTATTTGTATGACGGATCGTGATACATTGGGGGCATGACATCAGCGATTAGCGTGCGCCTCGATCCCGAGGCTCTGCGAGCGCTGGCTCAGCTCGAGGCGACGGGCCTCAGCAGATCCGAGGCGATCCGTCGCGCGATCCTCGACAGCGCTGCACGGCTACAACGCCGAGCCGCCCTTGCCGCTGAGGTAGCCGCACTCGAGGCCGACGAAGACGACCGGCGCGAAATGCTCGAGGTCGCAGCTCTCATGGAGAGCATGCGTGCTCCGGGGTGATATCCACGAATTCCGCCCGCCCCGTGGGGCAGGCCATGAGCAGCGCGGCCGCCGCTATGGAGTGATCGTCCAGGCTAACGAACTGCTACCGCGTTCGGTGGTCCTGGTCGCACCCACATCTCTCAGCGCCAAGGCGGCATCGTTTCGCCCGGAGATCGAACTGCTTGGTGAGACCACCCGCGTCCTGGTTGAACAGGTCGGAGCCATCGATGCCGGACGCCTGGGCGACATAGTCGGCCGAGTCACCCCCGAGCAGCAGTGGGGCATCGACGAAGCCCTAACGACCGTGCTGGGACTCCGCTAGGCGCCGAGCCATTAGCGAGGGGCCAGCCGTCGTGCGCGACCGTAGACGACGCGTCGCGCAGGAACTCAAAGCCGAAATTCGCGAGCACGTTTGAGTTTCCTACGCTCCCATCGGTAGTTGCGAGTGCCGCCGACGACGAGCAATACCACGCCGCCCGCTACCGGCACGCCGATCAACAAGACAGCCGCCACCCGATCGAAAACGTTGTCGATCATGGCATGGCTGGGATCACCGGGGTCGAGATAAACACTTATGTCCTTCGAATTCCCGAAGCCCTGAGCGTCGAGTGAATACGTCTGACCGTCCCACTGGTAGCTGACGATGCCTCGCTGTTCGGTGCCGACAACCTGCTGACCGGTCCAAAGCACGCGGTCCGGTGACTGCAACCCCACCAACACCGCCAATAGGGCGAAAACAAAAAGCGCGACCGCCAGGCCCACGAACCAGCCAGCTCCATCAAACCAGTTCCGCAATCGGGCAAGCACGCTACCCAGTATGAGCCGCCGCCGGTTGACCGCCAACCCGGCGTTCGCCCCGTCGCATCATAACGCCCCCTACCCGCGAAATCGGATGGCTGCGAGAAGACGCGACCTGATATAACGCAGGGGCGGCGATTCAGGAGACAGATAGTGAGCTGGGACTACGGGCGGCTGGCGACCGAGGTCTATGAACTCGACAAGCCGGTCGGGCGGTCCTTCGGAGCCGTGGAGTACTACGCTCGCCGGCGTCACCGGGCGCATCCTGGAGCCGGCCACCGGAACCGGGCGCGTGCTCATCCCGCTGCTCGAGGCAGGCTTCGCGGTCGAGGGCCTGGACAGCTCGCCGGAGATGCTGGCCGTCTGCCGCCAGCACTGCCGGGACCGCGGCCTGGACCCGATCCTGCGCGAAGCCGACATGACCGCCTTCGTAGCCGGCATCGGATCCGGGCGGAACCAGGCAGGATCCCCGTCCCGCTGGGGGTCCGCAGGAACCGGTTCCGGAGGCATGCACCACCATCCGTTCGGGATATTGGTCTTGGTTTTCATCAAACATAATAGCGAAGAATACTTCTAATTTCTAGCGCATTTGCTGATATAACTCAATATTCGAATAAAGAGACGAGAGAGACTGATGTGACTCGGGAGGGCCGGTCGGGGGCGGGCGAGGGCGAGCCGGGGGCGGACAGGGACAGGCCGGAGCCGGGCGAGGGGCGAGCGGGGGGCGGGCGAGGGCGGGAGGCGGGTGACTAGCGGTTCCTGGGAGGATGGCGTGACTGTCGCTTTCACCGAAGGGACCGCTGGATGAGCCGCGTCGTCGTCATCGGAGCCACCGGGCATATAGGCAGCTACCTGGTGCCGCGGCTGGTGTGCGGCGGTCATGAGGTGATCGCCATGAGCCGCGGCGCGCGGGATCCGTACCACGCGAGCCCGCAGTGGGGTTCGGTCACCAGGGTGGCGGTGGACCGTGACGCGGAGGATGAGAAGGGAACGTTCGGCGCCCGGATCGCGGCGCTGCGGCCGGATGTGGTCATCGACCTGATCTGCTTCACCGCCGCCTCGGCCCGGCAGCTCGTCGACGCGCTGCGGCCGTCCCGGCCGCTGCTGATCCACTGCGGGACCATCTGGGTACACGGTCCCGCGCTGCGGGTGCCGATCACCGAGGATGAGCCGCGGACCGCCTACGGCGAGTACGGCACCGGCAAAGCGGAGATCGAAGTCCTGCTGCACCGCGAGACGCTGGCCGGCGGCGTGCCCGCGGTGGTCCTGCACCCGGGCCACATCAGCGGGCCGGGCTGGCCGGTCATCACGCCGGCCGGCAACCTGGATGCCGCCGTCTGGACTCAGCTGGCCACCGGGCGGCCGCTCGCGCTGCCCGATCACGGCCTGGGCGTGCTGCATCACGTGCACGCGGACGACGTGGCGCAGGCCTTCGAGCGGGCGATGTCCCGGCCGGCCGCGATCGGGGCCAGCTTCCACGTGGTCGCCGAACAGGCCATGACCTTGCGCGGGCTGGCGACGAGGGTCGCGAGATGGTTCGGCCGTGAGCCGGTGCTCGAGTTCACCGACTGGGCGGAATTCGAGCGCCGGGTAGGCGCCGAACACGCCGAGACCACCCGCCAGCACACCGTCCGCAGCATCACGGCGAGCATCGACCGGGCCAGGGAGGTGCTCGGGTATGCGCCGCGGTACAGCTCGCTGGAGGCCCTGCACGAGGCGCTGACCTGGCTGGCGGCCCACGGCCAGGCCGACGTCGGCGGCCAGGAGTTCTAGAACGCGCGGACGGCGGCGGCGTGACTGACCGCCACGGAGTGCGTCACGCAGTTGGTCCCGTCCAGGACGTGCAGCAGGAAGCTGGTCGGTTCGGCGA
>Ga0137378_10003901_pt1 | contig 12876 bp, 8 predicted proteins | sample SagtaG_21_FD_104813 | JGI IMG/M metagenome (GOLD analysis project Ga0137378, IMG submission 104813) | Vadose zone soil microbial communities from Sagehorn Ranch, Mendocino, California, USA - Sage2_L_60_16 metaG | ecosystem: Environmental > Terrestrial > Soil > Vadose zone | place: USA... | reverse complement strand
CGCGCGTGGTGCTGCGGCACATGTGGGACCGCTCGAAACTCTTTCTGCGCCGGGCGGGGACGGTGATTTTAGGGATCAACATTCTGCTCTGGTTCCTGGCGACTTACCCGAAGAGCAAGGGATTGGAGGCCCAGTTTGACGCTCAGAGCATCGCCTGGTTGCGAGCGGTGAACGTTCCAGTGAAGTCCGCCGCGGAGCTGCCGAAGGCAAGGCAGGACTTCGCCGCGCGGCAGGATCAACGCAATTTTGACCGGTCGGAAGCGGAAGTCGCGGCGAAGCTGCAATTCCTGGACAAAGAACAAGCCGGCGAGCGGCTCCGCCGCAGCTTTGCCGGACGGCTGGGGCGGGTGATCGAGCCGGTCATTGCTCCGCTGGGCTTCGATTGGAAAATGGGCATTGGCATCGTCGCTTCGTTCGCCGCGCGGGAAGTCTTTGTGAGCACGATGTCCACCGTCTATAACGTGGGCCAGTACGACAAGAGCCAAGCCGCGACCACGAGCCTGGCTCGAACCATGCAGGGACAAAGGCGTCCCGACGGTTCGCCGGTCTATACGCCGCTGGTGGCGGTGACGCTGATGGTTTTTTATGTCTTCGCGCTGCAATGTGTGAGCACGGTGGCGGTGGTGCGCCGGGAAACCAATTCCTGGAAGTGGCCTTTGTTCCAATGGGTCTATATGGGTGTATTGGCGTGGGGGCTGGCGTTTCTTGCTTTCCAGGGGGGCCGGTGGCTGGGTCTGCGATGAGAGGAGAACGGAACCCGATTAAACTGAATGACTTGGGCGGGGAGGGCATGATAAGGTTCAGAGGATGGGCGCGGTCGTCGCGCAAAAAGTCTATACAAATTTTGGAACCGCGGTGTCTATCGGGTGAAGTTGTGAGCGATCAGCAGCGTCATTGGTGCGAGAGCCAGTATGAGGAGCAGGCGGCCCCGCTCCTCCTGTACGGGCGGGCCTTGGGCTTGAGCCACAGCGAAGCCGAAGATGTGTTGCAGGAGACGTTCGTGGCGCTGCTGCGGCAGGCCCAGCCGCCGGAAAAGCCGGCGCACTACTGCCTGCGCAGCTTCCGCAACCGCGCGCTCAATTATCGGCGCGGGATGTGGCGGCGGCTGGCGCGGGAATTGGAATCGCGCCGCTGGTTCGAGCGTGGCGACGGCGAAACGCCGCAGGAGCGCGCCGCCCAGCGCTGCCTGGTGAAGCTGCCGGCCGAACAGCGCGAGGTGATCGTGCTGAAAATCTGGCACCAGTACACTTTCGAAGCCATCGGCGAATTGCTGGGGCTTTCCCCCAACACCGTGGCGGGACGTTATCGTTACGGACTGCAGAAATTAAGAGCGTGTTTGAAAGGCGAAGATTATGAACGACTTGAATCAACTGGAGAACCAATTGCGTTCCTGGATTCCGCGTCCGCCATCGGCGAGACGTAAGCCCCGGACTTTTGGCTGGCTGGAGCCTGCTCCCGCCGCCGCGGGTTCCGGGCGGGCGGACGAAGCGGCCGCCGCGCTGCGGCTGGTGATGAGCTGGCTGACGCCCGCGCTGGCGTTGTTGATGCTCAGCCTGATCTTTTTTGGCCGCAGCCCGCGCGGGTGGACGCAATTTATCTCCTCCCCGCCGCTCAGCATGGTGGCGACCGTGGCGCTGAGCCAACCCCATCTGGCCCCGTATTGCGCCGCGGCGCAGCACGGCGGTTACAACCTCTGGCCCGTGACGACATTTGAATGGACCAACGGCGGCCTTTGCCTGACAACCCCTCCTTCGTTTCTCAATATAAACCGCCCAAGGCGCTGAATGACTCAAGCTAGCCCGGGGTACGGCGTGAGCGGGAGGTTTCGGCCAGCCACCGCTCCGGCCCCAACTGTTTCGCGCTCGAAGCCACGCAACAACGGAGACCGATTTCCAAAATAAAACCTGATGAGCAACGGTAATTCCAAAAAAGCGGCCGCCAGGCGCGCCGGCCCGGAAAGCAAGATCGCGGAGGACAAACCAGTTCCGCCGACGAAGCCGCCGGCGCCCCCCGCCCCGCCGGTGAAAGTGCCGCCCCTATTTCGGCCCATTGACTGGGCCACCTTCGGCCTGACTTTCGTGGTGATGTTTCTGAGCTACTGGTGGACCTTGGCGCCGGATTTGACTCTGGAGGATTGCGGTGAATTGGCGGTCGGGTCGTTCTACGCCGGGGTGCCGCACCCGCCCGGCTATCCGGTCTGGACGATTTACACCTGGCTGTGGACGTTGCTGCCCATCGCCAACATCGCGTATCGGGTGGCGCTTTCGTCGGCGTTTGCGGGCGCGCTGGGGTGCGGGTTGCTGGCACTAATGGTCTCGCGGGGGAGCAGCATGATGATCGAAGGGGTGGCGGAGCTGAAAAGCATCGAGCGGCGTTGGGAGAGCGCGCTGTGCATGGTGGCCGGCATGGCGGCGGGGATGCTGCTGGGTTTCAACGGGTTCATGTGGAGCCAGGCGGTGATTGTGGAGGTGTACACCTTGAGCGTCCTGTCGCTTACCGGCGTGCTCTGCTGTTTGTTGCGCTGGATCCATGCGCCGCATCAGCGGCGTTATTTGTATCTGGCGTTTTTCTGGTTCGGCATTTGTTTCAACAACCACCAGTCGCTGCTCGTCGTCGCGATGGGCATCGAAGTCGCGGTCATCGTGGCGCAACCGAAGCTGGGGCGCGAGCTGGTTTTCTGGAACGTGATTATCTACCTGGGCGGCCTGGCCGGCTTGATGCTCGGTATGATACCGTTGCTGGACAACGGGCCCTTGAAAGTCATCTATAACAGCATCGGGATTGCCTCCTTCATCACCTGGGTCTGGCTGCTGTTTAAGACGAAAAAGCGCGCGATCGAGCTGGCGCGAGACTTTGCGCTCGTTGGCTGCATCCTGTATCTGGGCGTGCTGTTCGGCCACATCACCACCTGCTTCACCTTTTTTTATCACAACGGCGATTTATCCAGCCTCAAGACTGGCGTTTTCCTGTTCTTCAACCTGGCGGGGCTGGCCTGTATCGCGGCGTTCATTTCGCTCATCGGCGCGGCAAAGAAACTCGGACGGGAATGGACCACGAGTTTGATCTGCGGGGGGGCGTGGATCACCGGCGCGGCGTTTTACCTCTACATGCCGCTGGCGTCGATGAGCAACCCGCCGCTCAACTGGGGCTATCCGCGAACCGTGACCGGTTTTTTCCACGCCTTCACGCGCGGGCAGTACGAGCGGATCCACCCCACGCCCGACATCGTCACCTACTTTAAACAGTTTTACTACACGATCATCGAAGGGACGCTGACGGAATTCAATCTGGTCTATCTGGCGGTGGCCGTGCTCGTGTTTTTTTTCTATCGCCGGATGCAGTTGCGCGAACGGGCCTGGATTGCCGGGTTGGGGGCGCTCTATGTCTGCCTGGGGCCGCTCCTGCTCTGGTTGCTCAGTCCGGCTCCCGACCGCCAAAGCCAGGATCTCAACAAACCGTTCTTCATCGCGTCGCACGTGATGATCGCCCTGTTCATCGGCTACGGCCTCACGCTGCTCGGCGCGACCCTGGCGACGCAGTATAAGCGAAGCGGTTGGGGCGGCATCGTGCTCCACCAGTTGGCTGCCGTGGCCAGCGCCAGCGCCTCAGTGGTCGCACTCGTTTGGGTGCTGTTCGTCTGGATTACGAAGGCCGATCTGTTGGTGCAGTGCACGGCTTGCTTCGTTTTGGTGCTTGCCTCGGTCGGCACTTTCGGACTCCTTTTGGCGCAACGGCGCGTCGGTTGGGGGGGAATCTCAATCCGTTGGTGGGCCGTTGGCGGTTGCGCCTGCGCCTCGATGTTCGCGCTCTACTGGGTGGTGCTGGTTTCGATCACCACGGCCAATCCGCTCGTGCATTACACGGCCTACTTCGGTCTGGCGCTGGGACTGGCCGCCACCGGCGCGCTCCTGCTCGCGCGCGATCGGGCGCCGATGACCGGATTGCTGGCCGCCTTCGCCCTGATGCCAATCTATTCGATCATGTCGCACTGGGAGGACAACGAACAGCGAGGGCATCTGTTCGGCTACTGGTTTGGGCATGACATGTTCACGCCGCCGTTCAAAGGGACGGATGGCAAGCCCATTTACCCGGAAATGGACCGCGACGCGGTCCTGTTCGGGGGCACCGATCCCGGCCGCTTCAACCCGACCTACATGATCTTCTGCGAGAGCTTCATTCCGCCGGACAAGAAGCCGCGCGATCCGCAATTTGACCGGCGCGACGTTTATCTCATCACCCAGAACGCGCTGGCCGATGGGACGTATTTGAGTTACATCCGCGCCCATTACAACCGGAGCACGCAGATCGACCCGCCGTTTTTCTCGGAGCTGCTCCGCGGACCCAAGGAGCAGGAGCAGAACTATTATACGAACTTCATCGCGCGGATGATGTTGCCGCTCGACCGGTATTTCACGCAACTCGGCGACAACATCGAAGAGCGGCGGCGGGCGGGCACCTCCTTCTTCGAGGAGAAGGACTTTACGGAGCCGGCCGGATTGGCCGCCGAGTTGCGCCAGGGGCAGGTTCCCCCCTCGATCCAGGAGAAGGACTTCGTCAATCTGGCCGGGCTGGCCGGCCAATTGCGCCAGGGCCGGGCGCCGCTCTCGAAGTTTATTTACAGCCAACTCTCCGGGGAGACGCAGCGATTGCTGGCGCAAGGCGGCGCGAGCGATTCATTGCGCCGCGCGCTGGCCGGTGATTTGAACCGGCTGCTCGAACGCGAACTGGCGGCGAAAAAGGCGCTCGCGGAAAAACTCCAGGAGAAGGCAGTGCTGGATCAGCAGCCGCCAGAAAAAAACCAGGCCGCGCGGGCAAAACTGGACCAGGAGATTGCGGCGCTCCAGGCGATTGGCCCGCTGTATGATCCCGAGCGTTTCAAAGGCATCAAGCTCAAGGAAACCACGCGGCGGTTCATCGACGAGAATCCGCAGAGCCACACGCGCCTCCGGTTGAACCGGCTGCTGCTCGAAGAGGCCTATCCGGAGGCGATCGCCAAGAGCATCGGCGGCGTCTATCCCGACCGGGAAATTCATACCCCTTCCAACGAGCAGTCGCAGCGCTGCTTTTCGGAGTATCTAACCGACGCGCAACGCCGGCTCGAGCATGACCGCGTCCATCCCAACGAACAGAGGCAGATCCAGCCCATGGAGGATGTTAAAGTCGTGGAGAACCACGTCCAGGTTTCCGGCCAGGTGGCGGTGATGGCGATCAACGCCTTGCTGACCAAGGTGATTTTTGACCAGAACCCCGACCACGAATTCTACGTGGAAGAAAGTTTCCCGCTGGACTGGATGTATCCGCACCTTTCCCCGTTCGGCATCATCATGAAGATCAACCGCGATCCCTTGCCGGAACTGACCGAGGAGATGGTGAAGAAGGACCACGAGTTCTGGAGCCAGTATTCGCAGCGGCTGATCGGCAACTGGATCACCTACGACACCAGCGTGTCGAATGTCTGCGCCTTCGCCGAAAAGATTTATAACCGGCGCAACTACCGCGGATTCACCGGCGATCCGAAATTCATCCGGGACAACGACGGGCAGAAGGCTTTCTCCAAACTGCGCAGCTCCATCGCGGGCGTTTACAAGTGGCGCCTCGAGCACCCAAAGACGGCGGAGGAGCAGCGGCGGGCGCTGAAGGAAGCGGAATTCGCCTTCAAACAAGCCTACGCGTTCTGTCCGTACAGCCCGGAGGCGGTTTTTCGCTACATCAACCTGCTCCTCACCCTGGGCCGGGTCGAGGATGCGCGCTTGATCGCGGTCACCTCCCAGAAGCTCGATCCGAACAACGGCCAGATGCAAAACCTGGTCAGTGAGCTGGAGCGCATCAAGCAGCAATCCACCGGCCTGCCACCGCAATTGCCGCCGCCGGGGGAGGCCGTGAACTTCGCCGCGCGCAGCCCGGACGCGAGCCAGCTTCAGGCGATGGTCACGGAGTGGGAGAAGCAATTGGCCGCCCAGCCGGGAAACCCGGCGCTGATCTTCCAGTTGGTCCAGGCCTACCAGCAACTGCAGCAACCAGCGAAAGCGTTGCCGCTGCTGGAAGCGCTCCTGGCCAATCCGCAGGCGGACCTCAACACGCTATTATTCGCCGCCAATGGGTTCAATCAGTTGGGCCAGCCCGCCCGCGTCGAAGAGTCGCTCGCCAGGCTGGTCAAACTCGCGCCCGACAATCCCGAAGCGTGGTTCGACCTGGCCGGCATCCAGGCCGCGCTGGGCAAAAAGACGGAGGGCATCGCCTCGCTCAGCGAGTCATTGAAACAGAGCGCGCAACGTCTCGCCAAAAATCCGAAGGCCGCCAATTTGTACGGCAACGCGCTCACCGATCCTCGCTTCAACGGCATCCGGCAATCGCCGGAATTCCAGAAGCTGCTTGCCGAACAAAAGCCCGTCTCCAAATAAGCGAGGGCGGACCAAGGGCGCAAACCGGCGAGCGTCCGGACGATGAACAGAGTTTAACCGCGGACTACGCGGAGGGGCGCGGATAAAAAAGGGAGGGCGAGCGTCCTCGCGAGCCCCATCTCTCGCCCGGCTCGCGAGGACGCTCGCCCTCCCGCACCTCGGGCTGCCGTTCCAGCCGCGTCCGCAGCGGTTCCGTTTCGAGTTTCATCAAATTTGGGATAGGATCCGCAGGCCCGTCGGACCTGAACCAAAGTTGACCGGCGCTGGCGGACAAGCCGCGGGAGAAGCCGCAGTTGCTCTACTGCCGAACCTCGTATATTTTCCCAGAGCTTTGATTTATCGGAACATGAAGACCAACCGCAACGAAAGGACAACGCCAGACCCGGCGCCGGCCGCCAAAGCCGACGGGTCAGCCGCGGCGGGGCCGGCCGGAGACCGGGTCGAAACGGCCGCCTCATTGGAGGCGCCCGCGCCGACCGCCGAGGAGATCAAGGAGCTCAAAGCGCAGGCGGCCAAGGCGAAGGAGCACTGGGAGCAACTGTTGCGGACGGCGGCTGAATTTGAAAATTTCAAGAAGCGGGTCGCGCGGGAGCGCCAGGAGGCCGGCAAGTACGCCCATGAGTCGCTGCTGCAAACGTTGATTCCGGTGCTCGACAATCTTGACATGGCGCTGGCGGCGGCCAATCAGGCGCAAGACGGTTCGCTGGAGTCGTTGCGAACGGGCATCGGCTTGATCCATCAACAGTTGGGGAAGGTCCTCAAGGAAGCCGGATTGGAGGAGATCAACGCGGCCGGCAAAATGTTCGATCCAAACTGGCACGAGGCCGTTTCGCAGCAGGAGACGGCCGGGACGCCCGAGGGCCAGGTGGTCCAGCAATTGCGCAAAGGGTATAAATTGCGCGAGCGCCTGCTGCGGCCCGCCGGCGTGGTCGTGGCCAAAAAACCGGCGGAGAAGAAAGCGGTGTGAGACCTTGCCGGCGTGTTGGAATTTTGCCCGATACTTCCATTGGCCCGCCCCCTGCTCATCGGGCGCACCGAGGGAATTTGATCTGATGCCGGCGAGACTCTGAAGCTATGGCCAAGCGCGACTATTACGAGGTCCTGGGTGTCGATCGCAACGCCAACGAGGAGGAGATCAAAAAGGCCTATCGCAAACTGGCGGTGAAGTATCACCCGGACAAGAATCCGGGGGACAAGGCGGCCGAGGAAAAATTCAAAGAACTGGGCGAGGCCTATGAAGCGTTGAATGACCCGCAGACGCGCGCCACTTACGATCAGTACGGGCATGCGGCGTTCGATCCGCGGCGGCGGGCGGCAGGGGGCGGGGCCGGCGGCTTCCACGATCCGTTCGAGATCTTCCGCGAGGCGTTCGGCGCCGGCGGGGCCGGCAGCATTTTCGACGATCTGTTTGGGGGCGGGCGGAATGATCCAACCGGCCCGCAGCGCGGCTCGGACTTGCGTTATGACCTGGAGATTAGCTTCGAGGAGGCGGCCAACGGCTGCGAAAAGGAGATCACCGTTACCAAACTCGATCAGTGCGAGCACTGTCACGGTTCGGGGCGCGAAGGCGATTCGAAGACGCGGGTCTGTCCGGCCTGCGGCGGCCGGGGACAAGTCGTCATGGCGCGCGGCATCTTCAGCATTGCGCAAACCTGTCCGCGTTGCGAAGGAGCGGGCCGCGTCATCGAAAACCCGTGCCGGTCTTGTCGCGGCAGCGGCCGGCGCGAACGCTCGTCCTCGATTAGACTCAAGGTCCCGCCCGGCGTCGATACCGGCGCGCGGCTGCGTTCCTCCGGCAACGGCGAGGCTGGTTTGCGCGGCGGACCGTCCGGCGATTTGTACGTCGTGCTCCACGTCAAAACTCACGAACTGTTCCAGCGCGACGGGGACGATCTGCTCTGCGAGGTGCCCATCAGCGTCGTGCAGGCGGCCCTCGGGGCCGAGGTCGAAGTGCCGACCCTCAACGGCAAAGCGGCGGTCAAGATTCCCGCTGGAACGCAGAACGGCGCGACCTTCCGGCTCAAAGGCAAAGGCGTGAAGAACGTGCAAGGCTACGGCTGGGGCGATCTGCACGTGCGGGTGAGCGTGGAAGTGCCGACGCGCCTCAACGCCGCCCAACGGGCCAAGCTTCAGGAATTCGCCGACCTCTGCGGTGAAGACGTGAATCCGATCAGCCACGGATTTTTGGCCAAGGCGAAGAAGCTGTTTCGCTAGGGCGCCATGAAGCGGTTTTATCTGCCGCCCGATCGATGCCGGGACTCGACTCTCGTGCTGGCCGACCGGGAGGCGCACCACGCATTGCAGGTGTTGCGGCTCCGGCAGGGCGAGCGGGTCGTGGTGCTGGATGGCGCGGGTCGTGAGTTCCTTTGCGAAGCCCGCGCCTGCTCGGGCGAGCGGGTCGAACTGGCGGTGCGCCAGAGTAACCTCATTCCGGCGCCGCGGCACCAAATCACCCTCCTGCAAGCGATCCCCAAAGGCAAAGTCATTGAAAACATCATCCAGAAGGCGACGGAGCTGGGCGTCATTCGCGTCGCTCCCGTGCTCTCGGAGCGGGTGGCGGCGGAGCTGGATGAGGCGACTGCGCAGCGCCGGGCCGCGAAGTGGCGCCAGACGGCCATCGAAGCGATCAAGCAGAGCGGCGCCGGCTGGCTGCCGCGGATCGACGCGCCGGTCTCGCTCCGGGCCTTCCTCGCGCGGGGCGAAAAATTTGACCTGACGCTGATCGCCTCTTTGCAACCGGATGGCCGGCACCCCCGCGAATGGGTCAATGGATTTAGCGAGGAGCGGAAACGCCTGCCGGAGTCGGTCGGGGTATGGGTCGGTCCGGAAGGGGATTTCACGCCTGCGGAAATGAGCGCCATCCGATCCGCCGGCGCGCTGCCGATCACGCTGGGTCCGCGGGTGCTGCGAAGCGAAACGGCGGCCACGTATTGCCTGGCGGTGCTCAACTACGAGTTCGAGTGGATGGCAGCCTGATGCCCGTCTCTGTACTTCTCTAACCTCCTGAGGTGCAATCGGATAGCAAGCGAATCAGATCGAGGAAAGATCCGTCTTTGTGGCGCAAGGGTGACAGTGAAAAAGTTTGAACATTTTATCGTCACAATAATCCAATTGCGGCGGCGCTTGGAAGGGAATCCCGCGCTGGGAGACTTGACAGTTCCGGGGTTCTTTGGCGATGGTAAATTACTTTACAAGCGGGCGGGAAGGGTTTATCTGGTCTGCCTACTCCGATCGGAATTTGGATAAAACGCATGATTAAAGTAGAAAATTTGGTGAAGACATTCGGGCCAAAGCGGGCCGTGGATGGAGTGTCGTTCTCCGTGGAACGAGGCGAGGTGCTGGGTTTCCTGGGGCCGAACGGAGCGGGAAAATCGACGACCATGCGGATGATCACCGGCTTCATTCCGCCCACGGAAGGCAAAGTATCGGTCGGTGGCCATGACATGGTGGAGGACCCGCTTCCCGCCAAACGCCTGATTGGCTATCTGCCCGAGAACGCGCCGGCTTACGCGGACATGACCGTGGCGGGCTTTTTGAATTTCGCCGCCGAACTGCGCGGGATGCGCGGGGAAGCGAAAAAGAAGGCGGTCGGCCGCGCGGTGGAACTGTGCTTCCTGGAATCGGTGCTGGAGCAGAGCATCGACACGTTGTCCAAGGGTTACCGCCATCGCACCTGTTTCGCGCAGTCCATTGTGCACGATCCCGAGATCCTGGTGCTGGACGAACCGACTGACGGACTGGACCCAAATCAAAAACACGAGGTCCGCAACCTCATCCGGCGAATGGGCGAGAAGAAGGCGATTATTTTTTCGACGCACATTCTCGAGGAAGTCGAAGCCGCTTGCACCCGGGCCATCATCATCGATCGCGGCAAAATCGTGGCCAACGGCACGCCTCAGGAATTGAAGCAGCGCTCGGACGTGGCCGGCGCGGTTTCGCTGCGCGTGCTGGGCGCTCCGGCGGACTTGGTCAAGCAAAAGCTCGGCCAATTGATCAATGCGTCCAAGGCCGCCATCGTCAAAGAACAGGACTCGGCGGTCTGGGCCAAGGTTTATTCGCGCAGCAAGAACATGAACGGCGAACTGGCGCGCAGCATCGCGGAAGTCTCCACGCGAGAAGGCTGGCGGATTGAGGAGTTGCACACCGAAGAAGGCCGATTGGACGAGGTATTCCGGGCGATCACGTTGCCGGACACCGTGAAGGAGGGGCCGAAATGAATGCCTGGGCCAATATCCGGACCATTGCCAAACGAGAGATCGGCGGTTACTTCGCCTCGCCGGTGGCGTACGTGTTCATCGTCATTTTCCTGCTTTTGTGCGGATTCTTTACGTTCATGCTGGGCGGATTCTTCGAGCGGCGCGAGGCGTCGCTCGTTTCGTTCTTTCTCTGGCATCCGTGGCTTTACCTGTTCCTGGTTCCCGCGGTGGCCATGCGATTGTGGTCGGAGGAGCGCCGGCTCGGCACCATGGAGTTGCTGCTCACCATGCCGGTGACCGGCTGGCAGGCGATCGTCGGAAAATTTATCGCCTCCTGGCTGTTTCTGGCCCTGGCCTTGGCGCTGACCTTTCCGGTCGTGATCTCAGTGGGGTACCTGGGTTCGCCGGACTATGGGGTGATTTTCTGCGGTTACCTCGGCAGCCTGCTCCTGGCCGGAGCGTATCTGGCCGTGGGGTGCATGACTTCAGCAATGACGCGCAATCAGGTCATCAGTTTCATCCTGTCGGTGGTGATCTGCCTGTTTCTGATCCTGGCCGGCTGGCCGCCCGTGACCGACCTGCTCGTGCGCTGGGCCCCCGGCTGGCTGGTCAATACGGTCGCCGCGTTCAGCGTGGTTCCGCATTTCGACGGTTTTCAAAAGGGCGTGCTCGATTCGCGCGACGTGATTTTCTTCTTGTCGATCATCGGGCTTTCCCTGTTCACGACCGGCGTCATTATCCGCAATTTGCGCACCGGTCATTGAAATCACTCCAGGACAAGCAATGAAAAAGAAACAAATTGAGACTTTGCTCTATTCGGTGGCGGGGGTGGGCGCCATGTTTCTGATCGTGGTGGCGCTGAACTTCATCCTCGGCACCGTCAAACTGCGCGGCGACTTCACCCAGGAGAAGGCCTACACGTTGTCCGCCGGCACGAAGGCCATCCTGAAGAAGCTGGACGGCCCGGTGGAGATTCGCTTTTACTGCACGCAGGGCGAAAAGGAGATGCCGCCGCAGTTCAAAACCTACGCGCAACACGTGGAGGATTTGCTCTCCGAATATCAGGTCCAGGGCCGGGCCAACATTGAAATCAAGAAACTGAATCCCACGCCGGATTCGGACGCCGAGGACTCGGCGCGCCTCGACGGCATCGAAGGCCAGTTGCTTTCCAACGGGGAGAGCCTTTACCTTGGTTTGGCCATCAGCTATCTCGACGAAAAGATGGCAGTCCCATTCCTCGCACCGGAGAAGGAAAAGCTCCTGGAATATGAAATCACCCGCGCCATCTCGCGCGTGGCGAACCCGCAAAAGCCGGTCATTGGAGTGATGACCCCTTTGCCGATGTTTGGCCAGCCGATGAACCCGATGATGATGCGCATGGGCCAGCAACCGCAAGAGGCCTGGGTGATCATCTCGGAATTGCAGAAGGATTTTACCGTGAAGCCGGTGCCGCTGGAGACCGACAAGATCGACGATGACATCAAAGTCCTCATGGTCGCGCACCCGAAGGAGATCAAGGATTCCGCCCAATACGCGATCGACCAGTTCATCATGCGCGGCGGCCGGCTGATCGCCTTCCTGGATGGGATGTCGATGGTGGACAGCCGCAACCAGCAAAACCCGATGATGCCCAACATGGGCGGCGGCGGTTCGACGCTCGACAAACTCTTGAAAGCCTGGGGCATTCAGTTCGACACCACCAAGGTGGTGGCGGACCTGAACTTCCAGAGCCGCTTCGTGCAGAACAATCGCCAGCAAGTGGCGCCGGCGGTGCTCTCGCTCAACCCCCAAGGCATCAACAAGGAAGACGTGGTCACCAGCCAGTTGGACAGCTTGTTGATTCCTTTCGCGGGCGTCTTTACCGGGACGCCGGCGACCGGCTTGAAAGAGACCGTGCTGCTGCACACCACGCCGGATTCGCAACTGGTGGAAGGGTTCGCGGCGCAGTTCTCCGGCGAGCAAATCACCAAGGATTTCAAGCCGTCGGGCACGCCGCAAAAGCTGGCGATTCGCCTGAGCGGGAAATTCAAGACCGCCTTCCCGGACGGCAAACCCGCGGAGAAGGAGGCCGACAAAAAGGATGAAAAGAAGGACGAGAAGAAAACCGAGGACTCACTCAAGGAAACCAAAGGCGATAATGCGGTGATCCTGGTGGGCGACTCCGACATCCTCTACGACCAATTCTGCGTGCAGGTGCAGAATTTTTTCGGACAGAAAGTCGTCATCCCGCGCAATGGCAATCTCAACCTCGTGCAAAACATGGTGGAACAGATGGCGGG
>Ga0137378_10003894_pt1 | contig 12882 bp, 14 predicted proteins | sample SagtaG_21_FD_104813 | JGI IMG/M metagenome (GOLD analysis project Ga0137378, IMG submission 104813) | Vadose zone soil microbial communities from Sagehorn Ranch, Mendocino, California, USA - Sage2_L_60_16 metaG | ecosystem: Environmental > Terrestrial > Soil > Vadose zone | place: USA... | reverse complement strand
TGTGTAGACGTTCTGCACATCGTCCAGGTCTTCGAGTTTCTCCACCATGCGCATAACCTGGTGTGCCACCTTCTCATCGCTCAGTTCGATCTTGGTTTTCGGCAGCAGCGTACTTTCGGCCTTAACTACCTGGTACTTTTTTGCCTCCAGCGCAGAGCGGATTTTTTCAAGGTCTGCCGGGTCAGTATAAATGGTAAGCACCTCGTCATCAGCGCCGACGGGATCGACATCATCGGCGCCCAGATCAATAGCCTCCAGGCTGAGTTCATCGGGGTCGTGTTCCTGCAATCGTACCTCGATGATTCCCTTTGCCTCGAAGAGCCAGTCGACGCATCCATTCTCACCCATATTGCCGCCATTGCGATTGAAGGCATTGCGCACCTCGGCGACGGCACGGTTGCGGTTCTCCGTCAAGACCTCCACCAGAACTGCAGTGCCACCGGGGCCATAGCCCTCGTAGCTGATTTCTTCGAGCGAGGCACCTTCTGTACCACCCACGGCCCGCTTAATAGTACGTTCAATATTATCCATTGGCATATTGGCGTCGCGAGCGCGTTGTATGGCTATGCGCAACCGGGAATTTGCGTTGGGATCTCCGCTGCCTCCTTCGTGTACCGCTACAACGATTTCGCGCCCTAACCTGGTAAAGAGCTGTCCTCTTCGGGCATCGTTGACGCCTTTCGAGCGGCGGATTTGCGCCCACTTTGAATGACCTGACATACCATTGCCCCCTATTTATGTTTTCAGGCTAACTGATCGCGAAAATGTATCCTCTACACACATCGACTGAGACTCCCCGGCCTAAGGGCGCGGGGCTTCTGCTCAGCTCCCTCGCAATTGCTTTCGCCTTTGAGATCATCGCTTCACAGTTTGGGGCCGTCTCAGGCGGCCCATCCACAGGCCGAGCCTCTGCTCCTGTGGCACCTACCCTCTTATCAGGTAGGCCAGTCCTGCGACTGATATTGATCGCTCCTACCCCGTCTCTATGGCCCATCCATCCGCACTCGGCACAGACATAGTCTCTGTTGTGCCTTGATTCTGGCACTGCAAGCAGGACATTCCTGAGATGTGTAGGCAGGGCGGCCTGCTCTACCTGCATCCCAAGTCGTTCCGCTTTGTAGGTCAAGACAGCACTATCGAAAGCCGAAACCAGAACATTGACCGTGCTGATATATTCCTGGCAGTGAGCCATGAGCAGTCGAGCTTGTTCAGGCGTTGGATACAGATGGAACTGTAGCGTGGTTTTGCTCATGTGCTGCTCTGCCTTTCAATAGACTGCTCTCTAATATCAGCACTCACATTAGCTGCCGTGCTGTAGAACGTGCTGTTTCTGATGGCGATATTGTAACACGAATGGCGGTTGAGCGTCGAGGGCATTCATCTCGGCTCCCATCCTTCCAGGGGAAATTCGGTTTCCGTAGGGGCGAGGGTGGCAGGGTGGGCCTTTATGGATGCAGTCTAGGGCACACTATCTCCCAGATGGCGTCTGTGTGGCCCGCACCTACCCCCTAATGGAAGTAGACCCGAAGGGTGGAACATTGTTCAATCTAAAGGCTATTAGTGGTAATATAGAAGCGCGGAAAGACGCTGCAACCGTAGTATTAATCCATCCGTAAAACAGGTCAGACCATAAAGATGTAGTATAGCTGTGCAAAGGATGTTTTTGATAGAGAACGATATTGTTTCGCGCAAGAAAATAAAATCGGCACGCCAGGGCCTGGGCAGAACAGGCGAGCGACTCGCGGCGCATACTCTGGAACACCAGGGATATCGTATACTGGAGCATAATTTTCGCTGCCGCCATGGCGAAATTGATCTGGTGGCTGAAGATGGGCAGGATCTGGTCTTCGTAGAGGTGAAAACGCGCCGGGGGACTGCATTTGGCCGTCCAGAGGAGGCGGTGACGCCGAGAAAACAGCGAAAACTACTGGAGATAGCTACCTACTATCTCGATCTCCATAGCTGCCCAGACCGGACTTGGAGGATAGATGTTGTTGCAGTTCAGTTCAGTGTGCATGGCAAGTTGGAAGAAATACGCATCTATCGACATGCTGTTAGTGGGTAACGAGGGCAAAAAACAGACACTACATACAGTACAGAATACCTGATGAAAAAGGGAGAATGAGCATGAGTGATTTCGTAGAGTCCGCAAAAAGTTCCATGAGTGCCGCTGTCAGCCGTATTAGCTGGGAGGCACAAAAACAGATGCGTGTTCGCAATAAGCAGAGTGAGATCGATAAACTGATGGAGCAACGCCGCCAGTTGCTTGATGAACTGGGGCAAGTAGCGATGAACCTCTACCAGCAGGGGATGTTGCACGATCCGCAACTCACGCGTTTATGCGCCAGTATTATAGAGCTGGATCATGATGCTGGTAACCGGCAGGTTCAACTGCAAGATCTGAAGAAGGAAGCGTATCCTGTGAACCAATTTGCTCCTGCTCCGACTCTGAACTATACACCTCCGTCCATGCCGCCTACACCAGCGCCCGCTCCTGGACCTGGGGCGGGTACCCAGTCGTCCCAGTCGCCGCAATCACAGAGGTGTCCGACCTGTGGTAGTCCAGTACGTCTCAATGCGCTTTACTGTCGCAATTGTGGTACAAAACTGCGTTGAAATAGGTGATGCTGTGTTATAATGATGTATCGCGATACCGACCTGTTGAACTAAAGAAAGGAGGGCGGCGCTTCCTCTCTATACCTGGAGGCACCCGCGCCGTATGTTTGGTGAGCAATACTCTCGATATCATCAGTCACAGTTCTGCGCAGACGCAGCGCCTGGGAGTACGATTAGGAGAGTTATTGCAAGGAGGCGAGCTTGTTCTACTAGATGGGTCATTGGGAACGGGAAAAACGACCTTTACGCAGGGGCTCGCTCAGGGTTTGGGTATTGTCGAGACCGTTAATAGTCCAACTTTCACCTTGCTCAAGGAGTATCCAGGCCAACCTCGCCCAGAAATACAGCCGGCAGCTCCAAAGAGGATAGGACCTACGCTTTATCATTTTGATCTCTATCGACTTGATAACCCTGAGGAGATACTGGATCTTGGTTTCGAGGACTACTTCTATGGTACTGGTGTTTGTGTTGTCGAGTGGGCTGACAAGGGAGATAAGCTCTGGCCAACGGAGCATATACATATTCGTATGAAGATGATGAGTGAGACGAAACGCGGCCTGGTGTTCTCTGCCACAGGAGCCTATTACAGTACCTTGTTACAACAGTTCCAGAAGAATGCCTATGCTGCTACTGGCTCTTGACACCTCTACTCGCCAGGCTAGCATTGCCCTCTGCTCTGAGAGAGAGCTGTACGGCGAATATAGCTGGCATATTAGCAACAACCATAGTGCGGAGTTGCTGGTGAATATTCAGCGCCTCGTGGCTGAATGCGGTAAAACCATGCCTGATATTGAAGCAGTGGCGGTTGCCAGGGGACCGGGATCGTTTAATGGCTTGCGTGTAGCATTAGCTACGGCTAAAACGCTTGCCTTCACGCTAGAAATACCGCTAGTGGGGGTGGGGACACTGGATATCATTGCTGCTCAACAAAGCCAATGGCCCGGTCCTGTTTGCGCTGCCCTTGAGGCGGGACGCTCTGAACTTTATGCTGCTTGCTACGTATTCGATGCCATGCGCGGTGTCAACGGGGATATCACTTATGCTGGGCGGCAACTCAGCGACTACGTCTTGCTTACCCCACAGCGTCTAGGAGCCTATCTTCAAGAGCGGTCAGATGAATGGTTGGGGGTGCCAGGGGAGCGCCAACTACCATCGTTCCTCTTTTGTGGTGAACTAAGTGAAGCATCACGCCAGGCCCTACATGGACAGATGCAAGAGGGAAGTCTCTTTGCTGGCAATGTTCAAGCGACAAGACACGCCTCAACGCTGGCTATACTCGCATTACGGCTCTTGAATGACGGAAAAGAAGATGATCCTTTACTGCTTGAGCCACTATATCTAAGGCGTCCATCGATTACAACCAGTACCCGTAAACAACCGCTTCTGGGCGGTCTAGCACATCGACCAACAGGTCAGAGTAAAACGGAAAGGGAAGAGGGTGCGTTACGTGATTGATCGGATGACAATGTCAGATGTACCTCGTGTGATCGAGATCGAGCGTCTGGCTTATCCATCCACCTGGCCACCCAGCGCGTACCGCAAAGAGCTACAGGATAATCGCTGGGCGCATTATATTGTACTGCGAGATAGGAAAGTTGCCGAAGAGCATCTGGCCACACCGGTACAGGACACTGAGAAACCTCGCCGCTTTTTCCCTCTCTCGCTATTTCCAGGTCGACAGACAGCTACTGCTCCACGACCAGATCTGGCCTCAATAATTGGCTTTGCCGGCCTGTGGCTGATGGTTGACGAGGCGCATATTACGACAATTGCTATGCATCCTGATTTTCGCCGGCACGGCCTGGGCGAGCTCATGCTGGTGAATCTTATCGACATTGCCTATAACATTGGCGCCAATTGGGTCACATTAGAAGTGCGCGTGTCTAACCATGTTGCGCAGAATCTTTATCGTAAGTATGGGTTCCATGAGAAGGGGATACGCCAGAAATATTACAGTGATAACCAGGAAGATGCTCTAATTATGTGGACCAATGAGATCAATTCTCCTACCTATAAACAATCATTCCAACGGTTGAAGGGTGCACTCTTACAGAAGCTGGAGGCTCAATAGGGTCCTGTTACGCTTCCTGAGATAGCAAACTGGGAACTATTATGCTTGTACTTGGTATTGAAAGCTCATGTGACGAAACAGGAGCGGCTCTGGTCAGAGATGGTCGTTACCTGCTCTCAAATGTGGTGGCCTCCCAGGTTGAGGTCCATAACCGTTATGGGGGTGTTGTACCTGAAGTTGCGTCACGCCAACAACTCTCAACAATTATCCCTGTTGTCGAAACGGCTCTAAATCAAGCAGGCTGCGGTTGGGAAGATATTGATGCTATTGCTGCCACCTATGGTCCAGGCCTTGCCGGCTCATTACTGGTGGGTTTGACAGTAGGCAAGACGCTGGCATTAGCGCGTGATCGGCCTTTTCTTGGCATGAATCACCTGGAGGCCCACATTTACGCGAACTGGTTACGAAGTCAAGAACATGCGGTGTTGGCCAGGGATGTGGCGGATACTTATTGGAACTACCAGGAGGGTGATCCGACGTTCCCTTTGATTGCTCTAGTCATCTCAGGGGCTCATAGTGAGCTTGTACTGGTGCGGGATCATGGGCTTTATGAGTTGCTTGGACGCACTCGCGATGATGCTGCTGGAGAGGCTTTTGACAAAGTTGCACGCATTTTGGGTCTGGGTTATCCTGGCGGTCCAGCCATTCAGAATGCTGCCCGGCGTGCTGAAGAGGAATTCCAGCAGCAGAACAAACCGGTTACCATGGTGCGCAATGCTTACCGGTTGCCACGTGCATGGTTGCGCGGAACCTATGATTTCAGTTTTAGCGGCTTGAAGACTGCTATGCTTCACCTGGCAGAAGGGACGATCGAAAATCAGCGTGGTTCGCAGGTTCCAGGTAATGCAGAGGAGAAGCAAGGCAGCCAATACATGCGAATGGGAGTCCAGGCGGCGCAGAAAGGGACGGTGAATGTAGCTCTGCTTGCAGCTAGCTTTCAAGAAGCGGTCGTAGATGTGCTGGCAGTCAAGACTCGACTCGCGGCGCAGGAGTACCATGTGAAACAGATCGTGCTAGCAGGTGGGGTGGCCGCCAATACCAATTTGAGGGCACGCCTGGAGCAGGAACTACGGCCACTCAACATCCGTCTCAGCTATCCACCCATCGAGTTCTGTACCGATAACGCGGCGATGATTGCTGGAGCTGCTTTTTTTCATTTAAGCAAAGGTGAGCGGCATGGTCTCGATTTAGATGTCCAGCCAGGATTGAGTTTACCATTCGAGAGGTGAAGTTTGTATGGCGAAGCAGAAAGTGTATGCCCTGGGTATCGACCTGGGAGGAACCAAGGCTCTCGCAGCAGTTGTTAATATCACTACGGGCGAAGTAATCTCCTCAGAGCGCAAACGTACTCGTGCCGAGAAAGGGCAAGACTTTATAGGGCAGCGCTCTATCGAAATTGCGACAACAGCGCTCAACAATGCAAGATTTCCTGACATCTCTGGTATTGTTGCGGTTGGTATCGGTGCTGCAGGGCAGATCGATCGTAAGGCAGGAATCGTCGTGGATGCCCCAAACTTGGGGGTGAAAGACATGCACCTGGGAAGCCTCCTCAACAAGCAATTTGGCAAACCAGCTGCTGTCGGCAACGATGTTGAGGTTGCCGCCCTCGGTGAATACCTCTATGGAGCGGGGCGGGGATGTAATAACTTCGTTTGCATGTTCGTTGGGACGGGTATTGGTTCTGGCATTGTGCAGAACGGACGCCTGTATACTGGACTTACAGGTACAGCAGGCGAGGCGGGCCATATGATTATCCAGGCTGGCGGGCGTATCTGTGGCTGTGGTGAACGTGGTTGCCTGGAGGCATATGCCTCACGCACCGCTATTACCAAAGCGATTATGGCCGAGATTCATCATGGACGCTCCTCAATGTTGGCCGATGAGGCGGAGCGGCAGCTCAAGGAAGGTGAAGTAGTGATTCGTTCTGGCCTGCTGCGTGATGCCATTGGGCATGGCGACGAATTAGTCATTGAAATTGTCAGCGAGGCTGCGGATTACCTTGGTTATGGCCTGGGCTCCATCATGAATTTTTACAATCCCGAGCGCATTGTGTTGGGCGGAGGGGTCATCGAGGCCGTAGATCTACTCTTTGAGCGTGCAGTTCGTCGTGCTCGAACCACAGCCCTGTCTGCACCAGCAAAGAAAACAGAGATAGTGCGTGCCAAGCTGGGTGATTTCTCGGGTGCTGTAGGCGCAGCATGCCTGGGTGCTGAGGCTGCGGGATATCGGTTCCCTATGGAGTAGCAAGCGTTAAAAAGCGACAAAGGAAGTGTGGCGGGTATGAATGAGGATACACCCCACATTAGCGTTCGCTCGGTACGTCTCGATGACGCCCTGGCGATGCATCAACTCGACTATAGTTTCGAGACAGATCGTATCTATACCCTGCGTGTGCGTGGGCCGCTGGCTCACGGGGATGCTGGTGCAGGTGCGGCCAGTGAAGTCGCCCTGGCCTTTGAACTGCTGGAAACACAGATTGATCCCCCCCTCTACAAAGATTATCGCGGATATGAAGTCGCCCTGGCGGAGGTTGAGGCCAAATTGCATCGTATCGATGGTGGCTATGTAGCACTGGCTGATGGGCAGGTGGCAGGGGTTATTTTATTGAACGTGGAGGATTGGCGCTCGGTAGCGCAGATAGAAGACCTTATCGTCGGCCGCCAATTTCGCCGTTATGGAATCGGCTCATTGCTGCTGAATTGTGCCTGTGATTGGGCGCGTAATAACGGCTGCTGGGCGATTCTGTTGGAGACGCAAAACGTCAATTATCCTGCTATCCAGTTCTACCTGCGCAATGGCTTAGAAATGTGGAGCATCAACCAGCACTTCTATCCTCCTGGTTCGGTTGAGCACGAGGTAGCAATCTTCATGGGGAAGAAGGTCTCGAGCCGATAGAAGTAGCTTCGTGCTCTCAACGTTCCCTCGATGAACTGATGCCCATATCCTCGCGGTACTTCGTCACAGTGCGGCGGGCGGTAGGAATACCGCGGGCAGTCAAAAGGCGCGCGAGTTCCTCGTCACTCAAACGATGTGCTGGCTCCTCCAACGTAATCAACTCTCGCAGAACATCCTTTACACTCAAGGAGCCATCGAAAAAATTGGACATAGGCATAAGTCGCCCGTTGGGGAGGAGCACGTATTTGTTGGCTGTAGCCCGGCTGACCGTGCCTTCGTCTAAGCTCAGGATCCTGGCAACCTCGGCACGGGTGAGAGGGCGTAGGTAGCGTACTCCTTTTTCTAGAAACTCGCGCTGGTAGTGCACTACCACCTCTGCGACTCGCTTGAGAGTACGCCAGCGACGTTGCACGCTGTCAACAAAGAGCTTCGCCTGGTCACCCGAATAGCGCATATAGCGTTGCAACTCGTTGTTGGTAGACCCCTTGCTGTGCTGCACTACGATACGAAAGTGATACCGCTTCTCCTCAATCAACTCAACTTCAAAGCCCATCTCACCGTTCCGTATGATAATATCAGGGCGGATATATCCTGCATCAATGCTCGAACGAAGGTAGTCACCCTGGTAGATAAGGGCGGGAAATGGGTGGAGCGTATTGCGGATATAGAGATTGGCCTGGCGTACTTCCTGTTCGGACACCTTCAGTTCCCGGGCAATTTCGTAAAACTGGCCATGCCCTAACCTGTTCAAATATCTATCAATCAACGTGTAGGCCAAGGGATGAGGTGCTGCCTGTTCGCTAAGCGCTTCTAACTGGATCAGCAGGCATTCGCGCGCATTGCGCGCTCCTATACCGAGAGGTTCCAGGGTTTGTAACTGCTTCAGTACGTATTCAACACGTTCTGGCGGAACTTGCAGGTAGTTAGCAACCTCGTCGATGCTGATCTCCAGGTAGCCTCGTTCATTCAGGTTCCCCACCAGTTGCTCTACAATCAGCGCGTCATCTGGAGAGACTAGCGCTTCCAGTTGTTGTAGCAGTGCCTCTGCCAGTGTTTCGCCAGTGGGAATACTTGCCAGGGGATCGAAGTCATCGCTTTCGTCGGAGTCTGCCAGGCCAGAGTCGTAGGCGGCACGGATGTCACTGAGTTCATGGAAACGTTGTTGATCGTCCCACTGGGGGTAAAGCAAAGGCTCATAGCCGTTAGAAGACTCGCTGGTATTAAGTACCTGCTGCGCAAAGCGTCCGCAGGCGGTACAGGTTGGCCCATAGAGCTGTGTACCGCAGAAAAGGCAAACCCGGGATTCGTTCACTTCGAGAGCAGGATTCTCCATCTGTTCCTGGTTGACTGCATGCTCCAGTTCATCAGATGAAAGATGCAGGATTGTGCTTGAGGTGATGAGCCTCGCACTCACCCGTAAAACGTGATCTGGTCTCGGTGTTGGTTCCAGTCGCATACATCCCCCCTATCTCCATACCTTTGCCTTATGCCCAGCCGCGCTTGAGCAGGGCGACATGCGCGGCTTCTTGTTCTGCGGCTTGTTTGTTGCGTCCCTGTCCTCTCCCGACTACCTGTTCGCCCAACATTACCTCGACTGTGAACTCGCGCTTATGAGAAGGGCCTTCCTGGCTGATCAGGCGATATGATGGTGTGATACCATCATGTGCCTGTGCAAGTTCCTGGAAGAGAGATTTGTTATCTTTAAATGACCGCTTCTTGACGAATTCATGTGCAATAGATTCTAGCCGAGGGAGCATAAAGCGTTGCGCCATCTCGATCCCCTGATCAAGATAGATGGCTCCTAGTATTGCCTCAAAAGCGGAAGCGAGTACGCGCTGCCCACCTCCGGTACTCTGCTCGCCCTTCCCCATTAGCAGGTAGTTACCCAGTGCAATATCGTGTGCAAATGCCGCCAGTGTCTCCGTCTTCACCAGCGCGGCCCGCACGTTGGTCAGTTGGCCCTCGCTTAACTCGGGAAAGGAGCGATAGAGATAATCCGCGCTAATGAGGGTGAGGATTGAGTCACCCAGGAATTCCAGGCGCTCGTTAGGAGTCTGCCCGGCACCTGGAGTCTCATAGATATAAGAGCGATGGGTAAGAGCCAGCTTCAAGAAGGCTGGGTTCTGGAAATGTATGCCCAGAGCCTCCTCCAGCAGTTCATACATTAATACACCTCCAACAACACCTGTGCCTCGTCCTGTTTTTGTTCGGTAACCGTGCCAATGCACCAGAATAGGACTTCCGGGGCCAAAGCGGCTAACGAGGGCCATGCTACTGGATCGATTGCTGCAAAGAGTCCACCCGAAGTCTGAGGGTCCCACAGCAACGCGCGATCAATGTCATCCAACCGTGCATCGATACGGACATGTGGGGTCAGATATGCTTCGTTTCGCTGCGCTCCGCCTGTAATGTGACCCTGTTCTGCGTAGTGCCGTGCGTTAGGCAACAGTGGCAGTCCAGCGTACTCGATGTGCATTCCTACCAGGCTTTGCACAGCCATTTCCCATGCATGCCCAAGCAGACCATAGCCTGTGATGTCCGTCGCCGCGTGGACACCCGCTCCCTCTCGCACAAGTGCCTGGCTGGTCTTGCGGTTTAGCTGCATCATAGATTGGATAGCTGTATCCAGGTCGCTCGGGTACACCTGGTCTCGCTTGTGTGCCGTGGTCAGCAAACCTGTACCCAGCGGTTTGCTGAGAATCAAAAGGTCTCCCGGCTTCGCGCCACCCTTCGTCAAGATATGCTCTGGATGTACCATACCAGTAACCGCGAGGCCATATTTTGGCTCTTTGTCCGTGATAGTATGCCCACCTGCGATGACTGCTCCGGCTTGCGCAACCGTATCCGCGCTGCCCCGCAGGACTTCACTCAGCAGAGCCGATTCCAGGTTATCCGGCCAAGCCACAAGGTTAATAGCCATCATGACCTGTCCGCCCATCGCATAAACGTCGCTCATGGCATTAGCGGCTGCGATTGCTCCAAAGGCGTAGGGATCATCGACGACAGGCGGGAAGAAGTCCGCCGTACTAATGACTGCCTGTGAATCGTTCACACGATAGACGGCGGCATCGTCGGCTTTATGTAGCCCAACCAGTAATTCAGCAGGTGCGGCTAGTGATGTCAATGGACGCAGGACCTGCGCCAGGGCCTCCGGGCCCAATTTTGACGCTCAGCCAGCGCAGCTAGCAAGCGATGTCAGGCGGATTTGCCGACCTGTGGTCATAGAACCCCTTTCTGGATACCCACCTGCCTTCAGGCGGTGGGAGGAAAGAAAGGCACGAAGTGCGGTCGTACCTCTCAGGTGACTGCAAGTATGATGCAGTCCGCCTCCGCACCGGCGTCAGGTGCCCTTCGTCAAAGTTATCCGCAGGTTGTCTAAAATCGACAGCACTGACGTTACCCACCACGTCTGTTTAACCATCGCTCGTAGAGCGGTCTGCTAGGGCTGGCACAGACTGGTACCTATATTTTCTGCGGTAACGTAGGAACTTTCAGGCTGATTGTATCCAGACTGTATAAAATTCCTGAGACTAGTCAGCAGGACCGCTTGCGACAGCCAGGGCTCATGCGCCCCAGTCCACAAGCCTATCCCGTTTACGGGATTGGGTTACTGGCGGTATAAGCCTCGTAGACGATTAAGAATTGCTATATCCACTTCTCATTGTAGCCTCTCTAAGCCTGCAACGTCAAACGTACTGGACAAGTGTAACTACATATGTTAACATAGCGTGGTGGGTGCGAGCAAGGCAGGCAATCGCGGACGGCAACGTTCGAGGAAAGTCCGAACTCCGCAGAGCAGGATGCTGGCTAATGGCCAGTGAGGGTGACCTCAAGGAAAGTGCCACAGAAACATACCGCCCGGCAACTTCATATATGGAGGAACGGCCTCGGGGCACGAGCCGGGTAAGGGCGAAATGGCGAGGTAAGAGCTCACCGGCAGCCAGGCGACTGGCTGGCCGGGTAAACCCCATCTGGAGCAAGACCAAGCAGGGGAGTAGTATGCTGCCCGGCAGCATACTGGCAGGTTACTCGCCTGTAAACCCCGGGTTGGTTGCTTGAGGCGCTGGGTAACCAGTGTCCTAGATAGATGATTGCCACCTGCGTGGTCGCAAGGCGATGTGGGCACAGAATTCGGCTTATGGCTTACTCGCATCCACCGCACGACAAAAACAAAACAAAAAATGACGGGAGGGATTCATCCCTCCCGTCACTCTTTTCTATTGCTAGCTGGTGATACGGCCTGTCTCAATCAACCAGCGGATGAAAGCAAAGCGGCGTTCTTCTTCGACCAATTCGCGATACTCGACCTGTTCGAGAACATGGTCTTTCATATAGACAAGGCGAGCAGCCTCGGTTTCACTGAAACCGAGTGAAAGTAGATGCTCCATGTCCGCGTTATCGGTGGCATAAAGATGATCTGGCATAATAATGATACTCCATGTTGATAGCGGGACGAACTACGATTTGGGCGACCCAGACACCTTTTAGTCTGTACATACTATATATACAGATATACGTTGCAGCTTGTCTACCAGTTACAACTTCTTTTTTACCGAAGCTATTCCGGTTATGGGGTTGTCGCAGTGAGGAGAGGATATAGGAAAATATTCCTATATATCTCTTGAAAGGTAGACAACAGGGAGAGTCCCTATTGCTGCTTTGCAAAGTCAGAATTGACACTGGCAACGTGAGGTGGAGCGTCACCTATCCACCTCAAACGGATCGAAGCATTACTGGCAGACCGCAATGAGCCGATTGACGGTCCGGAGGCAACGGATTAAAATGGTTCATGAACCAGTTAGGGGGAGAACGATACTGGTGGCGAAGTCTCAAACGGCGTGCCCCGCCCTACCCTCGGGCGCGATAAATCGGGCCCCTACGCACTGGACATCGCTTCGCTCGTCCGGCAGCGGCACTTCGCCACCAATATCCGAAGTGGACAAGAGCCATGGAATGAAATGATTTACACATCCTTTAGGTCGGTTTCCACCAGGAGCTCTGATTTTATACGCCCTAATGATTTACCATGCCGGCGTTCAGGCTTACCGTAGTTCCAGTCGTTGCGCCTGCTAAATCGGATGCCATAAAGGCCGCCATATGACCAACTTCTTCCAAAGTAGGACCCTTGCCCAAAAGATTGCGGCTCATCCAGCGTTGGCCCCATCCTTCGGCGCGTTTATCAAGCTCAGGGTTGGTATGGGCGAGCGTCTTGTCGGCCGCGCCTTCCGAACCAGCCGAGTGAAGGCAGACGGTACGAACGCCATGTGGCCCCAATTCTGCTGCCAACAAGCGAAGCATCG
>Ga0137378_10003893_pt1 | contig 12882 bp, 13 predicted proteins | sample SagtaG_21_FD_104813 | JGI IMG/M metagenome (GOLD analysis project Ga0137378, IMG submission 104813) | Vadose zone soil microbial communities from Sagehorn Ranch, Mendocino, California, USA - Sage2_L_60_16 metaG | ecosystem: Environmental > Terrestrial > Soil > Vadose zone | place: USA... | reverse complement strand
CTCGACGACGTTTTCGTGCATTACACCGGACGACAGCTCCGCGACGAACTGCAAAAAGCCTATGCGTTCGTAATGCCGCAACGGCCGGGGTTGCAGCCATGAATCGGTGGGAGTGGAAGTTATGAATCGAATGATGGCCATTGTCGAGCGCGAGATGCGCAAGTTTTTCCGGTCGCCGGCGCTGATGCTGGCGTCGATGATCTTCCCGCTGGTGCAGTTGATCATTCTGGGAAACGCGTTCGGCGGAAAAATTCACGATGCCCGCGTTGCCATCGTCGACCAGGACGGCGGTCCGCAGGCCCTGAAGGTCCGCGAGGCATTCGACTCCGTGCGCGCGAACATTCGCACCTTCGTGCCAATTACCTACGACAGCGACCGGCAGGCCATGGAAGATGTGCGCAACGGCAAGCTGGAAGGCGCGGTCATCATCCCGCCTCAGTTTTCGCGACGCGTGTACGAGGAGAACCATCCCCGGATCGCGCTGGTCGTCGACAACAGCGACAACTTCATGAGTTCCGCGGTCGAATCGGAACTGACGGAGCTGACCAACGCGCTCAACCAGCCCCTGGTTTCGCCCCGCATTTTGCAGCAAACGGCGCTCGATATCGTCGAACTCTATCCCTACATCGAGTACATGAAATTCCTGCTGCCGGGCTCGCTGGCGCTCGCGATGTTTGTGTCGGTCATGATCGGCGGCGGCATGCTCTACATCGACGACAAAGCCCGAGGCGTGCACGAAGGCTATCTGGTCACGCCGATCACCAAGCTTGAACTCGTGCTGGGATTGAATCTCGCGGGCGCGATCAAGGCTGTCATGACGGGCGTGATCATCGTTGCGATCGGCTCCATGATGGCGGGAGTGGGCACGATTTTCAATCCCGTAACCATGATCGGACTTCTGATCATGATCGTGCTGACCTCGCTGGCCTTCAACACCATGATGTTTCTGCTCATGGTGCGCATCGAAGATCCGCTGGTGCCCCGGGCCATGTTCGGCATTCTCAACACGCTGCTGTTTTTTCCCAGCGGTTCGGTCTATCCCATCCAGGCGTTTCCCCCCTGGCTGCGCGTCATCGCGAAGTGCGACCCGTTCACTTATGCCGTCGACGGCTTCAAGTGCCTCCTGCTCAAAGAGACGACCATCTCCGCCGTGTGGGGAGACATGCTCTTCCTCTCCATCTTCGCCGCCGTCACGCTGGGCATCGCGATCCCGTTGTTCAAGAGAACCCTGTAGGGCATTCACCGCCGAGCACGCCGAGTACGCCGAGAGAATCAAGGAATTGACGTTTGGTTCCCGGCGCTCTCGGCGTGCTCGGCGGTGAATATGTCTTCCTCGGGAACTTTTGACTTGTCCGCTGTGTCCGTTATGCTAGAGAGGTATGACACTTCTGGACGCTCAAGAGTACGACCCGGAAAAGGCGAGGAAACGCAGGAATCGAATCATCTCGGTAATCGCGATCCTGCTGATTGTGGTCTGCTTCGTCTGGTGGAACCGCTATTGGCCGGAAGAACGCGTTGCCCGCCGCTTCTTCGACACGCTGCAGGGGCAGGATTACAAAACCGCCTATGGCATCTGGATGCATGATCCCCAGTGGCAGCAGCATCCTGAACAACATCCGAAATATCCGTTCAACGAGTTCTATCGCGACTGGGGACCCGGCGGTGAGTGGGGGCTGATCAAGACCCAAAAAATATACGGCGCCAGTTCGTGTCCCGGCGGCGGCAGCGGAGTGGTCGTCGACGTTGTGGTGAACGACCGCACCGAACATGCGCAGGTTTGGGTGGAGAAGGCGGACAAGACGCTCAGCTATCCGCCGTGTGAGCTGATCTTTCGATAAATGCAGCAGTTTAGGCAGGCGCTTGCGTTAGCGATTCTACAGCTTTCGTCAGCGTCGCATCGTCACTGACAGTCAGGCAAGTCTTGGAGCGGTCAATCTGCCGCATCAGTCCGCATAGGACTTTCCCCGGTCCAACTTCAATGAAAGTCTGTACGCCTTGCGCGATCAGCAGGCGCATGCACTGTTCCCACTTGACCGATCCCGTGACCTGTCGAAGGAGCGTGTCGCGGGCGCGGAGATCGTCGGTCACTAGTTCGGCGTCCACGTTGCACGCGACGGGATAGACCGGCTTCTGCAGCTTGAGCGCGTCGAGATCGGCTTGCAGACGATCCTGCGCCGGCTTCATCAGCGAACAGTGGAAGGGTGCGCTCACCGGCAACAGCTTGGCACGCTTGGCGCCACGTTCTTCCGCCAGTTTCGCAGCGCGTTCGACCGCGGCTGTGTTGCCGGAAATGACAATCTGCTCCGGCGAATTGATGTTGGCCGGTTCGCAGACTTCTTCCTGCGCCGTGTCGTGGCATACCGCGGTGACTTTCTGAAGGTCCATGCCCAGGATTGCAGCCATCGCGCCCACGCCCACCGGCACTGCCTCCTGCATGTACTTCCCGCGATTGCGCACGGTGCGGACGGCGTCGGCGAAGGTCAACGTCCCTGAAGCGACGTGCGCGGAATATTCTCCAAGACTGTGCCCCGCGACGTAGCAGGGCTTGGGAATCCGCGTCTCCAGCACGCGCAGCGCCGCGATTGACACGGTGAGAATCGCCGGCTGCGTGATCTCGGTCAGGCGAAGTTGGTCTTCTGGGCCCTCGAAACATACGGTCGAGAGTCTGTAGGCGAGAGCGTCGTCGGCTTCTTCAAATGTCTGGCGGGCAAGCGGATATTTGTCGAACAGATCCCTGCCCATGCCAACAGCTTGTGAGCCCTGGCCAGGGAACAGCAATGCAATTATGTTTTCAGCCATGACCTTGATGAAGATGTCTTGTCATCCTGAGCGCGCCGTTTGCGTGAAGGATCTCTGCAATTTGCCGCGGAGTGAATTGCACAGGTCCTTCGCTTCGCTCAGGATGAGAGCGTCTTGTGAACGTCAAACGATGCCGACCGGCGCCGGACGCAACGCCGCCAGGCCGCGCTCAATCGATCCGTTAATCCCGCGCTCAGAAAATTCCGCCGCCACCCGTACCGCATTCTTGATCGCATTGGCGTTCGAAGAGCCATGCGTGATGATGCACGCGCCCTTCACACCCAGCAGCGGCGCGCCGCCATATTCGGTATGGTCGAGCCGCTTCTTGAAATCAGTGAAGGCGCTGCGCGAAAGCAGCGCTCCCACTTGCCGGGTGATGGTCGCCTTGAGCGATTCCTTCAAGGTGGTGCGCACCAAGTTCGCCACACCCTCGGAAATCTTCAGCGCAACGTTGCCTACAAATCCGTCGGCGACAATCACGTCGACTTTGCCGTTGTACAGATCGCGGCCTTCCACATTGCCCACAAAATTGAGCGAAAGCTGCTTGAGCAGTTGAAAAGCTTCACGGGTGAGTTCGTTCCCCTTGCTTTCCTCTTCCCCAATGGAGAGCAGGCCAACGCGCGGTCCCGGCGTTCCGGGCCTCTTCCCAAACATTGTGTTGCCGAACATGGCGCGAAAATAAATGTCGCCCATCACCGCAAACTGTTCGAGATTCTGCGGCGTGCAGTCGACGTTCGCGCCCACGTCAAGCAGCATGGCAGGATTGCCGGGAGCGGTTGGAAAAACCGCGGCCAGCGCGGGACGGTCCACGCCCGGAACGGCGCCCAGCACGACTTTCGCCGTGGCCATGGCAGCGCCCGTGTTGCCCGCCGTGACAAAGCCTGCGGCCTGTCCGTCGCGTACCATGCGCAAGCCGACTCGCATGGAGGAATCGCGCTTGGCGCGAATCGCCTCCACCTTGTCTTCCATGGTAATGAATTCGCTGGCGTGGACGATTTCAATCGGCAGACGCGCGGCCGCGGAGTGGCGGTCGAGCTCCGCCCTCACCACGGCTTCCGGGCCGACCAGCAGAACCCGCACGCTGTATTGACGCGCCGCATGTATGGCGCCCTCAATCTCAGGCTTGGGAGCGCGGTCTGAACCCATCGCATCCAGCGCGATCACGCTAGGCATGTGTCTTTGAGCTAGCTGGCTTCTTTGACGTCGAGAACTTCGCGTCCCTTATAGTATCCGCATTTGGCGCAGGCGCGATGCGGCATCTTTTTCTCGTGACAGTTGGGACACTCGGAAAGGCTGTGGGCCTTCAGCGAGTCGTGGGCGCGCCGGGTTGAAGTGCGTTTCTGGGAGTGTCGCCGTTTTGGATTAGGCATGGTTAAAATTCCTCTCAAAAAAGCTGTCAGCTCTCAGCTTTCAGCTTGAAACCTATTGTCTCTCGTGGATCCGCTGTAGCTGAGAGCTGACAGCTGATAGCTTGTTTTTAGTGTTCCAGCTTGCTGCGAATCTCCCGCAGCGCCGTCCACCGCGGATCTTCCATCACAGTCGAGCAGGAACACCGTTCTTCGTTCAAATTCTTGCCGCAATGCACGCACAAGCCTTTGCAGTCTTCACGGCACGTGACTTTCAACGGCAGCGCGAGCAGCACCTGCTCGCGTAAAACGTCTTCAAGCAGAATTCCGTCGCCTTGATAATAGCCGATCTCAGCTTCCGCGCCGGTCACCGAGAGCTCTTCGCGTCCGGCATCGGCCCCGAGCGGCCGGTAGAGCAATTCGAACTCGCGGACAATGTCCTGAGCCACCGGCTCAACACAGCGGGCGCATTGCAATTCCAATCCTGCCGTCAGCCGCCCGCGCAGGCGTATGTCCTTGATTACCTGATGCTTGCCGTGATGCTCTTCGACCACCTCGGCGTGCCCAGATGCCTTCAGCGGCGTGCGCTGCCGGGCCTCGCCCCCCAGGTCGATGACATCGGGCTGAAACTCCTCCTCGAAATCCAGAGGATGAAGTTCCAATTCTTTGATGTCCAGGAACATTTGCGAAACCTCCGCGCCAACGTCGCCAACCCAGTCCGGTTAACTTACATTGCTAACCCCAGGCCCGCGGAAGCACGCCAAGAGGCGTAAGTACCGCAAGGAGCAAGACTTAGGATAAAAGGGAAGCCAGGGATGTGTCAAGAAAAGCGCTATTCCTGCTTCATTGGATTGTGCTAGACTTTCCCTAGGAGTTCGCTATGGCAACCCTCTACGTGGAAAACGTTCCGGACGATATCTACAAAGCCCTCCGCAAACGCGCCCGCGCCAACCGCAAGTCGATTGCAGCCGAGGTTATTGCGCTCTTGCAGCAGAACGTACCCACCGAGGAAGAACTGAAGCGGCGGCGCAAGGCTTTCGAGGGTTTGGCCCGGCTTCGCGCGATGCAACCGCTCAGCCCGGGGCCATTTCCATCCGCCGAAGAAATGATCCGTGAGGACCGTGAACGGTGACGAGTGTCGTAGTCGATGCCAGCGTTGCCGTGAAGTGGTGCTTGCCGTCGCTGCGTGAAGAACTCGTCGCAGAGGCGGAGGAACTGCTGGCTTCCTCCCGGCGCGATGAGGTCCGATTTCTTGTGCCCGATCTGTTCTGGGTGGAACTGGCAAACGCCCTGTGGAAGGCTGTCCGCAGGGCAGAGATTTCATCGGACAATGCCGTGTCGGCGATGTCTTTTATGCGCGATTTGGACATCGCGACGCTTCCTTCGTTGGATTTGGCGCCGCAAGCCCTGAACTTGGCAATCAGCCACGGCCGCACCGTGTACGACAGCCTATACGTTGCCTTGGCCATGCAATCCGACAGCGAACTCATCACCGCCGACGAACGTCTGGCCAATGCGCTCGCCGCCCGCTTCCCGGTGAAATGGCTAGGCGCATTCTAAGCCGCCGGAAAATCTAATCCCCCAGCCGCAGCGCCTCAATCGTCTGTGTCGGCGACTCCTCGAAGATCAGCCTTTTCTCGAGGTCGATGGCGCTCTTCCCAAGATGGTGCGGGATGTACCATGCCACTGCTGCAATCGGCACAAGGGCAATCATCCGCAACGGTTGCGTGAGGGCTGATGACTCGAACTCCGGCGTGGAGACAGCATAGAGCAGAAATCCGAAACCGCAGGACAGCAGCGTCACAAAGGAATGTTGTTTGAATACCGGAAGCGTGCAAGTGAACGGTACCTTGCGAAAACGAATCAGCACGGCATTCGTCAACAGCATGTCCCAGGTCACGACCAACAGCGAATGAAGGGATGCGACAGCCCAGCCTTCCAGGTAAACATAGCCGGGAAATGAAATGACCAACAGCCAAGGCAGTACCAGAATCAGAATCACTCTTCGCGCCAGGCCTTCGCACTCTTGTCCATCCGGATCAAGCATCAACTGGAAGATCCAGTTGGAGCGCAACTCCGCCGGAATTTCGAATACGATGCGGAGTCCCACAATGATCAGGAAGGCAAGAATAAATGGAATCGACAGCGCGTCGGGAGATAGTGCCGCCTCACGCCACGATTTTGCGTCTTCAAAAGCCCCCAGCAGAGCCTGCGAAGCCAGAACTAACCCGAGCCCGGCAACCGCCGTCAGAACCAAGCGATGCGCTTCGCTGCGGAATAAAGTCTTACACACAAACCGAAAGCCGCCTTTTTGGAATGGAGTGTGCAGCGCCATGCGATCCAGTAGATTCCAGAACCGTGATACCCGAGGACTGCGGGGCGGAGCGATCGTGTCGGTGATTTCCGGGATGCGGACAAAGTGGCGCCGGTATCCCACCGCGTACGCACAAAGCGCAAGCCCCACCACCGCCGCGACGCCGGGTACCGCCAGCCGGGACAACGCCAGAAGCACCGGACCGGCCCGCCCGCGCAACGACTGGCACAGACCCAGAAACCACGCGGAAGGCATCAGAAAAATCCACGCCGGAAGAGGACCTCTGATCCGCCGCAACAGATCGGGCACAGCGAAAGTAGTACAGAGAAGCGCGACCAGGTACACCACCACAATCCCGCGAACGTAGGCTGAGATTCGCCCGAACGTACGGGGAGGTAGCAACGCCATCAGAACGCCCAGCACCGAGAACACCGCAAAAAATGTGAAGACGCTCGCCAGCACTACTCCCGCCGCATGGACGAGAGCAAACTTCACGAAGAACAGAAACTTACTCTGAGTCGCACCCACAACCACGGGGAACAGAATGCACGACACCGCATTGACGTCGAACGCGATCAATGCCACCAGGAACGGCACAGCAACCAGGTTGGCGAAGAAAATGCTTCGCGTCGAAATGGGCAGAGGCGCCAGATTCATGTAGTCGCGCCGGTCGGGGAAGATGGCGTCCCATCGCCACACAGCGACTGCGCCCGTGACGGTCATGGAAAGGACGATGAAGAAGTATTCGTCGGGAAGGACTACCAGCAATGGATCCACGTTGGTTGCTCCACGCAGCCATTGCAGGAAGGTTCCATATTTGTTGAGCAGAAGAAGGGATACGAATCCACCCGGCATCGCCAGTAGCGTCAGCACCAGCCCAACGCCGAGATCGAGGCCTTCCGCGTCCGAGTCCCCGCCACCGCGGAAGATGCGGGCCACGAAGAGGTCAACCATCCGCCAGAAGGGACGTTGGCGGTGTTCCTCCCACCGGCGGAAGATCGCGTCGATCGCCTGCGTAATCATGCGGCTTTCATCTGCATAACGCTGACAATGTCGCGCGCCACACTCATCGTGTCCACGTCGTCGACGAGGTGCAGAAATGTATTCTCCAGCGACTGTCCGAGAATCTGGCCAATGTTTGTGACCGAATCCTGCGCGATCACGACTCCTTTGCGCAGGATCAGCACATCAGTACAAACTTTTTCGACGACCTCCAGCACGTGGGAACAATAGAAGACGAGTTTGCCCTGCTGCCCGAGCGCCTGGACAAGATTCTTGAAGATCAGCGCCGAGGTCACGTCGAGCCCCGAGAGCGGCTCATCAAAAATAAAAATCTCAGGATTGTCCATGATTGCGGCGATCAGCAGAACGCGCTGCCGCATTCCTTTCGAATAGGAACCGATGCTGGCGTGCCGGCTCGGATGCAGCGAAAATAGCTCTAGCAGGGAATCGATCTTCTTCTCGAGGTCATCATGAGCCATCCCGCGCAGAGTTCCAATCAGCTCCAAATATTCCCAGCCAGTCAGATACGGATACAGATTGGGCTCTTCCGGAACGTAGCCGAGCAGCTTGCGGTAGTCCGCGAGATTGTCTTGAATGTTGCGGCCGTCGAACTGAACTAAACCGCGCGTCGGCTGCAATAATCCGGTCAGCATTTTCACCGTTGTGCTCTTGCCCGATCCGTTCGGACCGAGACATCCCAGCACTTGCCCGGGCCGCAGCGAGAATGACAAGTCCTGCACTGCCGGCAACGACGCGTAGCGTTTCGTCAGATGCACGGCTTCGAGCATGGATCACCTCGAGAGGCGAAGTCTTAGACGGTGTGCGGAGAGAGACCCTGTGATGCTTGGTTAGACACCAGCGGGCCGAGATGAGTTCCATCGCGGAGCGGATGACTTAATCATTGCCCCGCTGGCATTTTCAAGCCGAGCGCTCGCACCGTGACTTCATCGAGCCTCGCCTTCGTCTCCCGGTCCGTGACCACGCCGAAACTGCCGGAGTAATCCCACATGGCCCAGCCGATGTTGTGGCGTTCGAGCGACGCGCGCACGTCCGTGATCCACCGGGCGCGGTCCTGGGGATCGGAGAAATTCCGGAACACTCCGAATTCATTGCAGATCAGTGGTACGCCGCGCTGCTTGGCCCAGTCCGCGGCCTGATTGATTTCCGCTTCGATGCGGGACGCATCCCAGTGATCCTGTCCGTAGCGGATGACCTGCATCCGATCACGCGCCTCGGGCAGGAGTGTCGCAACCTGCGCGGCGTTCTCCGGCGATGAAGGATAGTGCAGGCCCCTCAGCCAGTGCCAGTAATACGCTCCCCACGTCGCACCCTGATGCGTGAAAATGTGGGGCTCGTAGAAATGGAACACATAGATCACGTTAGGATCGGGCAGGGGCTCGAGGAAAACCAGGTCGTCATCATTATCCCAGCGCGCGCCGGCGGCGATGATCGTATTCGCGGGTGCGCCGCGCCGAATCGCCGCTGCCAGCTTCACTTCTACTCCGTACCAACGGTAGGCGTCGCGCATCTCCGGTTCGTTCAGGATTTCGAAGAACACGCGGTCCGGATCCCACGAAGCATAGTGCTGGGCCACGGTGCTCCAGAAGTCCGCGAAGCGTTCGACGAAGTCATCTTCCTTGGCCAGGCGCTCTTTAAAGTCGGAGTCGGGATGAATGTCGATCTCGACCGCGAGACCCGCATCCAGGATCATCTTGACCGCGGCGTCGAGGTAGCCGAAGTATTCCGCGCCGCCGTCGTGGTGGCGAGTAGCGTCCATCATCGGTTGCGGATTCACGCTGAGCCGCACATGATCGAAGCCGGCAGACTTGACAAGCGCAATGTCCGTCGCCGTAGTCCAGTTCTGAAAATGCTCCTTCGTATATCCCTTGGGATCGTAGACCTGCGCGAACCATTCGCTGAGATTGATGCCGTGGCGAATGTGCGCCAGGCGCGCGGTAGGAACCGCGGACAGCGATTGCGATGCAGACTGAACTTGCGCGAACGATACGGAAGCCAGAAATAGAAAGACGGCGACCGATTTACGGAGCATGAACGACTCCTTCATAAATAATGTGAGTTATGAGCTTAGAATCGGCAGCGCTCGAATGCGCTTCTTGGTCGCAGCGTAGATCGCGTTGCAGACCGCCGGAGCAACCGGCGGCACCGACGGTTCGCCAATCCCAGTCGGAACCTCGGCGCTCGGAACGGCGTAGACCTCGACCGCCGGCGTTTCTTCCATCCGCAGCGGAGCGTAGTCATCGAAGTTGCCTTGCACCACGCGGCCCTTTTCAATTGTGATCTTCGCGCGCAGGGCGTTGCCCAGTCCGTAGACGATCCCGCCCTGAATTTGCTGCTCCAGGATGCTCGGGTTGACGACTTGTCCGCAGTCGACAACAGCGACGACGCGATGCACGCGCGGCTGATCCTTTTCCATGGTGATCTCGACCACTTCCGCCATGTACGACGCGAAGCAGCCGAAGCACGCGACACCGTGATAGTGGCCGGCAGGAAGCGGCTTGTCCCACCCAGCTTTCTCCGCGGCAAGTTGCAGTACGGCGCGCATGCGGGCTGTGTGCCAGGTTGTCGTGAAGTACGGCAAGTCCTGATCTTTCGCCAGCAGGTGAAGCCGGTACTGCAGCGGATCTTTGCCCGCCGCGACTGCGAGTTCGTCCATGAAACTCTCCAGCGCAAACGCCGCTTGCAGCGCATAGACTGACCTCATCCAGCCCAGCGGCACTGGCGTTTCGGCCATCACGTATTCAATCAAGTAATTGGGTACTCCATAGACCGGTCCAGCTTCGTCGGGCAGATCGGGATCGACTCCGTTTGGAACTGGCTGACCTTTTCGGCCGCTGATCGATGGCGCGATGATGCGATGCGCCAATGCGACCGGAAATCCAGATCCATCCAGCGTCGCGCTGAGTTGATGCAAGCTCGCCGGACGATAAGTGGAAAACCGCATGTCATCTTCGCGAGTCCAGATCACTTTCACCGGAGCGTTGATCGCCTTCGACACCAGCGCAGCCTCAACGGCGTAGTCGTGTTCGAGCCGGCGGCCAAAGCCTCCGCCCATCAGCGTTACGTTGACTTTCACCTGGTCTGGATCGAGACCGATGGCTGTCGCGACCGAGTCGCGGCAATCCTGCGGAACCTGCGTCGGCGCCCACAATTCGCACTTCGAGCCCTGATAGTGCGCCGTGCAATTGCCTGGCTCCATCGGGGCGTGGGCCATGAAGGGCAATTCATATTCAGCAGAGATGCGCCGTCCGGAAGCTTTCGCGGCATCGCCGGCCGCGTACAAATTCGCACCCTTCTTCGATGCGGTTTGCTTCAGCGACGCCATGACGGCTGCCGTATTCAGATCTTTGTTCGGCCCGTCGTCCCATGTGACGTTGAGCACGCGGCGGCCTTCCATCGCTCCCCACACGCTGTCGGCGACTACGGCGACCGCCGCCTCGCTGATCTTGCCCACGTAACTCACGCCGGAGATCTTCTTCGACTCTTTATCGTCGAACGCCGAAACTTTCCCGCCAATCGTTGGACAGCGCGAAAGCACCGCGAATTTCATCCCAGGACTGCGGAAGTCGATGCCGAAGACTGCTTCGCCCTTCACCTTGGCAGCGGAATCGACACGCGCCAAACGCTGTCCGACAATCTTGTAATCTTTGCTTTGCTTGAGCGGAACGTCGGTAGGAATTGGCAGTGTCGCAGCTTTGCTGGCGAGTTCCCCATAACTCAACCTTCGGTTGGTAGCGGCATGCTTGATGTGGCTGTTTTCCGCAGCGCAAGTCGACCGCGGAACTCCCCAAGTCAACGCCGCAGCGGAGATCAGCATTTCGCGCGCGGCAGCGCCCGCTTTGCGCATCGGATCCCAAGTAGTGCGAACGCTCGCGCTTCCTCCCGTAGTCTGATCGCCGTAGAGCGTGCTGGCTCCGGCTTGCTCGATATCGATTTGCTTCCAATCCGCCTCAAGTTCCTCGGCGAGGATCATGGGCAGCGCAGTGCGCACGCCTTGTCCCATCTCCGAGCGAGCGACCACGATTGTGACTTTGTTGTCGGGAGTGATGCGCAGGTACGCATTGGGTGAAAACGAGTCTTGCTGCGAGCTGGACTTATGCGGAAGGTAGAAGCCGATTACCAGACCAGTTCCTGCCGCGACTCCGGCAGTTACGAATTCACGGCGGGAAAGCGGGCTCACTGCGCGCCTCCGTTCCCGGCGGCGCGATGCACGGCTTTGCGAATCCGTTCATAGGTTCCGCAGCGGCAGAGAGTGCCATTCATCGCCGCACTAATCTGTTCGTCGGTTGGCTTGGGCGTTTTCGCCAGCAGCGCTGCGGCGGACATGATCTGTCCCGTCTGGCAATAGCCGCATTGTGGAACTTCTTCCGCGATCCACGCCTGCTGCAGCACGTGCAGACCATTGGCTCCGAGGCCTTCAATCGTCGTCACGCTTTTCCCGGCGACTTGCGAAACAGGAGTTGAGCAGGAGCGAATCGGGTTGCCGTCGACGTGTACGGTGCAGGCGCCGCATAATCCCGCGCCACAGCCGAATTTTGTTCCGGTAAGCTCGAGGGTGTCGCGGAGAACCCAGAGCAGCGGAGTTTCCGGGGAGACGCTAACTTTCTTTTCACTGCCGTTAACGCGGAGGATGAGGTCGGCCATGGATATCCAGTTGAGAAGTTTTGAAACTGCACAACATAGTACTCAACCTGCCTGAAAAGGGGAATGGGAGACCCTGAAGGGGTAGTGAGCAGAGAACCCGGACCTAGCAGTAAATTCGCGGGCGCTTACTTCAGCTCCGACAATTTCTGGGTGGCGAGCTGTCCGGCTTCGGCTGCAGGATTTTCTTTTTTGATCTGCTCGTAAATCCGCTTGGCTTCGAGAGGCTGATTGGAGTTCTGGTAGAGTTCGGCCAATTGCAACTGCGCTGCGACCTTGCTCACGGACGCAGTCGGTTTGTTGATCAGTTCCTGGTACAGAGCGACGGCTTCTTTCACACGGTTGGTCTGGCCATAGAGCGAGGCCAAGGCAGACTTGGCTACAGCCGCAACTTCGCGGCTGCCAGAAGAAGCGACTTGTTTGAAGTTGCGCTCGGCGGTGGCGTTGTCCGACAAATTGGCCGCGGTGACTCCCAAAAAATAATGTGCCATGTCAGCGGTGCGAGTGTGCGGATACTTGTCGACGATTGCCTGAAACTGTTTCTGAGCGGCTTGGGAGCGGTCTTTAGCGGAAGTGAAGGTGGGGAAGTCAGGCTGTTCCGGGGTGCCTGGAGCACGCAACTGGGTGTCCATGGTGCGAACGGCCCGAGAGAGTTCCAGGCTGGCTTTTTCGTCCTGTGCGCTCAGGTAATACCACCCGCCAATCACGGCGGCGAGCACAATGGCGACTGCGACTGCGGAAATGATGAGGGTGGAGCGATGT
>Ga0137378_10003891_pt1 | contig 12888 bp, 10 predicted proteins | sample SagtaG_21_FD_104813 | JGI IMG/M metagenome (GOLD analysis project Ga0137378, IMG submission 104813) | Vadose zone soil microbial communities from Sagehorn Ranch, Mendocino, California, USA - Sage2_L_60_16 metaG | ecosystem: Environmental > Terrestrial > Soil > Vadose zone | place: USA... | reverse complement strand
CGTGACGTAGATCCGCACGGTGGGGGCTCCAGGGATACGGGTGGGTCCGAATGCGAAGCGCCATACGCGCGGGTGTCCCGGCAGCTCAGGTGCACCCTGCCACAGCAAATCAGTGGATTGCTTGCCCAGCTCGGGTGGGGGAGCGCCAAGCAGGTTACCAACGGTGTAAAAAGCGGCGGCCCACGAGGCGCCGAGCAGTAGGGCGGCCCCGAAGGCGACGATGAGCGTCCACCAGAACAGGCGTGCCATCTTGACGTCCCGGTTGAGGGGGGAACCGCCCTAACGGATAGCGAGCAAGGCTTGGCGGCACAACAAGTGACGCCGACACCCTGCTCGCCTCAGCCGCGAAACCGTTACAGGGCGGCCACAAAACCGGCTTGTTGCGATACGCGCCGGGACGGTGTACCGGGGTCTTGACGCGACCTTCGTGGGTCGCCTCACTCGCGCGGCGTAAGACTCTCCGCCACGGGCAGCGCATCTTCGAGGATGCGTGGGGAGGAGACATAGATCGCAAATACCTTCCCTTGAGCAGCGTACAGGAGTTCCACCCCGTGGTCCTCGCACAACTTCGTGGAATCCCCTTCCGGTACCAGGGCCACCTGGTCAAAAGTGCGCTCACCGATGTGGCGTTCCTGAAACCGACCTACTCCGTTGGAGACGTGGACGCCCCAGAAGCCAGGCCACGAACAAACCCACGAAGCCAGTCTCCGAACGTCTTCCTGAACGGTGTGGGAAATGCTGACAAGGTTTTCTGGAGCGGCCGTCGAAGAATCATGTCTCGTGAGCGGGTACGACGTAACCGTGATGCAGGCATTCACATCGCTCAACGACTCGGGGTTGTCGGTGACAATTTGCATCTTCACAACCCGATAGAATCGAATCTGCTCTATATGCAAGGGGGTGCGTTTTCCACCAAAGTCCGCGTAGGCGTCCACAACTCTGGCTAGGACTGTAGAGTCATACGGGCTTTCGCACCTTCATCGCACTCTAAGGTTTCTGACGGACATTACTGAATCGGTGACCCAACGACCATGCGGGGCCCGGACGGTGAACGCCGAGGTGCGGTACTCGATTTGCCGGGCGTCAACTCGTAGGTTCGACGGAAGGGAGACAAACCGTGGTGCACATGCGTTCATCCCGATAAGGACGGCGATGAGCTGGACGAGACCGACCTGCGTTCTTAGAAATGGCATCTTTTGCACAGCCATACCACCGCTCACCGTGGCGTCCAGAGGATGCCGTGCGTGCGTCCATCGGGAGTGTCGGCGAACCCGATGATCTGGCCAGCTTCGTTGATTCCGAGACCTCCGCTGTCGGTTTCGCCTGGGAGGTCGGGCAGTTGCTGCATGCCTGTGGTCTGGCTCCAGATGTACGCGTGAGTATTGTTTGGGTCCGCTGACGTCGTGGTACTGCCCACCACCCGCCCGCTTTCGCTGATGTCGAACGCATCAGACGTACCGTCCGGCCCATTGAGGGTTCCGAGGTCCACCATCCCGGTGGCGTTCGTCCAAAGGAACCCGTGACAGCAAACCGTGGCTGTGCCCGAGAAGCCAACCACTTGTCCAAGGTCGTTGACGCGCCACCCAGAACTAGGATCGTTGCCTAGAGTCCCAAGGTCTTGGAAGCCGGTCGCCTGATGCCAAAGCACCGCGTGTTCGTGGCCGCCAGAGCGGAGGTTGTCCGATCCAACCGCAGTCGTTCCGCCGTTATTGACCGTCCTGAAGTGCGTGTTCGTGCCGTTGAACGTGCCGACGTCCCTTATCTGACCCTGCGCTGTCCAGACCACGGCGTGATCGGGGCCACCCGATGCGACCGTACTGAAGCCCACGACCTCGCCCTTGTTGTTCACACCTTGGGCTAACGCGTCATCACCGCCGAGGGTGCCGAGATCGCGCATGCCACCCGCCGCCGTCCAGAGGAAAGCCCGCGTGTGGCCAGACGAGAGATTGACCTCGCCAACGACGACGCCCTGATTGTTGATGCCCCACGCGAGACTGAACGTGCTCCCGGCGAGAGTGCCCAGGTCGGTCATGCCCGTCCCTTGAGTCCACAAGAAGGCGTGCAGGTCGCCAGAGGACGTGGTGCTCCCGCCGACGACCTGACCTGCCTCATTGACTCTGAACGCCTGGGTAAACGCGCCGCCCAAGGTTCCGATGTCGGTAACGGTGTACTGCGGCGAGCTTTGTGGGAGCGTGACGTCGGCCTGAGGCGAGCGTGGTGCCGCAGGCGGCGTAGGCTCGTTGCACGCCGCGAGCGTGAGGAGTACGACGGCCTGAAGGGCAAACCGCTTCATAGGGGCTCCTTCTTTAAGGGTTGTGTGCCCAACACCATCGCCCGGACGAGTCAAGGAGGCGTCAAGAGCGTCGCCGCCACGCCGGCGTGATCCGACGGCCAGAGCCCCGAGGTGGTGCGGTCCCCCGGCCGATCGCCCAGTTCGTCTCGTCGCACGGGCATCGTGCCCGGCGGCAGGTGGCGGGTGAAGATGAAATCGATTCGTTGGTCGAACATCGACCGGGCGTTCAGCAGATCGGCCTGCTGGCAGCAGGTGAGGCCGAGGGCCTCGCGTCCCGGCTCGATCCACGCATCCCGGTAGCCCGCGGCCAGGATCATCCCGTAGGTCGGGGTCACGCGAGTCGGATCGATGCCGTAGGCATCGGAGTTGAAATCGCCCACCACGATCGTCGGGCGCGTCTCGGCGGAGAGCAACGCGAGCAATTCCCGGGTCTGCGCCAGCTGCACGTCCGGGACCTCTTGGCCTGCGAGGTGGGTGACCACGAACCGGTAGACCTGCCCGCCGACCGTCGTTTCGACCGAGCTCCAGCCCTGGGACAGCACGGAGGTCACACCGCCGATCGTCACGGCCTGCGACGCGGCGTACAGGCCGGACCGCGCAGCGGTGTAGGGAACGTCGGCGCGCACCAGCACGGCGTCGCCGTCGGTCCAGCGGACGCCCCCGAGCATGGGTTGCCCGGACGCGTCCACGCCGGCGATCACCGGCACCTGCAGGTCCGTCGTGCGGTCCACAGCCGCGGCGGCGTAGTCGAGGCCGCGGGCGCGCAACGAGTCGATCACGAGGCGCAGGAAATCGTAGACGAGGTGCGTCGCCGGCTCGAACGGCTTGTCGGTCGTGCGGTACAGCGCCAGCTCCTCGAGCCCCACGAGGTGCGGTCGTCGCGCCGCGATGGCGCGTGCTAGGGCCCCGGCACGCGCCGGGAAGTTCGTGGCCTGCACGTGTCCCCACTCCTCCGTAGCCAGGACGACCGCTTCGTCGGCTGTGCGCGCCTGAAGCACGCGGCCGATGTCCGCCCCCAGATAGACGTTCCACGTCAGCGCGGAGACGTCGCGTTCGGCGTCGCTCACGCGGGACGCGACGACCGGAGCGACGGCCTGCGGCTCCTCGCACGCCGCGGCGGACAAACCGATCGCGCTCCATACCAGAACACGTCTGACGACCATGATTCCCTTACGCATTGATGCCGTCTCCCTCGAAGTTCGCCCAGAACGTATGAGCCCCCGCTAAAGCACGGGTCAAGTCGCTCGGGTGCGGGCGTTTGACATTCACGCCCGGGGCTCGGATGTTCTCACCTCGAGGCGACGGTGTCACCCTTCTTCGAGCGTCTGCGTGCGGCGTTGGCGCCCGACTACGAGCTGCTGCGCGAGCTCGCAAGCGGCGGCATGGGCACCGTCTACCTCGCGCGCGAGATCGCGCTCGATTGCCTGGTGGCCGTCAAAGTCCTCCGGCCGGAGCTCGTCACGGCCGACAGCGTCACGCGGTTCGTGCGCGAGGCGCAGACGCTGGCGAGGGTGCGTCACCCGACCATCGTGGTGGTCCACAGGGTCGAGCCGCGACGCGGCCTGCACCTCTATGTGATGGATTTCCTCGAAGGCGAGACCCTGCAGCACCGTCTCGCGACCCGGGGCCGCCTGCCTCACCACGAGGCCCTCAAGCTCGGCCGCGATCTGCTCGAGGCGCTCGAGGTGGTGCACAGCCGGGGCGTCATCCACCGCGACATCAAGCCGTCGAATCTCTTCTGGCTCGGTCGCCGGGCGGTGCTGACCGATTTCGGCATCGCCAAGCAGGTGACGACCGATTCGCTTACCGACCCCCACTTCGCGCTCGGCACCGCACCGTACATGGCCCCGGAGTTGTTCCGCGGCGTCGAGGCGAACGAGCGAACGGATCTCTACTCCGCCGGCATGGTGATCTACGAAGCGTTCACGGCCCGCCGCTGGGACAAGTGCCGGCCCAGTGACGGCGATTGGTCGGGCGTGCCGCGCGGCGTCGCCCGCGTCCTCGCTCGCGCGCTCGAACTCGATCCGCACGATCGCTGGCCGGACGCCGCCACCTTCCGGCACGAGCTGTGGCGCACCCGGGTGTGGCCGTTCCGCCGCAATGTGATCGGCGTGGCGCTGGCGTGCACGCTGCTCGGAATCGGACTGGGACTTCCGGGGCGGCCCACGACGCTCCACCTGTCGCTCCAGGTCGCGGCCACGCCGACGGGCCTGCCGGCTTGGCTCGGGGACTCCGTGGCGTGCGGCGTGGCGCAACGTCTCAACGCCTATCCCGGGCTCTCGGCTCAGTGCGTCTCGGGACTGAAGCGGCTCTGGGCCCGCTGGTCGCGGGGCCTCCGGATACGGCCGGACATAGAGAGCGACGCCGGCCGGGCGCGGGTGCGGCTGACGGGTTCGGTCGAGGGCATCGACGGCATCGCGGTGCGGGGCGCACCGGACCAATGGCCGGTCCTGGTCGACAGCCTCGCCGACCGCGTCTCGGAAGTGCTGTACGGCAGCGAGCGGCTGCTCGACCCTTCGCTGTCTCGGCTGGTGCTGCCCAAGACCCTCGCCGGGCGGCAAGCCCTGCTGCGCGCGGAACGCGCGTTCGCCCGGGGACAGTGGGGTGACGCACGGACGGCCTACGCCGCCGCCGCGCAGCTTGACCAGACGTGCTGGATCTGCTACTGGCGCCACACAGAGGTCGGTCGCTGGTTCGACCTCGAGGACGATGCGTCGGACGCCGCCCGCTATCAGGCCCATGTCGCCGAATTCCCGGAGTATTACCAGACCCTCATTCGGGCCGAGCGGGTCCCGATGGGAGCGCGATTGGACTCACTCCGGGCGCTCACGCACCGCTGGAGCGATTTCCTGTTCGGCCAGTTTCGCCGGGGCGACGAGCTACTACACCGGGGACCGCTGGTCGGGCGGTCACGGCGCGACGCCGCGGAGCCCTTCGAAGCAGTCCTCAAGCTCCAGCCCGAGTTCGCGCCCGGGCTGCAGCACCTCGCCTGGGTGCACATCGCCGAGGGCGACTCGACCGATGCGGCGGTCGCGCTAGCGCGCGCCGAACGGCTGGCCGATCCGGGCGACCCGTCGTTCGCCACGCTCGCGATGCTGGAGCTGGCGTACGCGTGGCGGTTTCTGCCGCGCGACCAGGCGCTCGGTCGCACCGACGAGCTCGTGGCGCGCGCACGCGCCGCCGGGATCGTCGACTTGGACGCCGGCGCGCGCTACCTGGCAGGACTGGGGAGCCCGGAGGGCGAGCTCGCGTTCGCCGAGCGGCTGGCGCGCGAGCCGCGCTTCGCGCGCTCGGCCGGCATCGCCCGCGTGCTGGCCCTGGTGGGGCTCGGGCGTCCCGACAGTGCGCTGGTGCTCGCTCGCGGCCTGGGGCTGCGGCCGTTCGCGGCGCAGCTCGCCGCAGCCGCGCTGCTCGTGGATGGCGACTCGGCGCGCTTCGTCATCGAGTGGCCCCTAGTGCGGGCGGAGTTGGCGCGGGACACAGCGGACCGGCGTGCCGGCTGGATGCTGCGTCTGGTCGAAGCGGGGGGCGCAGCAGACCCGGATCCTCTCCCGCGCAGCGTGTCGCCCACCCTCGACCCGAAAGCGCCGCCGTTGGCCGCGCTGCTCGACGCCGTGAGCCTGGCGCGCCGTGGAGCCTCGGCGCGCGCGCTCGAGGTCACGGACGCGCTGACGGAGCTGCCGGTGCGGGACACAGACGACCCGTTCTTCCGGGCGGTGCTGCACCCGCTGCGGGCGCGCTGGTACGAGCGCGCCGGGCAACCGGCGCGCTCCCAGAGAGAGCTCGTGTGGGCCGAGAACTCGGACTTGATCGGGTACCCCCGAGGCGATCCCCAACCGGCAGAGGTGGACTGGGCCTTGGCGCCGCTCGCCCAGTGGCGGCTCGCCCGCCTGCTCGAGCGCACGGGAAAAAAGACCGACCTGTGCCGCACGTATCGGGGCGTCGCGCGCCTGTGGGCGAGCGGTGAGCCTCGCTATCGGGAGCGCGCGGACAGCGCCGCCCGTCGCCTGCGCGCGCTTGATTGTAGGGGGAGCGGATGATCGTGTGCCGCACGCTGGGCCCGGTACAAGCGAGCCTCGAGGACGGCAGCGCGCCGGCCGACCTGCAGTGGGCCAAGAACCTCGCGCTGCTCGTCTACCTCGCGCGCTCCCCCAGGGGGACGCGGAGCCGCGAGCACCTCATCGGCCTCTTGTGGGGCGACAAGCCGCAGGACAAGGCGCGCCATTCGCTCAACACCGCCCTGAGCCTGCTGCGCGGCTACGCGGGAGAGAAGAGCGTGGGGTCCGACGGCACGCAGGTGTCGCTCCGGCCCGGCGGCGTCCAGCTCGACACGGAGCAGCTGGAGGCATTCCTCGCGGCCCGGGACCTTGCCGCGGCGGTCGCGTTGATCAAGGGTGAGTTCCTCGAGGGGTTCAGCATCAAGGGCGCGTCCCAGTTCGACGACTGGATGACGTCCGAGCGCGAGCACTGGCGCCGGCGCTCGGTGGAAGTCCTGCTGTGGCGGGCGGACGAGCTACTCGCCGGGGGCGACGTCGCGGCGGCACTGGAGCTTGGAGAGCAGGCCCTCGAGCTCGACCGCGAGTCGGAAGCCGCGCTGCGGGCGCTGATGCGGGGCCTCGCGCTCGCTGGCGATCGGACGGGCGCGTTGAAGCGGTTCGACGCCTTCGCCGCCCGGCTCGAGCGCGAGTTGGGTACGGCGCCGGCGCCCGACACCCGGGCGCTCGCGGCGCAAGTGCGGCTCGAGCGGACGTGGCGCCTCCCCAAGGGCGGCGCCGCCGCGAGCACGGAGGAAGAGCCGCGGCGTGCCCCGCTCGTGGGGCGCGCGCGCGAGCTCGCGCAACTGGTCGAGGTCTGGACCGCGTGCCGGAGGGATCGGCGTCCCGCCCTGGCGGTGGTCGACGGGGATGCGGGAGCGGGGAAGACGCGTCTGGCCGAGGAGCTCGTCGCTCGCGCCCGCCTCGACGGAGCGGTGATCGTCGCCCTCCGCGCGGTGGAAGGGGACCAGCGCGAGGGCTGGAGCGGAGTGCTCGGTCTGGCGCGCGGTGGCTTGCTCGCGGCGTCCGGCGTGGCGGCGGCGCCCCCGGCGGCGCTGGCCGTGCTCAAGAGCGGCACGCTGGGCGAGGCGCCCGGCCGGATGTTCTCGCTCGTGCTCCAAGCTGTGGCGGACGAGCAGCCCGTGGTGATTTTCGTCGACGATGCCCAGTGGCTCGATCAGGAGTCGCTGCTCGCGCTCGGCGCCGCGGCGCGGGATCTGGCGCGGTCGCCCCTGCTCGTCGTGTGCACCGCGACGCCGCGCCCGCCCCGCGTGGAGCTGGACGAGCTCCGGGCCCGGATCGGGCGCGAGCTCAAAGGCTCGGCCGTCCGCGTAGGGGCGTTCTCGAGCGACGGCGTGCGTGCGCTGGCGCGCTGGGCGCTTCCGTCGTTTGACGATATCCAGCTGGACCGCCTGACGCGCCGCGTCGCCACCGACTCGGCCGGAATTCCGTTGCTCGTGGTCGCGCTGCTCGAAGCGGTGGCGGCGGGACTCGATCTGCAGAGGGTGGGCGGGGCGTGGCCGGAGCCACTGCATACGTTCGACCAGACGCTCCCTGGAGAGCTGCCCGACGCCGTCGTGGCGGCGATCCGCGTTCTGTTCGGCAAGGTCTCGGCACCGGCCCAGCAGGTCCTCGCTGCCGCGGCCGTCCTGGGTGGTCGCGTGCCTGCATCCGTTCTCGGGCGGACCTCCGGCGTGGGCAAGGAGTCCCTAGATGGGGCGCTCGACGAGCTCGAATGGGCGCGGCTCCTCAACGCCGAGCCGCGCGGCTATTCGTTCGTCGCCCGGATCGTGTGCGAGGTGATCGACCGTGACATGGTCACCGCCGGGCAGCGCCAGCGCGTCCTGGAGGCCGCGGGCCGCACGGCCTGACCCGTCTCGTTCATAGCTCACTTGACGATCGCCGGCCTCGACTTCAGGGTGACTTGAGGGGTCCCGTCCATCGTATGCGCGTCCCGAACGGAGACGCGCATGCAGATCATCCCTCGCCGCCACGCCCTGCGCCAGCTGGGCCTCATCGCCGCCGGACTCGCCGCTGCTTGCACGCCGATGCGCGTGCTGGTGAGCGCGTACCCGCAGGCGTTCGACGACGATGACGGGTTAGTCGACCGCGTGCTGCGAGCGTTCGTGACGGCGGTGGTTCCCGGGGCCCCGGCCGACGATCCGGATCTGGTGCGTGCCCATACCGACCCGGCGTACCCGTTCGCCCCATACGCTGCGTTCTTCGCCGCCGACCTCTCTCGGCGCGCGGCCCGGCGGTTCGACGGGCGGGCGTTCGAGCGGCTCGAGGTGCAAGAACGGACGGCGGTGATCGCCGAGGGGCTCGCCGCGGATGCGACGACTCGCAAACTGTACAACGGCGCCGTCGCGCTCGCCCAGATCGCCTTCTACGCCGGCATCTACGATCCGAAGAAGGGCTGCCCGGCGATCGGGTTCGAGGGCGGCAACCATTGGCACCCGCTGAGCGACATCACCCACCCCGACCCCGAGCGCTTCCTGTCGCACGCGCGCACCGCGGACGGAAACTACGCGTGAGGCGACCATGAAGACCGTTCACACCGACGTTCTGATCATCGGCACGGGATTCGGGGCTGCGGCCCCGGCGCTGCGCCTGGCGGAGGCCGGGGCGAAGGTCGTGATGGTGGAGAAGGGCCCCAAAGTGCAGACCGCGGACTTCCGACAGACGTCCGATCCACAGTACCTCCTCAAGTACATCAAGGGGGCGCCGGGCGACCACCTGAGCCTCAAGTACGCCGAGGCGCTGGGCGGCGGGTCCGGCTTCTACGAGATGGTGTCGTTGCGCGCGCCGTCGCTCGTGTTCGAGCAGGTGGACGCGCAGGGCCGGCGCCTCTGGCCTCGGGGGCTCGACCGGCGGGTGCTCGACCCCTATTACGACCTCGCGGAGCGCATGCTGCACGTGTCGCAGATCCCGCTCACCGAGGTGCCGAAGACGGGGCTCGTCTTCGCCCAGCTCATGAAGAACCTCGGCTACTCGGTCGACCGCGCGCGGTACGCGGTGCGCGGTTGCCAGGGGAGTGGGTTCTGCGTGACGGGCTGCGTTTACGGAGCGAAGCAGTCGCTGTTCTTGAACTACTTGCCGCAAGCCGTCGCGGCCGGCGCTGAGATCGAGACGGACCTCGAGGCGCTGTCGATCGCGGCGCTGCCTGGTGCGCACCGGGGCCGTACCCGGTTGCTCGCGAACCTCCCGTACCGCTACCAGGTCCTCTGCCACCGCCGCACGGGCGAGCGCGAGCAGGTGCGCTTCGTGGCCCGCCTCGTCGTGCTGGGTGCGGGGACGGTAGGGAGTGCGAGCCTGCTGCTTCGCTCCCGCGCCACCCTGCAGCTCTCGAGCGAGCACGTTGGACGGAACATCGCCTACAACGGCAGCGTGAAGGTGGCGGGACTGCTCCCCGACTCCTTCCCCGACGCCGACATGTTCACGGGCCGCAGCCATCCGGGGATGATCAGCTATGAGTTCCTCGAATCGCGCGGGATCACCGTACACGGGGTGAAGGCGCTCCCCCTCATGCTCGTCTCGGCGGCGCGCATGCGACTCGAGGGCGATGGCCGGGAGCCGGCCTGGTGGGGCGAGCCCAACGTGGAGTTGATGCGGCAGATGCGCAGGCGCATGATCGTGCTCGCGGCGTTCGGGTTGACCCCGCCGGAGGCCTCGCTCGCCGTGTCACCAGCGGGGGACGTGCGCGTCTCGCTGCCGCTGTCGTCGGGGCTCGAGCGCTACCACGGCGAAACGAAGCGGTTGCTCGAGTCGATCCTGGTGCGCAACGAGTGCCGCCTCGTCCGCACGGAATTCCTCGACAAGAGCCTCGCCCCGGAGGCGGGCGTGCATTTCTCCACCGCCCACCAGGTGGGGTCGTGCCGAATGGCCGATGCGCAGTCGGCCGGGGTCGTCAACGGAAACGGCGAAGTGTTTGGCTGCCCCGGCCTGTACGTGAGCGACGGAGCGTGCATCCCGTCGTCGCTGGCCGTGAACACGAGTCTCACGATTCTCGCGAACGCGGAACGGATCGCGGCCGGAATCCTCGATCGCTACCGATGCCGGTCGGCTGCGGCGACGTAACCGAGAACTAGGGAACCTACAACCCGTTCATCCGCGCCGCGAACCTGTCACAGATCGACCACAAAACCAGCTTGTGGCGATACGCGCCGGGACGTGGTGAAATGCCCGTGAGCCTAGTCACGGTACGGCTTTGGCACGGTGTAGCCTACACGTGGCACCGCCCTTGCCCCTGCGACGGGCATGACGCGAATTACGGCAGGACTCCTTGCGGCGGCGGCAGTCGGCGGCTGGGTCACACCATTGGCCGCGCAAAAGGCCTCGAGGGGCCCGAGTCTCAGGGCCGCGTCCTACATCTATCTCACACCGAACCCGTATCTGGGATCCCTCACCGCGCGCGTCCCGCTCGCCACCCGGCCCAGCGTGGATCGTCGAGTGCTGCACGCCGTTGCGGAAGCGGTGCCTGCCCGGGCGTCGTGGAGCACGGAGCACGTCACGGGGCTCCCGGCACGCGTGTCGTGGACGCCATCGCACACCGTGCTGGCGAGTGCTTTCCTCGTCACCCTGTTGATCGACGCCGCGCAGACTCGGGAGCCCGCCCGTCAGGGCTGGCAGGGGTTCCGCGAGTCGAATCCGCTACTGGGCGAGCGTCCCAGCGTCGGCAGGGTGAACAGTTACACCGCTCTGGCCGGTCTAACCGTGCTCGGCGTCGCCGCGGCGGCCCCGCCGCGCCTCCGCCCCTGGCTGCTCGCCGCCGCGGTCGCGGTGCAGGCGTTCACGATCCAGGGCAGCGTGCGCCAGGGGATCCCAATCCGATTCCCCTGAGCTACCCTTCAGGGTAGTGCCGTGCCGAGCCCACCCTTTCAGGGTGGGAACTCCGAACGAGACGCAACCGATTGTTCGCTTCTCTCACCGCCGTCAATCGCACCATCGTCGCATGCACCCGCTGCCCGCGGCTCCGCGCCTATTGCCGCCGCGTCGCTCGAGACAAGAAACGCGAGTTTCGCGACTGGGAATACTGGGGGAAGCCGGTCCCGGGCTTCGGCGATCCGGATGCGCGGTTGCTCGTCGTCGGGCTCGCACCCGCGGCGCACGGAGCGAACCGCACCGGCCGCATGTTCACGGGAGACTCGAGCGGCAACTGGTTGTACGAGGCGCTGCATCGTTACGGGTTCGCCAGCCAGGCGCAATCGACGTCGCGGGACGATGGCCTGAAGCTCAACGACTGTTACATCACGGCGGCGGCCCGGTGCGCGCCTCCCGGCAACAAGCCGAGCCGCATCGAGCTCGACCGCTGCCGGCCGTACCTGGCGGCCGAGCTGCGCTTACTCCGTCGCGTGCGCGTGGTGGTGACACTAGGGCGGATCGCGCACGAGGCCTGGCTCAAGGCGGCTGGGTGGTGGGAGCGGCTGCCGCCGCCCGCGCGGCCCCCGTTCGCTCACGGCATGGCAACCGAGCTCCCCGACGGCGCCGTCGTCATCGCATCGTATCACCCGAGCCGGCAGAACACCAACACGGGGAAGCTGACGCGCACGATGTGGCACGCGGTGTTCCGTCAGGCGCAGACGCGAGTGCGGTCACAAGGCGGCGCCTAGTTCTGACCACGTCGTCCAATCCCCCGGACAACTGATCGGCCTCGTAGTACGTCTCCGCTACACGCGCCATGTCGCCAAGGCACTGCAGCGCGCTGCACGGGCGGCGCGGGCGCGGCGCGAACGGCCTCGGAGCGATCCGGGGCCGCTCGCATGAGTGACCTAAGCCGCCCTTACGGACTCCTTGTTATCCACGGACAGAAAGGGAGCTATGCGCCCGTCATCGCCACTCGACGACTCCACCACCTTTGTGCCCTACCTCGACAAGTCCGAAAGCTTTGCCCTGGGTGTGGAGCTCGGCGAGTTCCTCGGGCCCGCGACGCACGGCATCGAGGTCATCGAGGGGGAGTTCAGCGCGCGCCTCGAGGCACAGCTGCTCGTCGCCGCCGCGAGGCTCGGTTACGCACGTAAGGAGTGGCGCCGGCTTGAGGACGGACGGTATTACGGTCTCTTCGTGTCGCGCGGTTGCGCGGACGAGCGCGCCGACGACTAGTGCAACCCGCCCGCTGCCGGGCTACGCGCGGTTCCGCTTCAGAACCGGAGGCTCACGCCGACCGACACCCTCCCCGAGCGCTCGGGCCTGAAGGTCACGGTCGCGGGGACATCGGCTCTGTCCCAATGCTCGCCACCGACGACGCTGCCGACGATAATTCCGACGAGCGCGCCGGCGGGGATTGTAAAGACGTATTGGATTCCGCACAGCTCGTCCCCGTTGCAGCCCGAGCCTACAATCGCACCCGCGCCGAGTCCCACGAGTGCGCCCCCCAAGAAGCCGCCAATGACGCAGGTCGCCCGGCGTCCGTCGCCGCACATGCCGGCGCCGGTGCTGACGTCCAGTCGCGGCCGCGACGCGCGTGCAAACTTGGTCGGCGCACCGTTGCTGCGACGCACCACGATGGTGTCGCCGTCGATCGACTCGAGTGTGCCCGTGGCGCGCCGGTCGGCCGACGTGACG
>Ga0137378_10003889_pt1 | contig 12890 bp, 13 predicted proteins | sample SagtaG_21_FD_104813 | JGI IMG/M metagenome (GOLD analysis project Ga0137378, IMG submission 104813) | Vadose zone soil microbial communities from Sagehorn Ranch, Mendocino, California, USA - Sage2_L_60_16 metaG | ecosystem: Environmental > Terrestrial > Soil > Vadose zone | place: USA... | reverse complement strand
GTTCTGGCATGCTTTCGGGGTGGTGGATGAGCGGTTCGTGGATCGCTGGGCTGGTCGCCTGCGCCGGGAGGTGCCGGAGGCGGTGGCGGTTTTGCTGGGCGGAAGCCACGCGCGCGGGGACGCGGGACCGCACAGTGATGTCGATTTCGACGTGCTGGTGGCTGAGGGTCCGCGGGATGAGGGGCTGGCCTGGTTCGAGGTGGCCGGGGAGCGGCTGGTGTGCGTGTCGGCCTGGGTCCGTGACGTCGGCGCCTGGCTGGCGGCGCAGGAGCAGCCGCAGGAGTGGGCGTTTTTCCTGCCGTGTGCTGACCCGCTGCGGTTGTGCTGGGTCGCGGACGGGTCGTGGCGGGAACGGCTGGGCCGGGCGCAGGTGGTGTACCCGCCCGGCGAGCCGGAGATCGGCCATTTCGAGGGCGAGGCCGGCAAGGTGGCCAGCGCCTGGGCGGGCGGTGACGAGCTTGGGCTGCGGCTGGCGGCCCAGGATCTGGCCCGGTCCGTGGCGTCGCTGGTGCAGCCGCTCAATCCCGGCCCGCCGGTCCGCAGCCGCCGGGAGGCGCTGCGGGCAGTTCTGGATTTCGGCGTCGTCCCGGCCGGCTATCGCGATGACATGCTGACCTGCCTGGCACTGGCAGATCGGCACGCCAGCCCGGGCGAGGTGCACGCCGCGGCCGGCCGGCTGGCCCGCGGGGTCCTGGCGCTGCTCGATGCGCACGCGTCCGCGTTCGCCGCGCTGCTCTCGCCGCAGGCGGCCAGGTGCCTGCACGACGGCACCCTGCGCCGCTACATCGAACAGGCCCTCGGTGACCCCGCCTCCGGCCCGGCCCGGCCGGACTGACCGGGCGTGCCCGGCGGCGCGGGCGGAAAGGACCCGTCAACGGGCCTGCCGTGACAAGCCCGCGCTAGATGCGCCCGCACGTTGCAACCGGGCGCGCACCCCGCGGCATGACCGGACGCGGTGAAGTCCGGGCAATGCCGGTCAGCGGCGGCGGCCGTGAAATGGCCTGCAGCAAGCTGAGCACAACGAGGCGAAGAACGGCGTAGTGGGTCGCGGCGAGCCTCTAGATCGGCTGCGTGAGGTTCACGGCATTGCCGTCCGGGTCGTTGATCTGCGCAACTCGGCGGTCACCGTCAGGACAGCTGTGCCGAAGGCAGCCTCGCTCCTGGTCCTCATCATCAGCAAAGCAGCCTTGCAGACCCGCATCCACGGCTCTTCGGCCTGGCGGCCGGCGCCGGTCAGTTGTCGGACGTCATCAGCGTCGTGAACCACCTCGGATACGCCGTCACGACGGACTGGCTGCCGTCACGAGCAGAGCCCACCGGTCATGAGAACCGCTGTGCGGCCTGGTCTGCAGCTGTCATTCATCATGGGCAGGTGGGCAATGGAGACGATGAGACGATCGGCTGGATACGCGAGATCGTGCTGGACAGTCCTGATCCGCAGAGCCTGGCTAGCTTCTGGGCCAGTCTGCTCGGCGGGAAGCCGGTCGAGTGGTATCCGGGCTGGATCACGCTTGATCCGCCCCCGCATGGTCAGCGGCTGTCGTTCCAGGGTGCCGGTTCCGGGGCCGGTTCCGCAGCCGGGAGCGGGGCGGGCCCGCTGGTGCATTTCGACGTTCTGGTCAGCGATCTCGCCGCTGCTCACGAACGGGTTATCGCCTCGGGCGGGATCTTCGTCGGCGAGCATGTCTCGCCCCGTCGTGGCCCCGGCGGGGAGCTGATCCGGTGGCGCGTTTACCGGGACCCCGCAGGCCACCCATTCTGTCTCGTAACCCGCTGAGCTGAGCCATGAGCAGACGTCGGATCGATTGGGGCCAGGCGCTGCGAAGGCTGGGCAATCTGGTTAGAAATGGCCACGTGAGCTCTTCGTCGTGCCACGGGGCGCCGAGCACTGCCCGCGTGCCGATATCGAGACCGCGGTGCTCCTGCTGGAGCCCGGCAGCGTCGTCAATACCGGCGACGCTGCAGGAGAGTTCACCGCCGACGTCGAAACGCTGTCCTGACGGTCAATCTGCGGCCAGACCTATCCGCGGCAGACCTAGATGTCTGGGTTGCCGGTAGCCCGGCGCCTTGTCAGAGCTCCGGCCGCGGGTCGTCGATCAGGCGGGCATGCAGGTGCATGTCATGCCAGCCATCGGCGTGCAGCGCCTCGCGCCGTTTGATTCCCTCAAACCTGTAGCCAGCTTTTCCTGCGACACGGCAAGAGGCCGGGTTCATCGTCGAGTGAGTGAGCTCAACCCGGTGCAGGCGGAGCTGATCGAAGACCCATATGCTCAGTGCGCACAGAGCCCGCGCTGCCACTCGGTGACCGCGCGCCGCAGGCATAACCCAGTAAGACACTTCCCCGATGCCGTCCATCAAGTTCAGCCCGCGCAGGCTGATCTGGCCAAGCAGGCCAGACCCGCTGGCTATCGCCCAGCCGCCTCCGTTCTCCTGAGCCCACCGGCCAGGCCATGAACCGATCCATGCCCGGGCTTCATCCTCAGTCATCGACCGTACGTGCCAGCGCTGGATGCCGGGCTCGGAGTAGGCCTCTGCGACAGCAGGCGCGTCCGACGCCCGCCACGGGCGCAGGACGAAGTCGTTCAGCTGAAGGACTGGCTGGCGTAATCGCGCGAGGCTACCAGGCGCAACGGCGGGGACAGTGAGTTGCGGCACGCTGCCGTTGACGAGGCCACGGAGCGTGACGCTGCTGACTGGACCGGAACGTCATGCCGCCGGTTACGCGCCCAGCGGTCTTCGCCGGGACTGCGCCCCACCAGCGCTCCGGCCGGCTGTATGCAGGTGAATTCGGCGCCCTGCTATTGGGCCCACTGGTACTGCGTCCCTTGATGGAGCGCCGCATAGATCCGGTCGCGGAGTGAGTTGGCGGCCTCGTTTGTCAGCGTTCTCTCCAGGTCTCGCAGGACGACCCGCAGCAGCAGGTTCTTTTGCCCGGGCCCCGCCCCGAGGCGGGCGGCCGCTGATCCGGGCAGCTGCTCGTAGGCGGTGGCGGCGAGCATACGGACTTCCTCCACCTGAGACGCATCGATGCCGAGGGCATCGCGGACCCGGTCGCCGAGAGTCTCCTCGTCATCGTCATCGGACACGGCGACGGACAGATCACGGGTGATAGGGGGCATCGAGGACACCCGCTGGTACGCGGCGAGATCGAGCATCTGGCGGGCGATCCGGGGATCGGCCGAGCGGAGCAGGCGGATGTCGGGGATGGCCTTGACCAGCATGAGCAGCCGGTCCAGGCCCATGCCGAGGGCGAGCCCGCTCCGGCCGGCGAGCCCGGCGGCGGCGAGCACGCCGGGATGCGCCAGCCCGCATTCCCAGACTTCTACCCAGCGGCCGCCCTGCAGTACGTCGACCTGGCGGCCGTGCAGGGTGTAAGGGTGCACCCGTGCCTCCTGGCGGCAGGGCAGGCCCGGCGTGAGCGCATCGAGGAGCAGTGCGATCATCTCGTCCATGTCAGTGTCGCTCATCGGCTGGCGCGTGATCCGCCACAGGTCGAGCTGGTGCGGGCTCCCGGTGTGCTGCCAGTCGATCGCGTCCCGGCGGAAAATGATCCCCGGGCAGACCAGGAGCACGTCAGCCGCGGGCTGCCCGGCGAGCTGGCGGAGCGCTGGGGCGACCATCGCGCTGGAGTGACTGCGGAGCATGTGCCCGGCGTTCACGTAGCGGGTGTAGCGGGCCTCTCTGGTGATCGCGCCCGCCGGGTAGCCGAGACGGTCGTAGTTGTCGGCGATCGGCACGATCCTCGGACCGCGGCACCAGCGGACCTCGCGGCGCCAGGCTCGAGAGAGCGCCTCGACAGCCCGGTCGACGACGAGCTGGAGGGCGTGGGGACCCTCGGAGGGGTCGGACAGATCCCGGATGCTGAGGTCGAGCTGCAACTGCTCAGGGCTGAGATATGAAGCTGAACTGGACACGGTGACTCCTTGCTCGGTGAACCGGCCGGGGAAGATCCCTCCCGGCCCCGGGCCCGCCTGAGCGAAGTCGCCGGCCTAACCCGGCGCAGCACCTCCAGGCGGCCCGCCACGGGCCGGGAGGCGGGAAAATCGCCGCGTCAGTACCTCAACCACAAAGCCAGCTTATCGTCTCGGGAACCGCGCACCCCCGTTCGACGTACGAGCTTCCTGCCAGGCTGCAACCGACCGGGTGTGGCAGAAGGCAGTGCGCGGGAGATGATGAGAGGCATGAGCGTCCGCCACCGTCGCGGTCTGTCGTGGTTGACAGGTACGCGCGGCCTGGCCGCCTTCGCCGGAGTCCTGTGGCTGGCTGGCCAGCAGATGATGAAGCTCGGTCCCGAGACAGCCAGCCAGAGTGCGGCCGATGGACCTGCTGTCTTCGGATGGCAGGAGGACCTCGACCTTGGGGCGAAGCCGTTCCCTGAGCTTGTGCTGAGGGTCCGCAATGAGGGCGGGGAGCCGGTCCACGGCGTGAAGCTGAGAGCCCCGGTGGGCGTTGGGGGTACCTTCGTCCGGGACTTGCACTCGACGGGGCCGGGGGAGACGCAAGAAGTCAGAGTCGCCATCCCGGCTGCACCGCGATCGGCCCGGGTCCTGACGGAAGTATCGTTCGCCGACTCGGCCGGGCAGCAATGGCTGCGCACAGAGACTGGTGAGTTGAGAAAACTTCAGGAGCCACCGGCGTTTGACGCCGAACCAGGCGCATACACAGCTGAGGACCATCCCACGCTCCGCCTTCAGTCCGAGGGACGCAAGGTAGCTAACTGAGGTGACGACGTCCCCGACCACGTCTACCTCCCGCCCTTGCCCCGTCCCCTCTACTGGGCGCTGATGTGCGCGATGGCAGCGCTGGGCGGGCGGCGAGCCGACATGGCCATCGCCAGATATGCCGGACGGCAACCTGGCCCATAACCGCATCGGAACGGAGCATCAGGGCCCGGCATCGCGAGTAGCAGCACCGGTGCCTCGGCGTGCCTGGACTAGCTCGGCGACGCTGCGCCGTCTGCGACCGCAGATGGCGCAGCGTCGGGACCGGGCAGGGACCTACGTCCTGGAGGCCGGCCTGAGCTCGCCGGTACCTTCGATGGCGTCTTCGCCAGATCGGTCCGCCGGCTCGCCGCTGTCCTCCAGGTTGAGGTGGGGGAGCCGGCGATCGAGGACGGCCGGCAGGCGCCAGTTGGTCTTGCCCAGCGTGTGCATCACGGCGGGGACGAGCACCGTGCGGACGAGGAGGGCGTCGATGAGGACGGCGGCTGCCATGCCCAGCCCGATCATCTTGATGGTGCGGTCGGTGGTGAAGGTGAAGGCGAAGAACACCACGGTCATGATGCCGGCTGCGGCGCTGATGATGCGACCGCTGGTCGCCTGGCCGATGCGCACGGCAGCGGAGTTGTCGCGCCGCTTGAGCCACTCCTCCTGCATCCTGCTGACCAGGAAGACCTGGTAGTCGGTGGTCAGGCCGAACAGGACGGCGAACATGAGGATCGGGATGAACGGGCTGACCGGTCCGGTGTTGGTTACCCCGACCAGGCTCTTGAGCCATCCGAACTGGAAGACGGCGGTCACCACGCCGAACGCCGCTGCCGCGGAGAGCAGGTTCATGATCGCGGCGGTCGCGGGAATGGCCAGGCTGCGGAAGACCAGCATGAGCAGGATGAACGACAAGGCGACCACCATGCCCACGAAGAGCGGCAGCTTGGACGACAGCTGACTGGCAAGGTCGATGCCCAGGGCTGTCTGGCCGCCCACCAGCACCTGAAGATGCCGTCCGTGCAGTGTCGCCGGTATGACGTGGTCGCGCAGATCAGTGATCAGGTTCGAGGTCGACACCGCCTGCGGGCTGCCGGTGGGGTACACCTCGGCGAGGGCGACCGCAGGGTGGCCTGGGCCCGCGGGGAAATAATCGGGGCCGACGGTGGTGACCACGCCGGGGGTGTGGCTGGCTGCCGTGACGACGCTGCCGAAGGTGGCTCGGTCGGCTGGGCTGGCGAGCGGCGCCACGAGCTGCAGGGGGCCGCTGAAGCCGGGGCCGAACCCGTGGACGAGCATCTCGTAGCCCCGGTACGTGGTCGTGGTGGTGCTCGTGGGGTCGACGCTGTAGTCGGCGGTCCCTTGTCGCATCGACAGGAACGGGACGCCGAGCGCCAGCATGATCCCGAGGGCGCCGACGCCGAAGACGATCTTGTGTCCCTGCACCGTCGACGCCCAGCGGGTCCAGCCCCGGGACGCCTCGGCGAAGCCGGTCTCGCCTCGGGCGAGGGCGGCGCGCTGGCGGCGCGTCAGAGTGCGCTTGCCGAGCAGGCCGGTGAGCGCCGGCAGCAAGGTCAATGCCGCAGCCACCGGGAACACGACGGCGATCGAGGCGGCGATGGCCGCACCCGAAAGGGTGCTGACTCCGACCGTAAGGATGCCGAGCAGGGCGATGCACACGGTCATCCCGGCGAACAGCACGGCCCGGCCGGCGGTAGCCGCGGCCGCCGTGACTGCCTCCTCGACGCTGAGACCGCGGCGCAGTCCGGTGCGCGCGCGAGTGAGGATGAACAGCGAGTAGTCGATCCCGACGCCCAGGCCGATGAGAGTGCACAGCTGGGAGGTGAACGAGGCCATGCTGACGGCGTTGGACAGCATCCCGACCACCGCCAGTCCCGCGATGAGCGCGATGCCGGTGCTCAGCAACGGGAGCAGCGCAGGCAGCACGGCGCCGAAGAACAGGAGCAGGATGACCAGGGCGGCGATGACGCCGATGAGGGTGCTCGACGAGGAGGCCGGGTTGGTCGACGCGGCGATCGCGCCGACGACGTCGACCTGCAGGGCCGGCGAGTTCGGCGCCCGGCCAGCTTCACCAGCCGGGTCGCCTCAGCTGCCGAGATGTTGTTGGCGTCCTTGGTGAAGTTGACCGTGGCGAAGGCGACGCGTTTGCCCGCGCTGATCTGCTTCGCGCCCGGCGGGGTGTAGGGCGAGGTCACGCCGGAGACATAGCGCAGCTGCGAAACCCGGCCCAGCATGGTCTGGATCTGTTTCTGCACGGCCGGCGCTTTAACCGTTCCGGTCTTGGTCTGGAAGACGATCTGTTCGGTGTCCCCCGACTGGCCCGGCACCGCCCGCTGCAGCAGGCTGGCGGCGGCGGCACTTGGCGTACCAGACAGCGTGGTACCGGAGGCGTAGTGACTTCCGAGGGCGGACTGGCCGAGGAAGGCGCCAGCAAGCACCATCAGCCACATTCCGAGCACGGCCAGGCGATGCCTGACACACCAGCGAGCGAGCGAACGCATCACAATCTCCTCTGCTGATCCCCGCGAGTCGGGGATCTCTCAGCAGCATCTGGCCGAAGCGCCCTGCGTATCGTCGGCCGTCAGAACCCTTTGATGTCAGCCATCTAGTTCTGCGGAAGTAACGCCCGCGATGCACGTTCTCGCCCGCACCACCTGCGCGCTCAGGCTGATTCAGCGCCGTCGGGCGGCAGGGGACGTGGATACTGGGGCCTCCCTGATCCGGAGCCACGGCGCTCGCTGGCCTGACCGCCGGGACCGGAGTAGTTCTCAAGGAGCAGTGCTGGCGTCCAAAGGTGGCCGAAATGCATTCCCGCGGCCGATGTGCGACAGATCCTGTCGTCGTAGTTTGGGATGTGCGGTCTTACGTGCTGTTGACCACAGGTGCCTCCCGCGTACCCATCCCGTCCGACGGTGGCCCGAAGCGCCGAAAGGAGGTTGACTTGCTTACTTTCCGCGCAGTGACCACGCGTATGACTGCCAGCGGCCGGCTGGGTTTGCAGGGGCTGCTGCGCGCACCCGACATCGACCAGGCGCTGGCCCTGATTGCTTTCGTCGCACTGCTCATCGATCCGCTGCTGTTGCATAAGGTCACCGGCCTGACACCGATCATGGGTGTGCTGGCCTTCCTGACCGCATTGCCCCTAGTGGCCCGACGACGCTTCCCGCTCGGTGTCCTGGCCATCGTCGTGCCGCTGCTGATGGTGTGCCTGGTCGTGTTCCATCCGAACCGGGCTGCGGTCGGCATCGTCATGCTGCTGGTGTTTACCGTGGGGCTGGAGGGAGGCCGGTCCCGGTCGTTGGTGGTGGGCGCGCTGATGGCGCCGGTCGTGACCGCCGCAGTGTTCATCACCGGCACCAGAGGCGGCCCCAGCGACGTCATCGCCTACGGCTCGCTGGTGCTCGGCGCCCTCCTGGCCGGCGAGACACTTCGCGCCCGCCAGGCGCTCGGGCGCTCGCTCGCCGACGAAGCGGCACGCGTCCGCGTGGCCTCGGCACAGCACCGCTTCGACTCCGAGCGCCTCGCGTTGGCCCACGAGCTGCACGACATCATCGGGCACACGCTGGTGGCCATCAACGTGCGAGCCGCAGCCGCCGCGCACCGTGAGCGTAAGGCCGGCAGCGCCGAGGCGCCCACCGCGCTGGATGACATAGCGTCCGCCTCGGCCGAGGCGCTCACCGAGCTGCGGACCGCCCTGAAGGCCCTGCGCGCCGCGCAAGACGGACCGGCCCCGCTGCACCCCATCCAGGACATGGCCAGCCTCGCCGACCTCGTCGCCGGCGTCGAGGCCGCCGGCCTCGCCGTCGACCTCGAAGTGACCGGGGTGCCGGCCGCCCTGCCCGCAACCGTCGGCCACGCCGGGTACCGCATCGTCCAGGAGGGACTCACGAACGTGCTGCGCCACTCCACCGCCCGCCAGGCGCAGGTCCGGGTCGAGGTCGACGACTGCGCTGTTGTCATCGAGGTAGTGGATGATGGCCACAAGCGGGCGACCACCTCCCTGGCAGGCGGTCACGGGGTGCGGGGCATGCAGGAGCGGGCCGCTGCTCTCGGTGGCACCTGCGAAGCGGGGACGGTCAACGGTACTGGGTGGAGGGTGCGGGCCCGCATCCCGGTGGGCGGAAAGGATCGTGATGGGACCAATCCGCATGCTTGTCGTCGATGACCACTCCCTGGTGCGTGCCGGGTTCCGGTCCATCCTGAGCGGCGAGGATGACATCGACGTCGTCGGCGAGGCCAAAGACGGGGCAGAGGCGGTCGCAGCGGCGGTCAGAGAGCTCCCGGACGTGGTGCTCATGGACATTCGCATGCCCGGGATGGACGGCCTCGAAGCAACGCGCCTCATCACCGCTCACCCCAGACTGCAGGGCACGAAAGTCATCGTCCTCACCACGTTCGACCTCGACGAGTACGTCTTCGGGGCACTCAAGGCAGGCGCCAGCGCGTTCCTACTCAAAGGGGTTGAGCCACCCGCACTGATCGAGGCCGTCAGAACTGTCGCCGACGGCGAGGCCCTGCTCGAGCCGAGCGCAACCCGCCGGCTGATCGAGGCCTACGTCGGCGGCCAGCAGGCGGCGTCCCCGGCAGGCTTCCCACTTCCTTCATCGCTCACCGCCCGGGAGGTCGAGATCCTCCGGCTCATCGCCGCGGGGCTGACGAACACCGAGATCGCCGACCGTCTCTTCATCAGCCCGCTGACCTGCAAATCGCATGTATCGCGCATCCTGACGAAGCTGGACGCCAGGGACCGCACGCAGCTAGTCGTCCTCGCTTACGAGAGCGGCCTGATTGTTCCCGGGCAGACCGGCGGTCTTCCCGGAGTGCCTACCCAGAGCTAGCCGTCGAGGCGGGTGACGTCTTCGGGGAGCCGGACAGGCTGACAGGTCGCCCTTGGGTCGGCGTCGCATACTCCCTGACAGCGGCGGCGGTGACCAGCGCCGACACGGCGTTCATGCTGAATCCGGCCCGGACGAGGGAGTGATCATCTGCGATGAGGACCCCGGATTAGTGGGGATGGATCTCCCTGGCTGTGGCGTCGCATGATCACGCCGTCGGCACGGGCTCGCCGGAACCGCGGACATCCGCGCCAGCCTGATCGGTCCGGCGGCCAGCAGCAGCGGGTGGCCCTGGCCAGGGCCCTGGTATACGCACCGGCAGTGCTCCTTCTCGACGAGCCCTTCTCGAACCTCGATGCCAAGCTGCGGGAGCGGCCATATCGTCGTTCTGATGGGCCACGACCCGATGGTCGCCGCACTCGAAGCAGGCGCGGAGGTCGTCCTGGCCGGCCGGGCGACCGACACGTCGATGGTCGCCGCAGTTGCCCTCATGCACGGCATGCCCGCGGGCCCCACGTGGCATGCAGCCAAGACCGTCGAGTGCGGCGGCCAGTGCACGACCAACCCGGCAGCAGGCGGCGTCTTCGTCCGTATCGACAACCAGGGTTTCACGGTGACCCCCCTCGCCCCCGACGCCGCGTGCACGCCAACCTCCGTCGCCGCCCACATGCTCTACGAGAACGCCGACCCGTTCCGCCTGCTCGAGCCGACCGGCACCCTCTGCACCTCCGCAGCCACCTACACCGCGCTCGACGAGCGGATCGTGCGCGTCGAAGGCTCCCGGTTCGAACTCTCCCCCCATCCCACAGCGAAGCTGGAAGGAACGCGGCTCGCCGGGCACGAAACGATCTCGATCGTCGGGATCCGCGACCCGCACATCCTCGCCAGCCTCGACGTCTGGCTCGGGTACCTGCGCAGCGTCCTGGAGGACCGCGTCCGCTCCACCCTCGAACTGGACCCCCAGCACTACGACCTTGCCCTCCAGTGCTACGGGGCCAACGCAGTCCTCGGGCCGCTGGAAGACAGCGCCGGGCCCGCCCGGGAGATAGGCCTGCTGTTCAAGGTGCGTGCCTCCAGTCAGAAGACGGCGACAGCGATCGCCAAGACAGCTAACCCGCTGCTTCTTCACCTGCCGCTGCCCGGCATGGACCACCTGCCAAGCTTCGCGTTCGCCACCTCACCAGCAGAGATCGAGCGGGGCCCATCGTATGAGTTCGTCTTGAACCGCGTCCTCGAGCTGGAACGCGGAACCGACCTGTTCCGAGTCGACCTGAGCGAAGTCACAAATGCCTGACAGTACGCTCACCCTTGGTGAGCTGGCCGATCAGGTTCGCTCCAAGAACGCGGGGCCCTTCTGGATCACCCTGGACATCTTCTTCAAGGACGAGCGTGGCTACCGGCTCGTCGCCAACTCCGCCGTCCTGTCAAAACAGGTGATCGGCCACCTCTACCAAGTAGACCCGGCGACGGTGAAGTACTTTGAACTCCCGGACATCCTCGCTGTGAAGATCTCCTTCCCCCGGCCGGTCACGGCCGGCAGCTTCAACGACCGGGATCTTCATGCCGGCCAGCAGCATGTCCCCCTGGCCGGCCTGCATCTCCCACCTGCGCGCCGTTGAAGACCATGGCGCCCGGCGGCTAGGTGCGCTACTACAGCCATCACAGCCCCCTCGTTGATCGGTTTTCGGTGAGCGTACAGAAATCGGGCCGCCTCGATGTGGCGCGGCCGTCTCACATCTGGTTATCATTACATCACTCATCGTGACAGGCTAGAGATCTGGGCAGCGGCGCCTGCGCAATGCCATGGCGGCAGCTACCTTTGCGCCGGCGGCTGCCGGGGGAACGCGCCCGTGCATGACCTGCGCGGCGCGTCATCAAACGACAGGGGGAACCAAGATGGCTGGTCTGGTCCGCAAGAGCCTCGATGCACCCGAGGAAACCCGGCCCTTCGAGGAAGGCAAGGGCAAGCTCGAGCTAGTGAACCTCGACGGCGGCGCCGTCGGCCGGGCGACGTTCGAGCCCGGCTGGCAGTGGTCCCGGCACGTCAAGCCGATCGCGGGCACCGACAGCTGCCAGGCGGCCCACATGGGCTACGTCATCGCCGGCCGCATGAAGATCGTGATGGATGACGGCCAGGAGATGGAGTTCGGTCCCGGCGACTTCATGATCAGCCCGCCCGGACATGATGCCCGGACCGTCGGCGACGAGCCGTGCGTCGTCATCGACTGGCAAGGCGTCGCGGATTACGCCAAGCGGACCTGACCCGGACCGCCGGCAGCCGGAGGAGGAAGGCCCGCCCGGGCTGGATTCCCGGCCGCAGCCCGCCAAGGCAACGCCCTCCCAGCCCGCGGATACGCAGGCCCGGGCCGCTACAGTGATCGCCAGGGCCGAGGCAGTGCTGGGCCAGGTCGGCGGTCCGCCGTGGGGACCGGCATCCAGGCCGCCAGGCCTGATCCCGTAGGCCCGGCTGATGCAGACACTCGCTAAGTGCACCAGTCACCGCGTTCGCGCGTCCTAAAAGCAGGCCCTGCGCGGCCCGTCGTCAACTCTCACCCGGAGACCGGGCACGGGCCGCGCAGGTTACGGGGTGGCTGCGCGTCACTGCGCCGATACGCGGACCAAGGCCGCGGAGACGCGCGCCACCCCGTTCAGCCTGGCGATCGAGGCGCGCGGCCCGCGGGTGGGCGCCGGAACTCAGAACGCAAAGCCGGCTCGCGAGCGGAGACCTATCCTGGGGACGCGCGGCTCTTGCAGATCTGGATGGGCGGTGACCCGTGACGACTCTGGATGGGCGGTGACCCGTGACGACTGACCCGGGCATGCATCCTGGCTATGTGCTGCTGCGCAATGGCGAATGCTGCGACGACAAGATCTACCCCGACCTTGGGATGACCGCAGAACTCGCGGCCTGGTGGCAGCACAACAATGCCGCCGTTGGCGAGGTAATCAGCGTCGGCGGCATCACGGCGCTCGCGGTCCCCGTGGAGACGCTGCGGACCATGTTTCCAGTCCGCGGCAGACTTTCCCCTGGCTGGCTAGGCCGCGAGGACTGGACCGATCCTGGGGAGCCGCGCGGCGGGCCGCCCTGGGGGCCGGCACCCAAGCCCTCGGGCGCCAGGCCGGGCGCGGGCGCGTCGGCCCGTAGCGGCTGAGCAGGCCGGGCGTTGCCGGGCAATGCGGCAGACTAATGCTCATTGAGCCTTATTCAAAACCCCTCATCCAGAGCACCTGGCAGGCGTCTGACCTGCGGCGATGCGAATGGGGAGCGTAGAGTTTTGAATAATCCACCTTGCCGAAGAATCTTAGGTTATTGAATTAATCACTCGCTCGT
>Ga0137378_10003883_pt1 | contig 12900 bp, 15 predicted proteins | sample SagtaG_21_FD_104813 | JGI IMG/M metagenome (GOLD analysis project Ga0137378, IMG submission 104813) | Vadose zone soil microbial communities from Sagehorn Ranch, Mendocino, California, USA - Sage2_L_60_16 metaG | ecosystem: Environmental > Terrestrial > Soil > Vadose zone | place: USA... | reverse complement strand
TCTTCGCGTCCCCATGGACGGCTTGGACGCTTCCCAAGGATGGCCACTGCGGTCCAGCGGGTTACCGCTGGGGCCCGCGAGAGGCGTGTGGCGCTCACCTATTTGAACCTGTTTACACAGGTGGGCATCCTATCCACGCTTTAGGGGACCTAGGAACCCCGAGGGGTAAGGCCCACACACGGCGCAGTCAATCGGACTCCCTATCAAATAAGCGTTGGTTCAAATTTAGCTGACACCATCACGCTCTCCGCAGGGTAGATCGATCATAGCACGAGTTCCTACTTCAAGACTGCATCTAGCGCTCGCGCGAATTCGCCGGTTTTTTCATCGCATCTCTGCCGAAGTTCCCTGAATTCCTGTGCCAGGTGCAGCGCGGTGAGAATGGCGACTTTCAGAGAATCGGGCGTCTTGGCTTGAGCTGCGATATCGCGCATGCGCGAGTCGACTTCATCCGCCAGCTTGCGCACTTCCGTTTCCGGCAGCGGCGTTTTGAGAAGGATTGAGTATTTTTGATCGTAGATTTCGACTTCGATCGTTCGCGGTTTTGCCTTAGACAAGAGTTTCCTCGGTCAGCTCAGAGAGCATTTCCAATAACGACTCGACTTTATTCTTCACCACATCGCGTTCGCGCCTCAACTGTTCCAAGTCGCGCTCGAGAGCGGCGATTTGTTTGCGCGCGGTCACAAGTTCTTTCTCGGCCTGCGCCTTCTCCTGTCGTGTTGTTTTGACCAGTTCCACGGTACGCGCTATGCGGGCTTCCAGCTCATCAAACTTATCCGCCATACTTAGTTTTCTATTGTCTCAGTTCGGCGCCCAGGCGCTCGGTTAAAGACTCGAGAATGCGTCTATCGAAGACATCGACCTCGTCATCCGTGAGCGTGCGGTCTTCGGATTGATAGGTCAATGAAATCGCTAAAGCATACTTCGATTCGGGGAACGAACCGCTTTCCAGACGATCAAAGGGTTCAACTCCAGCTAGCTCCGGAATAGCCACAGACCGGACGGCTTGTTCGACCTCGGCATACTTGATCCCTTTGCTCAAAAGCAACGAAAGATCGCGCCGGATCGAAGGAAACCGCGGCACCGCTTCGATTGATCCTCGTATTCTCGATTCGAAGAGCAGTTGGACATCGAATTCGGCTATGTAGATTCGATGCCTCATCTTGTAATCCCGGGCATAATTGGGATGCAGCTCTCCGAAAACCACTAGATCGCCCAGACGCAGCGATCGTCCGGGATGATAATAAGCCGGTACTGAATTGAGTGCAGACTGCATTGCTACGTTAAACGACCGAAGCAGATCTTCGACGTCCCCTTTGATGTCGTAAAAACCAAATTCGCGTTCCGCCTCGTGCACGCTTTTGGGTCTCAAAGAGCCGGTTGCCGCAATGATGAGCGAACGAGTTTCTCCGCCATCCCAATAAACTTTCCCGAGTTCATACAACTGTAAGTCACGGATCCCATGGTATGTGTTCCATTGGATAGTACGCAGCATGCTTGGGATCAGGGATGTTCTCAGAACCGCTTCGTTCTCAGCCATGGGGTTGATCAATTTCACGGGTTCGATCTGGGGGCGAAACTTTCGCTCGGTGGATTCGTCGGCGAATGCCATTGGAATAGTTTCCGAATAGCCGGCTGCCGCCAGCCGGCTTCGCAGAAACCGCTCGTCGGATTCAAACGGCAGGTGGGATCCAAATCCCGACCACTTCGGCAAGGTACTCGGGAATCTGTCGAAGCCGTGATGCCTCGCGATTTCGTCAAGCAAATCCTCTTCGCAAGAGATATCGACGCGATGGCTAGGAACTTCGACGGTCCAGCCGTCGTGGGAGTGCTTAGTTATGTTGAAGCCGAGCCGCTGAAATATGCCTTCAACGATTGCGTCTTCCACACGCACTCCGAGAAATCCTTGGATCTTCTGACGGCGAAGTCTCGCAGTGACCGGCGTTCGGCGACGCGGATACACGTCGATCACATCACGAAAGATCGTGCCGCCGGCCACTTCCTCAATCAACACAGCCGCGCGTTCGCACGCAAAGCGCGCCATTTCGACATCGGCACCCCGTTCGAACCGGTAGGACGCCTCGGTAGTCAGACCCAGCGCGCGAGACGTCTTTCGTATGGAGAGCGGATCGAAATTTGCGCTTTCGAGAAGCACATTCTTCGTCGCCGAAGAGATTTCTGTTTCCGCCCCGCCCATGACACCGGCAACCGCAACGGCGCGTTTAGCATCAGCGATTACAAGCATGGATGGATCCAGTTGACGCTCGACCTCATCCAGCGTCGTCATCTTTTCATCCAAATCCGCGCGCCGCACAATGATTTGCTGGCCCGCGAGTGTGTCCGCATCGAATGCATGCAGCGGCTGGCCAAGTCCGAGCATGACGTAGTTCGTCACGTCAGCGACATTATTTATCGGCCTGACCCCGAGCAACTCGAGACGCGCTTTCAGCCAATCCGGCGACGTGCCAATCTTCACCCCGGCTATATATCGTCCGCAATAGCGCGCGCAGAGATCGGGATCTGAAATGGAAATCGAGAAAACATCGGCCGCACGGTGTTCAGCTTCCCGCAACTGAAATTTTGGCGTACGCAGCTCTGAGCCATAGATTGCTGCGATCTCGCGAGCGACGCCCAAATGGCTCAGGCAATCCGGACGGTTGGTCGCCACATCGAGTTCGAAAATAGCGTCGCTGCCTGCGATCTCCAGCGCGTCCACGGCCAGGCCGACGTTCGTGAATCGATCTGCGAGTTGCTGCGGCGTCTCCGGGATATCGACGAATTCCTGAAGCCACCGGTAGCCGACTTTCATGCGAACTGTCCAAGGAAGCGTATGTCGTTTTGAAAAAACAGTTGGAGATCGTTGATGTTGTACTTCAAAGCGGTGTAACGGTCGATACCGCCGCCAAAAGCGAAGCCGGTATATTTGTCGGCATCGTAGTTCACAAATTGATAGAGGTTTGGATGTACCATGCCGGCTCCCATCACTTCAATCCATCCGGTTCCTTTGCAAACACGGCAACCTGAGCCATCGCAGAAAACGCAGGAAACGTCGACCTCTGCTCCGGGCTCGACAAATGGAAAGAAACTCGGACGAAGCCGCGTTTTTGTCTTCTCGCCGAAGAATCGTTTATGGAATCGCTCCAAAGTCCCTTTCAGGTCCGCGAAGGTGATGCCTTCATCAACAACGAGACATTCGACTTGATGGAACATCGGCGAGTGTGTTGGATCGAATGCATCGCGTCGAAACACGCGCCCGGGGCAGATGATGCGCACAGGGGGTTGAATTTTTTCCATCGTCCGCACCTGTACGGGGGAAGTATGAGTTCTCAGGATCATGTGCTCGGACACGTAGAAGGTGTCGCGAGGATCTCGTGCCGGATGGCCGGCCGGAAAATTGAGCGCGTCGAAATTGTAGTAGGTGCTCTCGACTTCGGGCCCGTCCTCGACCGTGTAGCCCATGGAAACGAAGATATCTTCGATTTCGTTCCGAATGATCGTTAGCGGATGCCGATGGCCGACCCGTCGCCGGTTGCCCGGAAGTGTGACATCCAGGGCTTCGCGTCCGAGCGCGGTTTGTTTTTCGCGCTCGGCAATTGTTGCTTGTAGCGTGGCGAGGGACGCTTCGATCTTGAGCTTCACTTCATTTGCAACACGCCCGAAATCCGCGCGCTGATCTTTGGGAAGTTTGCCGAGATTTTGAAGCTCTAAGGTCAGGAGTCCGGCTTTGCGCGAGAGATAGCGGGTCCGGATATCTTCTAAAGACTTGAGATCGGCAACAGATATCCGGTCTCGATCGAACTGCCGCTCGATGGCTCGAAGCCTGCCGATCCCGTCACTAGAAGACACCCTGTAAACCCCATACAGTTACCGCGAGCGTCAGCTCGCGCTCTTCATTGCACTCTTGGCTGTCTCTGCCAGCCGCGTGAATGCTGCTGGATCCTGAATGGCCACATCCGCCAGGATTTTTCGATCCATATCCACGCCGGCCTGTTTCAGACCGAAAATAAACTGATTGTAATTCATCCCGTTCTGGCGGGCAGCAGCACCAATACGGACGATCCACAATCGCCGGAAGTCGCGCTTGCGCGCTTTCCGGTCGCGATACGCGTAGGCGAGCGCCTTTTCGACGGATTCCTTGGCAAATTTGTAGAGCTTACTCTTACCGAGATAATAGCCCTTGGCGAGGCTGAGCAGCTTTTTCCTGCGGTTATGCCGCTTCGTTCCGCGTTTTACACGAGGCACCTTTGTTCTCCTTTAGCGACTGTAGCGGCGGTCTATTTTGAGGCTGCGCGCTGTCGCGCAAGCGCGACAGCGCGCAGCCTCAAAATAGACCGCCCCTGCAATTAAATCCCTCATCCGTATGGCAACATGCGGCGAATTTTCGGCGTATCCGCATCGCTGGCGATGACCGCCTTGCTCAATTTTCTTTTTCGTCCCGCAGCCTTTTTGGTCAGGATGTGACGGGCAAACGAATGCCGGCGCTTGACTTTTCCGCGCGCAGTAATTTTGAAGCGCTTGGCCGCGCCTCTATGTGTTTTTAGTTTCATGCACCTTATGTGTTTTCGTGCTCGTCGCGCCTGCCGGCCTCGGAGCAAAGATAGCGATTAAATTCGGTCCTTCCATTTTGGGCCGCGCTTCAACGGCCCCGATGTCGCCGAGTTCTTCGACCAGACGGTCTAGAATCGCGCGGCCGATGTTCTGGTGGACAATTTCACGGCCTCTAAAAAAAACGCTCGCCTTCACTTTGTCGCCCTGTTTGAGAAACCGGATGATGTGGTTCTTCTTGAACTCGTAGTCGTGTTCATCCGTGTTGGGCCGAAACTTCACTTCCTTGACGACAATGTTTTTTTGATGTTTTTTTGCTTCGTGAAGTTTCTTGTTCAATTGGTAGAGGTACTTTCCATAATCCATGATTCTGCAAACCGGAGGATTCGCAGTGGGAGCGACCTCTACCAGGTCCAGACCGCGCTCTTCAGCGATCCGTAATGCTTGCTGCGGGGGCATAATTCCGAGTTGCTCATTCTGATCACCGATCACTCGAACCTCCCGAGATCGGATTCGCTGATTCACCCTTATGTTTTTATCGATGGCCTAGACCTCCTCAACTGACCCGCATAGCGCGAACGCTAAAATAACAAAATAGCTCATTCTTTTCCATGGCAACGTCCAAGCGTGACTGGTCCCGAACGTGCGCGGATCACAGTATCACGTGGTACGAGTGGGTGTCTCAATATCATTCAAAGAGCAGATCTAGCTTTATTCTGTTTACGGAACTGATTGGCTTTATGGGAACCATGGCGGCCTTGGTCGGTATGGCGGTCCTACTTTCACTCCTTCAATGACCAGCCGCGGTTCCGTTTTTTAACCTTTGTGAACATGGCCGTCCGTTTCAAGTTTTTTCCAACGTGCGAGGAGGGCTTCATGTTCACGGGGTTAGAGAAGCAAAAGACACGTAAAATACGTGTATGCCTAAGAATGAGAAGCTCGATACCAAACGCCACTCGCTCGCACATTTGATGGCAGCGAGCATCCTGGAAATATTTCCCGAGGCTAAATTCGGGGTCGGTCCCGTGGTGGAAGACGGTTTCTATTATGACGTCCAGCTCAGCCGGCCGCTCACACCGGAAGACTTACAGGTCATTGAGAAGAGAATGCGCGAGAAGGTGAAGCAAAACTTGCGATTCGAACGTTCGGAGATGCCCATCGATTCGGCCTCCGAAATGTTTCGAAAGATGTCGCAGGACTTCAAAGTCGAACTGCTCCACGATCTCAAAACCCGCGGCACGACCGCGGTGGCCGATCTCGATGATCCAAATCTCGTTGGAAGCAACGTCAGTGAGGTCAGCGTTTATAAGACCGGTCCGTTCATTGATCTCTGCCGGGGCCCTCATGTCGCGGCCACCAGCGAAATCGATCCCGAAAGTTTTCGGCTAACACGTATATCGGGCGCCTACTGGCGCGGCAATCAGGCGCGCGAGCAAATGCAGCGGGTTTATGGGGTCGCCTTCAATACGAAGCAGGAACTGGAAGACTATTTCGTGCGATTGGAAGAAGCCCGAAAGCGCGATCACCGCAAACTTGGCCGGGAACTCGGCCTGTTTACGTTTCATCAGTGGGCGCCGGGAGCGGCTTTCTGGCTGCCCAAAGGAACGACGTTGTATAACACGTTAGCCAATTACATGCGCGAGGTTCTCTTCCCGGCCGGTTATGTCGAGGTAAGGACCCCGCTCATCTACAACAAGGCGCTTTGGGAGAGGTCCGGGCATTGGAAGCACTATCGGAAAAACATGTTTCTCATCGAATCGGAGAACGAAACGATGAGTTTGAAGCCGATGAATTGTCCCGGGCACTTCCTGACTTATGCGTGCGAAGTCCACAGCTATCGGGACTTGCCGATCCGGTTCCATGAGCAAACGCCTCTGCACCGCAACGAAGCTTCAGGTGTGCTTTCGGGGCTGACGAGAGTTCGGCAATTTTCTCAAGATGATGCGCATTGCTTTCTGACGCAAGACCAGATTGGCGAAGAAGTCGAACGTCTTATCCGGCTCGTTCAGCGTGTCTACGGCGATTTCGGTTTGCGATTTTCCGCGAAGTTGTCGACGCGGCCAGATGAGTTTCTCGGGCAAATAGCAACATGGGATCACGCCGAATCACAGCTCAAGGCCGCACTCGAGAGCGCCAGAATGGCATACAGCATAAACGAGAAGGACGGCGCTTTTTACGGGCCGAAAATTGACTTCGATGTGACCGACGCAATTGGACGGAACTGGCAGTGTGCAACCATCCAGCTCGATTACGCACAGCCGGAAAATTTCGACTTGAAATACATTGGCGCCGATAACTCCGAACATCGTCCGGTCGTGATCCACCGCGCAATTCTCGGCAGCTTTGAACGATTTATCGCGATCCTGATCGAGCATTATGCGGGCGCGTTTCCCGTCTGGCTGTCGCCGGTACAGGCCGTCATCATTCCGATCGCCGATCGCCACGCCGATTACTGCCGGAAAGTGCGGGACCGCTTGGCGGCTGCCGGTCTTCGCATCGAGATCGATTCCAGCGTCGAGCGAATGAATGCGAAGATCCGGAATGCGCAAATGCAGAAGGTTCCCTACATGCTGGTGGTCGGCGACCGTGAACAGGAGCAGGGCGCTGTGGCAGTTCGATTACGATCCGGCGAGGATTTAAAGTCGAAGCTAATCGACGAATTCCTCGCGATAGCTCGTGAGGCTATCACATCGAAAAAATAGCTGTAGCGGCGGTCTTATGACCGCCGGCTTCCTGGAGCGAGGGACTGTCGGCGGTCATCTTCTTGAGGCTGCGCGCTATCGCGCTTGCGCTTCGCGGACCGCTGCTACAGTAGATCACGCCGAACGGCCCCACCGCTGGCGTGTTGACGAACTGAATTCCGAAACGCGCGCCGTTACGGTCTTTAAATATTAACGACCGGGCCGCCGATGATCAAGAACGAAGAAGGATTCCCGGCGGGCTTCGTCTACGTCGATGTCACCGGCCGCGACATGGGACGCTATGTCGAAGAAGCCAAGCAAGTGGTCGGGCAGAAGGTCCAACTGCCGGCAGGCTATCAGCTCGTCTGGAGCGGCCAGTACGAGTACCTTCAACGCGTGGTCGAACGCCTTTGGGTCGTGGTACCGATCACGTTGTTTATCGTGTTCCTGCTGCTCTACTTCAATACCGGTTCGTTTGTAAAAACCGTGATCATCCTGCTAGCTGTGCCTTTCTCGGCGATTGGAGCGATCTGGCTCCTCTACCTCCTCAACTACAACATGAGTATCGCGGTTTGGGTTGAGCTGATCGCGCTCTTGGGAGTCGATGCGGAAACTGCAGTCTTCATGCTGCTCTACCTTGATCTGGCGTTCAATGAGCGAAAAGCCAAAGGTGAAATGCGCAGCATCGCGGATCTAAAACACGCGATCCAAGACGGAGCGGTGAAGCGATTACCGCCGAAGGTCATGACCGTCGCTGTGATGTTTATGGGTTTGGTACCGATCATGTGGTCTACCGGGGCAGGTTCTGACGTGATGCGCAGAATTGCTGCGCCGATGATCGGAGGGATTTTTACATCATTCATTCTGGAATTGGTGGTCTATCCCGCAATTTACGAAATCTGGAAGGGACGGGAAGTAAGGAAACTCGCCGAGGCCGGGCCGTCCAATGTGTAAGGAGATCAATCGATCATGCATGGGTTGCTAATGTTTCTTTTTCTCGCAACCGGCAGTGTCCAGGCACAGCCGGATTTTCACTACGACGTTCTACGCTCGAAGACTTTGAAGGACGAGCCCGGACAATTACAAATCGCCGCATCGGGTGTTGAGTACCGTTCGGTGAATGGCAAGACGTCCATTCGTGTCCCATTCCTCAACATCCGGCAGATGGATATGTCAGATCCATCCGCCTTTCGCATCGAAACATACGAGATGCTGAAGCGAAAACTCTCCGGCCGGCAGACCTACGTGTTTCGTTTGCATTCTCCTCGTAGCATTCAGGAGAACGAAAACCTCGCGCAATTTTTATCGGACAAGGTTAGCCGGCCGGTTCTGGCGAGCTACAGCACTGCCGGCAACCCGGAGTTTGAGATCCCCGCATACCACCGGCATGTCTTGAGCGGATGCAATGGCACGATCCAGATCACCCCGAAAGGCATTCGCTTCCTGAGCGAGCTGGAGCCGCACTCCCGAACGTGGCTTTACTCGGAAATAAAGACTGTCGGGGGATCAGATCCATTCAGCTTCCGCGTCACGACCTTGGCAGAGACCTACACTTTCGATCTTAAACAACCTTTACCCAGGCCGGCATACGACATCGTCTGGCAGCGGGTTTATGACTTACAGCCCAAATACAGCACTACCGCGCCTCCGGCCGTTTCTGACAGGAGGCCATGATGAGAAAAACCACAAGGCCATTTGATGGGAACGGTCACGGCGGTCAAGCCGGATACCGTCACCATCAAGATGCAGGACGGCAAATCCGAGACGGTCGTGCTGGAAAAAAGCACCAAATTCACGAAGAACGACAAACCAGCAAAAGCAGCCGATTTGAAGGTAGGCGACAGTGTGATGATCAACGCCTCCATGGATACGAAGATAAAGATGTACAAGGCACAAGAAGTAATGCTCGGTGCCGCCGCAAAGGACAACAAGGACAAAACTCCTGGAAAGAAGTAGTCCGAAGCGCCGGCGAATCATGGAGTGAGTTTTCGTCACGTCGGGGCCCTCCCGTGCGAGTCTAAGACGAGATTTTGCTACCGACACAAAAGCGAAAAAGGCTTGACAGTGCTGACGCACTGAGCTACAAAGTTGTCGCTGCTGCACGAAGCTGTGCGGCAGCAAAAATCTTAGACTAGACGACGACGTCCAGTTGCACCGATGTGGGTGCTTCTGGGCGTTTTTTTTGTGCTTGGAATCGGGCAAAAAAGGAAAGGTGGAACATGTTTGGGCGTTCGCGTTTTTCTATCCGTTTTTCGGGATCGAGAAAATCAACAAGAGGAGAATCGATGCGATTACGAAATGTTATATTTGTCGGTACGTTTGCGCTTTGTCTTGCGCTGGCCTCTGTCTGCAGTGCACAAAATGCGCCGGCCGATCCGAAGCCTGCCAACCAGACGGCCGCACCGACACCGCCGGCACCACTCTCACAGCCGGCCATAACGGGCCCGCTGTCGGGACTCCCACCAGCCAACTTCGACGCCGGACCGTTGGGTAAGATATCCGTGAACGGTATTCTCAGCGGCGGAGGGATGGTGCAAGGGAACGCCGTGCCGGGTGATAACAAAACGCAAGCGGCGTTGCATAACGGTCAAGTGTTTATTCAAAAGGCCGATGGACCGGTTCAGTTCTACCTGCAGGCGGGCGCCTACAATCTTCCATCTCTCGCCACGCCGTTCCTCGAAACCGATAAAACGATAAGCAACTTCTACGGCCCCGTGCCGGTTGCCTTTCTAAAGTTGCAAGCGGGGAAGAACACCTCCTTCATGGTTGGCTCGCTTCCCACTCTAATCGGCGCTGAATATACCTTCACGCTTGAAAACATGAACATCGAGCGCGGATTGTTGTGGAACCAGGAAAACGCCGTCAATCGTGGACTCCAGGTGAATCAGACCATGGGCAAATTCACCGCCTCGCTAAGTTGGAACGACGGCTTCTACTCGAACCGTTACACATGGCTGTGGGGTTCTTTAGCCTATGCTAATGGGCCTCATACCCTGGCATTCGTGGCTGGTGGAAACTATAAGCAGACAGCGTTTCAGACTTTGGCCACACCCGTGCAAAACAACCAAAGTATTTACAACATCATCTACACGTACAACAAGAACGGTTGGATCATCCAACCCTATTTTCAATACAGCAATGTGCCAATCAACACGAAGATCGGAATCCCGAAAAGCACATCCACTACGGGTGGCGCAGTCCTCGTAAGCAAGAGCTTCAAACACGGCTTCTCGCTCCCAGCGCGCTGGGAATATATAGCGAGCTCGGGGAACGCCACTGACAAATCTCTCAATCTGATCTTCGGTCCGGGTAGCTCGGGCACCTCAGTCACTGTGACGCCCACATTTCAATACGGAGGCTTCTTCTTCCGGGGAGACATTGCTCTTGTTCACGCTATCAACTCAACGCCGGGTTCCACGTTTGGCCCGTCAGGCTTGAACGTCAACCAGCCCCGTGCCATGGCCGAACTAGGATTCATATTTGGCAACAATATAGAGAAATAGATTCAGGTTCAGAGAGCCGGGTACCCGGCACCGGAATACGCCCCGCCAGGAAGAGGCCATCGGTCGCCTTCCTGGCGGGGATTTCTTATTAAAGATCCGGCGGCATTCTTTGACATTCGCTCATGTGCCCCAGCGCGCCTCCGCAAATGATTTCGGACCGTCTGTGGACTCCTGTTCACATTACGGTAGAGCGGGCCCCGATGGCAAAAAACGGTTTGACTCTATACTCGGCTATATGGTCTAGGCTGTAGATATGCATATCGGTGAACTCGCGAAACAAGGTGGAGTTTCGGTCCAGACCGTTCGGTACTATGAGCGTTACGGTTTGCTGCAAAAGCCGGAGCGCAAACCTTCCCTGTACCGGATCTATCGGGACAATGATGTCCATCGCCTGCGGTTCATTCTCCAGGCAAAGGCGCTTGGATTCACATTGGATGAGATCAAGCACATTCTGGATCTGAGTCAGCGGCGAAGGTGTCCCTGCGGCGAAGTACTTAAAATCGGTCAGGAACGTCTGGCGGAACTGCAAAGCCAGATCGAACAATTAACAAGATTTCGCGATCAACTAGCCCGCGCCGTAATGCAATGGAAGAAGTGCCCGGATGAGGCGCCAGCGGGAAACGCAATCTGCGTTCTCATCGAGCGCACGATGGCAGCTTCGGATAGTCTCGTTTCGAGTTTATCAGAAAGGAAAAGTGCAAAATGGCATTTAAACAAGGTGAAGTCTACAAGTGCCCGGACCAGAAATGTGGGTGTGAAATCACAGTAACGAAGGGCCCGCCGGCGACTTGCCAGGGAACGTCCTCGCCCCGATGTTGCTGCGGAAAAGACATGGTCAAAAAATAGCTATCGGCCAGACCTGAACTTGTCTGGAGAAAGGAGGAACAATGTGCTGCCCACTGTGTCCTGATGGTCCCTGTTGCCCATGCAGTGATTAGCGGTTATTTCAACTGACCGGCGTGGAGCGGCCGATCCATCCGGTTGATGTCTGAGTCCAAAACACAACACTCATGACCTTTGCGCGTAGGGTTACTTCCGAAGTAGCCGGCACGGCACTGCTCCTGGCGGCAGTCGTTGGGTCGGGCATTATGGGAGAGCGCCTAAGCGGCGGGAACGTCGCTGTCGCGCTCCTTGCGAATGCGATTGCAACAGGAACTGTTCTCGCCGCCATCATCGTCGCTTTCGGCCCGATTTCCGGCGCTCACTTCAATCCAGTAGTGACGCTAGCGGATGCCATCCAGGGAGGCATTCGCTGGAAACAGGTGCCCGGATACTTGCTGGGCCAGATATTTGGCGCATTCATGGGCGTAATGGCCGCACACATCATGTTTGGTGAGCCGCTCTTTTCGGCATCCCAGCACGTGCGCGCTGGTGCCGCGCAACTGTTTAGCGAATTTGTTGCAACGTTTGGGCTACTCTCGGTCATCTGGGGTTGCAGCCGATCCCGCTCCGATTCAGTAGCGTTTGCGGTCGGCGCGTACATCACCGGAGCGTATTGGTTTACGGCATCGACTTCGTTCGCCAATCCTGCCGTGACCCTCGCCCGATCGTTTACCAATACGTTTTCAGGAATCCGTCCCGCCGATGCACCGTGGTTCATCGCCGCCCAACTCATTGGCGCATTCACAGCCACGCTCCTGTTCCAGTGGCTCGTACCCTCACTACCAAAAACGGCAAAAGATGTCGTAATTCCTCGTCCAACAAAGGAAGCGATGCATGGCAGATAAGAAGCGGGTGCTTTTCTTTATGCACCGGAAATTCCGCGCGTAGCCAAATGGCCGAAGGCCTTTTACGGAATCTCGCGGGGAATAAATTCGACGTGGTTAGCGCCGGCACAAATCCGAAGGGCCTACATCCGCGCAGTGTTGAAGTGATGAAAGAAATAGGAATTGATGTCAGCCGGCAAGCGTCGAAAGACCTGAAACAGTTCCTGAACCAGAAGTTTGATTATGTGATCACCGTAAGTGACCGTGCGAAGCAACAGTGCCCGATCTTTCCTGGGGCCGAACCGATCCATTGGGGTTTTGATGATCCCGCAGAGGCGCCTCTGGACAAAGAGCTTCAGACATTTCGCCGCGTACGCGATGAAATTCTGCAACGGCTGCGATTGTTCTTATTAGCTAATGAGAAGTAACGCCTGGCCCCGGTGCATTCGTTGGGATCATCGAGGT
>Ga0137378_10003881_pt1 | contig 12904 bp, 13 predicted proteins | sample SagtaG_21_FD_104813 | JGI IMG/M metagenome (GOLD analysis project Ga0137378, IMG submission 104813) | Vadose zone soil microbial communities from Sagehorn Ranch, Mendocino, California, USA - Sage2_L_60_16 metaG | ecosystem: Environmental > Terrestrial > Soil > Vadose zone | place: USA... | reverse complement strand
CGTATCGATATTAAACAACTGTCGAAAACGGTGGAGGACGTGGTCGTTCCGTTGCCGAATGAGATATTCGGCGCTCTGAACAAGTTGGGCACGGTAAACTGGAAGGAGCACGTGCGTAACGACAAAGGAACGAATTTTACAGAAAGGCCGCGCATCGCGCTCTTGCTTGGGACAGTCATTGCTGATGGTTTCATCGCCGTGCAAGCGGAAGATGCACCGACAGTAAAGGAAATCGGGCAACGGGTGCTGGCGTTGGCCAAGGGAATTGGCGTGGGTAATTCAATCACGCCACATGCCAAAGCCATCATCGAAGCGGCGGACAAGCGAAATTGGGATAGCGTGCGACAAGAGCTTGATCGCACGCAGAACAGCGTGCAGCAGGCGATGAACGAAGTCCATGACGAGAAACTGTCGCAGCTCGTGAGTCTAGGCGGCTGGCTGCGCGGCACCGAGGTGCTCACATCAGTTGTGAGCAAGCATTTTTCGGTCGATGGGGCCGAGTTGTTGCATCAGCCAGACCTACTTTCCTATTTTCAGGCGCGCCTGCAAGCGATGCCAGAGTTTAATCTGCCGATCCTTCGTGAAATCGGGGACGCTCTTGTCCGAGTCAAACCGCTAATCGATGTGGGCAATGCGCGAATCGCTCCGGAATCGGTGAAGAAAATCAATGACATCACAACCCGGCTTGGGTCCGGCATCGTCACCAGAGATTAAGTAATCATCGATGAATGCCTCGGCAAAAGTCCTCTTGCGCGGAAGTTCTCTGCTGGCTCTGATTGTTGCGTTGCAATCGACGGCTGTTGCCTCGGTCGATGACGCCCAATCGTTCGCTCTGCAGGCCGCAGAGCCTTACGTGAAAGAGGGTTTTCAGGTCCGCGAGGATTACTGGGGAGGCGATCTCGGTTCTGGGGAGAAAAAAGCGGTGCGCCAGCAATTATTCAAGGGTAACGAATACTGGTTCTGGTTGGGCACAGAGGTGGAGCGGGCGAAGATTTCCGTGCACATTTATGACTCAGATGGAAAGCTCGCGGAAGAGCCGGATGGATGGGAGAAAGGTCACTTCGCGGCCGCGCACGTCGTTCCAAAAACAACCGGCAGCTACTTTGTAATCGTCAACGTCGAAGAATCGCCAGAGGAGCGCACGCATTGGGCGCTGGTGTATGGTTTCCGATAGGCCAGTGTTTCTCGATTGGTTGGGAGATGATTGAGACACGCACTTTGCAGTTTGACAATCCGCGCGCCTTGCAATCTCTCTACGCCAACGATCTTAAACTATTGAAAAGTCTCGAAGATTCTCTCGGTGTGAGGGTGACCACACGGGAAGGCTGGGTAAAAATAGAGGGAGAACCGAGCCGGATCGATAAGGCGCAGCATGTTTTCGATCAACTTGAAAAAGCCCGTCAGAAAGGTGTGGACATTCAAAAATATGAATTTAATTACGCCCTGAGTTCCGTGGCCGAAGCGCGTGACGAAAATCTCGACGATCTCGCAGCGACGAAGATTGTGACGTCGCCGCGCAAATCGCCGATCATGGCTCGCTCATCTGGGCAACGCAATTATGTCGAGGCCATCCAGAAGCACGATATCGTTTTTGGAATCGGACCGGCTGGGACTGGAAAAACATATCTCGCGGTGGCAATGGCCGTGGCGGCTCTTAAAAAGGAACAGGTCACGCGCATCATTTTGACGAGGCCAGCGGTGGAAGCCGGTGAGGCGCTCGGATTTTTGCCGGGAGAGCTTGAACAAAAGATCATGCCGTATTTGCGACCGTTTTATGACGCGTTACGCGATATGCTCGAGCCGGAAGAGATTGAGCGTTTGTTGACCCGGCAAATCATCGAAATCGCGCCACTAGCCTACATGCGTGGTCGCACGCTAAATCATGCTTTTGTCATTCTCGACGAGGCGCAGAACACGACGACCGAGCAAATGTTCATGTTGCTGACTCGCATCGGTCCGAGTTCCAAATGCGTGATCACAGGAGACGTGACGCAAATCGATCTTCCTGCGAATAAACGCTCCGGTGTGGTGGAGGCATTGCAGGCGTTGAAAACTATTCCCGGGATCGCGACTGTATATTTTACGGAACGCGACGTGGTACGGCACGAATTGGTGCGCGCCATTATCAGTGCCTATCAGCAGCACCGTTCACCCGCCCCAACCTCACGCAAGTAAAGATCGACATGTTCGATTCTCTCAAACGCGGACGACTCATCAGGCGCGGCTTGGCCTCCCGAAAAACTCGTCGGCGCCGACCTCGAAGCGAGCTAAGCCGGAGTCTGGAATACGCGCCGTACAGTAAGCTGCTGATTTTCGCAGTGTTTGTTTGTGGTCTGGCCCTTCTCGTTTTCACCGGTCAACAACCGGAGCCGACAAAGAATTTTGTGATTGCATTGCTCGTTTTGGCGACCGCGATTACTCAGCTCTGGATCAACCAACCAAAAAGCTTTTCGCGAAGTTCGCGGATTCTGCTGATTTTCGGCGTAATCCTGGTGCAACTCGCGGTCACGAAACTTTTATTGGTAATCTGTAACAGCGGCAGTTACCGGCTTCTCAAGCCAGAGATGGGCGGCTTGATTACGCCCTACGCCTTCGCGCCGCTTGTGCTGAGCGTGTTGCTCGGGCGCCAGCACGGACTTTACGCCGCATTTTTTGTGAGTCTTTGGAGCAGCGTCCTCTTTGGTCCGATCGACGCGCCGCTCCTTGTGACCAGCTTGATTAGCGGATTCACTGCGGTCTCTCTCACGCTCCAGGTGCGGCGGCGCAGCCGATTGCTCCGCGCAGGCGTAGGGGTTGGTCTCGCCATTTGGTTATTGTCGCTAACATTTGGTCTAATCGGCCCGATCAATCTGTTTTCGCCAGTTGCCAATGATTGGGGAATGATCGGATTCCAAAGTGCGCTGGCGATTGGGAATGGAATCCTGACCGCTACGCTGGTTGGGGGCGCGCTGCCGATGCTCGAACATCTGTTTCGAATCACGACCGATATTTCCTGGCTGGAAGCTTCCGATCTCAATCATCCGTTGCTGCGGAGAATGACGATTGAAGCACCGGGTACCTATCATCATAGTTTGGTCGTTGCCAATCTCGCTGAGGCAGCCGCCGAAGCCATCGGCGCGAACGCGACGCTTTGCCGCGTCTGCTCGTATTTTCACGATGTCGGCAAATTGATTAAGCCGGAATACTTCACCGAAAACATGAGCTTCGAGCGCAATCCGCACGATGACCTCGCTCCTACCATGAGCGCGTTGATCATCATCGCGCATGTTAAAGAAGGCGTTGATCTCGCGCTCAAGTACAAGCTCAATCAACGCATTATCGATATTATTCAGGAACATCACGGCACGTCACTCGTCCGTTACTTCTATCAACGCGCTCTTCAACAGCATGAGGACGCGCGCGCCGGCGGCAAGATTATGAAATTGCGTGAGGACGACATTCCTCAGGTGCGCGAGGAAAGTTTTCGTTACAGCGGACCCAAACCACAGACGAAAGAAAGCGCCATCGTCAGTCTGGCCGACATGGTTGAAAGCGCCTCCCGCAGTCTGGAGAAACCGACACCGCAGAAAATCGAATCGCTGGTGAATGAGCTGATCGATGAGCGTATCACGGATCGACAACTGAACGAGTGCGATCTGACGCTCGCCGAGCTCAAAGTTATTGCCGAGCGTTTTCGCTTCACCCTCATGATGATGCTGCATAGCCGGATAGCCTATCCAAAGCACGGGCCGAAGACGGCCCTGCCGCGTGAGGAACATTTGCGCCCAGATGTGATGGCAGCAACGAGAAAACCCGAGACCGCCCCACCGGTCTCAGCCGCGTGAAGTGTAGAGGCGTTTGTATCAACGCCTACTTCTTGCTCCGGCGTCTGCCTCCGAACGCTTTCGCGAGTCGAGACCAGAGCCGCTAGATCATCGCAGGTTTAGTGATTATCCACGACCGATTGCGGTGCAGGTTTGCTCAGTTCAAACTGGGCGCTCACCTTCTGGATCTGCGATGTCTGCTCTTTCACCGTCGCAGTGAGCGCTGCAATTTCTTTCTTTAGTTCCTGCACTGTGCGGTGTTCTTTGAGGAACTCGTTGAGTAGCATCGCGTTCACCGCATCGTAGCGCACGGTGTAGATCTGGCCGTTAGGGTCACGCACAACCAAATCAGGATTGACCTTGGCTACATCCTCAGCGATCAAACCAAATTGCGGTCTGCCGGTGGTGTTGCTCTTGTGGCTCTTGTAATGAAAGGTCATCGGCTTTAGTTCCAGAATCGCTTCGCTCGCCTTGTCCATCGGTTTAATTTCTGTCTTGAACCGCGCCGAGGAGCTGGTTGTGCCTAGTTGGCCGGCAGAGTCTATCACCACCGGTATGCCATCATCGTTATCCGTTGTCACCCCACGGATGCCGGCGATAAAGGTTCTCGATTGTCCTGAAACCCAAGCGAAGTCAGGCTGTGGGGGCGTGCCGATGCGGATGGTGTTTTCATCGCCACCATCACCTTGGTTGCCGATATCAATATTATAAACGCTATGACTGCCGAGATTAAGCCCGGCATCCGCTCCTAAGGCAATGTTCCAGATGCTCTGGGAGCTGATGTTATAGAGCGCGTAAGAACCAATCGCCGTGTTATGTCCGTCGTATCCCGGCAGTATGAAGCTCCCATCGTACGTGTACATGGCATGAGAACCAATGGCCGTGTTCTGACGACTGGTTGTCTCGCTATAGAGCGCTTGAAAACCAATCGCCGTGTTTTCCTGCCCTGCCCGCTGACCGAAACCATCGCCGAACACGGTGTTGGTGTTGTTAAACAGCGCCCCGAAACCAACGGCCGTGTTGTTGGCCCCGGCGGTGTTGCTTACGAGGGCAAAAGCGCCAGTGGCTGTATTGTCGCCACCTGTGGTGTTGTCGTGGAGCGCGCGAAACCCATTTGCCGTGTTCTGGAACCCAGTTGTTAGGCTGAAAAGGGCATCATCACCCTCCGCTGTGTTCTGAACGGGATAGCCGCCGTCCGGAGGCGGTTTAAGGCCCGCGCCATGGGCAAAGGGGCAAAAGCAAGCGAACGCGAGCGTGATGAGAAGAAAACGGCGCCGCAAAGGCGAGCGGTTCGTCGAATTTTCTGTGGTTGGACTTGTTGTTTTGAATTGGATTGGTGGATTCATAACCTGGTTCTTTCTTTTTTCCCGCTGAGTTGATTTTGCGATTGCGGGTCCGGAAGGGGCGAAGAACCTAGCGGGGAAAAATGTCCTCCGCCTGATTCAGATCCGTTTAGCGACGCCGAGTTTGGAAAAGCCTGGCGAATTTGTCAAGATAGAAAGGCCGCCACGGGCAACCGTAGCTGCGGTGTGTGTTACAATTCCGGCGGGCGCGCGCGTGGTTCACGATCTTTTGAGGTAGCAGTGCTTGGCCTCGTAACAAACGGTCCGCCTTCCATCGGTGTGACTTTTGTGAACGCGACGTCGGGCATTTCGCTTGGTAACCCTTCGAGGGGAAAATCTTTTCTCAAAGGAAAGAACGGATAACCATCCCACATCAGGATGCGGCGAAGATCGGGGTGGCCGTTAAACTTGATTCCCATCATGTCGTAAATCTCGCGCTCGTGCCAGTTCGCCGTCGGCCAGATGTCGGAAACGGTATCGACAGCGCCGATGTCTTCAGAAATGCGGAGCTTGAGTCGCAGATGGACGCCGAGCGGCATCGAGTAGAGCTCATAGACAATCTCGAAACGTGGCTCCTCGCCGAAATTGTCGATGCTGGTGATGTCGATCAAATAATTGAACGAAAGTTCGACGCGACAGAATTTTGCGATCTCACGCAGATCGGCGGGCGCGATTGTATAAGTCGTTTCACCGCGAAACTCGGTTTTGTTCTGAATTTTTGCGCCGAGTGATTTCTCCAGCGAAGGGAGGAGCAATTCCTGCTTGGTCATACATTTAGTCGGAACATAGTCGTTCTGGCTATGTGCCCAACGGGGGTATCCTGCCCGTTGCGTGTGTGGGTCCTGATTCCAAAAAAACAGGCAAGATGCCTGTTTGCCGCACAGGCTGGAAGCCTATGTTCCGATTTCATGGGAGTGCGTTCTCAAGTTTTTGGAGTAGTTCGGGCTTTTGATTCCTGAACGAGTGCTCGCGTGAAATTTTTTCCTGCAATTTCATCAGCCCAGCGAGCAACGCTTCCGGGCGCGGCGGGCAACCGGAAATGTAAACATCGACAGGCAAAAGCTGATCGATCCCTTGCAGGACAGCGTAGGAGCGATACATGCCGCCGGTGGAGGCACACGCGCCCATCGCGATCACCCACTTCGGCTCGGGCATTTGTTCGTAAATTCGTTTGACCGCCAACGCCATTTTATAAGTGACCGTGCCGGCGACAATCATTACGTCGCATTGTCGCGGCGAGAACCGCATGACTTCCGCGCCGAATCGCGCGATGTCAAAGCGCGAAGCGGCCGTGGCCATCAACTCAATTGCGCAACAGGCAAGGCCCATCGGCATCGGCCAAAGCGAATTTTTATGCACCCAGTTAAGCGCAGCATCAAAGCGCGTAAAAATCACGTTGCCCTCGATTTTTGAATCGTAGGCCGTGGAATGGGTCTCCGGCATCAGGAAACACTAAGGTCGGGTATGTGTCGCGCAAGGCAAAACCCAGGGAGAGTGGATCGAGCCAGTCCCTTGCTCGATGCCAATGTGGCGGCGCAGCCGCCGATCAATTAACATCGTCCGGCGGAGCCACCTATCCACCTATCTGCGCACCAATTGCAGCATTAACCTCTCGATTGTATAGAACGACTCTTATTGCAGTCATGATTTCAACGACGCGCACTCATCTCGACCAACTCGAGAACCAGAGCATTTTTATTCTTCGGGAGGCGTATCACGCCTTCAAGAACATCGCCATGCCGTGGTCGATGGGCAAGGATTCGAATGTTCTCATCTGGCTCGCCCGTAAATCTTTTTTTGGAAAAATTCCGTTTCCGGTCCTGCACATTGACACAACCTACGAGTTTCCCGAGATGCTGGAGTTTCGTGAATGGGCCACGAAGCATTACAACCTCAATCTTATCGTCAAAATTAATACCGAAGCTCGCGAACGCGGGGTTGGGTACGAAACGCATGATCCGGTGACGGTGACGCACGAATTAAAGACGGTGGCGCTGCAACAAGCGCTGGCAGAGCACAAGTGGAACGCGCTGATTACAGGAATTCGACGTGACGAGGATCCCACTCGCGCGAAAGAGAGGTATTTCTCGCCGCGGAACGCGCAGTTCGAATGGGACTATAAAGATCAGCCACCGGAATTTTGGGGACAGTTTGCGACTACTGCGGCAAAAGGCGAGCACGTTCGTGTGCAACCGCTGCTCGATTGGACCGAGGTTGATGTCTGGCGTTACATCCAGCGCGAAAATATCCCGATTCCGAAAATGTATTTTGCGCGAAACGGAAAACGATTCCGTTCTCTCGGCTGCAGCCCAATCACGCATCCAATTGAAAGCGCGGCATCGACAATCGACGAAATTATCGTCGAACTGGAGGCTACGCGCACGAGCGAGCGCGCTGGTCGCGCGCAGGATCATCACGAGCGTAATGCGATGCAGAAATTGCGCGCACGCGGATTTTTATGAACATGATCGAACATTCAACATCCAGCATCGACACGAAGCCGAAGCTTCGTGTCGTGTTCGTCGGCCACGTCGATCATGGAAAGTCCACTCTCATCGGCCGGATTTTGCAAGATACGGATTCTTTGCCCGAGGGGCAGATCGACATGGTGAAGAAGACGTGTGCGGCTGAGGGGATGGAATTTGAATATGCCTTTTTGCTCGATGCGTTGATCGAGGAGCAAAAACAAAACGTTACGATCGATACAACGGAAATTCCGTTTCGCACATCGCGCCGGCAATACGCGATCATCGACGCTCCGGGTCACAAGGAGTTCTTAAAGAACATGATCACCGGCGCATCCCGGGCGGACGCTGCCGTTCTCGTGATCGCCGCCAACGAAGGCGTGCGCGAGCAAAGCCGCCGCCATGCTTATTTGCTTAGCTTACTTGGTGTTAAACAGATTGTCGTAGTCGTTAACAAGCTCGACCTGGTGGATTTTTCCGAGGAGCGATTCAAGGAGATCGACAGGGAATATCGAAAGTTTCTTGCTGATCTTGGGCTGGAAGCGTGCGCAGTTATTCCGGCCTCGGCAAAACAAGGCGAGAACGTCGCGCGCGCGAGTATGAAAATGAAGTGGTATTGCGGTGCGAGCGTTCTCGAAGCGCTCGACCTTTTGCAACCGCAAAAACCCGATGTCGATCTTCCGCTCCGCTTCTGCGTTCAGGATGTTTATCGATTTGATGGACGGCGTATCATTGCGGGCCGAATCGAGACGGGAACATTGAGGGCGGGCGATCAACTGGTTTTTTCGCCGGCAAACAAATCGTCGATCGTCGCAACTATTGAGCGTTGGAATGCATCGTCGGACGGTCCGGCCGTGGCAGGAGATTCCATTGGAGTCACGCTGAGCGAACAGATTTTCATAGAGCGCGGCTATGTCGCTTCGCATGAAAATGACACGCCGATTGAAACGAATCGATTTCACGCAGATCTCTTTTGGATCGTGCGGGAACCGCTCCGGGTTGGTCGTCCTTACGATCTGCGTTTGGCGACCCAAGAGGTGAAATGCGAGATCGTTTCAATCGAAGAGGTAATGGATTCATCGACGCTCGAGATGAAGATCGATCAGCGCGAACAATTGGAGAGGAATGAGGTTGGTAGGCTAACGATTCAAACCCGCGGTCCACTCGTGATCGATAATCATGACCGCATCCCAAATCTCGGCCGATTTGTAATTGCTAATGATGGGCAGATTTGTGGAGGAGGTACCATTTTCGGCGGCGTCTATACCGACCGGCAAGTTGCAAAGAGCAAAAACATTTTTTGGACTGAAGGAAAAATTACGGCCCGCCATCGTACCATGCGAAGCGGGCATCGCGGTGCGGTTGTCTGGTTCACTGGCCTCTCCGGCGCTGGAAAATCGACGATTGCGCAAGCGCTCGAGCGCGAGTTGTTCCAGCGCGCCATGCACACATACGTGCTCGATGGCGATAACATTCGCCACGGTTTGAATTCCAATCTCGGATTTTCGCCCGAAGACCGAGTGGAAAACATCCGTCGAGTGAGTGAAGTCGCAAAATTAATGGCAGACGCAGGCGCAGTCGTGATCACGGCATTTATCTCGCCTTATCGAATGGATAGAAGCCGCGCGCGCGAGATTGCGCTCGAGGGCAACGCGGAGTTTATCGAGGTTTTTGTCGACGCCCCGCTCGAAGTTTGCGAAAGGCGCGACCCGAAAGATCTCTACAAAAAAGCGCGGGCCGGAGAGATCCAGGACTTTACAGGGATCGATGCTCCTTATGAAGCTCCAGAAGATCCGGAAATTGTTGTGCGCACGGACGAACAAACTGTCGACGAATCCGTGGCAACAATTCTCGAGCAGTTGTTGCCCCGGTTGAGAAGAGAGGCAGCCAATGAATAGCGAGCACTGCCAGGTACCGGATGGATGTCGATCTTAGGATTCGTGATGCCGAGTTGAGGGATGCAGCAGAGCTGGCTGCGCTTGCATGCGAGCTCGGATACAAAACGACCGGCCCAGAAATGGAATCCCGCCTGGTATCGATTTTAAAGGATCTCCGCTACAAGACGCTTGTGGCGTTGAAGGATGAAAAAATCTGCGGCATGATCGGAACGTTTTCAGCATCGAGTTATTTACACAACGATCTCAATGCCCGAATCATCGCCCTTGTCGTGTCCAGGGAATCGCGACGGCATGGTATTGGCGCGCGGTTGATTGCGGCGGCGGAAAAGGATTTCGCGCAGCGAGGAATCACTCGAGTGACGCTGACCACTCGCTTTGAGCGCGCAGAAGCGCATCAGTTTTACAAAAAGCTCGGTTATGCGCGAACCGGCTTCCGGTTTGCAAAAAATCTCGTCTCTGCCTCCGAGTGAAACCTCATACGGCGTCGTGGTTATCGGTCAATAGCGAACGCGAACGAGAAAAAGGCCTTCGGCAGGAGCAGCGAAACGTCGGTGACTGATATGAGCGGCGCCAAGCTGGTCGGCCACTTCCTCAATGCGTGATTTGCCAAGCGCGCAGCGCACAAGTGAGCCCACGATCAGCCGAATCATCTTATAGAGGAAACCAGCGCCATCGAATTCGATCATGACGAAAAGGCCGCGGCGGCGGACGGCCACAGAATAAATCGTTCGAACCGTACTCTTTTCCTGTTTACCTCGATTTGCGGCAAAGGCCGCAAAATCGTGAGTGCCGACAAAGCACTTGGCCGCTTTCTTTAAGAGTTTAAGATCAAGGGGACGTGAAACATGCCAGACTCGTCCGTATTCGAATGGCGGTAGCACTGAAGCCGACCAGATTCTGTAGCGATAAATTTTTCCTTTCGCGCAAAGACGCGCGTGAAAATTCTTTGATACACTGCGGCATCGAAGAATGCGGATTGCCGGGGGCAGTAATGCATTGAGCGCGTCCACCCAACGCGCCGCCGGTAGTCTGTCTTTCGCAAGATCGACATGTGCGCATTGGGCGAGCGCGTGGACCCCAGCATCCGTTCGTCCAGCTCCGTGAACACGCACCCGCTCGCCGCTGACGCGTTCAAACGCTCGCTCGAGGTGATCCTGAATGGTGTTTCGATGGGATTGGCTTTGCCAGCCTGCAAACGGTGCGCCATCGTAGGCGACGATTATTTTCAGCCGTCGCGACATCCTAATTCATCCCGACAGCTTTCCGGCCTGCGCGGCGTATTGCCGTCGATCGAGATACCCCTGCAAGATCATTTGAGCTGCGACTTGATCGACGTAACCGCGGGTGGCGCGTGTCTTTTTGCCGGCTTCACGCAATGCCCGATGCGCGGCAACCGTCGTTAGTCGCTCATCCCAAGTGACGACTGGACAGGGAAGAATCGCTCGCAGTTTGTCGACGAAGCCCAGGGTTTCAGATACGGCAGCGCCCATCTTGCCGCTCAATTGCCGCGGGATTCCCACGACAACGTGGTCGACTTCCCTTTCGCGAACGATCTCTGCGACTCGCGCCGCAGATCGCTCGTTGGCTGCGATCGTCTCGAGGGGATGCGCCAGCAATTGCAACTCGTCGGAGATTGCGGCACCGATACGCGCGCGGCCAAAATCGATCGCTAAAATCGGATTCATCACCCGCAGATCATTGCAGTTCGGGCGGGAGTTTTCCGATCAAATTCTTGATCTTTTCGGCTTGATGACGATGGCAAACCAAAACTGCGTCACCGGTTCGCACGACAATGAGGTTGTGAACTCCAACCAGCGCGATCGTTGTCCCGTCCTGATCGAAAATGATGTTGTTAGTGGAATCGATGGCCGTGATTGCGCAGTTCGCGGCATTCCCTTGTTCGTCATTCTTGAAATAATTTGCCACCGCTCTCCAGCTTCCGATGTCGTCCCAATCGAAGCTCGCTTCCACGACGAGAACGCGATCCGCTTTTTCCATGACGGCGTAATCGAATGAGATCCGTGGCAATTTACCGAAGCGCTCATGCAAAACTTTCTCGAAATTCTCTGGACCGCGTAGTTGGGAAATAAAATCAGCGAGCTCGGGCGCATGGCGATTGAATTCGCTCAGCACAGTAGGTACCGACCAGACGAACATCCCTGCGTTCCAGCGAAAATTTCCTTTGCGCAAAAACGATTCGGCAAGATCAGGATTGGGTTTTTCGCGAAAGCGTTCAACTTGGCGAATGGAATCTTTGTCGCTGCGATTCCGCAAATGAACGGGCATTCCCTGTTCGATATAACCAAAACCGGGACATGCCCAAGTCGGTTTGATACCGATGGTGATAAGCTCGCCAGTCTCTTCCGCCGCTTCCGCGGCCAGGGCGATGGTTTCCTGAAATGCGGCACGATTCGCAATGACATGATCGGCCGGGAGTACCGCCATTGTCGCGGCGTGATCCCGGGCCGCAACCCAGCCAGTGCCAAGCGCCACTGCCGCTGCCGTGTCGCGTTTGGCCGGCTCGGCAAGAACATTCTCGCTCGGAAAATCGGTGAGCAATTTACGAACTGCCGCTTCCTGCTCCGTGTTTGTCAGGATCAGAATGCGTTCGCGGGAAACCAATCCGTCGAGGCGAGCTACGGTTTCTTCAAGGAGAGTTTTTTTGGAAACCAGGCGCAGCAACTGCTTCGGCTGGGCCCTGCGACTCAGCGGCCAGAACCGTTCGCCACTGCCACCGGCGAGAATCAGCGCATAGATCGGTTTGGCCATTGCGATGCAAAAATCAATTCTGGCTCGACAGATGTCGGGCCGCGAAGATTCCCGTTTCTTTTTCCAAAACGAGACGTATATGATAGGCGATGTCGCTCCCAATATCCATTTTAAAAACCTCCGAACAGCTTCCCGTTGACCCGTTGCTCGTCGTGACGCGGGCTGCCATTGGTCTGGGCTTGGGTTTACTAATGGCAGACAAGATCAAGCCATCGATTCGCCAGGCAGCTGCGATTACGCTTGTTTCGATCGGGGCCCTGGCGGCAGCGCCTTGGCTGGTAAAAATGGCCTTTGCACAGATTAATCGTCCAGAATCGGAGTGGGGGAGCCGTGCCAGATTGCGTTCAATCCGGGGCGACTCCGGCTACCGGAACGAAACGGACGTTTACTAGCGGTATTGTTTTTATTTAGCCTGGCGTTTGACACAAACGCCCTACAACTGCACGCCGGAAGGTTGCGCTGTCCTTGGGCGCAGATTAAGCGTGCTTCGCGCCATGTCTCGTTCATCGATGTCTTCCAGCAGCGAAGTGTTGCGTGCCCACTGTGCGGCAATTGCCAAGGAGGAGGCCGTTCTGCGCGAAGGTGGCGGCAAGGCTGGCCACGAGCGTCAGCGTAAGATGGGCCGG
>Ga0137378_10003876_pt1 | contig 12913 bp, 10 predicted proteins | sample SagtaG_21_FD_104813 | JGI IMG/M metagenome (GOLD analysis project Ga0137378, IMG submission 104813) | Vadose zone soil microbial communities from Sagehorn Ranch, Mendocino, California, USA - Sage2_L_60_16 metaG | ecosystem: Environmental > Terrestrial > Soil > Vadose zone | place: USA... | reverse complement strand
CCATGACAATCCTGACCTATGTGGTGCCTGTCCTCCCAACTCCCTTCCTGCGCAACTTGAACATGGAACTCTTAGCGATTGAACTAAGTACAATTCACTCCTTCATCATATCGGCAATCGCTATACCCCTCGGCTTTACTTTCATGTACTTTTTTGGTGGGGCGGTTTCGACGAAAACTATCAAGCTGTACCTCGGTATCACAAGGGGAAAACACATAGTGCTTCCGAAGAACCAGAAAATGGTCGAGAGCGAATCTCCCCGAATCAATGTCAAGCTGGGACGCCAGTTTACTTTTTTCGGCTTCATCTTCGCGGTTGTCGTATCCTTTGCCCCCTACTTGGCCAACCATCGGGAACCCTTGGTGGTCCCGATCGGGGGAACGAGGGATATTGCTACGCTTCTTGTGGGAGACTTTTTCACGCTGACAATGTCAGCGTCTCTGATAATTCCCGTTGTGACCCTGGCGATGCCCTATTTTGGGGGCCTCCGTCTTAGGAGCATAGATGTGGGACCCTTCCATACTGGGCCTTCGCTACCGGATGCAATTTGGCAGCTGAGCCGGGCAACAGGCTAATAGTCGACGAGGTCTACTTGGCCAAGCCTACATCGAGACTGTTGTCGTCTAGAATCTGCCTAGAGAACCCGCCCGGGAAGCTTGTAGAGGTCTGAGTCCTTCTCGGGAACCATCGAGAATTATCGTCTTCCGGGTTTCTTGACCAATCTTGCTCTAGACCAACTGATGTCTCAACCTCGGCAGCGTGATTGATTCCTCTTCGCGAGATACTGTTTTTATACAATGCTAACCGCGAATGGTTAAGGTAGCCCCTTGGACCGCGTCCCCACTGGAATCAAAGGATTAGACGAGCTTCTAGGCGGAGGATTCCCAGAAGGACGATGCATACTAGTCGCAGGAAGCCCGGGCTCCGGAAAGACAACTTTTGCAGTCCAGTACCTCTACCACGGAGCTGTCCTAGGAGAGACGGGACTCTACGTGACTCTCGATGAACACCCTGAACATGTCAAAGAGAACCTCGGCTCTTACAATTGGGACATTGACAGCTACGAGAAGAAGGGAAAGTTGCTGATAATGGATGCAAGCGGGCTTAGGAGGGCGAAAGTGAAAGGGGAAGGCCCCCACCCTGTCTTCTCAACCCCGACCTCAGACGGGCTGAGCTTCACTGAGCTGCTCAGGACAATATCCAAAGTCGTCGAGGGGGAAAATGTGCGGCGTATCGCACTAGACCCTGTGACCTCACTGATGCTACGCTACTCGGAGGAGCTGAAGAAACGGCGGGCAACCATAGCCTTTTTCGACACACTCGCTGACTCAGGATGCACTTCGTTGGTTACCAGCGAGTTGAAGACGTCCATTATGGACAGAAGATTCCAGCTGGAAGAATTCTTGTCCCACGGTGTCGTGCTCTTGCACACGTTAATGCACGAGGGAAATATGGTCCGGGCTGTCCAGATTGAAAAGATGAGGGGTATTTCCCACGATACACAAATTAGGCCTTACCAATTCGGGCCTACAGGGCTCGAGGTCTACCCGCGGGACAAAGTCTTCTAGGGGACTATCACTGTTTGGGCTTTTTTGAGTAGAAGATTATGCCCTTGCCCTCTTCGATCGTGTAGATAACCCAGCCCTGCTGGTGGCGTCTAGCACGGAACTTGGCAATTCTAAGCCGGCTCTTGCGAACGCCCCCTTCTTCAAAAGCCTCCATCTGAACCACGCAATCAGCCATCTCCTCAAGTTGCTTCTGCACGACGCCGTCAACGCTAGGGCCAAGGGTGAAGAAGGCCTTACCGCCCATCCCCTTGACACGGGCCCCAACTGATTGAACGAATGACACTAGGCTCTCTGGCTTGGCCTTCGAGGCGAGTGGCGTCAGCGAATCGAAGTATAGGCTGCCACCCTTGAATGACTTGTCGGGGAGAGACGACGATATCTTCATTCCAAGCGTGGTCAAATCCCCTAGGGACGGAATTGAGAATTTCTCTCTAGACTCCTGTCCTGCTTCTGAGGAGTATCCATCTACAAACGTGAGCAGGCCGTTCTGCTCATAACCGCTGATGTCGAACCCCATTGTTTTCATGTTCGCTCTGATGTTAGATGGGAAGTCGCCTGTGGTCACGAAAACACAAGACCTTCCCCTCTTCAAGTCCTCGAACATTAGCTGCTCCGCCAAGAGGGTTTTCCCAGACCCGGTGTTCCCTTCGATCGTCACGGCGGTTCCACCGCTGAGCTCGCCGGCGGTTAGCGTGCTGAAATAGTCGAAGGGGGCCAGGTAGCTCTTCTTCGTCTTGGTCCGCCTGTAATAGAAGGCCCCACCTACAGCGACGACGCCGCCGATACCGAAGTAGGGAAGAAGATTAAACGCTGCCTGGACGAGTGGACTGGTTCGGGACAGGCTAAAGGTCGTTGGTCCTCTGTAGCTGAAAGCGAGGGAGTTTTGAACATCAAAAGCATCTATGTTCACTTGGTAAACTCCGTCGGAGGCATTCGAGGGATAGAGCCATGTGGTCGTGTACACGTAAGGTTGGTCTAGTGTTACCGGAAATTGGACCATTTCAAGATTCGTCCCAGTTCTAACAGGACGGAGGTTTGAGTCCACGACTGTGAGGTTGACTCGGGAAATGTCCGTTTTTCCGAGGGCTGAGAAGAAATTGGCCTGGAAGATAATTTTGGGGATTGACGAGTTGAGGTCGAAGTTATTGGTTGGATTCTCGGAACTGTCGAGAGTATATACTGACTGCCCGCCTGCCAGGGTTATGTAGCCGGAGAAAGGAAGAACGACTAAGGAAGGATAGCTAGCCGAGCCCCAAAAAAGAGTGACATTGGCCTTTGGAATTGTGAAGGAATGCAGGGCGACATAGATGTGGTCTCCCAGAACCAGCGACCTACCAACGCTGCCAACCAGATTATACGCAGTTGGCCTAGGTCCGACTGACCTCGGAGTCAATTGGTAAGGTGCAGTGCCGTTGTCCCAGCTCCCACTTAGACTCTTCACGCTTAGGGTTGCGTTAAGATACAACGTACTCTGGACACTGCTCGCGATCCAGAGGGAAAAATTCAGATTCCCGTTCACAGTGGCCTGTCGCAAAAGCAGGGGAGGAAGGTCAAATTCGACAGACCTACGGGTGAGGTTGGTTGAGCTCGGAGTTCCTGAAGAAGGGAGAATGGTGGTGAGGGAATTTGGTGAGGAGAAGTAGAAAATCCGGCCTACGGTAGGAGTCGAGGTGACTGCTCTCGACTCTCCGATTCCCATAGCCAAAACTAGGACTGCCGACAACGTAACGAAAATGAACGCAGAGGCCTTACGTTCCAACTCAAATGAGACAGGGTAGCTTTTGGGTTAAAAGCTTCTTGGATTACACGAAAATGAAATAGTGAGAGATAAGGAGGAGTTTTGGAGAAAAAGCGAGCTTAGGCTTTGCCTATGCGGAAGACTGAGGTTCCGCAGTTAGGGCAAACGCCTTTGATAGCAGGCTTTCCATTCTTGAGCGTGACATTCTGAGGGTCCTTTATCTCCACGCTTGTCTTGCACTTTACGCAGTATGCTTGTGGCATATTCTTCTCATCTGAAACGCCGCTGTGGAACATGGTAGTATTTAGCACTCACCTCGTTCCCTCAGGGTGTTCCTCTCGACTATGGGGAAATGAGTTAAGAACAGTGCTCGCAGCGGGTTTCTAGGCTCAAAAGATGGGATTTTTGCGAGTTCTCGTTGTTTCTGACACTCATGTTCCTACAATAGCCCAAAGATTGCCTGAAAAAATTCTCGAAGAGGCACGCTCTTGTGACCTGATCATTCACGCTGGAGACGTTGTTTCAGAGGCAACACTGGACCTGCTCGCTTCTCTGAAGCGGGTGGAGGCTGTAAGGGGAAACATGGACTTCCCAGAGCTTGCTTCGAAGCTCCCCGTTTCCCGAGTGCTTCAGGTTGGCGGGTTCAGGGTTGGCGTCGCTCATGGACACATTGGAAAGGGCAGAGACACGCCCGAGCGCGCGGCCAGCCTATTCGCAGCGGGGAGCGTGGATTGCGTTATTTTCGGGCACAGCCATGTTCGGATGAATGAGAGGAGAGAGGGAGTTCTCTTGTTGAACCCGGGATCTCCCACTGCGGGGAGAGGGGGATTCGGGAACAGTTATGGTGTCCTTGAAATTGAGAGGGGTCTTGAGGCTCGTATCGTGCAGTTGTGAGAGGGTTCTCGATCAGAGTTTTCGAGTAGAAATTGGTAGGTGTCTTTGAGGGTTTTCTGGGTTGTGGCTTGGACTGAGCCTATCTTGCCGTTTTTGAAAGTTGTAGGAAAGGTGCGGGAAACGAGCATGTAACGGCACGTATCGATGTTGGCCGGGTACCTTCATGGGACAAGGATGGTCTTGACAGCCTGTTGAGAGGTCCCCGCGAAGTGTAAAGCGTTAACGGCTTCGCTCAGGGGGAAGCGGTGTGTGATCAGAGGCTTGAGGTCAATGGCCCTGCAGGACATGAGCTTCAACGTCTCATGAATATCCGATTCCATGCAGGAATAGCTAGTGATTATCGATATCTGACGGGAGAAGAGCCGGCTCACGTCAAGGTTGAAACTAGCCCCCTGCGCAGGTGCCCCGAAGAGAAGAACCCTCCCGCCTTTTCGGACCGAGTCGAAGGCTTGGCTGAGAGCTGCCGGGTTTCCTGTTGCCACGATTGCCAGATCAACGCCGGTAATAGTTTCCCGTTTTACCTCACTTGTGACATCTTGCTCGTGGGGGTCCAGGACGAGGCCTGCCCCCATTCTGCTCGCCATGTCGCGACGAACCTTGAGGATGTCGCTGCCTATCACCTTACGGGCCTTCATGTGCCATAGGAGCTGGACCTGTGTTAGACCGGTCGGGCCGAGGCCGACTACTAGGGTGGACTCCTGGGGCTGAGCCCTTGCGGCTCTTAGCGCTCTGACGCAGCAAGCGGTTGGCTCGACGAGGGCTCCCTCTTCGAACCCTAATTCCTCTGGGAGGGGCAGAACTGCGCCTTTGGACACATTGGACTCTGGAACCCGGAATAATTCTGCGAATCCGCATGGGTCAAGGTTTGTAGTCTTGAACGACTCACACATGGTATAGTCCCCCCGTTTGCAGAGGTAGCAGTTGTAGCAGGGAACGTGATGGTGGGCGACTACCCTGTCCCCGGGATGAATAGTGTTGACCTTTCCATTCACCTGTTCAACCGTTCCACTAACCTCATGGCCTAGTATCCCTCCCGGACCGTAGCCACCGTGGATCTTCTCAAGGTCCGTGCCGCATATTCCACCTGCCTGGAGTCTGACCAGCACCTCGCCAGGGTGAAGTGTGGGTGTGGGCACGTCTTCCAGAACTACTCGGCCGGGTTCCTTGAGAAGGCAGGCTTGCATGATGGTTCGAAAATGAACCTGGCTAGTTTAACAGGTTGACGCCTTCCAGGCCCCTTCGTGGCCGGCGGAATTCCTTGGCCTCGGGACATGTCTCCTCTCGAGAGCCAACCTAAAGCCGGGGCTTCCTTACGGTCGGTCTTAAATATGACATCCCTTATGGCGTTCGCCGAATATAACATATGTCATATGCGCAACCCGAACTATTGGTCAGCACCCAATGGGTCCAAGAACACCTCAACGACCCCAAAGTACGAATCGTCGAAGTAGACTACGACCCCACCGCAAACTACCAACTAGGCCACATTCCAGGAGCAGTACTCTTCGACTGGCGAAAAGACCTCAACCATCCCTTACAACGAGACATCGTCACCAAGGAACAACTCGAAGAACTCTTCAGCCGAACGGGAATAGGAGAGGAGACAAAGATCGTTCTGTACGGTGACTTCAACAACTGGTTCGCAGCCTACGCCTTCTGGGACCTCCAATACTATGGCGTCAAGAACGTCGTCCTGATGAATGGAGGACGGAAAAAATGGATCGACGAAGACATGCCGCTGTCAAAGGACGCTCCTCATTATAGCCCGACAAGGTTCCGAGCATCGGCCCCTGACGAAAACATACGAGTATACCTACGGCAAGCTCTAGAGCTGTACAACAAGCCCAACGTGAAACTTGTCGACGTTAGAAGCCCCAAAGAGTTCACCGGAGAAATACTGGCACCGCCTGAATACCCCACCGAACACGCGCAACGAGGAGGACACATACCCGGAGCCGTGAACATTCCCTGGTCCCAGGCAGTCAAGGAGGACGGCACTTTCAAAACCTACGAGGAGATCAAGAAACTCTACGAGAACCAAGGAGTCACAGCGGACAAGGACATCGTCGCCTACTGCCGGATTGGAGAAAGGTCCTCATTCAGCTGGTTTGTCCTCAAGTACCTTCTGGGATACCCAAGAGTCCGGAATTATGATGGGTCCTGGACCGAGTGGGGAAACCTGATCCGCAACCCCATCGAGAAGCCGCAGCAAGCCCAACCAGTCACCGTGCCCGCATAACAACTGCTTTCCTTCGACCCTCAACCCCCCATTCTTTCCAATTACTCGATTCCCTAGCCGATTACTCCTTGACGTTGAAGCTCGTCTTCTATCCCCGCCCGAACCTGTCTTAGCCTCACTCGCCGGTCCGCGTAGTCATCACCGGATATCTGTCCATTCTTGAAATCTTCATCTAGGTGCCGAACCTGCTCTTCGAGTTCAGCCAGCCTTTTTCTCAGCTGGTCCATGTATGTGATTGAGGGTTCCTGACCGGCGACCTGGCTTGGCGTGAGTGCTGATTTGATAATGCCGTCCTCAATCCGTAAGATGGTGTCCGCGGCCCTGGCCACGTTCGGGTCATGGGTCACCATCACGACTGTCTTTCCCAGCTCCCGGTTTACCTTGACGAGGAATTCTGTTACCATCCGTGCGTTGACGCTGTCCAGTTCACCAGTGGGCTCGTCCGCCAGTAATAGTGGGGGGTCGTTGGCCAGGGCAGCGGCTATGGCTACCCGCTGCTGTTCACCACCGCTGAGCTCGTCGGGCTTGTGATCCTTTCTCCCCTCCAATCCCACTACGCCGAGAAGCTCTTGAATCCTTGAATGTCGGGGCCCGCTCGGTACGCCCGCTGCCATCATTGGAAGCTCCACGTTCTCGGCAGTTGTGAGTGTTGGAATGAGGTTGAGGCTTTGAAAGATGTGGCCGACTATGTCGCGCCGGTAGTTTACTAGCTGGCCGGTGGAGAATGATGTTAGAGTAAGGTCTCCCACAGTTACCGTTCCCGCAGTCGCTCGGTCTAGGCCGCCTAGAATGTTTAGGAGAGTGGTTTTTCCGCTTCCGCTGGGACCTATTACGGACACCATTTTTCCTGCTTCAACCTTGAGGCTTAGGCCTCGCAGTGCTTGCACCTCTACACTTCCAAGCTTGTAGGCCTTGACCAGCGAATTGACTGAGACTGGAAGGGCGTTCAGGCAAACCTCACCGTTCTGCTCATCTTCGAAAGGTCCTTTCTAGCGGAGGCGAGGGCAGGGACGAGGACCCCTAAGAATAATAGGCCTATGACCAAGGCGAGAGTTTCCATCGACCAGAGAGGGAAGACAACTCTTCTCGGCGCGAGGAGCTGGTAGTAGTCGATGAAGAATGTTTGAGAAGTTGATGCAAGCGCGTCGCCCCTTACTGTGATAAGGCCTACGGTTGTTGCTAGAATTAGGGCGAAGATGACTAGTGGTAGCACTTCGGCGACGAGTAGCCCCATTAGCCTTCGGTAGGATAGCCCTCTGACGGCGAGCATTGTTGTCTCTTTCTCCCGCTCTTTGAAGCCTGTGTAGGAGACTGCCCCAACTCCGATGCAAGCTGCGGCCCCGGCGAAGACTATTCCCAGCCGGAGAACGTTAAGCATTCCGCTTGTGATTATGGCCCCTGCGTCCTGGCCCTGAGTTGCAAGCTGCGCGGTTTCAACACTGGTAGTAGGGTAAGCCTTCTGGATTGACTGGGAAAGGTCAGAGAGGGAAATTGTGGAGGATGCTTTGACAAGTGTGCTGTTGTTAGTTGCGAGTAGGGAAGGGTTCTCGCTGACGAGCGCCTGGGGTATGTAGGACCAGCCCAAGGGGTTGAACGACTGGAACCCTCCAACAATAACTCCGGGTTGAGAAACCTGCGTGTAGTCAGGGCCGAAGAAGCCTATGACGATCAAAGATAGCTTCGGGGACGAGGATATTGTCAGGTTTGCCCCTTGCTTGATGCCGAGGTACGAGGCGAGGCCTCGGTCCAGTATGACGCTGTGACTGTACGCCTGGAGCGTTTGGAGCAGCCCGTCTAGGTCGCTGCTAAACCATCCGGGCTCGTAATACGCCCCCTGTCTCCAAGTCAACGGGTCTATGGCTTTGAAAGTAATGCTGCCAGGAACTCCTGCAGCGTTGAATTGGGAGTCGAATTCCGTCGTGGTACCGGTAATGTTGCCCCAGCTTCTAAGCTGGTTAGCGATCAATGTCGCATTATGGCCTACGTTTGAGATGCGCAGGTCCGCCCCTACTCTGACCTCCGCCTGACGAACGTTGAAGTCTTCCATACTGGCAAGCTCCCCAACAACCCATAGGGAGTACCCGGCGATAATGGCGACCAGGAAGACCAGGCTGGTGACTCTTCGGGGGTTGCGGAATACGCTCTTCGAGGCGAGCGAGGCAATGTCTCCCAACAGGCGTCGGGAGATGTTTGTGAACAGGTTGTGGAATCGAACCGCCCAGCCTGTCGAGAGCTGAGTCGCGCCGTAGAGAAACAGGAAGGGCCCTATGAAAGTCAGGACGAAGTCGAGAACGCTCATCAATATGATTACGATGGTTAGTAGGACGCCCCCGGCGAAGGCGTATCTGCTGAGGGTCAGAAAGTTCACACCCAGGCTCAAGAGTATGATCTTGTAGAGACCCAGGCTGAAGGCGAGGATTGCAAATCTCTTCTTTGAGGGTTTCACATCTTCAACGTACACGTACTCTCGGAGCGCCTGTGCCGGGTCCATGCTGGAGGCTTCCCGGGCGGGGGAGATTATGGAAAGTAGGGTTAGAATCACTGTGAATATCACGGTGATGATTCCTGTGTCCCGACTGAGGAAGACGTTGCCTTGGAAGGTCCCGCTCAGGGCCTGGACAAAGTACGGGTTCAGGACGACGGCAAGACCGAGACCCAGGACCCCTGCTATGAGCCCGACCAAGAGGGCTTCTGCTAGAAAGTGGCGGAAGAGTTGGCCTTTGGAAAATCCCTTTGTCATTAGAAGCCCTATCTCTCGCCTGCGAAGGTTGTAGGAGGCTTGAGAGACGGTTCTTCCCACATACCAGGCCATGAAGAACACTGGAATCGAGAAGACCGTGAAGGATACCCTGAGGGCCAGAATGGTCGGGGCCAGAAAGCCCAACGGGCCCAGCACGTAATCGTTAGCGGCGAACCCGTACTGAGAAGCCAGGTTCGAGATCCGAGCTTCGACCTGTGTAATCCTTGAGGCACTTCCCGTCACATCGGAGGCGGAGATCAGGCCTTCTCGGTCCAAGTACACGTCAACATATGCAGAAATGGGGAAGACGGGATTGAAAGAAGTGTTGTATGCCTGGTAAGCCCAATCTACGATTTTGGCATAGGTCTTTTCCCAGCTGACGATTATCAGTCCTTGCGACTGTTGTGGACCAAAATATGGGCCGGTTAGGCCGAGTGTGGTCGAGGCGACCGAATCCAGAGCTGCGAGACCAACAATCTTTAGGGAAACGTTGTAGTGCAAGTTGCCATTTTGGTTTAGATGATACCTCAGTGTGTCTCCAATCTTGAAAGTTCCCGCTAGCCCAGTGGTCAAACCTACGATGGTCTGGTTTGGAAGAGTGGGAATGGCTCCCGAAATGGCCATGTGTTTGTACAGAGACGAGCCATCTTGAATGGCCCTAATCCTCGGGAGGGTATAATTGGCAGCATCTTGCGCGTCTCCTCGAATTTCAGTGCTGACCACCCCGTTCACCTGGTTTACAGCCGAGGCGAGGGCCTGGAAAGTTGATGAGGGGACAGTTATTGAGGAAACTAATCTAGAGTCTTGCAGTCTAAGGTCAACGGGTGTTGACTCCAACTGCTTGTCCAGTGCCTGTCTCCCTATCGTGTCAGCCCCGACATTGATTCCTCCGAAGAAGGTGGCGGCGAGAACCATGCCTAGTATTAGTGCCACGAAGAGCTTCCAGGAACGGACGATTCTTTTCAGAGCGTAGGAGAGCAAAGGAGCCTATCGAGGCGTGAAGAATCAGGTTGCTAATTCAGCTTTGCCAGGAAACCCCTAAGGGATACTTCCGGCCTTTCTGACGATGAAATGGAAGAGATTTCCCTCAGTTCTCCACTCAACGAGACTATTATCGGTCTGCTCGGTCCAACGCACCATCTCCACATAAGCCGTCGGATCATCGGAGATGAGGTGAACAACGTCTCCTACAGGAATTGTGGAGACAAGCTCATTCAGTTTCAATAGAACTGCAGAACATTCGACCCCGATCTCGAACATTTCGTGGTCTGGAAAAGCCTTGAAACAGCGGACATGGTATTGAGCTATTTTTTCCCTAAGAGCACTTTGGACAATTTGAGGTTTTGAGAGAAATATCCTCTCTTCCATGAAGTTGGATGGCTTCAGGGTGGCTATCCATCCTTCCTCGTAAGGCGAATCGTTCAGAACTCTAGGGTTTGCAGAAACGAGCGCGTTTGTACTCAATACGGATCCCGTGAATGGTGAGGGAACGGGGCCGACAAACCTCTGACTTTCAAGGGTTCCGAGGCTTCTTCCCCTTACGATGAGTGCTCCGGAGTTCTTTAGCCGGGCTGAAGTAAGCCTTCCAGCTATCGCGGACAGGAGGCTAGTAATTCCCACGACAATTTCACTGTCAGTAACTCTCGCCCAAGTGTTGCTTTCCAGGTCGTAGAACAAATCGTCGGGGAAAGAGCAATGTTCTATTTCCAACTCGGTTCATGCCACCCATGGTATGAATAATCGGCGGCGTCCAGGCCCATTCTGACGCAATATATAATAGAGGAATGTCCGGGGTCGCCTAGTCTCCCTCCCAGAGAATGGTAGTAATCGATGCCCCGGTTCAAGACTTCACAGGACATTCTCAAGATAGTGTCCAACAAGGACCAGATTCGCAACATGGGGATCATTGCTCACGTGGACCATGGGAAGACCACGATGACCGACAGTCTTCTAGCTGGTGCGGGATTACTTTCGCCGGGTCTGGCTGGAACTGCTCTGGCCATGGATTTCATGGAGGAGGAGCAGAAGCGGCAGATGACTATCAAGGCGGCTAATGTTAGCCTGCTTCACGAGGAAGGCGGAACCTCCTACGTCATTAACCTGATCGATACTCCGGGGCACGTTGACTTTTCGGGCAAGGTTACTCGGTCGCTCAGGGCCATTGACGGGGCTGTTGTGGTTGTGGATTCGGTTGAGGAGGTGATGGTTCAGACGGAGACCGTGACGCGCCAGGCTTTGGAGGAACGTGTTAGGCCTGTTCTTTACATTAACAAGATTGACCGTCTCATCAAGGAGTTGAAGCTTACCAACGAGCAGATTCAGGAGAGGATTGGACGGATTATCAAGGACTTCAATGGTCTTCTGGATTTGTATGCGGAGCCTGAGTTTCGGGAGAAGTGGAAGGTCAGCTTCGCCAGCAACACTGTAGCGATGGGTTCGGCCAAGGACCGGTGGGGCTTCAATCATGATGTTTCCCGGAAGTATGGCGTCAAGTTTTCCGACGTGGTGGACGCCTATAGTAGCGGAAAAGTCGACGATCTTAAGGCGAAGATGCCAATCCATGACGCCATCCTCGGTATGGGTGTGGGAGTCATGCCTCCGCCCCATGTGGCTCAGAGGTACAGGATTCCGAAGATTTGGCATGGAGACCCGAACAGCGATGTGGGCCAGGACATGATCAACTGTAATGACAAAGGTCCAGTTCTCATGAGTGTCACCAATATTGTGGTGGACCCGCAAGCCGGGGCTGTAGCTACTGGCCGACTCTTCTCTGGAACTGTCGAAGAAGGAGAAGCAATCAACCTCATCAATTCAAACGCGTCCGGGCGTATTCAGCAAGTAGCCATCTACATGGGGCCCAACCGGGAGATTGTAGGGCACCTTAGCGCGGGAAACATTCCAGCCCTGCTAGGCCTCGAGAACGTAAAGGCTGGTGAGACAATAGCCTCGGTCAAACCATTCGTGCCCTTCGAAGCAGTACACTATGTTACAGAGCCAGTTGTGACAATTGCTGTCGAGCCGAAGCTCAGCCGCGAACTGCCCAAGCTCGTCGACCTTCTCCGGAAACTCTCTCTTGAAGACCCGAACCTAGTGACATCGATCAACGAGGAGACGGGGGAATACCTCATCTCGGGAATGGGCACCCTTCACCTAGAAATCGCGAATACCCTAATCACCAAGACTGGCCTGGACATAGTGACCTCCAAGCCAATAGTCATCTACCGAGAAGCAATACGGAGGAAGGCGGGGCCCGTGGAAGGCAGGTCTCCCAACAAGCACAACAAGATCTACATCTCAGTAGAACCCTTGGAGGACGAAGTCATGGAGTTCATCAAGACGGGGAAGATCAGCGAGTACGGCGACAAGACGGAGATGGCGCGGTCGCTCAGGAGTATTGGATGGGAAGCGGACGAGGCCAGGGGTGTTTGGAGCATCGACGAGCCCTTCAACATGATTGTCGACGTGACGAAGGGGGCGCAGTACATGCAAGAGGTGAAGGACATGGTTCTCGCCGGCTACCGCTGGGGCATCAAGGAGGGTCCTATCGCCTACGAGCAGATTAGAGGAATGAAGGTCAAGATCACCGATGTGAGCCTTCACGAGGACCCGGTGCACAGAGGACCGGCCCAGATAATGCCCATGACCCGAAGGGCAATGTTCATGGCGTTTCTGGAAGCCGCCCCTACCCTGATGGAGCCGGTACAGAGAATCACGACAAAGGTCCCGAACGACCT
>Ga0137378_10003871_pt1 | contig 12921 bp, 9 predicted proteins | sample SagtaG_21_FD_104813 | JGI IMG/M metagenome (GOLD analysis project Ga0137378, IMG submission 104813) | Vadose zone soil microbial communities from Sagehorn Ranch, Mendocino, California, USA - Sage2_L_60_16 metaG | ecosystem: Environmental > Terrestrial > Soil > Vadose zone | place: USA... | reverse complement strand
GTCGCGCGCAGTCTCGCGCGCGACCGCGAGCGCGGCTTGGGCTGTACGACGATTCGGACGTCCTGCCCGAGCGCGGTGAGCAGCCGGCACAGCCGCTCGATCGAGAAGCCCTCGAGCCGCCCCGGTACAAGTTCGAGAGATCTGGTTGCGCGACTCCGAGGCGGCGAGCTGCCGCCCGTTGCGACAAGCCCAGAGCTTGAATCAGTTGCTGAATCGCGTGCGCTAAGTCGGCCTTGGCAAGCAGTTCGTCCGCGTGGCGGAGCCCCAGGTCCGCGAACACGTTGCCGCTGCTCGGCGTGACCGTCACTTCATCTCGGCGCGCCGGCCGACGGGGCCTCGACGCGGTCTTAGGCATGGCCATCCTCCTCTTGCTGCTCGAGCGTTCGGTAGTGGTCACGAGCGAGCTGGTACCGGCTTCGTATGACCTCGATGTCGTGTCGTGGAGTCGCGATCCCTCGCTTCGACTTCTTTTGGAAGACGTGGAGCACGTAGACCACTCCGGGCAAATTCACAGTGTAGACCGCGCGATACGTCCCGCGGTCGTAATCCTCGAGGAGCTCCAACACGCCGGCACCACCAAAGCCCTTGAGCGGCTTCGCCGTCTGCGGCGTCCCGCCGAGCTGCACGCTGCGGAGGGCAGTGCCAAAAGCCTTCTGCAGCGGCACCGGCATCGCCTTCGACGATCGCGATGACGATGCGGTACGCACGCTTCCACGCCGACTACACGGATGTCGGCCGCTACTTCGATCGCGTGGCGCAGGCGCTGGGGCGCCAGAGTGCGCCGGCCAGGGTGCAATCCAGGGTGCGGTCTACTGATCCGGATAACACGGGCGGCGCGCGCCGCTCGGCAACGCGCGGCGGGACAACAGATTGGAAAACAGGCCCGGCAGGAATCGAACCTGCAACCCCCGGTTTTGGAGACCGGTGCTCTACCAATTGAGCTACGGACCTAAGAATTGCTGCGGCTGGAAGTTACAAAATCTGGTTTGGCCGTGGAAGCCTCCGGCCTTGTAGGACGCGCCGACTCTAACTCTGGCTCGCCGCTCTCCACCAGAGGCTTGGCCTGCCGCCATTGCGATGTGGTCGATCAGCCCGCAGCTTAGCGTCGTTTGCTAAGCCGCCCCCAACGGTGCTCGTTCCCATCTTGATGCACATCACTTGGAACCTGTACGCCATCTGGTAAGCTCGCGGTGGGACCGTGGGCGGCGAATACACCCCGCCAGATCTACGGCCGCGCGCACGAACACGATGTTTGGGTTGACTTCCAGGATGTTTGGGTTGACTTCCAGGACGAAATGGCGACCGATTCCACGCTCCGCACCTGGATGTACAACGGCGTGGTGCCGCCCGAGAAGAACCACGGCGCCGTGGACATCGGCTATTGGGTGGGCTACCGGATCTCCGGTGCCTACTACGCGCGCGCCGCGGACACGCGCGCTGCGGTTCGTGATCTGCTCGAGCTGCGCGATCCGGAGGCGATTCTGCGCGCGAGCGGCTACGCGCCTTGACCGTTATCTACCCTCCCTGGAGACCACATGGGCTTCTTCTTCTCACTCCATCAGTTCAGCGACTTCGCCCTGCTCGCCCTCCGCATCGCCCTCGGCGCCGTGTTCCTCACCCACGGACTCGGCAAGCGCAAGCTGTGGAGCACGCAACCCTCTGCACAAATGCCCACCAGCATGCTGCGCAAGCTCCGCATCCTTTCGATCGCCGAACCCGCCGGCGGCCTCGGCATGCTGGTCGGCTTCCTGACCCAGCTCGCTGCGCTCGGCCTCGTGATCGAGATGCTCGGCGTGCTCCAGTTCCTTATCACCAACGTCCACCGCAAGTTCACCGGCGAACAAACCGCGGGCTGGGAATTCGAATTCATGCTGCTGACCACCGCGCTCGCTCTCGCCATTCTGGGCGGCGGAAAGTACGCGCTGGACCGCGTGATCTTCGGCATGTGAAGCAGCGCTCTTCAGAGCACACATCCTTGCCCAGCCGGCGCTGCTCCAAGACACCGACGGAGAAGCGACCCCGCGGTAGCAACGCTGGTAACAACAGGGCCGCTGCTGGCTGGCACTGGCCGACGCGCGATTCGCGTAAATGACTCATCGCCCAGGAGCACTGGGCCGTGGAGCAGGCCCTGCTGAGCACGCGTCTCAAGTGGACCATCTTGCGCCCCCACGCCTTCATGCAGAACTGGCTGGCTGACGTCGCCGAGACGGTGCGAGCGGAGGGGGTCATCTACGCTCCCATAGATGACAGCCGGGTGCCGTTCATCGATGCGCGCGACATCGCGGCGGTGGCGGTCGAGGTGTTGCTGCATCCCGACGCGCACGTCAGCAAGAAACACGTGCTCACGGGCGGTACGGCGGTCGGGTACGCGGACGTCGCGGCCGCGCTCGCGGAGGCCACCGGCCGGTCGATCACCTAGCGGCCGATCACGATGGAGGGGGCCCGCGCGCGACTGTGCGGCGCGGTTCATGCCGTAGCGGCGGTCCACACTGGGGCGTCGACGCAACAGCAAGGGGCGCGGCCGCGCCTCAGGCGCGCGATATTGACGGGTGGTGCCCGCGTCCCCTCGCGCGGTGCGCCCCTTGCAGCGCTTGCGCATCAGGTAACCAACAGGAATCGCAGGTGCGATGCACCCGTCCTCATTCGCTGGCCTGTCGCGGCTGCTCGGCGTTGTAGTGCCGGTGCTCGCCTACGGCTGCAGTCACGAGCCCACGGCGCCGGCGCGCGTCGGCCCTCCAAGCGCTCTCCAGATCGTCAGCGGAAACTCTCAAACGGCCCCGCCAGCGGAGATCCTACCAAGTCCCCTGACCGTGCAGGTGCTCGACGCGGCGGGCCGCGGAGTGGCGAACGTTACGGTTGACTGGCGCGTGACGTCGGGTGGCGGGACGCTGCTTGCCCCCGCTTTTCCCACTGTGAGCGACAGCACGGGTGTGACCGACAGCACGGGCCTCGTGCTCGTCCTCTGGCGACTCGGCTCCCAACTCGACGCCCCACAGACCGCCGTGGCGACCTGTTGCGGGGGAATGACCGCGCCATTCACCGCACAGGCGCAGCTCTCTCTCGCCCAACGCATTCATCTCTTCGGGGACTTCCAAACAGATACCGTCGGCCATACCCTCGCCCAGCCCATCGTCGTCCAGCTCCTCCAAGCCGACGGGAAGCCCGCCGTGGGCATCGTTGTCACGTGGGCGACCCACAGCCCTGGTGGACAGCTCTCTCCTACGTCCGCGAGGACCGAAAGCACGGGCCGCGCGTCCACGAACTGGACGCTGGGCACGCTCGCGGGCGAGGAGACGACCTGGGTGAACATTGGTTTCCCCGACGCGTCGGTGATCGAGGGGCCAGTGATCGCTACCGCCCTCGCGGGATCACCTGTGCGGCTCGCGATCACGCCGACGTCGACCACGATGGCCGTGATCATTCTCAGCCGGACGACTGTCCAGGCCCCTGCCTTTGACCGCTACGGCAATCCCGTCGGTTATCCCGCGTCGATCAGCTCAGCAGATACCACCGTCGCGCGGGTAGTTGAGCGTGACGCCGTCGGTCTCAACCATATTGGTGAGGCGCACTTCCAGGCGCGTCGCCACGGCACGACGTGGGTCATCGCCCAGATCGCGGCGCTTCGCGACAGCACGCCGCTCACCGTCCTCGCGTTCAGCGCGGTCAGCCAGGGTGCGAGCGAAATCTGCGGCGTTAGTCTCGCTGGCGACGTCTATTGTTGGGACTACAACCCGTTCGACGGTCCGAGCAGTATCCCGCCAATCGCTAAGGCCCTCGGGCTCGGGCCGCCGTCCGCCGAGTGGCACACCTGTGCGCTCACGACGGGCGGTCAAGCGTATTGCTGGGGGCGCAACCTGGACGGCGAGGTGGGCGACGGCTCACCCAACTACGCGACGGACTCCAACACGTCAGACCCGGTGGCAGTCGGGGGGGGACACCTCTTTTCGACCATCCGCGCAGGGCATCGCCATACGTGTGCGGTCACGACGAGCGGGGACGCTTACTGCTGGGGCGCTAACTCTGGGGGTCAACTTGGCCGCGACACGCTGACCAGCACCTGCACGTATGCCGCGCTCAATCCGTGCAGTAACTGGCCGATTCCCGTCGCCGGTGGGCTCATATTCACTCAGGTGAGCGCCGGGTGGGAGCATAGTTGCGGGGTCACCACGGGTGGCAGTGCCTATTGCTGGGGCCTCAACGACTCGGGGCAACTCGGGAACGATTCCACGAGCACGATATGTGGGGCGCTCGAAGCCCCCGAGCCACCGAGGCTCCCCCACCCCTGCAGCCGCGTCCCACGACTCGTGGAGGGCGGCCTGACCTTCACATCCGTGCATGCAGGGGGTCACTTCACGTGCGGACTCGCCGTCACCGGGGACGCCTACTGCTGGGGCTACGGCCTCGACGGCAACCTCGGCGACGGAACGCACGTGTCGAGCATCGTCCCGGTCAAGGTGGCAGGGGGGCTCGCGTTCACAGATGTTCAGGCTGGATACATGAATGCCTGCGGTTTGACCACGAGCGGTCAGCTCTACTGTTGGGGAGCGTTCTTCGGGGCCACACCGGTCCTCCCCATCCCCTACCCTCCGGGTCTGCAGTTTAGCGCGCTCGGCGTCGGGGGGGGCGCCCTGCGCGGCTGCGCGGTCACGACTGCGAACGACCTCTATTGTTTCTAGCGCAACGCCATGGTGCGCCCGTTCGAATCCCCGCCCCGTTGTGCTCATGCGATCGCTTTCGTTACAGCCACCCTGTGCGCGAGCTGCGGCCAATCCCCCACCGCCGCGCCGCGACTTGGGCCCCCCACTGCCCTTCAGGTCGTGACGGGTAACGAGCAGACGGGTGAGGAGGGTGCAGTGCTGCCGGTTCCGCTCACCCTGCAGGTGCTGGATGCGGGCGGCCAAGGCGTGCCGAGCGTTACGGTCAACTGGACGGTTACGGCTGGAGGGGGCACGCTGCTCGCCCGTGCTTTTCCCACCCTGACCGACAGTGTCGGGCTCGCGGTGGTGTTCTGGCAGCTCGGGTCTTCCCTCGACGGCGCCCAGGTGGCGGTCGCGGCGTGCTGCAACTTGCCGAGCGTGCATTTCACCGCGCAGGCAGAACTCCCCCTGTCGGAGCGTATCAGCGTGCTCAGCGGCGACGGGCAAGGCGACACTGTAACGCAGACCCTAACCATGCCCCTCGTGGTCGAGGTGCGGCGGGCGAACGGCACGCCCGACGCGGGGACCATCGTCGGGTGGAGGTCGCTGAGCCCGGGCGGTCACTACTCATCGACCTTCGCGCGCACCGACAGCCTGGGCCACGCGGCGACGATGTGGACCCTCGGCACGGTCGCGGGGACAGAGACGACTGCCGTGGTCGTCCGAGGGCTCCCGCCCGTGCTCGCATTCGCCACCGCGCTTCCGGGCCCCCCAACTCGCCTGCAGGTCACGCCGGCCACGCTCCCCCTGATGGGAGTCGTCGGGGACACGCTGCTGCTCAAAGCCAACGCCTGGGATCAGTACGGCAACCTGGTGTTCGCTACCATCGCGCTCAGCGCTGGGGACACGAGCGTCGTCGGTCTCCACACTCCGCCATATGCCCAATCGTGGCTCGAGGCCCGACATCACGGCGCGACCTGGATCGACGCGCGCATTGGACTCCTCCGCGACAGCCTGCCCGTCAGGGTGCTCGGCTTCAGCAGCGTAAGCGACGCCGGCGGCGACACGTGCGGCGTGAGCCTTGCGCGCGATGTCTATTGTTGGGGAGGAAACGCCGACGGCTCGATTGGCGACGGCACGATGATCGACCGCCCTCGCCCGGTGCTCATCGGTCAAGGGATGGGCTTCCAACTTCCCTACAGCGACTGGATGCACACGTGCGCCCTCACCGCCGCCGGCCAGGCGTATTGCTGGGGCCTTGATCAGAGTGGCCAGCTCGGCGATGGATCGGCGACCTACGCCACGGACCTCAACCAAACGGTGCCAGTCCCCGTGGCAGGCGGGCACGTGTTCTCGAGTCTTCGAGCGGGCAACAGCCACACCTGCGCCGTGACGACGAGCGGCGATGCCTACTGCTGGGGGGACAACGGCAGCGGACAACTCGGTCGCGATACATCGACCGCGACGTGCGTCGTGAACGGCGCGATGCGCTGCAGCGATTGGCCGATCCTCGTGGCTGGCGGGCTCACGTTCTCCCAGGTAAGCGCCGGCCCCCAAGACCACAGCTGTGGCGTGACGACGAGCGGTGCAGCCTACTGCTGGGGACAGGACGCTTCGGGTCAGCTCGGCACGGCTGGTCCGGCGGAGACGTGCGTCCTCGGGGCCCTCCCCCCGTTCCCGTGCAGTCACACTCCCCGACTCGTCCAAGGTGGCTTGGCCTTCAAGTCCGTAACGGCAGGCAACAACTTCTCGTGCGGCCTGGCGGCCACGGGGGACGGGTACTGTTGGGGGTTTGGCAACACGGGCGATCTCGGAAACGGAGGGAGGGTTTCGAGCCCCGCACCAGTCAAGATCGCCGGGGGACTCGCCTTCGCGGACGTCCAGGCAGGCGGGTGGAACGCCTGCGGGCTGACGACCGACGGCAAAGTGTATTGCTGGGGCGGGAGCTACGGCACCGTCCCAGCGCCCGTGCTTCCCAATCTCGTCTTCGGCTCCCTCGCGGTGGGTTCCGCCCACGCCTGCGGTCTCTCAACAAGTAACGATCTCTACTGCTGGAGCAGCGGCGCGTATCTCCCGAGCGGTGTCCACCAGGGCGTCGCCGCTTGGAGAGCCCCGCGTCACGGCTCTGGGACCCGATGAGCCGGCGGGGAGAATGGTAGAATCGCACGTGCGGATACACCGCCCTCAGCACCCGTCACCGGAAGCGCCCAGACGGGCAGGGGCGAACCGGGTTGCGCACTCACAACCACGACGATCTATTGCTTCCAAGACCCTCCTTAATTGATATGACACCGGCACCGGCGCCATTCGAGCACGAGATGTGTGAACGTAACGGCGGCTTCGTCCACGAGACTGTTTGGGCGCTAGGCGCCGTGGTGCTTGCAGGCGCTTTCGGCGTAACTACGCTGACAGCTCAAAGCATCCGACCGCAGTTCGGGATCGGCGTGGGCCGCGCCATTGCAACGGGAGCTTTCCGCAGCGATACCAGCGGCGAGGGTTTCAATGACGGGTGGACCGGGATGGTGGAGATGACGCTGCACCGCGCTCGCTCTCCCTTGGGGCTTCGCCTGGACCTAGTGTATAGCGCGCATGGTGCGAACGATCAGCTGAAGTCCGACCTCACCACTGCGCTCGGCCAGCCGGCCGACGAATCGATCAAGTTGCTCGGCGCAAACGCAGCCCTCACCGCCGCGCTTGGGCGGGGCTCGCGGCTGACCCCGCACGTCTTCGGCGGGGTCGGCGTGTACCATGTCACGATCTCCGTCACTGCCGGGAGTACGACGACTCACAACTCCGGGACCAAGCTCGCGTGGCAGGTGGGCGGAGACGTTACCTATCGGGCGCTGTTTCTCGATATCCGTTACGTCTCGGTAGCAGCGGTCTCAGGCTTCCCGAGCACGACGTTCTTCCCCGTCACGGTCGGGCTGCGTTTCGGCGAGCGCTCCACGCCCTGAGCCAGTTCACCGTCCTGCCCGCGCGTGGATGCGATACCGATGTCCGAGCAGGCCCGCGACGCCGAAGTAGTACGTGCCCGGATTGAGGTTCAGCGTGAGGCGCGAGCAGTAATCGAACCGCGCGGGGTCGATGTAGCCTGTAAACGTGAGGAGGGTGCCGGATCCGTCGAACAGACCGATGGCCGTCGCTTCCTCGAGCGCCACGCCGCACGCACCCACCCAGCCCGAGGTCTCGAACGTGTAGGTTGCCGCCGCAGGAATTCGCACCTTGTAGTAGTCCGCCGTCGCAGGGTCCACGATGTGCCCCTGTAGGTAGCCACCGATGACCAGCGTATTGGCGGTGGCGATCGCATGATTCGAGAGCGTCCCCGATGGTAAGCCGATCGTGAAGGACACGGCGTTGGGTGCGGCTCCCAGAACCGTCACCGCCCCCGGGCTCGCGACCCCGCCAAACGCGCCCCACACCCGCCCGGGAGTTCCGATGGTCGCGTCGTTGCTTTCATCCGCGCCGCCGTACACGAGATAACTGCCGTCTTCTACTCTCATGAACCGGAAGGACCCGTCCGCCTGAGCCGAGACGGTCGGCCCGATCGCCCCGGTGCTGGCGACGTAGAGCCGCGCGTACAACTGCGTCGGAGGGCCGTGCTGCTGGGTGACGCTGTTGTACGCATTCAGGAGACCCGCCCCGTACGCGGTCGCGGTCCCCGTGGCGTAGGTGGTGAGACGCGACCGGAGGTCCGAGGCCGTGAGGGACCCTGTCTGCGACAGTAACAGGGCGGCGACACCCGAGACATGGGGCGTGGCCATGGACGTGCCCTCGGCCCACGCGTATTCGGGCGAGCCCGTCGCGAAGTTCCATATCGTGGACATGACGCCGTCGGTCGCGTCGCCGAAGGCGAAGTTGCCGCCTGGCGCCCGGATGCCGACGTAGGAGCCGTAGTTGGAGTATGGCGCCGGCTCCCCGTCGGGGCCGACCGCGGCCACGGCCAGAACGCCAGGGTACGCCGCCGGGTACTCGGGCGTGGACGAGCCGCCGTTTCCCGCCGCGGCCACGACAAGCGCTCCCGCTTGCGTAGCGCTGAGAACGGCCCGCTGCAGGGTCGTATCGCTCTGCGGGCTGCCGAGACTCAGGTTGATGATCTTCGCGCCCACCGGCGGCTGTACGGTGCCGCCCGCTCCGTTGTCCGCGGGCAACCCCGCGGCGTACAGGACCCCCTGCGCGACGTCGTAGCTCGAGCCGAAGCCGCCGACGCCCAGCACGCGAACCGGACGGATTCGCACCGCCCAGTTCACGCCGGCCACGCCGATGCCGTTGTTGCCCACGGCGCCGATCGTGCCGGCGACGTGCAGACCGTGGTTACCAATCGTATCGGGAAGAAAGCAGGTCCCGGTGGAGTCGGGCGAATAGGTCGCGGGGATGGTAGGATCGGCATCGTAGCCGTCTCCGTCATCGGCGTTGCTGATGGTGCCGCCGGCACATAGGGCGAGCGAGTCGGCGCTGTTCACGAAGTCGTACCCATCGCTCGTGAGGTTCGCGCTGATCCCGGGATGGTCGAAGCGGATGCCGTCGTCGACCACCGCCACGAGCACCCCGGCACTCCCGGTCGTGATCGCCCATGCCCGCGGCAGGTCGACGAGGCCATAATGCCAGGACTGGAATGGGTACAGCGGATTATTCGGAGTCGTGGGGCCGGTCGCGCCGGCGTCGGGGCTGACCCGGCGGTAGAATGGCGTCTCGTCGAGCCAGATGAGCCGGTTGGGGGCGACCCCGGCGATTCCGGGATCCTGGCGTAAGGCCGCCGCGATCGCGTCGCGCTGCGCCGCGTCGGCAACGCGGACCTTCGCGGCGAGGATGGCCGGGGACACACCGGCGACCGCAGCGCCGGCCGGAACGATCGCCGCCAGGCGCGCGCGTATCGCGTGTCCGACGGTGCCCGCCGCCGCGGCGCCCCGCAGCACCTCCGATCCCACAGGCGGGGCGCCAAGGGCCGTATGGCGGAAGGTGACGATCAGCTCGCTCGCGGTGGATCCGCCCCGCAGCGCTCGAGTGAGCCCGGTGCTCCGCGCCCGCGTGAGCCGCCGCGCGGCTCCGAACGTGAAGCGTGAGGGGCCGGGGAACCCGAAAGCAACGGCACGAGTCTCTGATCCGGCGCCGCCTAACGACAGGCGCGGCGCCGCCAGGGATGGGATGCTCACCGTGATTACGCCGCCCACGGAGCCATCGCGGGGAATCCATCCGGTGGGCTCCACGGTGCTACTGCAACGTGCCAGTCCGAGTGCGAGCAGCGTGACACCCGCCGCGGTGATTGCAGTTTTGGAAGGCGTCATGATCCCGACCTCGTCAGATGGTCTGCAGTCACCGCCGGGCATCCTGAAAGACGACTCCGAATCGCTTGCGTAGGAGTCTCTAGCTGGTTAGAAGATTGCCTGATACCAGCAGTACAGGTCGTTATCGGGAGTTACCGCGCACACCCGCGTCGATCCCCCTTCGGTCTCGACCCCTATCGACAAGAACACGTGATCAGATGCCGGCCGCGGCGTCGAGACGAAGGCCCCGCCCCAGCAGTACACCCTGCCGTCCGTAGTGAGGCCGCAGGCGGTGTTCGACGAGGCTTGGACGTCGGTGAACGACAATCCCCCGGACACCTTCACCGGCACGATGCTGCCGGTGAACGTGCCGTTGCCGAGTTGGCCGTAATAGTTATAGCCCCAACAGTAGCCGTCGCCGGACGTGCTCACGCCGCAGGTGAAATAATCGCCCGCCGACACGGACCTGAAAATGATGCCACCCTGCACGCGCAGGGGCGTGAAATTACACGGTGCGGGGGAAGAAGGATCGCATGTGGCTGTGGTGGAGTCGGTCCCGAGCTGGCCTGAGGCGTTCGAGCCCCAGCAATACGCGTCGCCGCTGGTCGTCACACCGCAGGTGTGCTCCCAAATACCGGCCGTGACGTTGGCGAACCGCAGGCCGCCAGCGACGAGGATCGGCCAATCGCTGCAGCGCGCCGTTCCACCCCAGCACGTGTTGGTCACGGTATCGCGACCGAGCTGACCGGCCCAGTTGCCTCCCCAGCAGTACGCATCGCCGTTCACGGCAACCGCGCAGGTGTGCCGGCGGCCGGATTCGACACCGGAGAACAGATGACCACCAGCGACGGCGACCGGCGATAACACCCGCGACTCGGTCGCATAGTCTGGTGACCCATCTCCCAATTGACCCTCCGCTCCGTATCCCCAGCAGAACGCATGCCCGCTCGCGTCGAGCGCGCACGTGTGCCAGTCGGTCGATGGAAGTTTGAGGCCGAGGCCCGCGCCGATCAGCACCGGCCTGGTCCGCTCGGTTCTCGTGCCGTCGCCAACTCCGCCGTCGGAGTTCAGCCCCCAGCAGTAGGCGTCACCGACGACACTCATGCCACAAATGTTGCTGCCACCAACGCTGACGCTGCTGAAGCCAAGCACGGTCAGGGGGACACTGTCGCGGATCCCATTGAGCTGCGCGGTGATGTACGTGGAGCCGTGGTGACGAGCCTGGAAACCGACGGCATTGTAGGTGATATAGACGAGCTGCGCGATCGTCGTGTCGGCGGCGTTCATGACAGGAAAGGTATTCACCGGATTGTCATAGCGATCCCAGGCTCTGGCCGTCACCCACACGCTGTCGCCGATCACCCCGAGGGTGGGGAAAGCACGCTGCGTGATGGCCACCCGCACTGCCGGCCCTGGATTCGCGTAGGCGGTGAAGACCACCGGACGCAGTCCACGCACGATCACGGCGGTCGACTCGACGCCCGCAGCCGTTCCCAGCGTCCAGCTGGTGCTCGCCTGACCCACTAAGTTCGTCACCGTATCCGCCGGCGAGTACGTACTGCCGCGGCTGATGGCCCGAAACGCGACTGGCACACCTGTGTCGTATGTTCCGTCGGCTTTCAGGACCTGGATGACGATCGGGTATGTCAGGGGCGTTCCGACCGTACCCTGCTGGCCGACGCCACTGTAGATCCCCACGCGCTGTGAGAGCGGCAGTTGCGCCTGCGCGCTGAAGGCCGCGTCAAACCCACAACAGTGCGCGATCACCTGCTGATCGCCGAACCCGGGACCCAGTTGCCAAACCACCAGCACGAGTCCAGTACTGTCGGTGACGGTCGGAACCGTGCGCGCGAAGATCGAACCCCCACCTGACACGGTCCACGTCACGGTTAGGCCGCGCAGCCCGTGGCCGGCGGCGTCCAGCACCTGGCCCGTCAGTGGCTCCGGCAGCGGCTGGCCCGCGGCCCCGATCTGCGAGCGGCCGGTGACAATCTGGAGTGCAGCAGGCGGGCCAAAATGCGTCGCCGCCGTTGGGGTTTCGCCACAGCCCATGCTGACAGCCACGCCCAGGATTCCCAACGCGGCGACGCAACGCCGATAAGGAGAATCGTGCATGCGAGTGCCGGCCTCTAGATTTCCACTGCCGCCTCCTGCAAGATGTGGACTGGCGGCCGGAGGGGGGCGCGTCGACCTTCCGAAGCAACCGTCTGGTTCGCCTCCATCTCGAACCCGACAGGCTTCCACACGGCTCGCCGGGCTCGCGTCTGGGCCACTATCCCGAGCCCAGTCCGGGGACTACGCACCGGCTCTCATGGCAAACGAGTATCGCCTGTCCGCAACACCACAGACATCGTGCTGTGGCGCGGACGCATCGCTGCTGTAACCGCTTTGTCGGGAGACGGGGCTAACAGAGGCGCACCTGGCGTGCAACACCAAAGACGGGCTCCAAGGGTGTGCCGTAATGTTTGCCGGTCCGTTGTGGACTTGGAGGGATTTGGAGGTCGCAGACGACCCTACGTGAGCACAAAAACGGCGGGCCCGCACGGACCCGCCGTCTGGCTCCGGTCTGAAGTTAGCAAATCCACGTCAGCGAGGGCAGGCTCCGAGGCCGGCACCGCTAGTGCAGCCACGCGAGCCGAATGACGACATAGAGCAGGATGACGACCAGGAGGGCTAGTTGAACCTGCGCTAACCGCACCCATCTCGACCTCACCATCTTGAGCACCCGGACCGCTGCCCTGCCCCTGGATTGAGTGACTGACGGCTCTTCCGAGACGCGGGGACCCCAGGCGAGCACTCTCACGGATTCACGCGGTCGCACCTTCCCTATGACCGCCCGATCCCGGAGGACCACCCACTCCTCCGCGATGCCGTCACCCATGCTGGCGCGCCGCACCTCAATTTGGACGGCCTCAGGCACGTGCAACTCGACCGCCTCGGCGGGCGCCCGACCGCGATTCCTGAGCATGATCTTCCAGAAGATTCCGAGCCTCGGCCCGACACGTATACCAAAGACCTTGAGG
>Ga0137378_10003860_pt1 | contig 12947 bp, 9 predicted proteins | sample SagtaG_21_FD_104813 | JGI IMG/M metagenome (GOLD analysis project Ga0137378, IMG submission 104813) | Vadose zone soil microbial communities from Sagehorn Ranch, Mendocino, California, USA - Sage2_L_60_16 metaG | ecosystem: Environmental > Terrestrial > Soil > Vadose zone | place: USA... | reverse complement strand
TGTTCGCTGTTTATGGAAAAAAATGCCCCCCTTGCATTATTTTTCGGAAGTATTAAAGATGAGTTTGCTAGGGGGGCAGCCGCATCCGGGGGATGATGAAGGCAGCGTCCGCGCCGGGATTTGGGCGTAGCCCTACGGGTGTTCCCAAATCCCTACGTTCGTATATCCTTTCGCTTCAGGCCAATACCGACCACGATTGTAAGAACCAGAATGATCACTCCCATCGCAGCCCAGGCGAGTAGCAAACGATGGGTGGAATCTGTCTGACTAAAGGTTGAGAAGAGCTGCCCCTGATAGCTCGCGCTGCTGCCAAGCAATGTGTCTCCGCCTATTTTGTCACTGTGTATGCCCAACGATGAGCCCAAAGCTACCATAGCCCAGCGCGTCGGGAAGAACATCGCTGCAGTCTGCAAGACGTAGTCCTTGAGTGGGATCTCGGTGCCAGCGAAAATCACCTGCGGAATGAGAATGAATGGGAGCAAGCTGGTTGCACTATCCTCATTAGCGGCGAAGGCCGAGGCCGTCAATCCTATCATCATGCCTGTCAATCCAGCCAGCGCTAACGAGATATAGCTCTCCAGCAGTACTGGTAAGTAGATTCCTTGATGGAAGGGCTCGAAGACCTGGATGATCAGGAGAAGTTCGGCGCTTTGAATCAGGGATATTGCGCCCAACACGATCATCTTCGAGAGCAGGTAAGGCATGATGCCAAGATTGACCGTGCGCTCGCGGCGGTAGATAGCGTTCTCCTTGACAATCTCACGTACTCCATTAATGCATCCAAACATCACCGCGATAAAGGCGGCAATGAAGAGCGCTCTTTGAGCATTAAGGGCGCCTCCTCCTGGAAGAATAAAATCCTGCAGCGCTTTGTTGACTGCTGTGGCGTTGCTCCCGTTCTCTTTCTTGAGAACGTACGCTTTTCCGTTGGTGTCAGTTTTCAGAAAAGTGACGATGCGGTTACAATCAACCGGATCGGTTTTCCCATGCGTATCAATACCTAGCGATTGGGGAGAACCGGCAGGAGCGCCAGGGTTTATTGTAACAGTAGTCTGGACAATTTGCGGAGCGCATTGGACAATTTTGTTTGCGTCAAATATGCCCGTTCCTACCTCGGCTCTGACCAGCAGTATCAGCAGCAGTCCGATGATAGGCGCCTGCAAAAGCAAGAGAACGAGATTGCTCGTGTTGTTTCTGAGTAATTCAATCTGGCGCTTGAAGAGCAGGGTAAACTGCGACAAGGGATTGCCGCGCTTGGTGCGTTTCACCTGTTGCACCTTTGGCTGCCCGTCGAGACCTGCCCTATCCGCGGATCCACTTCTAAGTGGAGCAACAACGTACTCCTGATACTCCTTGGAGATCTTAAAGCGGGACTCTGCCTCCACGGGAATGTTAGGGTTCTCCTCAGTGGGCTCCAAACTACTGTATATTTCGGCAAAGTCGGTTTTGCCGAAATAGGCCTTTGCTTCCTCTGGCGGTCCAAAGTAGGCCAGGCGGCCTCCCTGACAGAGGAAGCAGACATAGTCACACGAGTTGATATTGTTGGTGGCGTGCGTTACCAGCACAATAGTATGTCCCTTGTCGGCCAGTTTGCGCAAGAGGAACATCATCTTACGATCCAGGCCGGGATCAAGGCCCGAGGTTGGCTCATCCAGAAAGAAGACACTAGGATTTCCCAACAATTCCAGCGCGATAGACACACGCTTGCGCTGCCCCCCGGAGAGTTTCTTGATCAGTAGCTTGCGTCGCGCTGTCAGCTCCACATCATCAAGCACTTCTTTGATACGCTGATTGATTTGTGCTGTCGTGAAGTCACTGGGCAGGCGTAGTTTAGCAGCGTAGTAGAGCGCTCGTTCAACGGTCAGGTCGCGGTGAACGATATCATCTTGCGGCACATACCCTAACTGCGAGCTAAAGGCGGCCAGGTTGCGGTAGTAGTCCTTCCCGTTGTAGAGTACTTTGCCATTCTGCGCAGGCCGTAAGCCGTTCAGCGCGTCCATGAGCGTTGATTTACCGGCCCCCGAACCGCCTACTAGCGCGAGAAATTTGCGAGGAGGGACGGTGAGAGAGAGGTCATTGAGTATGACGACATTGTTACTGCCGACCTTTTTGAGGTTGAAAGCGTCAATACGAATAAAGTTGCTCTCGTCGTACTGCGTCAGTTGGTTGGCCTCGAAGACCAGCTTATACGGCCCAATACGAATTTCATCGCCTAACTTGAGGAGATAGCTTGTGGTCATCTCGGCGTTCACGTACACGTGATTGGTACTGTTCATATCGAGTATGCGATAGGAGCCGCCCTCGCGCACGAGCCGCGCGTGATTTGCGGAAACCTGCGGGTGATTAAGCACTACCGTATTACCCGGCACTCGTCCGATGGTGAGTTCAGCATCGCCCAGCTTGATCGGCTGCACCGGGGCTAACATCTCCTGTTGCTCGCCCGATCCATCGTTGAAAACCAGCGTGATCAATGTGCCATTCTCATCGCCGATACGGAAAATATCACCCCGCGCGAATGTATGGCGGAATGGCTCGTCTCCCCGTATTTTTCGGCCCTGGTACAACAGCCCGTTCAGCTTTTTTGGTTTATCCGGATGGGGATGGATAAGCACTAATTGGCTGCCCTGGCGTACTATCTAAATATGCTGATTCGAGACAATACCACCATCTCTAATAGTAATATCGTTGCTGGCGTCGCGCCCAATACTGATCACATCTTTCGTCAGGGGGTAGTTCTGCCTGCTCCCAAAAATATTGCTGCTCACCTCAAGCGAAGGTATGCCCGTTGATCCTGGCGCAGCGATTTGTGTTTCATCAGGTCGACCACCCAGCCCGGCAGTGTGGTACGGCGGGAACTGTACCTGCTGCATTGGCGCAGATTGATACTGCTGAGGTGGAGACATGGGTTGATACTGCTGAGGTGGAGGCACAGGTTGATATTGTTGAGGTGTTGGCATGGGCTGATACTGCTGTTGAGGCTGACCCGCGTACTGTGATGGAGGAGCTTGCTGCTGATATGACGGTACAATCGGTGGCCGCTGAGCTGCTCCGTACGCGTCAGCGCGAAATTGAAATAAGAATGTGGTATCTTCTCCCAGACCAATGGTATTTCCGTCAGCAATAGTTGCCTGCTGAACCTGTTGATGATTCACGGTCATTGTGTTCTGAGGGGAGAGTTTCTCAATGCTCCACATGCCGTTATTCCAGATAATACGGGCATGTGACCTGGAAATTTTCTGATCCCCCTTAACCACGATGTCATTGGTGGACTCTCGGCCAATCGTGGTAACTGGCTTAGTGATGGCGAATGTGTTACCTGCCAGTGGTCCTGTAAGAAATTTGATGGAGCCAGATGCTGGTGGGTTATTTGCTGCGTTCACTCTCTAATCTCCTGCCTGTTTGCCTGCCGGCGTCTTTTTAAATACAATTCAAGATGCAATACCTGCCCTCTTCCTTGCTTGCGCTCAATTATAATATAGAGCTTAATAACTGGCAATATGCCTCGCGCGTCCCGCGAGCGTAGGGACCCGATAATGCACATGAACAAAATGATCGGAACATCCGTGGGGCCGATTTATCGGCCCCACGGATGTTCCGATCAGGTCGTCATCGCCTGGGCATTTTGTGCGAGAGCCAACCCCAGGCGCGGTTGCGTTGCGACATACATCCCCTCGATAGCCGTTTCATTCGTCATCGAGGAGCGCAAGAAAACTTTGTGATAGACCTGGTACATTGCCCTCGCCCGCTCGGCTTCCGCGGTCGGTAACTGCCCCGCCAGGCCCTCTATTGGCAGTTCCTTGGGTATATTCACGATATCCAACTGATCTTCGACGCCTGATACGACGAACAAAAATGCCTCATTGAGTGCGGAGGCGTCGCTATAATCGTTGTGCGTAAGCTGTTGTGCTTGCCAGAAGTAATTTGCCTTCCCTCTGTACTGCTGGTACAGCCCCGATACAATTACCATCAGGCGCAGATAGGCGTGGCGATAGCTATGCTCGTAGAAATGCAGCGCCCGCTCTTCTGTGACTTCACCACGCATCATACTGGCGATACTCGCTGCCGCTAACATAGAACCGTGCGTGGCCAGGTGTACCCCCGTTGAAAGGAGCGGATCAATAAAGCACGCAGCATCCCCAACCATGAAGTAGCCCGGCCCCGAGATTTTATCGGACATGTACGAGTAATCTTGCTCAGCCTTCATCTGTTTTGAGACAAATGTGCCGGACTTCACAAGATCAAGGATCAGCGGGCACTCGTTCATCGCATCAAAGTAGATTTGCTCAAGGGATTTATCCTGCTGCCTTTTCTCCTTGAAGGTCGTCTTGTGAAGCACCAGGCCAACACTCATCGTGCCATCGTGCAGGGGAATACCCCAGAACCAACCGTCAGGTACAGACCCGACAGCGATAGCTCCATAGGGCGCGAAGGACATTTTGCCAGCTCCCTTCCAGTATCCCCAGATGGCCACGTTTTGAAATGCGTCGTGATAATGCCGGTTCTTGAGATAGCGCATACCCATTACACCGGCGCGTCCCGTGGCATCCACGAGTGTATCAAAGGATATTTCACCGGTATTTGTATCGTCGGGCCCCTGTGCCCACATCGCGCTGCGCGGCCTCTCGCCATCAAAAGTGAGGCTGCGAATCTCAGTGCCCTCGTAGACTTTTACCCCCTGACTTTTAGCATGTTCCAGTAGTAGCTGATCAAATTCGGAGCGTATTACCTGGAAACTATACGGGTGACGCAACTTCGTAAAGTCTAATTCCCATGATTCATCACCCCAATCGAAATAGCCTCCTTCCTTGCGCTGAAAGCCGTATGCCTCGATTTTCTCTCGCGCGCCGATGAGATCGAATATTTCCAGGCAGGACGGGAGCAGCGACTCACCAATATGGTAGCGTGGGAAGACTTCTTTCTCAATCAGTGTGACATCGAAACCTTCACGAGCCAACAAAGTGGCTGTGGTAGAACCGGCTGGCCCGCCTCCGATTACGAGAATCTGGGTGGATGTATTCATGTTTTCTCCTTGAATGATGGTAAACTTACATCTTTAACGCTGGACAGACTACGAATTTGCATGTAGAGTTGTATCAGCTAATCCGACGAGCCTTTAACGTACGCCCGCCCTCTTATTCCTGATTATCTAAAGCATAACATACTAATTGCTCTCTGGCCGTTACTTCAGCCACACTAGTGAAGTGATTGTATTCACAAGATCACGACTACTGAAGAAATTCAGAACCGGGGGGCCACGGTTATTGTCAGTTACATGAAACTAGGCGCCTTCTCTTGCCAGGAACTCCTCAATCAGCGGCGTGACGGCCTCGGCTTGTGAATACATAAAGAAACGTTCTCCGCCAGCAACAAGATGATAACCAGCGCAGTTGGGCAGTTGCTTCGACAGCCAGTGCGTTTTGACTTCAGGCGAAAGGGCGTCATCATAACGATTGATGAGCAGAATGGGCATGGTCAACCCATCCAGGCGCTTCCGCATATCATAATAGTGAATGACGGGAAGTACAGAGAATTTGTATACAAAAGGCCACAACTCTATTTTACAAAACTGTTCCTCAACCAGGTGACGCGGGAGTTTAGGCGTTACTTCCGCAGTGGCAACCTTCGGAGCCATAATATAGTTGACAACCGTGCGACGAAGAAACCAGGCGGGTAGTAGATGCTCAACCGGTAAGCGCACAAAGAGTTCGTGCAACAGCCAGATAAAAGGATGTGGCGTGATCTCGTAATCTGCCCCTTGCGCGATGATCACCAGCGAGCGGCAGCGCTGCGGGTAGCGTACGGCAAATTCAAAGAGCACCATAGCCGCGTCGCCATGTGCCACAAAATCAACAGCCTCCTCCAGCCCTAGAGCATCCAGCGCCTGCCGCAACTCTTCTGCCCGCTCTACCAGGCCAACGGCTTGTGTGCGTGTCTCGTGCCTCCGGTACATAATGACGCGTCGTGACTGGCTGATTGCCCGTACCTGGCGTGCGTAGACAAATTCAAGGTGCTCGAGAATGGGCACAAAAACTAACGGGTCGCCATTTCCGATATCTATCAGCGGCATATCCGTTGTGCCAATAGTCTTCCTGTGCCACAGCGCCTCGATATACTCTACATCTCTGTGGAACGTGTCATCATCAATGAATGTTGAAGTGGTAGTAGTAGTACTGGTGCTCATCCTTGCCTCCCGAGTCAATCGTTCCCAATAATTGATACTCTGCCAAACCTGTTGCCAAATTATATAATATAAGAACCTCTTTTTGTAGGGCTTTTGCCAGGCAATGTATGATGGACACGATGGACACGAGGAATATACATGCAAATACATGAAAACGAAAACCAGGTCAGCCTGCACCGTGCGCTGGTCAGTCAATGGATAGAAGCCTTTAATGGACACAATGTCCCCGCCATCGTCTCATTATACGCGGACAACGCCGAGCTATATGACTCTGGTATGAAACATCCCCGGCGCGGACGAGCTGAGATAGAACAGTGGTTTACCACCCGTTTCCAGACCATGCCCTCAATTACCTATATACCGGCGAGCCAGCTCTACACAGAGGCCCAGGCCGCCGTCACCTGGACGGTTCGCGGGCGCAGCCCCCGCCTGCTGGGCCAGAGTTGGCTATCCCGCCCCTTTCAGGTTGACGGCGTAAGCATCTTTACCCTGCAAAATGGACGCATCCAAAAACAACGAGGCTATTACGATCACCTCTCTACCCTCGAACAGATTCTCCCCCCACTTAAATGGATATTACCACGTCGCCTCTGAAAAACCATGCGCCCATCATCTCATCCCCCAAAAAAAGTTTCAGGCGACGTTAGTCTTATGGTACCTGATTAAAGAGCTTTTAAATCTCCTTTTCAAAAGATTGTATAGTTTTCGATAGTGCTTCCTCGTTGTAGACGGTTGCGTAGAAACATCTCTTTGAATATTTCGGAGACTTGAGATGAGTTCTTCTCAGTCATCAGAGCAACATGCGCTAAATGTTGAGTTTGAATATCCTGCGCCTCTTCTCTTACTCGAACGTGGGTTACACTCCGTCCGAGAAGGGCGTTATGCTGAAGGCGCCGTGTATTTTACTCTGGCTCGCGAACAACTGGACGGCGACCATACCTCCCTTGCTGCTGTGCTGGACGCGTTCACGCAGGGCCATCTTATCTATTGGAACGCTCAACAGGGGCTTTTAGAGGCGAGCAAACTCTTTGTGCAGGTTGATACAGAGCAGCATGCGCGCATAGCCACGCTAGAAACACTGCTTCCTGCCCTGGTAGAAGAGTCCAGGGCTGTTCAGGCGAAATCGCCTGGCGTGGACCAACCCCCCATAAAAAATCAAAGCCCTCTCTCTCATCCAGCAGCGAGCGTGCCATTGAAAGACGCTCAGCGCCATTCACACTCGCCAGCAGGAATTGCAGTGAATGACCCGCTGCCCGCTCTCCACATTACCTGCTTTGGTGGTTTTGCCGTCAAGAGATCCGGGCTTCCCGTAATACTCTGTTCCAACCGCAACGGGCAGGCCATTCTACGCTATCTCATGACCCAGCAGGGATACCGCGCGTCGGTAGACGTGCTGATGGCCGCGCTTTGGCCGGAAGAGGAGTCGGAAGTAGCGCATCATAAACTACAAGTTGCCGTCAGCGCCCTGCGTCGCTCGCTCAACAACGGCTTTGATTGTGATCCCGGCGGTGGCTACATCCTCTGTAAAAATCGCGTCTACCAGCTCAATACGCTCGTTTCCTTGCGCACAGATGTCGACGAATTCCTGGCTTTCTATCAGGCAGGTCAGCAGTCTGACGGCGATAGAGCCGTCGCGCAATTTGAGAAGGCCTGCCAGCTCTATGCTGGACCCTACCTCACCGAAGACTTATACGCTGACTGGTCTTTTATGCGCCGGGAGCAGTTGAGCCATATCTATCTGTCCATGTGCGGCACGCTTGCTGACTACTACCTGGAGGCGGGCCGCTACGAAGATACAGTCAAATGGGCGACAGCGATTCTCAAAGAAAACCAGAGTGACGAGGCCGCGCACCGCCAGTTGATACGAGCCTACTTTGCCCTTGGCCGCCGTAGCGATGCCCTGCGACAATTCCATCGCTGTCAATATATCCTGAACGAAGAATTGGGAGTGCAGCCCATGCTCGAAACCATCGAGCTTTTCCATACAATCCTCAAAGGCGAGCTTTCCTGAACGCCCTCGATAGAACGAAAATAGAACCTGCATAGAACGTTCGTAGAGCAGCCCATGCTACAGTGTGCAGGAGATACCACTGGATGGGGCGGAATCTGTATACCCGGGTATTTCATCTGTAGAACACATCGGACCTGGATGGATGGTAAAGATGAAATGAGTAGTAAAACGTTCTCCATGCTAGTGCGGTGTTGGTACGACCTGCAGACTGAGGCTACCCAGCTACAGCTTGTGCGGGCTGATACAGCAGAAGAAATACGCCTGGAAGACGGGAATTTTCTGTTGAGAATCTCGGTAGATGAAACTACGTCTGTAGGTCGCTGCTTTATCCGTCACCTTGCAAGTGGTCGTGAAGCTTATGTGCAGGGCGGACCAAACCTGCACATATTCGTCAAAGACTGCTTGCTGAAGGATGGAGAACCTGGGTACAGTGACCCTGGCCCGATCGATGAGAATGAAACCTCGCTGTGAGCAGCGAGTATCCTGGTTTCATTACTCGGAAAAATCATTGTCGAAGTGGACCGTTGAATGTAAACATTGTAGCTCAGCAAGCGTGTAACGGAACCTTCTCTTGTAACTTGTAGAAAGGTGCGCACGAGATTGTACCGGGAGGGCAACATTATGACAACACGTGCCTCGCTCAATGGCACAAGCGCAGCCGAGATGGAATTTGAAGCGGCTCAGGAGAGCAGCCCATACTCTACTCCTGAAATGGAAGAAGAATGGGAGATGCATGAGGGAATCCCCTATTCGAGTCCCGAGATGGAGGAGGAGTGGGAGGCTCAAGAAATCCACGAAGGCAGCCAGTACAGCAACCCCTACTCCAACCCGGAATGGGAGGATGAGTGGGAAACACCGGAAATGCACGAGGGCAGCCAGTATAGCAACCCCTACTCCAATCCCGAATGGGAGGAAGAATGGGAAGCTCAGGAGGCTCAAGAAATGCACGAGAGCAGCCCCTACTCCAACCCAGAGTTTGAAGAGGAATGGGAGTCCCACGAGGGGAGCTATTATAGTAATCCGTATTCAAACCCTGAGCTGGAATGGGAGTCCCACGAGGGCAGCCAGTATAGCAACCCCTATTCGAACCCGTACTCCAATCCCGAATGGGAAGAGGAATGGGAGACACCAGAAGCTCAGGAAATGCACGAAGGGAGCCTCTATAGTAACCCATTCTCTAACCCAGAATGGGAGACCCATGAGGGGAGCCTCTACTCCAACCCTGAGCTGGAATGGGAGATGCACGAAGCAAGCCAGTATAGCAACCCCTACTCCAATCCCGAGTGGGAGCAGGAAACCGATCGCTTTTTTCCCCTGGTTGCAAAGGCAGCAACAAAACTTCTACCACACGCAGTAAGAATCGGAAGGAACCTTATCAGAGGAGGAAGGCGTAGGCCCATGCCCCGCCGCTCCGCGGCTCGCCGGCCAATTGGAGCACGGAACCGGCAAATATCCGGTCTGTTCCACCAGTTAGGCAGAATCTTTGCGCAGGGAGAGAGCGAAGCAGCTATCCATGAAGCCCATCTCTTTGGCGCCAACGAGTTTGAGACAGAGGTTGCCGCCACCGAATCAGCCCATGAGGCGGCTTTAACTGAAGTGATGGCTGCGGAGGCATCGCATACAGAGAGCGCGGGCGAAGCAGAGGCTTTATTGGGCGCGGCCCTTCCTATATCAATGAGGGTCATGGGTGGCCGCATAGGCATTCGCCGTCTCACTCCCACGTTACTGCGCGCCAATGCCAGTCTCGTGCTGAATCTCCACCGGCAGGGTACTGCTGGCCGTCAACTTCTGCGTGTCATGCCCAGTGTTCAGCGTCGCACAGTCGCCACCCTGGGAGCAATGCAGCGCAGCGGGCAACCGGTTACGCCCGCGGTGGCTGCGAGTGTGATGAAAGGTCAGGCCGCGCGCGTTCTGACAACGCCTCACGTTTGCCGTCAGGCGCTTACGCGTAACATGATTGTGCGTCGACAAACTGTCGCGCCCGGCGCTCCAGGCATGCGTCCCGGAGTGAGGGTTCCGGGTAGGCCAGGCTATCGTCCTGGAATGTACAGACCGGGTATGCGTCCTGGCATGAGGGGTCCGGGTAGACCAGGAATGTACAGGCCAGGTATGCGTCCCGGCATGAGGGGTCCGGGTAGACCAGGCTATCGTCCAATGTACAGGCCGGGTATGCGTCCTGGCATGAGGTCACCGGTGGGAATGAGAAGGGCCGCGGGGATGAGGGTACCAGGTGGGCCAGCTCGTATGCGTCCACCCCTGGCAGGTCAGCGCCCGCGCCCTTTTATCCCAGGCAGGCCGGTGACCCGTCCGCCGCATGGCATACCAGGTAGATCAGTACCTCGCCCTCGTCCACGCGTGAGGGCTTGAAACTAAAGGAAGAGTGAGGTCTCAACATGGCAATTTTTGAAGCACCGATTGCTCACGAAGCTGTCCATTACAGTAATCCGGAGAGCCACTACAGCAATCCCGAATTTGAATATGAGTACGAGGATGAAGCCAATCCCTATAGCAACCCGGAACTGGAGTACGAGGGGCTATTGGGCAATATCATCAGCGGCATAGGGGGACTCCTCGGCGGAGGAGAAGTTGGCCAGGAATTTGAATATGAGTACGAGGATGAAGCCAATCCCTATAGCAACCCGGAACTGGAGTACGAAGGGTTATTGGGCAATATCATCAGCGGCATAGGCGGCCTTTTTGGTGGCGGCGAGGTCGGCCAGGAATTTGAATATGAGGACGAAGCCACGGAAGAGGAATTTGAAGGGCTGCTCGGCAATATTCTCGGCGGTATTGGCAGTCTCCTTGGCGGCGGTGAAATCGGCCAGGAATTTGAGGATGAGTATGAAGCCGATCGCTTCTTCAAAAGAATTGGCCGGGCTATCAGGAGAGCCTCCCGTGTAGTAGCTCCGATCGCTAAAAGGCTAGCGCCCATTGCCACAAGAGCCCTCGTCGGTATGATTCCTGGTGTGGGGGCCATAGCCGCTCCAATTGCCGGGCGACTCGTCGGTTCGCTTGTAAGCGAAGCCGAGATGGAAGTGACGGAGATGGAGAATCATTTCACCAATATGTACGCTGAAACCGGAGAAGCGGAGCACCCGGAAGTTCACGAAGCGCTGCTGTCTGAGTTGTTGGCGGCTAATGCCGTTGGCGCTCAAACCGAGGCCGAAGCTGAGGCCGAGATTGGCGCGACCATTCCCCTGGCTATCAGAGTGATGCGTGCGCGGCGTAACGTCCTTCCAGTAACTCCCGCTCTTGTCCAGGCGAATGTGCGCTTGGTGAAAACCTTGCGTCGACAGGGGCAGGGCGGTCGTGAGCTTATGCGACTTCTCCCAACCATCAATCGCCTCGCGGTCGCGATCCTGAATCGGGCGGCGCGTCTGCAAAGGCTGACCTCTCCACTCGCGGTAAGAGCTATGGCTGTCGCTACCAATCGCGTCATGAGCAATCCGCGCAAAGTGCGCAAAGCAGTTCAGCGCAATATGGCACTGCGCGTCCGCGCGCAGACAGCGAGACCACGTGGTAGATTACCTCTGCGTCCTTCGCCGCGCAGACGAGGGGTGCGACTATAACCGGCACACAACTCAAAGTATAGTAGGAAGCAACCATCATGGCAACGACGGGAGCTATAAATCAAAATACGCGCAGTAGACAGCGGCCTGATGAGCCTGGTGACTGGGATGAAGACCTGGATCAGATTCTGGCGGCTATTGAAAGTACTCCAATAGCAGGTCGAAAGCGCCGCGCTGGAAATCCGAGCAGTCCAGGTGTGTCAACTCCCCGGACAGCTCGCAGCGCCATCCCTCGCACCGGGAAGACCAAAAAAGGTAAAGTGGCGCCGACTCCCGGCGAGCAGCGTTTGCTCGATAACTGGCTGACCATTCAGGGGATCAACCTTGATCGCCACGCCAAATCGCTGCGTCCATTCACCAAAGATGAGTTCGGAACCGGTCCTGCCGCGCCAGGCGAGGCGCACATCAAAGCTGTCAATCGCTTTATCGACGGCCTGCGCGTCAAACTGGACGAAATGATGCGCTGGGTTGGAGCTGCCGCGAATGCGGCGAAGCGCGAACCCACCGGCGAACGTCTGCGCGTAGTTCTGGAGCGCAAACAGGTTGCCAGCAACCGGGTGCTCTACATTGAAGGCATCTGGGACTACTACTTTGATATATTCGTTCAGCGTCTTTCTAGCTTTAGCGAGCGGCTGCTCTCGGTTGATCGTATCGCCGCTAACTGCTACGAGGACCTCTATGTTGGCATAGGGACGGCACAGCCAGTACCAGGCCTGTTACCTTTCAGCTATGCGCAGAGCGGTTTCTCACCGGCTACTTACCGGCGAGGTGTGCCGCTGCCCAGGCTGAAATTCAATAAAAACCTCTTTCCGCTGATTATGCTGCCGCAACATCGTCTGGATAATGTCTGGGCCTTGTCCAGCGTCCTGCACGAAGTGTCGCATAATCTACAGGCAGACCTGGGCCTGTGGGACGAGATGCCAGGTCACATCTTCCGGCGTCTGACGGAGGAAGGGCGTATTGCTCCCAGGGTAGCGCGGGTCTGGGCGCGTTGGCATAAAGAAATGATGGCCGATATGTTCGCGCTTCTACTGGGCGGTCCTGCTGCCGTCGAATCACTGATGGACGTGGTTGGGCGCGCGCCGGCCAGCACGGTGAAGTTCAATCCAATGGGGGTTCATCCTACCCCTTACCTGCGTGTGCTGATCAGCCTGATTTTAATGCGCAGGATAGGGTTTGAGCAGAT
>Ga0137378_10003848_pt1 | contig 12966 bp, 11 predicted proteins | sample SagtaG_21_FD_104813 | JGI IMG/M metagenome (GOLD analysis project Ga0137378, IMG submission 104813) | Vadose zone soil microbial communities from Sagehorn Ranch, Mendocino, California, USA - Sage2_L_60_16 metaG | ecosystem: Environmental > Terrestrial > Soil > Vadose zone | place: USA... | reverse complement strand
GTAGCCGAAGACCAGCGCCAGGAGCGAGCCGAGGCCCCACAGCCAGACGATGCCGAGGACCAGCGACGCGACCGACATCCCGTTCGTGCGGGGCGTTGCGTGGACGCTCATCGGACCGGCGGGTATCCCGGCAGCGTTCACCGGCTGGGCTCGCGGCTCCCAGCCCGAGAACTGGGCCCATGCCGCGCGCCATCCCTCGTCGGTCCGGGGGAAGGTCTGCACGGGCGCCGTGGGGAACTGCCGGTCCCAGATGGCGTAGGAGCTCCCCGCGTAGCCAAGCACGTATCGCATGCCCGTGTAGGAGTACGTGACGGCCCCCTGGGAGGGTCCGACCGACGCCATCGCCGCGGAGGCCGGAGAGGTCGCCGCGACGGCCTTGGTCAGGTCGCTCCCGCAGTAGCGACAGACGATCGCTTCGTCCTGGACCTCCTCCGCGCAGTATGGGCACTTCTTCACCAGGGGCTCCCGTCATGGCCGTCGACGAGAGGGGAGCGTAGCCACTCGGCGACCTCCGGACAAGTGGAGCGACGCCGGACGAAGGGAAGGCCCGGCCGGATCGGCCGGGCCTTCCGAGTCCTCCTGCGGGGTGCCGGATTCAGGAGGTGAAGCCTCCGGTCCCCGCGGGCGGCGTCGCCGCGGTGGTCTCGGGCTCGCTGTACTTCATCCACGCGCCGTACGTCCACACGGCCGCCAGGATGATGCCGACGAAGAGACCCCACGACGGCCCGAAGAAGCCGGGCTGGACGACCAGGCCGAGCAGCGTGAGCAGCAGGGCCAAGCCGCCGACGACCAGGTCGATCAAGCCGGCCTTCACGCCGATGTTCATGGCCACCCCGCCGGCGCGGAGCCCGGCCCACACGAGGGCGATGATCGCGAGGATGACCGCGAACGACGTCGGCCCGTGCCAGCCGTTGATCTTCCCGCTGACCCCGAGCCGCCCCAGGAACTCCGAGCCCGGCCCGTTGTATCCGTACCAGACCTTGAAGAACGACCAGATGAAGTACACCCCGGCTCCGCCGAGGATGAGCTTGTCAGCCGGGCTGACCTTGGACATGTTGAACGAGGGTTTCTCGGCCATGCGCGCTCCTTTCGAGGGGCTCCCTTCGGTTTCCGGCACTCCCCGCCACGGCGATTAAACGTGCGCCCGCTGGCCGAGTCAACTACGCGGACGCCCGGGTTCGCCGGTGCGCGACCCCCGGGACGTATACTCGGGCGGTCCGCACGGACCTCGACCGAGGAAGGGAGGGATGCGAGATGGCCACGATGGCTCCTGCGTGTGACCCCATGTCTCGTCCCTCCAGGGCTCCGGGCTAGACCTCCGACGACCACCCGCTCGTCGTGCCGGCCGCTCCGAGAGGGGCGGCCGTTCCCGTTTCCGGGGCCCGCTCGGGCCCTCACCGGCAGGAGGTTGGGCCATGCCGAACCGGCGACGCACCGTTCGCATCCCATCGCTTCGATCAGAGCGGAGGCAGCTGTGCACGACGACGTGTTCGACGAGTTCTATTCCGAGGGCTACATCACCGACGTGATCCGGCCCGTGAAGAGCGGCAAGGAGGCCGCGGTCTACCTGTGCCGGGCGAACGAGTCCATCACCGGCCGGTCGCTGCTCGCGGCGAAGGTGTACCGGGACCCCGGCCGGCGCGACTTCCGCAACGACGCGGTCTACAAGGACGGCCGCGTCATCACGAAGGGACGAGAGCGGCGAGCCATGCAGAAGAAGACCCGGTTCGGCCGCGAGATCGACCACGGCTGGTGGCATGGCCGCGAATGGGAGGCCCTGGAGACGCTCCACGGGGCCGGCGCCGCCGTGCCCCGGCCGTTCGCGCGGGCGGGGGCCGGCATCCTCATGGACTACGTCGGCGACGAGGAGGCTGCCGCGCCGCAGCTCCGGCAAGTGTCGCTGGACCGCGAGGAGGCGCAGGAGCTGTTCGACCGGCTGATCGGGGAGGTCGAGCTGTGGCTCACCCGGAACGTGGTCCACGCGGACCTGTCCGCGTTCAACGTCCTGTACTGGGAGGGTGAGGTCACGACCATCGACTTCCCGCAGTTCGTCGACCCCAGGACGAACCGCAACGCGTACGACCTGCTCACGCGCGACGTGGAGAACCTGGGCGGGTACTTCGAACGCTTCGGGGTCCGGACGAACGCGAGGAACGTCGCCGCCGACCTGTGGACGCGCTTCATCTTCGCCGAGCTCTGAGGACCCGGAGCGGACGGCGCGTCGAGATCGGTCGAGGAGTGTTACGACGTCAAGAGCCTCTGGTGAACCAGGCCCCGCCCGGGCCGTCGTAGTTCGGGCCCTTGCCCCAGATGACGTAGTTCGTGCCGGTCCCACCCACCGAGAGGCCGAAGTAGTCGCCGTACGGGAACGAATACCCGTTCGGGTTCTTGTACGGAGCGCCGCCGCCGAGGTCGGACAGGCGCACGGCCGGGTTCCAGGATCCGCCGCCGTTCGTCGTGCGCCGGAACCACGTGTTCCAGGAGGTCGCGCCGTTCCTGTCGTCCTGGAACGCGACCCGGAAGTCGCCGGCGGTCGGTCCCGCGGCGATCTCCGGGAAGCCGGCGCCGGCGGCCGTGCCGCTCGGGTCGATGTCGGCTCGGGCGCTCCACGTCACGCCGTCGGTCGAGGTCCGGGCGAACAGGTGCAGTGGCGCCTGGACCGCGTCGTTCGCGCTGTACGCGACCATCAGCGTTCCGGCCCGGTCGACGGCCACGGCGATCTGGGAGCCGAAGAAGTCGGCCGGGCAGTTCTTCACCGTGCAGGGGGGCTGCTGCTGGCTGGTGTCCACGAGCGTCGAGGCCCAGGACGTTCCGCCGTTCGTCGACTTCAGCACGTAGAGCTTCACCGGTCCGACGGGGGTCTGGTTCTCCGCGCTCTCCGAGAAGTACGCGGCTCCGTTCGGCGCGACGGCTCCCGCCTCGGCGAACCAGTACAGCCCGTCGCTGTTCGTCTTCACCGCGGGGCCGAACGTCGCGCCGGAGTCGTGGGAGGCGACGACGTAAGAGTCGCTCGAGTTGAACGCCACGTAGACGTCGTGGCCGTCGGCCGAGATGATCAGGATCGGCTTGTCGGTGAAGGACAGTCCCGACGCCTTCTTGAAGTCGATCGGCGTTGACCACGTGGCCCCGTGGTCCGAGGACTTCGCGAACACGACGTCGTAGTCGTTCATCCACGCGGCGTAGATCACGCCGGAGGCCGAGACCTTCATCTCGGGGTCGTTCTGCGCCTGGACCCGCTTGCAGGAGGTGCCTGGGCACATCTGGCTGTCCGGTCCCCAGGTGGTGCCGCCGTCGGCCGACGCCCGGAAGAAGATGCAGTGCTGCATGCCGCTGCCGCAGACGTGCGTGCCGCCGTACCTCGTGGTCATCTGGTACACGAAGGACGTGCCCGGATCCGCGGCCACCGTGGGCTCCCAGTCGTTGGCCGTAGTGTTCCAGATGTGCTCGGAGTCGAAGGTCAGGACGTGACGGTCGCGAAGCGCGTCCGACGCGTTCGCCGCGCCGCTCGCCACGACCGTGACGGCCGCGGACAGCGCCACGACCAGGAACCGGCGACTCACAGGATCCCCCTTCCCCAGGGAACGAGCCCGGACGCTACCACGCTCCCGCCCTGTCGTGCCCAGGGGCGCACGTGACGCGAAGGCTGGACCGGCGTCAGGAGCGAACGCTCTGCGATCGCGCCACCGCCCTGAGCTTGGCGCCGGCGCCGGCCACGGCAAGGACGGCGCCCAGGACGGCCAGGCGCCACGGCACGCCGGTCGCCCGCGAGAGCGGCGGCGGGTGGATCGCGTGCAGGATCGCTCCCACGGCGATCAGGGCGGCCAGCCCGCCGTACGCGAGGGCCTCGATCCTCGGGTCCAGCGGGAGGAGGTGGAACACCAGGACGGCCGCCACTCCCGCCAGGGCCGCGGCCGCCGACAGCAGGGACCAGTGGACGGTCCACGCTTGCCCGAAGCCCGCCGCGTCGCCGAACCGGGACCAGGGGAGGATCGACAGCAGGAGCGCCAGGCCGAACCCGGCAGCGGCGAGGCCGTCCCCCCGCGACGGGATCCGGGACGGGGCGGGCGTGGGGGGCGCGTCCTCGACGATCTTGGAGAGGCACTCCGACCCGACCACGGACCCGCGGACCGGGATGGCGCACGGCAGGCACAGCGCCCGGCCGCACACGTCACAGGCAGCGATGGCCGGCGCCGCGACGTGGACGGCGCACCGGCCGTGCCGGATGAACGACGGATGTCGCTCCATCCCGCTCGCCTCGCGCATGGACGTAGCGTACGCGCGCGGCGGCAGGGCCGAAGAACCGGGTGCGACCTCCTACGACTGGTTCTCGGAGGTCTCCTTGCCGCTCGGCTTGTCTTCGCCGTCCTTGCTCTCGGAGAGCCCCTTCTGGAACTCGGACTTCGCCCGACCGAGGGACCGGGCCAGTTCCGGGATCTTCGCGCCGCCGAAGATGACGAGGGCCACCAGGGCGACGAGTCCGACCGTTTCGATTCCGATGGCGGCGAGCATGATTCCTCTCCTTCTCGAGGACCCCGCGACCAGCGGGATCGCCGGACCGGCGGGCCGGCTCCGGCGCGTCGATTCTACCCCCGTCGGTGCCCGCTAGCCGATCTGGAACGGAACGCTCGACAACACGACGTTCGGCTCGAACAACAGCAGCCGCTTCAGGAACAACGCCCGCTGGTTGTGTAACGCGCGCTGCCACCATCTGCGCACAACCAATTCAGGGATGATGACCGTCGCCAGGGAGCCCGGATGCGCGGTCACCCGCCGCACCTCCTGAAGGATCGGCGGGGCCATGTCGCGGAACGGCGCCTCCACGATGTCGAGCTGCACGGGGATGCGCCGGTCGCCCCACGCGTGCTGGATCTTCGTCGCGCCGGCCGGATCCATCGCCACGTAGATCGCGCGGGTGTCGTAGGCGCCCAGCGAGAGTGCGTAGTTCACCGCACGGACCGTGGCGTCGCTGGCGCTGGAGACCAGGACGAGGACTTCGGAGCGGCGGGGGATCAGCGGGCGTAGCAGATCGGAACCGCCGACAGCGGGGGACCCCGGCTCGATCAGCAGGGGGACGTCGGTGATGACGACCTGCGGCTCGGACAACAGCCGCATCTTCAGCGTGAACGTCGTCCGATGCCGAACGGCCTTCACCAGCGAGCGGGACGTGAACAGTTCCGGGATCACGACCGTGACGAACGCGCCCGCCGGCCTCGGGAGCGCACGGATGTATCCGATGACGGCGTCCGCCCCGGATCGCTCCGCCGACAGCACCTCCAGGGGTCGCTCGGATCTGCAGAGCGTCGCCCACTTCGACGAGAGTTCGTCGGCGTCCTCCCCGCCGGCCAGATGCACGGGGTGGAATCCGCGGCCGGCGAAGGACCGGACGGACGCGAACGACCGGACGTACCCGAGTGCCTTGGCGGTGGCTTCGTTCACGTCGTCAACCACGAGCACGACCGTATTGCTCGTGACTGCCAGGCTTGGGGAAGTCGTGTCGCTGACGTCGTGGGCGGATCGCAGCTGCCCATGTTGCGGGGCCGGAGTCGCGACCTCTTCGGCCCGTCGGTTGGACTCCCGCGCGACGTTGCCGTAATGGCGGTGGATCCCGAAGAACCCGAGCACCAAGAACGGGACCACCGCGATGGCGACCCACACACCCTCGAAGAAGCGGGTGGTGACGATGATCAGGACCACGAAGGTCGTGATGACGGCCCCGGCCGCGTTGATCGCCAGCGACCGGCGCCAGGCCCGGGCTTCCTCGCCCCCGCGACGGCCGATCCTCCTCCAATGCTGGACCATCCCGGCCTGCGACAGGGTGAACGCGGTGAACACCCCGACGGCGTAGAGCGGGATCAACTTATTCACGTTCGCCTTGAACGCCCAGATCAGGAGTGCCGACAGCACCGCCAGCGCGACCATCCCATTCGAGAACACGAGGCGGTCGCCCATGTTCTCGAACTGCCGGGGGAGGTAGCCGTCCCGCGCCATCAGCGCGGCGAGGCGGGGGAAGCCCTGGAAGGACGTGTTGGCAGCGAGGACCAGGATGGCGAACGTGAACACCTGCACCATGAAGAACATCACGCGCCCGTGCGCTCCAGAGAATGTGTTCTTACCGATGATCGCCAGCACGGACACGTTGTGGCTCGGGGTCACGTTCATCTGGTGGGCAAGGAATGCCGTCCCAAGGATCAGGCTGACGGCGACGATCCCCAGGATCTGCAGCGTGTGTGCGGCGTTCCGCCCTTGCGGCCTTCGGAACACGGTGACGGCGTTCGAGATGGCCTCGACGCCGGTGAGGGCCGACGACCCGACCGCGAACGCCTCGAGGATCACCAGGATCCCGATGTCGGTTCGCTCCCCGGCCGCGATGGGGTCGGGGATCTGCGCCGCAGGGCATCCGCCGGCGCACTTCCAGAGTCCGACCGCGATCAGGACGGTCGCCGCGGCGATGAACCCGTACGTGGGGAGCGCGAACAGCAGGCCGGACTCGCGGACCCCGCGGAGGTTCGCGACGGCGATGAATACGACGAAGAACAGAGACAGGGGGACCTTGTAGTGGAGGAGGCCCGGCATGGCGGAGGTGATCGCGATGACGCCGGCGACGATCGAGACCGCCACGGTCAGGACGTATCCGACCATGAGGGACCCCGCGGCAATCAGCCCGTACGTCGTGCCGAGGTTCTCCTTCGCCACCACGTAGGCCCCGCCGCTGGTCCGGTACGCGCGGACCGTCTGCATATACGACGCGACCACCACGGTCATCAGGACGGCGACGGCGAATGTGATCGGGAGCAGGACGTGCTGCGCCTCCAGCGACGCTCCGACCAGCACCACCAACGTGGCCTCCACGGTGTAGGCCACCGAGGAGAGGCAGTCGGCGGACAGGACCGGGATGGCGAGGCTCTTCGGGAGCAGCGTGTGCTCCAGCCGCCCGGTCGTCATCTGGCGTCCCAGCAGGATCCGCTTCAGCAGCTCGTACGGGCTGGACGCGTCGGGAGCACCGGCCATCGCCGAGGTGTTCTCAGGCATGAGCGGCCTATCGTAACGGGCCGGGCTCCTCGTTGGGAGCGATCGATCGCGCCAAGAAGGGGGGCCGGGCGCACTCGCCTCCGGGCCGCGTTGACGGGGTGGGTGCGCCGCCCTCGTCCCGTGGTCCGTTCGCGTCGCGCTCGGCCCCGGCCCTCCTCGCTCCCTGGCTGGCTGTCGCTCGGCTTCGGCGTTCCCTCCCTCGTTCCCTGGGCACTCTCGCCGGTGTCCGTTCGCGCAGCGTTGGCCGGGGTTCCGGGGTCGTTTGTGTCGGCGCGCGTCAGCGGGTTGCGTTAGTGGGGCTGGGGGCGGGCTGCCAGTCTGGCCAGCCCTCGTCCCCATTCGTCTCGGTGAGAGGCTTCTGCCCGGTGCCGTCGGCGTTCATCGTCCAGAGGTCTGCGTTCCCGGTGCGGGCGGTCACGAAGACGATCTTGCTTCCGTCCGGTGACCACGCGCAGTTCCCGTCCTGCGAGGGGTCGTTGGTCGTGAGGTCGACTTTGCGTGAGCCGTCGGCGTTCATCACCCAAACGTCTGCGTTCCCGCGGTCCGAGCTTGAGTAGCAGAGTCTCGTACCGCCTGGTGACCACCTCGGCAGAACCCCGGTCGACCGACCGGGCGTCAGCAGCACAGGGTCGCTGCCATCCGGAGCGGCGGTGGCGATGTCGGAGAGGCGGGTGAAGGCGATCCGGGTCCCGTCGGGTGACCAGTCCGCCCAGGTGTCGTCGACCGCCCCGGAGGTGATCTGGAATTGATCCGTGCCGTCGGCGTTCATCGTCCAGAGGGTGACCGCACCTTGGGCGTCGCGGGAGAAGACGACGTGCGATCCGTCCGGGGACCACGCAGGAGCGAGGTCGTAGGGACCGTCGGTCAGTCTGGTCTGCCCGGACCCGTCGGCGTTCATGACCCAGATCGTGTCGTGGGAGGTCCCGCCACTCTTGCTGTTCTGTTCGAACACGATGCGGCTCCCGTCGGCCGACCACCGAGGCGCGTAGTCACTGGCCGTGGTGGTGAGCTTGACCTTGTGCCGTCCGGATGGCTCGATCGTATTCACCGATAGCGATCTGGCCCGCATGAACCCGTAGGCGATCAAGCCGTTCTGTCCGGGGAACGCCGCCTGCGCAGGAAGTGCGCCGAAGAGTCCGATGAGCGATGTTCCGATAGCGACAAGAGCAACCCATCGTCTCGCCATCGCAATCCGCCCTTCTCAGCTCAGCCGATCCCGGAACGCCCCGGATTCCCTCAATCCAAGCACCGGCCGGATGACATACCCGCACAGTGGCTCGCTCCGGTGGAGCCGCTTCCTCGCCAGCGGGGATCTCATGTCTGTAACCACGCCGTGCCGTCCCAATGGATGCCGAGCGTGTCGTGAGATCTCCCGTTGGCGTAGCCCCCGACCGCATGGGCGTCGGTAGGCGAGTCGGCGCTCACAGCGTCCAGGAAGTTGCCATCCGAGCCTGGACTCGGGGACTTCACCTTCGACCAGGCGGTTCCGTTCCAGTGCACGATGAGGCTCCTGGACGGGCTGGTGGCCGAATCCTCACCGACCGCCCACGCGTCGGTCGGTGATTCTGCGCTCACGCCTTGGAGGAAACCGCCGATCGACCAGGTGCCCCGGCCCCTGACCTTCGACCATGTGGTGCCGTCCCAATGAAGGATCAGGCTGTGGGGGCCATTGGTGTAGCCAACGGTCCAGACATCGGTCGAGAGATCCGCGCTCACGCCGTTGAGGAAGGCGCTGTTCGAGCTGTGATTCGGTGTCACTACCCTCGACCACGCTGTGCCGTCCCAGCGAAGGACGAGCGTCTTGTAGATGCCGCCTCCCAGGTACCATCCGACCGCCCAGGCATCGGTGGTCGAGGTCGCGCTCACGCCGTTGAGGTCGTTGGATGTCGAGCCCGGGCTCGGGCTCTTGACCTTCGACCATGCCGTGCCGTTCCAATGCAAGGTCAACGTCTTGGGGGTACCGCCGTGCTGGTACCCGACCGCCCACGCATCGGTCGCCGAGACCGCGCTCACGCCGTTGAGAGAATCACCGTACGGCCCTGGGTTCGGGCTCGCGACCTGAGACCAGGCGCTACCGTTCCAGTGCAGGATGAGAGAGTCGGTGACACCGTTGTTGTCATACCATCCGACCGCCCACGCATCGATCGCCGAGACCGCGCTCACGCCGGTGAGGAAGTTGTCCACGTAGCTTGGGTTGGGGCTAGCGACCTGCGACCATGCGGAGCCGTCCCAATGCAGGATCAAGGTCTTGTAGACGTTGTTATCCAGGTACCACCCGACCGCCCACGCATCGGTCGCCGAAGGAGCGCTCACGCCCACCAGGACGTTGTAGGAACCGGGGTTCGGGGACAGCGATGGCGCCCTCGGGGTCGCTGCGGGCTGCGCTCGCCGCGGATGCGCGTCCGCGCCCGTCGCGGATGCACTGACGACAAGTGCGGTGATGGCCAGGGTGGAGAGGGTTCCTCTACCGCACCGAATCACCAGCATCCCCTAGCGCGACCGAGCTTGCCGGCCTCTCTGGACCGTCGGCATGATAGGTGGTCGCTCGATCGGAGGGCAATAGGGGGACACCCGGCGGGCCTCGTTGACGGTCGCTCGTTCCGACCGATAGCGTGCGAGCCCGTGGACGCGAGGATCGCGGTGCTGGCCTCGGGCTCGGGGACGAACCTGCAGGCCCTCCTGGAGGATCCGTTCGTCGGCCCGCGGGTCGCGCTGGTGGCGTCCGACAAGCCCGGTGCCTACGCCCTGGAGCGCGCGGCATCCCGCGGGGTCCAGACGGTGGTGGTCGAACCGAAGGACTTCGACTCGCGTCCGGGGCACGACGCCGCGCTGCTCCAAGCGCTCCAGGCCGCGTCCACCGACCACGTCCTGCTCGCCGGGTACATGCGCATACTCACGGCCGGGTTCGTCCGGCACTTCGAGCACCGGATGCTGAACATCCACCCATCGCTGCTGCCGGCGTTCCCGGGCGCCCACCCCGTCCGGGACGCGCTGGCATGGGGCGCCAAGGTCACGGGCGTGACCGTCCACCTGGTGGACACGAACGTCGACCACGGGCCGATCGTGGTGCAGGAGCCGGTCCTGATCCTGCCCGACGACGACGAGGAGAGCCTCCACCGGCGGATCCAGGAGCTCGAGCATCGCATGTACCCGCGCGCGGCCCGCCTGCTGGTGGAGGGGCGGTTGAAGGTCGAGGGCCGGCGGGTCCACGTGCTCGACGGAGGCCTCGAGGGATGAGCGGATCGCTGCGGGTCCGGCGGGCCCTCCTGGCGGTGGCCGACAAGTCGGGGCTCCCGGCGTTGGCCGCCCGGTTGGGGGACCTGGGGGTCGAACTGGTGTCCACCGGGAACACCGCGAAGGCCATATCGGACGCGGGCATCCCCGTCACGCCGGTCTCGGACGTGACCGGGTTCCCGGAGATGCTGGACGGGCGGGTCAAGACCCTCCACCCGCGGATCCACGCCGGGCTCCTCGCCGACAGGCGCAAGCCGGACCATATGGCCCAGCTCGAGCAGCACGGGATCCGGCCGTTCGACCTGGTCGTCGTCAACCTCTACCCCTTCCGGGAGGCGGTGGCCGCCGGCGCGTCGTTCGACGAGACGATCGAACAGATCGACATCGGCGGTCCGGCCATGGTCCGAGCGGCGGCCAAGAACTTCGAGTCGGTCGCGGTCGTGGTGTCGCCGGAGGCGTACGACGGCGTGCTGGAGGAGCTGTCGCGCGAGGGCGGCCTCAGCCGGGAGACCCGGTTCCGGCTGGCCCGGGAGGCGTTCGCCCACACCGCGGAGTACGACGCCGCGATCTCGGCCTGGCTCGACCAGCGGGCCGCGGGGGGCGCCGAAGCCGAAGGGGAGGCGTGGCCGCCCGAGCGCCTCGGCGTGGCCATGTCCCTCCGGGAGAGCCTGCGCTACGGCGAGAACCCGCACCAGCGGGCGGCGCTGTACGGGGCGGCGGGGCCGCCGGCACCGCTCGGCGACGCGCGGGTCCTGCAGGGCAAGGAGATGTCGTTCAACAACTGGCTTGACGCCGAGGCCGCGCGGGCCGTGGCCGGGCTCTTCGACTTCGAGGCCGACGGGCCGTGCGCCGTGATCGTGAAGCACCACAACCCGTGCGGGGTCGCGCTGGGGGCGACGTTCGCCGAGGCCTACACGAAGGCGCTGGACGGCGATCGCGTCTCGGCGTTCGGCGGCATCGTCGCGTTCAACGGCGAGGTGGACGCCGCGGCCGCCGGCTCGATGGCCGACGTCTTCACGGAGGTCGTGATCGCGCCCGGGTACGCGGAGGAGGCGCTGCTCGCCTTCGGCGCCAGGCAGAACCTCCGCGTGGTCCGAGCCGCTCTGCCGGGGCCACCCGTGCTCGACATCCGGCTCATCGACGGAGGGGCCTTACTGCAGGACCCGGACGTGATCTCGGAGGCCGGCGACGACATGCGGGTGGTCACCGCGACACGACCGACCGAGGAGCAGTGGCTGGACCTGCTGTTCGCGTGGAAGGTGGCGGCGCGCGTCAAGTCGAACGGGATCGTGCTCGTCCGGGACCTGGCGACGGTGGGTGTCGGGGCGGGGCAGATGAACCGGCTGTGGTCGGTGGACATCGCGTCGCGGCAGGCGGGGGAGAAGGCCGGTGGAGCGGTGCTCGCCTCGGACGCGTTCTTCCCGTTCCGGGATGGGTTGGACCGGGCGGCGGAGGCAGGTGTCGTGGCCGTCATCCAGCCCGGCGGTTCCGTCCGGGACGACGAGGTCGTCGCCGCCGCCGAGGAGCACGGGATGGCCATGGTCTACACGGGCCGCCGCCATTTCCGACACTAGGACGAGAGCGAGGGAGGGGCCGTGGCCGTTCGGATCATCGACGGGAAGGGCATCGCAGCCGAGGTTCGCTCGGAGGTCGCCGAGCGGGTCGCCGGGCTCAAGGGTCGGGGCGTCACGCCGGGGCTGGCCGCCGTCCTGGTCGGCGACGACGAACCTTCGAAGATCTACGTTGCCGGGAAGGTCAAGGCGTGCGCGGAGGTGGGCATCCACTCCGAGCGGCTCGACCTCCCCGGCGACATCTCGCAGGCCGATCTGGTGGCGGAGCTGCGCCGGCTGAACGATGACCCGGACGTCCACGGCATCCTGGTCCAGCTGCCATTCCCGGAGCACATCGACGTGCTGGCCGTCCACGAGGCCCTGTCGCCGGAGAAGGACGTGGATGGGCTCACGCCCGTGAGCGTCGGCAGGATGGTGCGGGGCGAGGCCACCCTCCTGCCGTGCACGCCGCTCGGGATCGTGGAGATGCTGGTGCGGTCGAAGATCCCGATCGAGCACGCCGAGGTGGTGATCGTGGGTCGCGGGCAGCTGGTGGGCATGCCGCTCGCCATCATGCTGTCGCAGAAGGCGGCGAACGCGAACGCCACCGTGACGCTCTGTCACACGGGGACCCGGGACGTGATCGTGCACACCCGTCGCGCCGAGATCCTGATCGTGGCCGCCGGGCGCCCGGGCACCGTCACGGCCGACATGATCACGGCCGGCGCGACGGTGGTGGACGTCGCCGTGAACCGGCTGGAGGACGGCCGGCTGGTGGGGGACGTGGAGTTCGACAGCGTGTCGAAGGTGGCCGGCGCGATCACGCCGGTGCCGGGCGGCGTCGGGCCGATGACGATCGCCATGCTGCTGGCGAACACCACCACGGCCGCCGAGCTCGCCGCCGGCGCGGCATGACGCTCCGGTCCGAGAGCCGTCTCGAACGCCTGCTCCACACGGGCGAGTTCTGCGTCACGGCGGAGGTCGTGCCGCCCCGCTCCGCCGACCCCGCCGCGGTGACCGCCCAGGCGGAGGCGCTCCTCGGCTGCGCCGACGCCGTCAACGTGACCGACAACCCGACGTCCTCCGTGCACATGTCGCCGGTGGCCGGCGCCGCCCTGGTGGCCCAGGCGGGCGTGGAGCCGGTGCTGCAGCT
>Ga0137378_10003837_pt1 | contig 12978 bp, 9 predicted proteins | sample SagtaG_21_FD_104813 | JGI IMG/M metagenome (GOLD analysis project Ga0137378, IMG submission 104813) | Vadose zone soil microbial communities from Sagehorn Ranch, Mendocino, California, USA - Sage2_L_60_16 metaG | ecosystem: Environmental > Terrestrial > Soil > Vadose zone | place: USA... | reverse complement strand
CTGAAGATCGAGCTCAAGCGTCGCAAGTAGACCGGAAGAAGCATGCGCTTCCGCTAGCGAATCATCGAGCTCGAGCGCTTTTTCAACGCAGCTTTTGCTGGAGGAAGTGACTCGCGAGGCGAGACGCTGGCGTACGAGGAAAGTAGCAGGTAGGAATCGGCCAAGCCAACATAGGCGAGTGCGTAGTTAGGATCCTTTGCGATCGCGCGCTCGAAATAATCGATCGCCTTGCGCAAGTCCGTGCCGGATCTCTTGTTCCAGAAAAATCGTCCTTTTAGGTAAAGCTCGTACGCTTCTGGATTTACTGTCGGCGTTTTCGCGATCGAGCTTTTCTCCGAGCCGGTGAGCCTCGCTTGCAACGTTTCGGCGATTGTTTTCGCGATCTCACTCTCGACCGCGAATATGTCGGTCAGCTTTCGATCGTATGTGTCGGCCCAAAGATGCGCGTCGGTCAGAGCATTGATGAGCTGCACGTTGACGCGCACCTGATCGTTCGCTTTCTGCACGCTGCCTTCCAAAATGTGGGCCACGCCAAGTTGCTTTGCGATCTGGGGAAGATTTTCCGGCGCGCTCTTGAAGTGTTGCGTTGAAGTGCGCGAAATCACCTTCAGGTCGGCGACCTTGGCGAGACGCGTGAGGATTTCATCCTGCACACCTTCACAAAAGTAGGCATTGTCCGGGTCGCGACTGAGATTGTCGAACGGCAGCACGGCGATCGATTTGTTCGCGATCGTTGCCGTGGTCGGCGGACCCAACGTATCCGATTTCGAGCGCACGAGTTGATACATGAACAGACCGGCCGCGACGACAGCAAGCGCGATCGTTACGGCAACAATCTTTCGCCCGGTCCGTCGCGCGATCGATTTGGTCGGCTCGATCTCGGATTCGAGTTTGATGCCTTCCGGCGTAATCTCAAACGCCCACGAAAGAATCAGCGAAACCGGAAAACCGAAGATGACGACGATAATAAATATCTTCATCACCCAGGGCGGCGCGTCGAAAGCCGGCAAGAAAATCGACGCCGCCTGAATCAACAGCCAGGAGACGACCGCATACGCGATCGCGACTTTGTAAACATTACGCCGCTTCAGCTCAGCGAAGAAACTCATGCGTTGGGCTTGCCGTCCAGAGCGCTCATTTCAATTGGTCGTCGGCTAGACCCATCGTGTGCAAGAACGCATTCCAGCGCGCGTCCCTCTGGAGGTTCACGAGGAGGGGATCTCTCCGCATGCCGACCAGTCCACTGTCGCGCTGCCGTCGCGCGCGCTCGAGCCACTCGAAAGCCCGATCCTTGTCCCCGCGATACGCGTAGACCTCGGCGATTTGGTAGGCTGCCGTATCGGCGAAGCCCTCGCTCAATCGGGTAAGCGCAGCATCTGCTTCCGGGATTCGTTTCTGACTCCAGCGGGCCATGGCCACGATGAGGAGCCGGGCCCACTCGGCCGCATCATCTTGCGCAGCGATCGCAGCCTGCTCAAAGTTGCCCTCGAGGAGGGAAGGAGAGGCCGAGACCGGCATGGGCCCAGGGCGCCGCCGGATTTAGCTCAACCACCCGCGGGTATTCCGCCCGTGCTTCGGCGAACTGCCTCGTCACCGCCAGGTTGAACGCGAGATACGATCGGGCCTGCGGGTTGACGGGGTCCAGCGCGACGGCCTGGCGATAGAGCTCGATCGCCTTCGCCGCGTCCCCGCGGGCTAAGGCAAGATTACCTGCGGCGGTTAGGAGCGCCGGATCTGCGGGGGCGAGGGCCAAGGCGGTCTGCAGTGTCTCGGCCGCCCCGTTCCAATCAAAATCGAAATAGAGCTGGATCTCCGAGCGGGCGAGCAACGCCTCCGGCAGGTTGGGCTCGAGGGCCAAAGCCCTCGCCGTTGCCTCCCGGGCGCCGGCCAGATGCGCATCGAAGCCCGTCAGCCCAGACTCGGTGGAAAACTGGCAGTGCCACACATGCGTCTGGGCGAGCCCAGCCCAGGCGAGCGCGAAGGAGGGGTCGAGCTCCACCGCCCGTTGATACTCGGCCAACGCTTCGTGCGCGCTCTTTTCCGAGTTGCGATTGAAATAAAACCGGCCCTGTAGATAATGCTGGTGGGCCTCGGCGTTTTTCGTTCCCCCTCTTTCCGCCGCTCGCACTTCCGCTTGAATCGCCGCCTTGGCCGCCGGATCAGCGGCGCCATCAGTGAGCTGACCACTCAACTGTCCCACGATGGTCTGGGCGAGCTCGGTTTGGACGGCGAACACGTCCTTCAAATCACGAGTAAAATTTTCCGACCAGAGTTGCTCGCCCGTGTCGGCACGAGTGAGCCGGGCCGCGATGCGCACGACGTCACCAGCCTTGCGCACGCTTCCCTCGACCAGATGCGCCACGCCGAGTTTCTGCCCGATCTCCTGTGCCGTCGCATTCTTGCCTTTGAAGGAAAACGCCGAGGTCCGCGCGGCGACGTGCAGCCCGGGAATTTTCTGCAGCACAGTCAGCAATTCTTCGCTGATGCCATCTGAAAAATATTCGCTCCCTTTGTCATCGCTGAGATTGGCAAACGCGAGCACCGCGACCGACTTGGCGCTGGCCGCTGACTTGGGTTCCGCCGATGGCCGTGCCGCAACAGATTTTTCCGTCGCCGCAACGAGGGCGGCATCCCGCCGGGGAGTTAGAACAAACTTGTCGAACGCAAAATATCCAAGCGCGAGCACAAGGACGGCGATGATCATGCGATTCATGCGCCGCGCGGTTTGCGGAGCGATGGATTCCTCAGGCGGCACATCCTCGTCCCGTTTCAAACCTTGAGGCGTTAGCTCGAACACCCAACTAAAGATCAGCGCCGGAACGAAACCAATTGCCAGCAAACTGACGATACTGCGGGGCAACCAATCGGGAGCGCCGAACATCGGCAACACGGTGCTCGCGACTTGGGTGAGCAGCCATGCGCCGACGAGATAAAGTCCGGCCATGCGGACGACATTGCGCCGCTTCAGCTCAGCGAAGAAATTGTCGATCTTCATTTCGAATCGGCATGGTCATCTGGAACGATCTTTTTTTGCTCAGTGGGCGGCGGGCAAACCCAATTTTGCAAGCAGACTCTTGTAGCGTGGATCCGGGCGCAGGTCGCGCAATAACGGATCAATCAAAAGACCCAGCGTGCCAGTGTCGTGAGTATCGAACGAAATCTGTAACCACTCGAAAGCCTTCTCTTTCTCGCCGCGCACGGCGTAAACCTCAGCGATTTGATAGGCCAGTTGATCTCGCCCATTGGCGATGAGATCGGCTAAAGCCGCGTCTGCCGCCTCTCGATCTCCGCGCACATGTTGTGCGAGCGCGAGTTCGAAACGGCGATAGCCTTCGTCCGGTTCTAGTTGAGCTTCGCGCAGCGCCGTCTCACTGTCGCCGCGTTGGACTGCGACCAGCACTTGGAACCGACGAGTGGAAGCAGCGGCCGGGTGCAACTCTGCCGCTTTGCGCGCAACCGCGTCCGCCTCGTCCAACTTTCCCTCAAAGAAAAGAACACGAGCGAGGTTGTTCTGCACCGGAAACGCCAGCGGGTCTAATTCCACGGCCTGCCGAGCCTGTTTCTCAGCCTCATCAGGTTTACCCAAATAAACGACGACTCGCGCCAGGAGATCGTTCGCCGTCGGATTCGCGGGCGAAAGTTCCTTGGCGCGCTTTAGTTCGGTCAGGCCTTCGGCAAATTTCCACTCTGTAAAACAGCGAACCCAGCCGAGGGCGGCATGCGCCTCGGCCAGCGTGGGCGCAATCGCCACCGCCTTCTCCGCATCCTCGCGTGCTTTCGGCCATGCGGTTTTGCCTTGGCCGCTAAGATCCCCGATCAGCGTCCACGCTTCGGAACGCTCTGCATATGCCAGCGCATAATCCGGATCCAGCCGGATAGCCTCATCGAAGTGAGCAACCGCTTTGCGATGATCTTCGAGATTGCGTCGCTGGAAATGATAATGACCCAGGAGATAAGCATTGTGTGCTTCTGTATTTTTAGTTGCTGGCTTTGCGGACGACCGTTCATCCAATCCGAGCAACGTCACTTTCAGTGACGAAGCCACCGCCGCGGCGATTTCCTCCTGCACCGCGAAGATGTCTTTGAGTTCACGATCGAACGTTTGCGTCCACAGTTCGATTCCATCCGCGGCATTGATCAATTCGGCGACGATTCGCACCCGCTCCCCCTGTTTACGCACCGTGCCCTCCAGCAGTGTCGCCACGCCCAGCTTTTCGCCGATAGTTTTGGTCTCCTCTTTTCTGTCCTTGAAACGGAAAGAAGAGCTGCGGCCAATGACTTTCAGTTCCCTGATCTGCGCCAGAGCGGCAATCAATTCTTCTGAGAGTCCATCGGAAAAATATTCGTCCTTCGAATCTCCGCTTTCATTCAGCAGCGGCAAGACCGCGATCGATTTCTGTGAAATCGCTGGCGCAGCTGTAGCCGTCTCGCTCTTTCGAGGCGTTGGCATGCTTTTGGGTCGCAAGAATTGATAAGCGAGCAGACCAGCCGCAATTACTGCGACGGCACCAATAAACGTGGCAAACTTCCGCGGACTCCAAGTTGGCAGGACCGCATCAGCCGGGACGTTCTCCGTTCGCTTCAGACCTTCCGGTGTTGCTTCAAACGCCCAGGAGATCATCACCGAAATGACGAATCCTAAGGCGAGGAAAACGACGAACGCTTTCATTACCCAGGCCGGTGCTTCAAACGTCGGAAGAAGAATCGACGCCGCCTGGACAAGCAGCCATGCCACCACCGCGTAGGTGATCGCTACCTTGTAAACATTGCGCCGCCTCAGCTCGGCAAAGAAGTTTTCGATCTTCATTTTTGTGCCGCTGTTGCCGGCACGACCATTTTCCCAACCAAGGCGGCAAAGCGCGGATCATCACGGATCGGATCCCACACCGGCTCGTCGTTGTAAAAGACGCCCAGCGCCCCGGTCGCCAAGCCCCTATCCAACCATGAAAACGCCATCTCCTTGTCGTTCAGCGTCGCGTAAATCTTGGCAATCCAGTGAGCCGTGCTCAGGCTTGCACCGGATATCGCTTCTAATTCTTTAATGCTTTGGAGTGCTTCCGCCTGCTTCCCAGACGCTGCATAGGCCATCCCAGTGCTGTAGATAAAAAGCGGATCATCTTTCCTTATGGCTTTGGCTTTCTCGATTTCTGCGAAGGCTTCGTTGAGTGATCCGCTTCGAATGTAGAGACCTATCTCCCAGGTGGCGCTAAGTGGAGGACCTAGTTCATTAGCCTGCCGTAGTAATTCGAAAGCTCGCGCGTAATCTCGATTGAAGTAGTAAGGAATGACCACAGCCCGCGCAATGATTGATGACAACGGATCGAGCGCGCGAGCTTTCATTAGCTCCGCCGATGCCTTATCCAGAAGTCCCTGCCGGATGAAGGAGAGTCCCAAATTATAACGCGCCACCGCCAAGTTCGAGTTGAGTTCGATCGCGTGACGAAGTTCTCCGTCGCCAACTGAGAAATTCGAAGGGGCGAATCCAATGTAAACGAGACCAAGTGCGACGTGAGCTTCGGCCAGATTTTGGTCAAGGGCGAGGGCTTTGCGCGCGGCTTCTTCCGCTTTGCGCCGGCCTTCAATTGGTGCGATCGATCCGTAGTATCCGAGATTTGCGTACGCATCCGCCAAGCCCGCATAAGCGAGTGCATACTTACTGTCTTCTTGAAGCGCTTTTTCGTAGTAATTGACGGACGCAAGTAGATCCGCGTTCGTGCGCCGTTGAGCGGCCGCGCGGCCTTGCATGTAATATTGGAAAGCCTTGAGGTTCTCGGTTGGACGCTTTGCCAGTTGTTCGCGTTCGGGACCGGTCAGCTTGAGGCGCAGTTTCTCCGAGACCTCTTTCGCGATTTCTTCCTGCACCGCAAAGACGTCGGCCAGCTTGCGGTTATATTGCTGACCCCACACCTGGCTATTGTCCTGCGTGTTGATCAGCTCGACGCCGATAGTTAGGCCATCACCGCGTTGTCTGACTCGGCCCGTAAGCAACGTCTGCACCTTCAGCTCTTTTCCTACCGTCTGCGCATTCGTCTCCTTTCCTTTGTAATGAAAGACTGAGTTACGCGACATCACCTTGAGCTTCGGCAGTTCGGAAAGGCTGTTGATGATGCTTTCGGGAATACCGTCACAGAGGTAGTCATTGTTTGGGTCGCGGTTCTGATTTTCAAAAGGTAGCACCGCGATGGATTTCTCCGGCAGACCAGCCGGAGACGCGCCGCTGCTGGGAGCGCTAAGGCGTCCTACGAAAAACAATGCAACGGACAACGCAGCGCCAATCAGCCTGACATAAATCCAGGTGCGATTTTTCGAAACGCGTTTGTCGGAAAGACCGACATCTTCCGTGTGCTTGATTCCTTCCGGTGTCAGCTCGAATGCCCACGCAATCACGAGCGCGATTGGAAATCCGATGATGATTACGAGCACAATTAATCTGAGGGCCCAATTCGGAATTTCAAAGATTGGGAAAACCTGTGTTGTGACCTGGACTAGCAGCCAAGCCACGACCGCGTACGCGACAGCAACTTTGTAAACATTGCGGCGCTTCAGCTCGGCGAAGAAGCTCTTCGGATTCATGGCCTTGCTCTTGCCACATGGTCAATTTATAGCAAGGCTAGCGTTACTCTAAACTGCGCTAACCACTTCGCGAACGGCGAGGCGAAGCGGCTTGAAAATCTGCGCGGGCCGATCAAAGTCATGAACCCGGAAAGATTGACATCTCATGGCACATCAACCAACTGAATCAAAACGTCTTCTATCACACGTCATCGCCGACTGGGCTTGTTCGTTGAAGTACGAGCATCTTTCACCAGAGGCGATTCAAGCGGCGAAATTGTTCTGGTTCGACTCCATCGGCTGCGCACTGGGTGGCAGTCAGCAGGATGATGCCAAGATTTTGCTGAAGCACTATCGCTCCATGGGTGGCGGGAACGGCGACGCCACCGCGTTCGTGTCCGGCTTCAAAACCAACCCAGTCGACGCGTCATTTCTGAATGGCCACATGATCCGGGCCATGGATTACAACGACATCTATTGGAAGGCCGATCCATGTCATCCGAGCGATCTCATCGCCGCGCCGCTAGCCCTCTGCGAAAGCGAAGGTCTGAGCGGCCAGGATCTGATTCTCGCCACCATCATTGCCTACGAAATTGAAATGCGCCTTTGCGAAGTGGGACGGCCCGGTGTGCGCGAATACGGTTGGCATCATGCGACGTTGAGTGCGTTCGCGGCGCCCGTCGCGGCGGGCCGCGTGCTGAATCTTACGCCGGACCAAATGGTGTCCGCGATCGGCATCAGCGCGGCGCGAACATTTTGTCCGGGCGCGGTGACTGCGGGCAAGCTGACCAACATGAAAAACACGGTTGATCCGTGGGCGGGACGCATGGGTGCGGAGAGCGCGCTTTTGGCACACGATGGATTTTCTGGTCCCGAGCATATCATCGACGGCAAAGAAGGGCTCTTTGCTGTGTTCAAGCATGTGCAATACAAAGGACAACCAGCCGGTTTCGACGGCGAGGCGCTGGTGAAGGATCTCCCCAACTCGCGGGAGTCTCACTATCGCATTCTCGATTGCGGCATGAAGAGTTTCCCGATCGAAGCGCTCAGTCACGCGCCTCTTACCGCCATGATGAAAACGGTGAAGGAACACAACATTCGCGCTAACGACGTGAAGGAAATTAAAGTGGAAGTGATTGCGCGCGCCGCCGACATCCTGGGCGATCCTCACAAGTACCGACCGGACTCCAAGGAAACCGCAGATCATTCATTGCCGTATTGCATGGCTGTCGGGCTGCTGGACGGCATGGTGACGCCGCTGCAATTCCGCGAGGAGCGGGTGCTGGATGAAACACTCATTCCAATCATGGACAAGGTGAAAGTGGTCGCCAACGAAGAGTTCGAAGCGCTATTTCCCAAGTTTCAGCCGAGCCGCGTGACGATCACGACCAATAATGGCAAGTCACACTCCACCCGAGTCGATGTTCCCAAGGGCGATCCGCGCGATCCAATGACTGAAGAAGAAATCGCAGTAAAATTCACGGCGCTCGGCGGCGATGTCGTCGGCAAGGATCAATGCAAAAAATTGCAGCGATTTATCATGAGCATGGAAACCGCTGAGAAACTTGACCAACTCTTCGAGCTAACTACGGCTCGCGCGTGAATCGGATTTGTTCTGGGGAGCGCACGCGTCTCGCGTGCTGGCGATGGCGTCTCGCCATCGCGGACTTTTCCAGAAAACCTCTTACCTCAAGAAACACTCTTCGCCCGGGTTCGTGCTTGCGGAGAAAAGTTCGTTGCGGCGCGACGCCGCAACCAGCACGCGAGACGCGTGCGCTACCCAGAATCACTTTTCGCCCGCAAATGCGCCAACGGCGCTACGATTATGCGGACGCGAGTGCCGCCATTTTCAACGTCGTGTTCCAATTCCGGCAGGTGCCGCGCGTGCCAAGGTATCTTTCAATCACGGCCAGCGTCAGCTTCGATCTACCGATGCCGTCCGGGTAAACGATGTAAGCGTGCCGACCGTACGCACCGACGCGCTCGCGGCCCTTGATCGCGTTTTCCAACGCTTTTACCTGCGAAGCGGTCGGTGCGCTCTTTAACACGGCCACAACCAAATGCGACGCATCGTTTTTCGCCGCGTCGCGAAACGGATTGTGCACAATGACCTCTTCCCATTCTTTGACGGTGCGGACGAAAAAATCCGTTTGTAATCCGAGACGTTTTTCTGCTTCGCGCTCGAGGTGTTGCTCCAACGCGGCGCCGGTGAGTGAGCCGCCGCGGAAAACGACATTGCCGCTTTGCAGCAGTGTCTGCGCGTTGACGAAGCCGAGTTTCATTAGCCATGCGCGCAGATCGGCCATCGCGATTTTCCCGGTCCTGCCGAGGTTCACGGCGCGAAGAAAACCGAGGTGAGTGGGCACGCAGCGCGATGATCTCTATGCCGTTGAACTCCCCTCGCCTGATCCGAACTGGATTCCCTGCGCTAGGGGAAGCTCGCTCGAAAAATTGATCGTGTTGGTCTGACGTCGCATGTAACTCTTCCAGCAATCGCTCCCGCTCTCGCGGCCGCCGCCGGTATTTTTCTCGCCACCGAACGCCCCGCCGATCTCTGCGCCGCTGGTGCCGGTGTTTACATTGGCGATTCCGCAATCGCTTCCGACCGCGCTTACGAACCTCTCAGCCTCGCGCACGTCGTTCGTAAAAATCGACGAGGTCAAACCTTGCGGCACGTTGTTGTGAATCGCGATCGCTTCATCAAAATCGCGATAAGTCATCAGATAAAGCAGCGGCCCGAACGTTTCGTGTTGCACGATTTCGTAATCCGATTTTGCGGTCGCCAGGCATGGCTTCATGTAACATTCGCCGGGAACGCTCAGCCGTTCGCCGCCATAAAGGATTTGGCCACCCTCATCTTTCAATCGCTGGATGGAATGCTGGACAAGATCGACAGCGCTCTTATCGATGAGCGGGCCCATCACGGTTTTTTTATCGAGCGGATTCCCGATCGCCAAACTCTTATAAGCAGCCAAAAGTTTGTGTCGAACTTTGGACGCAACCGACTCGTGCATGATTACGCGTCGCGTGGAAGTGCAACGTTGTCCCGCCGTGCCGACCGCGCCGAAAAAGATCGATTGCGTCGCCATATCGAGATCGGCGCTTGGCGTGACGATGAGCGCGTTGTTCCCGCCCAGCTCCATGATCGTTCTGCCAAGACGGCCATGAACGGCCTTGGCAACATTCAAACCCATGCCTACCGAGCCGGTCGCGGATACCAACGGGATGCGGTGGTCGTCGGCCAGTTTCTGGCCGACAGTTTTGCGATCGCCGATCAGCAAAGTAAAAATTGCCGGATCGGCGCCCGTTTCGTGACAGACGCGCTCCGCGATTTTTGTGACCGCAATTGCGGTGAGCGGCGTTTTTTCCGAAGGTTTCCAAACTGTGGGATCGCCACAAACAGCGGCGAGCGCGGCATTCCACGACCAAACCGCGACCGGAAAATTGAACGCGGTGATCACTGCGACGACCCCGAGCGGATGCCATTGCTCCATCAACCGATGACTCCGCCGTTCTGATTGAGTTGTCAGGCCATAAAGCATGCGCGATTGACCGACCGCGAGATCGCAAATGTCGATCATCTCTTGCACTTCGCCTTCGCCTTCCGCGATGATCTTTCCGGTCTCCAGTGTCACGAGTTGGCCAAGCTCGTGTTTCGACTCGCGCAAGGCGCTGCCGAGGCGGCGAACGGTCTCGCCCCGAACCGGCCCCGGCGTGATGCGCCATTTTAAGAATGCTTCCTGCGCACGGGCGATTGCCTTTTGATAATCCTCGTCGGATGCCGTGCGCACGCTGGCGAGTCGTTGCCCATCAATCGGCGAGATCTTATCGATCTTCGTGCCGCCTCCGCGCCATTCACCGCAGAAGACGCCGGGATTTTCGTCGGCGATGCCGAGTTTATCTAAAACAGGTTGCATAGGTGGATCGACCGCTCCGCGGGCGATGTTACTCTACGCGGCTTTGCCGCCATTTTTTAGCATCGCGCGCGGAGCGCACGATCCACCACGTCCATATCATTTTCGCCCCCGGCAGTATTTGCGCATCAAATCCATAGCTTCATCGATAACTTCGGCCGTGATATCGAGCGGTGGACGGAAACGAATCGAATTCTCGCCGGAACGGAGCGTGAGCACGCTGAGATCGAAAAAGCCTTTCCAGAATTCTTCGCGCGTTCTTGGATTGGGAAGGTCGAAGGCGAGGAACAGTCCCCGGCCGCGCGCTGCAGAAATCGTTGGCTCCTCGCGTTGCAAATCGCGGAGTTGATCCAGAAAATACGCGCCTACTTTCGCAGCGTTCTCCACCAAATGTTCTTCCTCGATGATGCGCAGGTAATGCGTCGAACGCACCATATCGGTGAAATTTCCGCCCCATGTTGAATTCAATCGGCTCGACAAGCGAAACGCATTGTCCTTCACTTCGTCGAGGCGTGGACCGGCCATCACGCCGCACACCTGCGCCTTTTTCCCGAATGCCAGCAGGTCTGGCAAAACATTGAAATGTTCGCAGCACCAGTTGCGACCCGTCGCGCCCATGCCGCATTGCACTTCGTCGAAGATGAGAAGCATGTCGTTTTCGTCGCAAATCTTTCGCAACGTCTGCAGCCATTCGCCGCGAAAATGATTATCGCCACCTTCACCCTGGATCGGCTCGATGATGATCGCGCAGATGTCGATCTTGCGCTGCTCAATGAACTCGTGGATCTCGCGCTCCGCTTTCGCTTCGCGCTCAATCACGTCCGCTTCGCGCTCTGATTCCGGCAACGAAAAATCGATGCACGGACATGAAACGCGGGGCCAATCGAATTTTTCGAACAAATCCGTCTTGCGCGGATCGGTGTTCGTGAGACTCATCGTATAGCCGCTGCGACCGTGAAAGGCGTGCCGGAAATGCAAAATCTGCGTGCCGCGTTCGCCATGACCTGCGGCCATGTTCTTGCGCACCTTCCAATCCATTGCCGCCTTCAAACAATTTTCGACCGCAAGCGCGCCGCCCTCGATAAAAAGATAGCGATCGAGCGGCGGCAAACCGACGACGTGATCGAACGTCTCCACGAATTTCGCGTAGTCCTCCGAGTAAATATCAGAGTTCGCGATTTTGACTTTGGCCGCGCGCAGGAGGTCGACCTGCACCGCCGGATTATCGAAATATGGATGATTAAAGCCGACCGGCATCGAGCCGAAAAAGCCATAGAGATCAATCAGCCGCCGATCGCTGGCGGCATTGTACAAATACGAACCGCGACTTTTTTCCAGATCAACGATGACCTTGAAACCGTCGAGCAGAACGTGTTGCCCAATCGTCTGGAGCACGTTCGACGGCGATATTCCTTTTTGTTTTTCGCTCTTTGTGGGGCGGCTTCGAGGCGAAGCCGCTTCCGTGAGCACGGGCGGCATACTCATCCGTTGATCGTAACCTGAGCGGTGAACCCGGTCAATGGGGCGCACCGTAGCACAGATATCTTGTCTGTGGGGACACCGGGCATCGTGCCTGGTGTCTGGAAATTGTAATCGGCAGGCGAGACGCCCGCCGGCCCCACAGGCAGGATGCCTGCGCTACGGCGTTTATACGATGCCGTCGCGCAACATCGCGTGTTTTTCCGCCAGCAACTCCTGCGTGAGCTTATAACCGCGTTTGTCCACGTTGCGCTGCGTGCCCGCGAAATGAGTATTGATGCGCAGACGGGCGGAGCGACAAAAATAATCGGCGACGGAAAGAACTTCATTGGCGGGCGCGCCGTTATCTATTTTCCATTGAGCAAACGAACAAGTCGCACTGATTGCGAATAGCTCAGTCGCAATTCCGACGAAGCGCGATAGCAACAATTGTTCGCGGTCGAGTTTCGGGCCGAACCGAGCCATGGCGTGAAACAGGCCGCGTGCAAGCCGCTTGCTTGTCCGCGCGCTGTAATTGACATGGCCGGCCAACGTCCCGTGCAGATTGTCGATCTTACCCGCGCCATTCCGTAGCCACTGTCGCGGATACCAGCCGGCATAAAATTTCCCAGAACTCAACACCGCCTTGAGACGTTCCGATTTCGGCAATTGCGTGTTGAATATTGCACCGCCGACTTTCAAATGCGGATCGAGCGCTTCGCGCGCGATGAAGAGCCGCATGATTTCGCTCGAACCTTCAAAGATCGTATTCACGCGGCAATCACGCAGGAATCTTTCCACGGCGATCGGCGGCTCGCCCCGTCCGGCTAGCGATTGCGCAGTTTCGTAGCCGCGACCGCCGCGCACTTGCATCGCGTCATCGGCAATCTTCCAGGTCATTTCCGTCGCCCACATTTTGCACATGGCTGTTTCGATGCGCAGATCGGACGCCTTGCGATCGAGCAGCGACGAACTGAGAAATGTCATTGCTTCCATCGCAAAAACGTTCCCCGCCATCTCCGCGATTTTTCCTGCAATAGCGGCATGTTGGCCG
>Ga0137378_10003835_pt1 | contig 12981 bp, 12 predicted proteins | sample SagtaG_21_FD_104813 | JGI IMG/M metagenome (GOLD analysis project Ga0137378, IMG submission 104813) | Vadose zone soil microbial communities from Sagehorn Ranch, Mendocino, California, USA - Sage2_L_60_16 metaG | ecosystem: Environmental > Terrestrial > Soil > Vadose zone | place: USA... | reverse complement strand
TTTTCAAGCTCGCTCCAACTCTCACTCCCCGTGATGGAGGCAGATCATGAAACGCCGCGAATTCCTCAAGCAAGCCGCCCTCACCGCCGCTACCGTTGCATCCACCAGCCAGCTTCACTCAGCGACTAAGACTCCGTCCAATCCCATCGCGCGCCGCACGCTCGGTAAAACCGGTGAACAGCTTTCGATCATCGGCTTCGGCGGCATTGTCGTGATGGACGAAGACTCCGGCGCTGCCTCCAACATCGTCGCCGAGGCCGTTGACCGCGGCATCAACTACTTCGACATCGCCCCCAGCTACGGCAATGCGCAGGAGCGGCTCGGTCCAGCGCTCGCTCCCTATCGCAAAAACTGCTTCCTCGCCTGCAAGACCGAGGGCCGCATGAAAGACGACTCGCGCAAGCAGCTCGAGGAGTCCCTCCGCCTGCTCAAGACCGATCACGTCGACCTCTATCAGTTCCACGCGCTCACCAAGATGACCGACCTCGACACAGTGCTTGGCCCCGGCGGCGCCATGGAGACAATGGAAGCCGCCAAGAAGGAAGGCAAGATTCGCTACATCGGCTTCTCGGTGCACTCGGCAGAGACGGCGCTCGCAGCGATGGACCGCTACAACTTTGATACCGTGCTGTTTCCCGTCAATTGGGTGCTCTTCACGCAGGCTAACTTCGGCCCTCAAATACTCAAGCGCGCACAAGAGAAAAAGATGGGCATCCTGGCCCTGAAGGGCATGGCCAAAACCGTATGGTCCGCGGACCAGAAACAGAATCATCCTGAGCCAAAATGCTGGTATCAGCCCGCCGCGTTCCCTGACGAAGCCTCTCTCGGCCTGCGCTGGACACTCAGCCATCCCATCACCGCCGCCATCCCGCCCGGCGACGAAAAATATTTCCGTCTCGCCATGGACGTCGCGCAGAACTACAAGCCTCTCGAAGCGCACGAAGAGCAGGCCTTGCTCAGCGGTGGTCACGGCGTCGAACCGATCTTCCATCTGGGCAACGACGTTTAGCGTTCCGCCTCACCGCAGCGCATTCGCCAAATTGATTGAGGCCCACATCACGCAACGGTGACGTGGGCCTCAGTGTTCATGCCCAGAATTCAATTCCCGCTCAGCCTACTTGCTTCCCTCCGCCGCCGATGCAATGTAAAGATCGACGTTGGCCTTATCCACCACGCGCTTGCCGCCCAGTCGTCCCGCTTCGAGATTGTTGGTGCCGATGAAGTAGAGTCTGCGGCTCGCCGCTGCGTCTGAATCGATGGTGATGACAGGAATGCCTGCACTTACTGCCGCATCGATCGCCGGTTGCAATACCGCTGCGTCTGCAACTGAAACCAATATCCCGCCCGGCTTCGCGCCGACTGCCTTTTGCAGCGCGGCCACCTCGGCCTGCGGATCATAGTTGTCCGGCCCCACCACTTTGGCTGTTACCTTATACTGCGCCGCAGCATGGTTAAAGCCGGCAGCCGCCGTCTGCCAATAGGGCAGCGCGGAATTCGTCGTCACCAGGTAAAACACTTCCTTGTTCGAGTGCCTCTCGCACCCTGCAGTGAACATCACCCCGAGCGCCAGTAGCGCCATTGCAGCTTTCGTCATAGTCTTCATCTTGCCTCCGGTCCAGACGTGAAAATGGAGCGGGAACGCGCACCCATCCGCAGTGAACGACTCCCAAGAATTCCGGCAGGATGCTACTACTGCATCGTGAAACTTGTCCACTTCCTGCCACATTGCAAACCTTATAGCACTGCACCCCGATGCCGAAAGGTGATTCGCGGCACGTTGCTGTTTGTCCCTCTCACCTTACAGCATTCTTCCCCTCCAATCGGGCGCACGAACCGCCATCTGGGATATAACCAGACGTGTATCGGGAAGTGCGCAACGCTATGAACCTCCAATCTAAACCGGCCTCATTGCCTCCCGCAATTGCTGTGTCTGGCCATCCAGACAGCGAGCTCACTCGTCGCATCTACGCCGAGCCGCCTCATCCCTATCGCACTCCATTCGCGCGCGATGGCGCTCGCATCCTGCACGCTCGCGCCTTCCGTCGTCTGGCCGGAAAAACCCAGGTCTTCACGCGCCTGCATGCCGATCCCCCGGGAGACCACTTCCGCAGCCGTCTCACGCACACCCTTGAAGTGGCGCAGATTTCGCGCACTCTCGCCACAGCCCTCGGCCTCAATACCGACCTCGCTGAATCTCTCGCCCTCGTACATGACATCGGCCACCCGCCCTTTGGACACGCAGGCGAAAAAGCTCTCGATCATGCCCTCAAGGCACACGGGCTGCGCTTCGATCACAACCTGCACGCGTTGCGCATCGTCTCCTGGTTTGAAGAGCGCTATGCCGCATTCCGCGGACTCAACCTGACCCTCGGTGTTCGCGAGGGCATCGTCAAACACTCGCGCGATTACTCCGCCGCCGAGCACCCCGAGTTGGCTGAATACTTTCTCGACCAGCGGCCGCCGCTCGAAGCGCAGCTCATCGATCTCGCCGATGAGATCGCCTACCTCACCGCCGATCTCGACGACGGAATGGACTCCGGCATCCTCACCCTCGATCAGGTCCGCGAAAATCTCCCGCTGTTCCGCGGATTCCATGACGCCATACTCGATCGCTACCCACTCGCTGCGCCGAGGCTCACCGCCAGCGAAGCCCTCAAACGCGTCCTCAATGCCTTTGTCACCGACCTGATGTGTGAACTGCGTTCGCGCGTGGCCTCGCTCGGCATCATCACCCTCAACGACGTCCGCCAGATCCCTGAGCGCATCGCGGCTCTTAGTCCCCCAATGGAATCCAATCGTGCCGAGGCCAAGGCATTCCTCTACGCAAACCTCTACAACTCACCCGGCATGGAAGACGCCCACCGTCACGCCGAACAAGTCGTCCAGGGCCTGTTCGCAGCGCTCATGAGCGACCCCAACCTGCTTCCCGCCGACCACCGCGCGCAGGTCTCCTCAGAGGGCCTCGCGCGCACCGTCGCCGACTACATCGCCGGCATGACCGACAGCTTCATAGAACAAGCATGGGCGCGGTCTGCAGGCAAATGAGCACGCCTCACGCTGCTGTGGCACGATTGCACAGCGTTGTATTTCAAGAGCACTGCTTCACAGTACGTTATGCACGTCGCACTGAACAGGGCATGACTTCAGTCATGACGCAAATCCCTTGAAATTAGCAGGGCTTTACAGCTTGCGGAAAAACTCATTATGCACGTCGCACTGTGACAGGGCATGACTTTAGTCATGCCATAAATCCCTTGCAATTATTGGGGGCTTTAGCCCCTGCGGGGTGCGCATTTCCAACTCAGGCGCGAAAACGTGCCTTTTTCCGCAACCTGTTCAGCCCCTGAGGTACGCATTTCGCCAGCTTGTCCGAAAAACAGGTCTGTTTTCGGAAACTGCGCAAAAACGCCGCAAAACTAGTGGGACTTTTAGTCCTCTAGGAAATACTCGTTCGCCTTACTGCACTTTTCCCTGCGGCCTCAATCGCCGCAAATCCATCGCACACTCCACCGCATTCTGCGCGTAAAGCCGCAGGTTGTCGGTGGCGGCCCACAACCAAAGCCGCGATGCCTCCGATGGATTGCGACCATCCTGCACCGGCCTTAACCGCACCAACACGTCGTTTTGTCCCGTTGCCGCCAGGTTTGAGGGCGAATCCGTGTCTTCCAGCACCAGGTCCACGTGATCGCCGCCCAAAGCCTCCTCGAGCAGCGAAATATCGACCGGTCGCTCCAGTTCAATTCCGATCGAGAACGAGTGGCCGTGAAACACCGGTGCAAGAATCGTCTGCAGTGCCAGCGCCGGCCAGCGTCCTCCGCCCAGCGCCTGGTAGTGGCGCTGGATGCGCGCATCCAGCGTGCCAATCGCGATCTTGGCGTTTTCACCCAGGCCGGCCAGCAGATTGTAAGCCGCCTGCGCATCGAATATGGCGCGCGGCAATCCCTGGAAGCTGAGCAAGGTAACTGTCTGCTGATGCAGTTCGTCCAGCGCTCCGCGGCCAAACTCGCTCGCCGGAGCCAGCAGCGTGGCAAAGGCAAAGCGCAGCGGCGCCGCCTGCTGCAACCGTTCCAGCAGCAGTCCCAATGCCATCGCGGCCGGATGCGCGGGAACCACTGCAGGCGTAAACAGGTCGGCAGCTCCAGCGCTCGCGCCCAGCCACGGAGCACGCACCAGAACCCCGGGCTCCCGGTCAAGCGCGCTCGAGAGGTCCAGTACCGTCGATCCGGCCCGCAGCGCCTCCCGCCAATGCTTGCGCGTCAGGTCCTCCGAACCGCAAAAAAACGTAAAGTCCACCTTCTCGAATACGTCTGGCCCAAAACCCTGAACAAACGTGATCTCATCTCCCACCTGGTCAAGCTGACCCAGTGCTTCATCCTCATCCAGAAGGGTGAACGTGGAAGCCGCCAGTGACGAGTCTGAAATGACTTCCTTGAGCTCCTTGCCCAAAAGGCTCGAGGCTCCTGCTATCGCTATCTTGTACACAGAATTCCTTTTTCGATTGGAAGGGTTTCAATGGCTCAGCGGGTTTACCCCGCTTGCCGGCGGGTTTTCAGCGGCAAGCGGTCTTCGGCGCCGTCGGCGCGACCACGAGTATGCCGCCCGCGCCCAGATTCCCGAAAACATGTAGACCAGCGCGCCGGCGAACAGCACCGCCTGCGAGAACCTGAAAATGACAAACAAAATGATCGCCAGCAGGAACATGATCTGGAACGGATGACGCCGTGAAAGGCTGATCTCCTTGCCCGACCAGAATCGCCAGGTACTCACCATCAGGAATCCCGCGGTCCCGACAATCACTAGCCATACGATCGCAATCCACCATGCCTGAACCGGGTAGGCGCTGCAAAAATGCACCGTGGCGGCCAGCAGACCAGCCGCCGCCGGAATCGGCATTCCAACAAAGTACTTCCTCCCCGGCCGGCCAGGATTGCGAGGCTGCGCGTCGTGACTGATGTTGAACCGTGCCAGCCTGGAAGCGCCGCCGATGAGGAAGAGAAAGCAAATAAACGCGCCCGCATGCACCAGGTCCTGGCGCAACTGGTGATTGATGCTCTCCGGCAGAAAATGAAAGCCCCAGATATAAGCCAGCAGGCTGGGAGCTACGCCAAACGTGATCACATCCGCCAGCGAATCCAGCTCCTTGCCAAACTCGCTCGTGGTATTGGTCATGCGGGCGATTCGACCATCGAGCGCGTCGAATGGAATCGCAAAAAGAATGGCTATAGCCGCCCAGTCAAGATGCGCCCTTGCATCGTTATTGGCGCCGATCGACGCGATGGTCTGCGTGATCGCAAAGTACCCGGCGGCAATATTGCCCACCGTGAACAGCGACGGCAGCAGGTACATTCCGCGACGCAGCCGCGCCTGGGCATTCGCCTTGGCGATCGCCTGGTCGCGGCCGTTCATCAAAGATCACCCTTGGTCGTATCCGGCAACACGATGGCGCTGATCGATCCCGCGGCTTTGGTCACCGCAGCCACCATTGCTCCCTCGGCCATCTCCGCCAGAATGCTCGAGCCGCCCTTTACCTTCTGCCCAACCTTGACATGCAAGATCGCGTCCACCGGCAAAATCACATCGGTCCTCGAACCAAACTTGATCAGACCCACGCGCTGCCCGCGCTCCAGCAGGTCGCCCTCGCGGGGAACAAACACGATGCGCCGCGCCAGCAGGCCGGCGATCTGTTTGAAGACGATCTCGATCCCGTCACCTTGAACCGTGGCGACATTCTGCTCGTTGCGATCGGCCGATTCCGAATTCATGGCATTCAAGTACTTCCCCTTTTGATAACGCACAGAGGTCAACACGCCGCCTATCGGCGAACGGTTCACATGCACATTAAATACATTGAGGAAGATGCTGACCCGCTGCCGTTGGCCTGCGGGAGTGTCAAGAATAACCGCTTCGGTTACCAGACCATCTGCGGGTGACACGATCAACCCAGGTCCTGTGGGAATGGTCCGTTGGGGATCGCGAAAAAACCATAGAAAAAATGCCGCCAGCAGCACCGCCGGGATGCCCCACGCCCAGCTGCCTGTGGCCCACGCCAGCACCACCGCCACCGCCAGCAAACTCAAACCGTAGATGTAACCGTCACGAACCATGGTCCCAACGATTATACGGTCCAGGCTGCCTTGCCGCAGCGCGGTCTGGCGCACACTTCCCGTATTAGGGCCCAAACCGCCTGCCGCTTCGTCCTTCGCTGGCTTGCGCCACCTGGCTGAAGTCCCTTACGCGACCGCTGGAACTCGGCGCTCGAGAGCAAAAATCAGGTCTTTGGCATGAAGTTTAAGCTTCTTCAGCCGCACTTCCTCGAGTTGTTCGTCTTCGGAGAGATACGGTTTCTGAATCAACTCTTCCAAACGCTGAGCGTAGCGACGGTGTTCCGCGTGCAGGCGATGAATCTCTTCGCTCAGCGTAGGATCAATGACTTCGTCCATAGGCGCCTCCCTCGATTTCGGATGCAATACATATAGCTCCTTCGAGCGACAACCTGCAAGCGGCAATGGCCCGGGAATGGAGGATCGGCTGTGGATTTCATTGACGAAAGTCAAGATGCGTGACGAAAATCACATGGAATTCAGTCTCTTCTTCCACCCAAGGACTTCGTACCTTCACCCTAAAGACAATTGCATCAGAATCGCATCTTCATCCGGATCAACGTAGTAGCGCGATCGACGACCCGTCTGCTCGAAGCCCAGCGCTTGATACAACGACCTAGCCGGCACATTGGAGGTACGTACCTCTAATAGGACTTCCGTAACGTGACTTCTTTTCAATTCAGCCGCCAAAGCTGCAAAAAGCAGACGCGCCACCCCCTGTCGCTGCGCCTCTGTCGCCACCGCAATGCTTTCCAGCTCGGCCTGCGGAGGAACCACAGCAGCAATCGCAAATACAACCAGACCTGCTTCCGCACTCTCGGCCGCCATCGCAATCCGCTTTGGCTGGGCGTCAGGATCGAGCGCCGCCTCAAAAGCGTTCCGGGACCATCGCGGCGCACCCCTCAACCGCTGCCCCATGGAGATAACCCGATCCAGATCGCCCGTCGTCATCGGGCGAATCCGCACCTCGGCCGCCTTTTCGCTCACGTGCGTTGTCCCTGAGTCGCGGCGGCCCCACCAAAAATCTCCGCGTCCGATCGGCGCAGATAATGCCCATCCAACAGCGCCAGGTCCGCAAATTTCCCGGCCCTGACCCGTGCCGCCGCAACTTCCAGCGCGTCGGCCGCCGTCGGAGCAGCCACACGCACAACCGAGGTTCCCGGCCATGCCGAGACCAACAATGCGCACGCAGCTTCGTCGCAAACAGCAATCTCCACCGGCGTGGGTTGAATCTCCCCAAGCTCGCCGGCTCCCGCCAGCAATTCCCTGCTCTCCGACTCGTTCCCCGCCACCCGCAAAAATACTTCGTGCCGATGCGCATCCAGCGCCGCAGACGCCACTCCGGCCTTCCGCGCCAGCACCTCCAGCCGCGAAACAGCCAGCACCGGGATTTCAGCTCCCTCGGCCAGCCCCTTGACCGCGCTAAGCCCCACGCGCACCCCCGTAAAGCTCCCTGGCCCGTTCACCGCCACAATGCAGCCAATTCCTCGCAACCCCACACCATGTCGCGCCAGCAAATCGCCTACCGCCGCTACCAGGGTGGCCGAATAGCTGCGCCCTTCAAGCTCCGTCTGTCCCAGAATCTCCAGCGCATCTGCGCTCATTTGCCCCAAGGCCACCGAACCTCTCGGCCCGCAAGTATCGATTCCAAGCACGAAGCCTTCACCTCGAGCGTCCGCAACTTGAGAACTGGCTGGCATAACCTCACCAGCATGACACAGCGGCAACTCCCTCTTCCACCGCCGCAAAGTTTGGCCCTCGATCCGTTACTCTGTTCAAAGCACGTCTCATCACCGCGGCTTCCCCAGCGCCGGAGGAAAAGGAGCAGCCTTGGCGGCCGCGGCGGCGACACTCTCGTTCCATGACACATGGCGCCCTCGCGCCAACCCCTGGGTCATCGCCCTCACTGTCACCATGGCTACATTCATGGAGGCGCTCGATACCTCCATCGCCAACGTCGCCATGGGCCACATCGGCGGGTCGCTCTCCGCCAGCCGCGACGAAGCCACCTGGGTTCTCACCAGCTACCTGGTTGCCAACGCCGTCGTGCTACCCATCAGCGGCTGGATCGCCAACCGTATGGGCCGCAAGCGCTTCTACATGAGCTGTGTCTTCCTATTCACGCTCGCCTCCCTGCTCTGCGGCATTGCTCCCAGTCTGGGAATGCTGGTCTTCTTTCGCGTTCTCCAAGGCGCAGCCGGCGGCGGACTCCAGCCCAGCGAGCAATCCATCCTCGCCGACACCTTCCCGCCCCAAAAACGCAGCATGGCCTTCGCCGTCTATGGCATGGCGGTCGTCATGGCGCCCGTCCTCGGCCCCACCTTCGGCGGCTGGATCGTCGACAACTACAGTTGGCGCTGGATCTTCTTCATCAACATCCCCGTCGGCATCATCTCGCTCTACCTCACCAATCGCGTCGTCGAAGATCCGCCGTACCTCGCCAAGATCCGCAAGCGCCGCGAAAGCATCGACTACTGGGGCCTGGGTCTCCTCGTCGTTGCCATCGGCGCCCTCCAGATCATGCTCGACAAGGGCCAGGAAGACGACTGGTTCGGTTCGCGCTTCATCGTCAGCTGCGCGGTGGTCGCCGTCGTAGGCCTCGCCCTCTTCTTCTGGCGCGAACTCATCATCAAACACCCCATTCTTGACCTGCGCCTTTTTGCCCAGCGCAACGTAGGAGTCACCCAATTTGTCATGTTCATGGTAGGCGTCTCGCTCTATTCGTCCACCGTGCTCATCCCTCAGTTCCTGCAGGAAATTATGGGCTACTCCGCCCGTCAGGCCGGAATGGCAGTATCCACCGGCGGCATCGCATTGATGGTTCTCTTCCCGGTGGCAGGATTCGTCGCACCCAAATTCGATCCCCGCCTTCTGGTCGCCGTCGGATTCACCATCACCACTTTTGGCTTGTACCGCATGACCGGCATCAACCTCAACATCAGCTTCGGCATGGCCGTCAGTTGGCGCGTGTTCATCGCCCTGGGACTACCCTTCCTCTTCATCCCCATCAACACGCTCTGCTATGCGGGAATCCCCCAGGAGAAATACAACGAGGTCAGCGGCCTCACGGCACTCATGCGCAATCTGGGCGGAAGCGTCGGTATCAGCTTCGTGACTACCCTGCTGGCACGACTGACCCAGAAACACCTGTCCATGCTCGCTGCCCACACCGTCACCGGCAATGGCCCCTTTGACGCGTTGCGTTCAGGAATGGCCGTCGCCTGGCGCCAGCGCTCCGGCGGCGCCATGCCTGACGCCATCCAACATGCCGGCGCGCAGATCTATGGCATGGCGCAGATTCAGGCACGCCTTCTCGCCTATGTGGATGTGATCTGGGTAATGGTCGCGCTAACCGCGATCCTGGTCCCGCTGCCCTTCCTCATGCGCCGGCCGAAAAAGGGCGCTCCGGTACCAGCAGCACACTGACGCCTTCTAAATCGCCGCCAGCGCCTGCTCCAAATCCTCGATCAAGTCTTCCTTGTCCTCAATTCCGATCGACAATCGCACCCGGCCCTCGGTGATGCCCATCTTCACACGATCCTCCGCCGTAACAGACCCGTGAGTGGTGGTCGCCGAGTGCGATGCCAGCGACTCCACGCCACCCAGCGACTCCGCATTCAGAAAAATCTTGATCGCGCCCAGGAACTTCGCAGCCGCCTCGCGCGAACCCAAGTCGCAGCTCATCATCGAGCCAAAGCCCTTCTGTTGCTTCACCGCCAGATCGTATTGCGGATGGCTCTTCAGCCCCGGATACGCCAGCAGGCTCACCTTGGGATGCGTCGACAGGTATTCTGCCACCGCGCGCCCATTTTCCTCGTGCTGCTTGATCCGCAATGGCATCGTCTTGATGCCGCGCAGCACCAGGAAGCACTCAAACGGCGACATGATGCCGCCCGCCGCCTTCTGCACCAGGCAGAACCGCTCCTTATGCTCGGGCGTGGATCCAATCAGCGCCCCGCCAATACCGTCCGAGTGGCCATTCAAATACTTCGTCGTCGAATGCATCACAATGTCCGCGCCCAGCGCCAGCGGGCTCTGCAGCATCGGCGACATGAACGTGTTGTCCACGCTTACCTCAATGCCTTTGGCATGGGCAATCTCACTGATCGCCGCAATGTCGCTCAGCACCATCAGCGGATTGCTCGGCGTCTCCACGTGAATCAGCTTCGTATTGGGCCGGATCGCCGCAGCCACCTCATCCACACTGGCCGTGTTCACGTACTCGATTTCGATTCCGTAGTGGCTGATAAACAGGTTGAAAAGGCGCGCCGTCCCGCCGTACACATTATGCGAACAAATCAGGTGATCGCCCGCCCGCAAATTCGCCACCAGTGCGGAGATAGCCGCCATTCCACTCGTAAATGCGTGGCCGCTGTGGCCACCCTCGAGCGCGGCCAGAGCGGTCTCAAGACGGTCACGTGTCGGATTGCCCGCACGCGAATAATCCCAGCCCTTATCCGAACCGACGCCGGTAAGTTCAAAGGTCGATGAAAGGTAAACGGGCACATTGATGGCGCCTGTCAGAGGGTCTGGGTGTTGCCCGGCGTGGACAGCAAGGGTCGAGTACCTGTATTCGGACATGAAGAGGGAGTGCTCCTGGCAAGTTAGCTTCTAGCCTCTAGCTTATCGCGCCGAAGCGGATATGCCCTTGGCTGCTTCCCGGCAAAGTCCTACTGCCGCAGATTGAGCCGCGCCGTTTCAGCAGAAAATTCGCATTCTGCGAGATAGACAGGAGCGTTGGATTTACTTGCTTTGCGGTTTCGCCTGTGCCTTCGCTCCGCGCACCACCGGGAAATATCCCGTCCGGGTGCGAACATTCAGCTTTCCCTGCCCCTTCGATTCAGCCGACACCTGCACGCGGCGGAAACTCGGATCGGTCGTCGGCTTCGTCGAGTGATATCCCAAGGTGTATTGGCTGCGAATATCGCGAGCCACCTCAGCCGCAATCTGGTCCACCTGCTCGAGCGACTTGGGGAAAAACGCAATACCGCCCGTTTCGGTCGAAAGCATCTCCATCGCCCTGCGCGCATGCCTCACCTCGGAGTGGCTCATCTCATCTCCGAACAGCAAGCCGATCGAATAAATCACCGGCCCGGAAAGCTGCTGCACCCGCCGAATCGTCTGCTCCAGGTTCAACGTTGAAGCGTTATCCTCGCCATCGGTAATCAGCACCAGCACCTGCTTGGGCCGCTTTGCGTCCGTCGCCAGCTTGTCCGCCGACGCCACCACCGCGTCGTACAGCGCTGTCCCCCCTCGCGATTCGATGTGAGAGAGCCCGTCGCGCAGTCTGTTCACACTCGAAGTGAATTCCTGGTCGATGAACGCTTCGTCGGAGAAGTTCACGACAAAAGCCTCATCCTGCGGGTTCGAAGCTTCAATCAAATCCAGCGCGCTCTTGTTCACCGCCGGACGCTTCTTCGACATAGACCCGGAGTTATCCACCACCAGCGCAATCGACACCGGCAGGTCGGTGTGCTGAAAGCTGATGACCGTCTGCTTGACCCCGTCCTCGAAGATCTGAAAGTCGTCCTTTGTCAGGTCCTGCACCAGCTTGTTGTCTTAGCCGGCAACAAGCTGGTGCAAGATCTGAAAGTCGTCCTTTGTCAGGTCCTGCACCAGCTTGTTGCCGGCTAAGACCGTGGCATTCAGCACCACCTCTTCCACGTCGGTGTGCAGCACGTAACCGCCCGACTCTTTCCGCACTCCTTCCCCTTGAACAGGTACAGGAGGCGTCAGGTCGGGAGAACGCACCGGGTCGCGGTCCACCGTCAGCGGAGGAGCCTGGGCGGGTGCTTGCTGGGTGGGCGTTTTTTGCGCTGACAGCGAGAGAGCCGCTCCGAACAGGAGTACCGCAAGAATTCCGTTATTGCAAAGGCGCATAGTAACCGGTACGAGCATGGACGGTAAGTGGTGGCAGCCCTTGAGGTGGATTCAACTTGACTTTCACTTTACGCCACTTGCCATCCCGGTGCATTTCCTTGGGCGTATACCCGATCACGTATTGATTGCGTAACTCGGTAGAAATCTTCTCGGCGATATCGCTCATCTCGCTCAGGTCGTCTACGCGAAACATGCGCCCGCCGGTCTCCTCGCATAACTCATTCAGCAGCAAAGGGCCGCTGCGCTCTTCAGGAGTAGCCGCGTACGGATCGAAGATTCCAATCGAATAAATCTCCACATCCGACTCCCTCACCTGCGACCGCACCTCGCCCTCCGTGTAACGGGAGCGATTGTCGCCGCCGTCAGAAACCACCAGCAGCGCCTTGCGCTCGTGTCGCGCATCCTTCGTCTTTGCCACGCCGTAATAGATCGCATCGAGCAGCGCCGTGCGATGCCCGCTTCGCACCGTCGCCAGCCGCGCCTGGATATTCTCGATCGAGTTGGTGAAATCCTCAATCAACTCCGGCCGATCGTTGAAACCAATGACAAAAAATTCGTCTTCGGGATTCGCCGTCTTGATGAACTGCAGTATCGACTCCCGCGCGCGGATCAGTTTTGAGGTCATCGAACCTGAAAGATCGAAGATGATTCCGATGGAAACCGGCGCGTCTTCACTCGCAAATGTCCTGATCTTCTGTTCGCCGCTGTTCTCGAAGACCTTGAAGTCAGCCTGTTCCAGCCCGGTTACAAGCCGGTTCATCGGATCGGTTACCGTCACCGGCACCAGCACCATGTCCACATTCATTCGAATAAGGGCGCCCGGCTTGGCCTTGAGCGCTCCGGGGCCGGTTGCCGCTGGCGCCTCGGCTCCGGCAGGCGCACTCGCGGGCGGCGCCGGCGAGGTCGTCGGAGGGGGCACATGCACCTTGTTCAGTGGATCGTCCTGCGCATGGACATACGCGGCTAGGCAAACTGCCGCCAGTCCGTGCACACACGCAAT
>Ga0137378_10003829_pt1 | contig 12990 bp, 13 predicted proteins | sample SagtaG_21_FD_104813 | JGI IMG/M metagenome (GOLD analysis project Ga0137378, IMG submission 104813) | Vadose zone soil microbial communities from Sagehorn Ranch, Mendocino, California, USA - Sage2_L_60_16 metaG | ecosystem: Environmental > Terrestrial > Soil > Vadose zone | place: USA... | reverse complement strand
CGGAGCGGCCAGGAGGGGGAACGGGCCGCTGTTCGTCTCGTCGCTGATGATGTGGACGCGGTCCTGCCTGCGCTCTTTGCCTGTGGGGGCAGCTTCTTGGTGAGGTGTGGGACTGCCTGCACGCGGGCGGGATCTACCGGGGATGCCGCAATATCATGCTCTACCTGGACAGCGTGCCGAACGTGGAGGTCGGCGTCCTGCTCGACCAGTCGTGCCCGCTCATCGGCCGGGTGGTGGCATCCGCGCTGCCCGCCGGGACCGCGGCCATGACCGTCCATCGCGGCCCCTTCGGGGACGTGGGGGCGGCCCATGGCGCCGTTCTCGACTGGTGCGCCGCGCACGGGCATCGGCCGGACGGGACCCGCTGGGAAGTCTACGGACCGCACAACGACGATCCTGCTCAGCAGTGGACGGAGGTCTACTGGCTGCTCTCATGACAGGCCGGAACCTCGGCCAGGCCAACCGCCCAGAATTAGTGCGCCACTTTCGTGGCCGCCAGCGGCAAACGGTTGCCGCGGCCATTCTAGTGCCTCAGACAGTGGCTCCAAGGTTCGCGAATTATGATGGCGATCTTTCTTGGGCCGTTGAATTTCCCGGATGGTCGCCGTGGAGACACGCGAACGCTCAGCGAGGACGATCTGGGGCAATCCAAGCTCGCGCATGCGTCTGCTGACGGCATTGCCAACCGCCACCCAGCCCTCCGACACGAATTCCCCCGCGCTCCGCTTCGGCGCACAGGCTAGCGGATCGCCTTCGTCCCGTGCCACGTCGCGATCGCTTCCAGTGACCCGACCGGACCAGCAATCACATGGACCGCTGAAGTTAGCGTAAAAATCGCTTACTTTAGCGCAATTGAGGATCGGTTGATATCATCGACCGTGGTCGACTACTATGCTGACTGGCTCCAGTCCCCCACATGGGACGCCGCGATGAATCGCCGCTGCTTCGCACATTTGTATCGGCACCCTGCAGATTTCTTAGAACAGCGCGAAAGAGAGTGAGTTGCCATGGCTCGCATCGATGACGTAGAACGCAGGAACCCGCTAAGCAGCGCCGACGAGGCAGCGTGACACAATGACTCTCGTTATCACGCTACTTATCCAGATCCCACTCCTGCCGGGCGCGGCAATCGGGATCCTGGCACTGGCCATCATCAGCGTCCGCAGCAACAGTCGTTCAAACCGGCTGACCGATTCTCCCCGCAGCCATGTGCAAGGTATTACCCGCCGCTTCCTCGGCGCGGGCGTCCAGAACGACAATCCCGACCGTGACCATAGAGGCTGAATCTGCCTCGGGCGACTGCTGCCCGGACACCCCGGTTGCGCCAGGCGTCCAGGGACGCGGAGGTCATCGTGCCTGTCTCCTAGCGGACGCTCTTGATCCGCCAGACCCCGATCGAGGCCGCGACAGCCACCACCGCGGTCGCCCCGAACAGGGTCGGGTAGCCGGCCAGCGAGACGAGGGGGGCCGCGATCGCCGCGCCGACGGCGCTCGGGCAGACGATGGCGATGTTGATGATGCCGAGGTCTTTGGCCCGGTCGCGGGCCTTCGGCAGCACCTGCGTGATCAGCGCCTGGTCCACTGCGATGTAGGCGCCGTAGCCCGCGCCGTAGAGCACCGCCGCGCCGAGCGCCGCCGGCCAGGTCTGGAAGAACGTCAGCAGCAGCGCGGCCGCCGCCATCAGCAGGCCGGACACGGTGACCAGCATCTTGCGGCGGCCGGTGCGGTCGGAGATGATCCCGCCGATGATCGAGGTGATCACCACGCAGCCGGTGTAGATCAGGATCAGGATGAGCAGGCCGTCCGCGGCGGTCTGGCCGGGGAACAGCCGCGCGTAGTGCACCTCGTCGCGCAAGAAGTAGAGCAGATACAGGGTGCCCATGGCGATGGACAGGCTGGCCAGGAAGCGGGTCAGCCAGGCCCAGCCGAAATCGGGATGGGCGCGCGGGCTGAGCCAGTAGGCGGATGCCACCCGGCGCCAGGAGAACGGCTCGCGGTCGTGCGGCGCGAGCGGGTGGTCGGGGGTGAACAGCACGAACGGCAGCGCCAGCACCACCATCAGCACCGCGAGCGTGATATAGCCGCTGACCAGGTGCTGGCCGAGGACGTCCACGACCAGGATGGTGCCCAGGACCAGGCCGAGCGCGATCGGCATGCCCACCCAGCCGGCCACCGTGGCGCGCTGCCGGACCGGCACGTGGTCCGGGATCGCCGCGCTCAGGCTGGCGTACTCGCCGTTCTGGAAAGCGCTGAACAGGAACCACAGCAGGGCCACGCCGAGTACCGTGGCCTGCTCGGCCAGTAGCACCATGCAGGCCCCGGCGAGCACGGCCATGACGAGTGTCCACCGGTGCCGGCGACCGCTGAACCGGCCCAGCCGTCCGCCATGCGCGGTGCGGTCGGACAGCGCGCCCACGATCGGGGTGGCCAGGGCCGAGGAGATGGCCCCGACCCCGGTCACCACCCCGAGTGCGAGGATCTTGTGCCGGGGGGTGATGTCTTGCAGTTGAAGTGCGAGCATGACCTGCAGCGGCGTTTGGGTCGCCATCCACATGCCCAGGCTGGCCAGGGTGAGGCCAACGATCCAGCGGCGCCGCACGTGCTGGGTCGGCTCGGCCAGCGCTAGTGACGACACGTCCGGCTGGCCGATCACCTGATCCCTCATGACACCTCCGCTGCCGGGGGCTCCGCCGCGGGCGCGGCCAGGGGCTCCGCCGCGGTTCTGGGCACCCTGGCTTGGATCATGACGCATCCCGGCCACTTCGCGAAATACCCGCCGGTAAGTTTTCCATGACGATCGCGAGCCGCGCCCGTGCGCGGGCGCCGTCACTTACCGTCACAAGCTGTCTTAAGTCCGTCTTACCCGTCCCGGTCGGGGTACCGAACGGATCTGGTTCTTGCGGAACTCACCGCTGACGGGCCGGGTTTGTGCTCTGCGCGAGGTGCCGGACGGGGATGGTTGTGGCCATCGCCAGTGCCGCCGGATCCGTGCCGTGGTGCTCTTTCCCGCCAGCCCCGCCGCGTGTACTGAAGGTAGCTAGGGTTCCCGAGCACGACAGGAGGATGACGAGGATGACGATGCCATACCACGCCGACGTGATCGGCTCGCTGCTGCGTCCGCACTACCTCTCGCAGGCGCGGGCCGCGCTGGCCGCGGGCCGGGTGAACGCGGAGGAATTCAAGCGGATCGAGGACCGCGCGGTCGACCAGGCGATCGCGATGCAGGAGGCTTGCGGGCTCGACGTCGTCAACGACGGGGAACTGCGCCGCTTCTCATTCCTCGATCACCTGCTCGGGGACATGGAGGGCGTCGCCGACATTCCCGGCGCGCCGGTGCACTTCCACGCTCCGGATCCCGCGCAAGACTGGGACTGGCACCCCCCGTTTACCGTCACCGGCAGGATCGCGCCCAAGCGGTCGATGATGAGTATCGAGGAATTCAGCTACGCGCGCGGGCGGGCCCGCGTCCCGGTGAAGATCACGATGCCGAGCCCGCTTGTCATGTACGGCGCGTGGTCACCGGAACTTTCCCGCCCGGCCTACTCGGATCCGTTCGAGCTGTTCGCCGACGCTGCCGCGATCATCCGCGAGGAAGCGCGCGAGCTGGCCCGGCTCGGCTGCACCTACATTCAGATCGACGCGCCCGACGTCGGCACGCTGGTGGACCCGGAGAACCGTGAGCTGCGCGAGAACCTGGGCATGTCCACCGAACGAACGCTCACCGAAGGCGTCGACATCATCAATTCCGTTGCCGACGTGCCCGGGGTGACGTTCGGCCTGCACATATGCAAGGGCAACTACGAGAGCAAGTGGATCGCGTCCGGAGGCTATGAGTACACCGCTGACAAGGTGTTCAGCCGTTCGGCCAACTTCGACGTGTTCCTGCTCGAGTACGACGACGAGCGTTCGGGCTCCTTCGAACCGCTGGCCAAGGTGCCCGACGACAAGGTGGTCGTGCTCGGCCTGGTGTCGAGCAAGGTCCCCGGGCTCGAGCCAGCCGGCGAGCTCATCACCCGCATCGATGAGGCGGCCCGCTACGTCGGCCGCGAGCGGCTCGCCCTGTCCACCCAGTGCGGGTTCTCGCCGGTGTCGATCGGCGCGAACCTCATCAGCGAGGACACCCAGCAACGCAAGCTCGAACTGGTCGCGGAGGTAGCCCATCAGGTCTGGTAGCGGTGATCCACCGGGCCCGCGTAGGCGCGACGGTCGGATCGTCCCCGCCTGGCGAAGGCAGCGTCGACCCCGGATACCGCGGCGCGGATACGCGTGGAGAACAGTTTTTTGGTCAGCGCCCCTTGCGCCAATGGTGAGAAAAGTTAGCATCCGGTTGTAAGTGTGTGAATGTTAATGTTCGCCCGCAATGTCGGCGACAAGGTGCTGCCGGTCACCACCGGCGCGAGCGGCTTGTACTACTCCGCGACCATCGACAGCGCGAGCGGCCGGGTCTACCTGAAGATCGTCAACCCGGGCGCCCAGAGCGTGCCGAGCCAGCTCACCTTCGGCGGGCGCAACGCGTCGGTGGCGAGCATTGAGGTGCTCAGCAACCCCGATCCGCAGGTCGGTAACACCCTGGCGGACCCGGTGGCCGTGACGCCGAGCCGGGCCACGCTGCCGGGCTCGAACGGTGTCTTCGGCTACCAGGTGCCCGCCAACTCCCTGACCGTGGTCACGGTAGCTGGGCGGGGCCGCCGGTGACGCGCCGGGGCCAAGCGGTCCGGGCGCGATAGCGGATTCCGGGGCGGGTAACCTCCGTTCGTTCGGTCATATTATTTAGATTTTTCCCGAACGAACCTTGGTGCCTGCCAACGGAACGCGCATCCCGCCAAGGCCGCACAGGCCCAGGCGTTGACATTTGTTCGGATACGTCGATGATTCGGTGCATGGAGAATAACGATGTCGCCGGCCGTGCCGGCGCTACCCGTCGTGCGTTCCTATCCGCCTCGGCCGTCACCGCGGTCGCGGCGCCCCTCTTCACCGGTTCGGCCCTGGCCGGTACCAGTCCCGCGTTCACCCGGCAGGTACCGGACGAGGGCCTGCGGGCACTGCTGCGTCAGATCGATCCCGGCCGGATCAGGGCTACCGTGCTGCGGCTGGTCCAGTTCGGCACCCGGCACACCGCCTCCAGCCAGACCGACCCGGTGCGCGGCATCGGCGCGGCCACCAGCTGGGTGTTCGGGCAGATGCAGGACATTGCGGCCACGTCGTCAGGCCGGATGACGGTGCAGAAGCAGACGTTCGTGCAGCCCGTTTCGAACCGCATCCCCGTGCCGACCACGATCACCAACGTCATCGCCACGCTGAAGGGGACCGCGTCGCCGGAGCGGTTCTACGTCGTGACCGGGCACCTGGACTCGCGGGTGACCGACGTTCTGAACTTCACCAGCGACGCCCCCGGCGCCGATGACGACGGCTCCGGTGTCGCGGTCGTGCTCGAGCTCGCCCGGCTGTTCGCCACCCGCCAGTTCCCCGGCACGCTGGTGTTCGCCACCGTCGCAGGGGAAGAGCAGGGACTGTACGGATCGGCGTTCATGGCCGCGCAGATGAAGGCGGCCGGTCACGATGTCCAGGGAATGTTCAGCAACGACATCGTCGGGGCGAGCCAGGCCTGGGACGGCACCCGGCCCGACCCGCACACTGTGCGGCTGTTCGTGGAGGGCATCCCGACCGCCGTGACCCCGGCGCAGATCTCGCTCATGCAGTCGGTCGGCGGCGAGAACGACGGGGCGACGCACCAGCTCGCCAGGTTCGTCGCAGACGTCGCGCCGCGCGAGCTGACCGGTATGAACGTCCGGGTGATATGGCGTCGCGACCGGTACCTGCGCGGCAGCGACCACATCTCGTTCCAGGCCCAGGGATATCCGGCGGCCAGGTTCACCGAGCCGCGGGAGAACTTCAACCACGAGCACCAGGACACCCGCGTCGTGAACGGCGTGCAGTTCGGTGATCTGCCCCAGTTCATGGACTTCGACTACGTCGCCCGCGTCGCGAAGGTGAACGGAGCGGCGCTGTGGTCCCTGGCCACCGCGCCCGGCACGCCCAAGAACGTACTGATCCACGCGACGGCACCCCCCAACCTAGCCGGCGTCAACACCACCACGCTTACCTGGGATCACGGCACCGAGCCCGGCCTGGCGAGGTATGAAGTGGTGCGGCGGGAAACCACCTCGCCGGACTGGACCAACGTGATCGACGTCGGCGACGTCACCACGGTCACGCTCGACATCTCCAAGGACAACGTGCAGTTCGGCCTGCGAGCCGTTGACCAGGCGGGGCACCGTAGTCCGGTCGCCTTCCCGCAAGCGGTATCGACCTAACGAGGACGGCGGAAGGGTTTCAGCTCTGCCTGGCCGCGTTGTCGACGATGCTCCAGAGCATGGCGTGGAAGCTCGCACGCTGGGACGGGGGGATCGCGGCGAGCCGGTCGTTGATCGCGGCGTCGCGAGCGATGGCGACCTTCCTCACCATCGTGACGCCGGCCGGAGTCGCCTGCGGGATGCGTACGCGCCGATCCCGCTCGGAGACGGTTCGAACCAGGAGACCGTCCTTTTCCAGGCGGTCCAGCAGCGGCACCAGCGTGGACTTGTCGATGCCGAGCTGGGTGGCGATCTCCAGCTGCGTACGCTGCGTCCGGTCGCCGCTGATCAGGGCCAGCACCAGCCAGTCCCGAAGATCCGCCAGGCCGGCATCCCGGGAGACCTTGTTGAACGCTTCGCCCAGCGCATCCGCGGCTCGGTAGGCCAGCCAGGTCAGATCATCGACCCCTGGAATGCCCGTCGCGGCAGGCCCGCCGGCGGGCGGCTCCGTTGGGCGATCCCTCTTCGATGGCATGACCAGAACTATACCTGGACGCAGCAAGACGATCCATAGCCATATCGTCTTGTATCAAACGATCTGGTGTCGTACGTTTGGTTGATCAGCACTCACCACTGGAGGACCTTCCGTGACCACCGATCTTGAATTCCGCATCCACCAGCTCGAAGACCGCACCCAGATCAGCGAACAGGTCATCAAGTACGCGATGGGCGTCGACCGCCGCGACTGGGCCATGTTCGCCGACTGCTTCACCGACCCCGTCTACGCAGACTTCTCCGCCGGCGGCGTGCCCGCGGAAACCGTTGCCCGCGACAAGCTCGTCGCGCGGATCTCCTTCGCCCTCAACGGCTTCACCGCCACCCACCACATCAGCCCCAACCACGTCATCGAATTCGACGACAACGACCCCGACCGGGCGGTCTGCTACTCCTACATGTTCGCCCAGCACCTGATCACAGGTTCCGAGAACGGCGAGTACTACCTGCTGCGCGGGTCCTACACCAACCACATGCTCCGCACTGCCGACGGCTGGCGTATCGAGCGCATCATCCAGCACCGCAGCTGGGAGTACGGCAACACGAACGCTGTCACCGAAGCCGCCGCACGCTCCGAGGCCAAGGCTTCAGCCTGACCGAGAACGGATCTGCATGGCAGCTGATGGCGTTGCGGTACCGGCGGGTGTCAGGTGGCGTCGCGGGTGCGCTTGCCGGTGGTGAGCCAGGCGCCGGTCCAGGCGAGCAGGGCGAGCCCGAATGCGGCGAGCGCGTGCTTGATGTGGTGGTGGGCGGATCCGGCCTGGTGGCCGGGCAGCGGCGAGGGCAGGTGCGCGGCTGTCTGGGTCAGGTAGAGCGCCCCGGCGGCTACGAGGGCGATGCCGAGGATGATCAGTACTGCGGTGATGGCGAGGGGGGTGTTGCGTGCCGGGGCGTGTGCGGCCATGGGGTTCTCCTGTTCGTGGTCGTGGGGTCAGGTGAGGGTGAGGTAGGCCAGGCTGGCGAGCCCGGCCACGGTGCAGTAGATGGCGAACGGGGTGAGGGTGCGGGTCTGGAAGTAGCGGAGCAGGAAGCGGATGGACAGGTAGGCGCCGATGCCTGAGAGCACGCTTCCGGCCAGGATCTGGCCGCGGATGCCGCTGCTGAGCGGCCCGGCCAGGTCGGGGATCTTCAGTGCGCCGGCGGCGAGGATGACGGGGGTGGCGAGCAGGAACGCGAACCGGGCGGCGTCCTGGTGGGACAGGCCGCGGGCCAGCCCGGCGACCATGGTGACCCCGGAACGGCTGATGCCGGGGAGCAGGGCGAGGATCTGCGTGGAGCCGATGAGCACGGCCTGGAGGTAGCCGATGCCGGCCAGCCGCTCGTCGGCGGCGCGGTCTGCCGCGAACTCGCGCTGGCGGCCGGCGTGGTGGCCCGGGGGCTGTTCCGGCGCGGCGACCGGGGGGACCGGCCAGGAGGCGGACACGGCGGCCATCTGCCTGGCGTGGCCCGCCGGGACGGCGTGCGCCGGGGCGGGCCGGGCGGTACCGGCCGGGGCGGGGCCGCGGCGGCGCAGCCGTTCCCCGGCGTACAGGATGACGCCGTTGACGGTGAGGAAGATGGCCGCCGGGACGGGCTTGCCGAGCACGGTCCGGAACAGGTGTTCCAGCAGCAGGCCGGCGATGCCGACCGGGATGGTGGCCAGGATGATCAGCCAGGCGAGCCGCTGGTCGGCCGTCGTGACCTGGCGGTCGCGCAGCGAGGTGGCGAACCCGCCGGTGATCCGCAGCCAGTCCCTCCAGAAGTAGGCGACCAGCGCCAGCGCGGTCGCCACGTGCAGGCCCACGATGAACGCCAGGTAGGGCGATTCGGGGGCCGAGACGTTCAGGTCGCGGGCCCACCGGCCGCCGATGAGCGCCGGGATCAGCACGCTGTGCCCGAGGCTGGACACGGGGAACAGTTCGGAGACGCCCTGGAACAGGCCTACGACGATTGCTTCGGGATAGGTCAGGGCAGGCATCTGATGCCTTTCGGTTGGCCGCCGCAGCGAGCACGGGTGAACACGGTCATATGCGGACGGCCGGTCATGGGCCGGTCCCGCCCGGAGGGCTTCCGGCTGCGCGGCGCCGGCGCGCCGGCTGGCGTGCGATTGGGGCCGCGATTACCGCGATTACCGCGGCGAGCGCGATCAGCAGCCCCGGTCTCCTTCCCCCAGCCCCGCCCTCACGGGGTTCCGGTGGCAGCCAGCGCGCAGCGGTGGCACACTGTCAGCAGCGCCTGAACGTCTACATCCCGATAGAAATTCTACAGGTTTGTAGATGTTACTCGGCGGGAGGAGCGGATGCACCGTTATGCGCGATGAGGCTAGCCAGCCCGGTGAGGGCGCGGGCGCCCGGCGGGCCGCGGGCGAGCTGGAGGCGGGCGTGCTCGCGGTGCTGCAGGCCGTCGGCCGTCCCTTGCGCCCGGGCGAGGTCCGTGAGCGGGTAGGCGGCGGGCTCGCCTACACCACGGTGGTGACGATCCTGTCGCGGCTGCACGCCAAGGGGGTACTCGAGCGCCGCAAGGCCGGGCGGGCCTACGTGTATGCGCCGGTCGCCGACGAGCCCGGGCTGGCCGCCCGCCGGATGGCCAGGGTGCTGGACGGCGAGGCCGACCGGGAGGCGGTACTGGCCAGGTTCGTGTCCGGCCTGTCGGGCACCGACGAGGAGCTGCTGCGCCGGATGCTCGGCGACCCGCCGGGTCCGGGCGCCAGCTGAGGGGAGGATTCCAGATGCACCTGGCGGTTTACCTTCCCCTGGTGATGCCGCTGCTCGCCGCCGCCGCGGCCCGGCCGCTGGCCGGGCGGCTGCCTCCGGTGGCCGCCACCTGGCTGCTGGCCGGCAGCGCGGTCGCGCTGGCCGCGGCCAGCAGCGCCGTGCTGGGGCTGCTCGCGCTGACCGCCCTGGTCCGCATCCCGCTGGCCGCCGCCGCCGGGGAGATGTCCGAGCAGGTCATCAGGCACGGGGATCCTGCATCCGTCCCGGTCGCGGTGGCCGCCGGGGTGCTGCTGGCCGGCGCGGCGGCCGGGGCGTGCCGGGCGCTGTGGCGCCGGACCGTGGCGCTTATCGCCGCGGGCCGCCAGGCCCGGCGCCTGCCCGGGGCCGGGCAGATCGTGGTGATTGACGATGAGGCCGCCGACGCCTACACCCTGCCCGGCTGGCCCTGCCGGATCGTGGTCACCGCCGGGATGATGCGCGTGCTCAGCCACCCCGAGCGCCAGGTTCTGCTGGCGCACGAGCGCGCCCACGCGTCAGCTTTCCACTACCTGTTCACCGCCGCGGCCAGGCTGGCCGCCGCCGCCAACCCGCTGCTGCTCCCGATCGAGGCGGCCGTCGGCTACACGGTGGAGCGGTGGGCTGATGAGCGCGCCGCGGCCGCCGCCGGGGACCGGCAGCTGGCCGCCCGCGCCATCGCCCGGGCTGCCCTGGCATCCGCAGCAGCCCCGCCCCGCCAGGCTAGCCACGCCGCCGGCGCGCTGGGCGCGGTCACCAGCCCGGCCCGGATGCGCCGTGCTGGGCCGGTGCCGCGCCGGGTCGCGGCCCTGCTCAGCCCGCCGCCACAGCCCCGGCTGCTGCTGCTCGCCGCGGCCGTCCTGCTGGTCGCGGTCGCCGGAGCCTCTGCCCTGGAAGCCGCCCGCGACCTGCACAGCCTGCTCGACTACGCCCGCACCGCCGCCACCTCCTGACCCGGCCGTGCTCCGCGGCCTCTTCCGGGATGCCGTCCGCGATCTGGCGTTACCGCCCTTTCCGTTCCCGGGCGTCGCATCTCAGCTTCTACACGGACGTAGTAGCTGTAGTCTAGGTGGCGATGGATGTCATCGCGGGCGCGGCGGCGGTGCCGGACGCGCCGAACGTCCTGCTGGCCGCCGCTGCGGCGGCGGTCCTGTGCGGGCTGGTCATCGCCGAGATCGCCGCCCTGCCCGGGGTGCTGCTGCCGGGCGGGACCATGACGCTGCTGGCCGGGGCGCTGATCGGCAGCGGCCGCCCGGCCGCGCGCAGGTCAGCCCCGGTAAGCACCCCCGCCGCCAGACCGGCAAGCTCGCCCGGCGGGCCGCGGCCGCCTACCCGGCCCGCCCGAATGACCACCCTAGTGACCCGTCCCCGGGGCAAATCCCGCTCCGCTTGGCTGGCAGCGGGGCGCGGGTGACTGCCCTGGCCCGCCCGGGCTGGTGCAGGCCGCCGCGAGCAAGGCATCCGGGCCGCGGCCGCCGGGGCGTGAACATGGCCATCATCTGGCTCGGAGCGGGCCCGTGACGGCCCCACCCTGTCCACAAGCCGCCTGGCAGGGTGAGGTGTGCCGGCACACCACTGTCGATGTCGCCGGTACCCGCGCCCCGGCCTGGCCGCGCGTTCCGCTGGCCCTTCACCGCGGCGCGGTGACCCAGCATGGCTGATGCGGCCGCCTCAACGTCACCGGCGCCGACCGCAGAGACGCCATCCACAGGCCTGACCAGCGCCCAGGTTGCCGAGCGGCGCTCACGCGGGCTGGCGAACGCGGGCGGGGAGCGCACCAGCCGCTCGGTTGGCGAGATCTTGCGCGCGAACATCTTGACCCGCTTCAACTTCATCCTCGGCGTCTTGCTGGCCGTGATCCTGGTCGCCGGCCAGCCGCAGGACGCCCTGTTCGGCGTCGTGCTCGTCACCAACGCGCTGATCGGCATCGCGCAGGAGCTGCGCGCCAAGCGGACACTCGACCGGCTCGCGGTGCTCAGCGCACCCCGGGTCCGGGTGATCCGCGACGGCGCGCCGCAGGACATAGCTGTCGCGGACCTCGTCGCCGGTGACCTGGTCGACCTGCGCGCCGGCGACCAGCTGGTGGCGGACGGGGTCGTGCGCGCCAGCACGAGCCTGGAGGCCGACGAGTCGCTGCTCACCGGTGAGTCCGAGCCGGTGGACAAGCGGGCGGGTGATCGCCTGCTGTCGGGCAGCTTCGTGGCCGCCGGGTCAGGCGGCTACCAGGCCACAGCGGTGGGCGCCGACGCCTACGCCCGCAAGCTCGCCGCCCAGGCGCGACGTTACACGCCGGTGCGCTCGGAGCTGATGGACGGCATCAACCGGATTCTGCGCTACGTCACCTGGGCGATCGCACCGGTGGCCGTGCTGCTGGTGATCAGCGGGTGGCACGCCCATGGGAACGTACGGCAGGTCGCCAGCGGGACGGTCGCGGCGCTGGTCGGCATGGTCCCGCAGGGCCTGGTGCTGCTGACCAGCGTCGCGTTCGGCGTGGCCGCGGTCACGCTCGCCCGGCGCCGGGTGCTGGTGCAGCAGCTTCCCGCGGTCGAAGGGCTGGCCCAGGTGGACGTGGTGTGCTTGGACAAGACCGGCACCTTGACCGACGGGACCATCGCCTTCGACAGCCTGATCCGGCTCGAGGACCAGGCGCCGGCCGAGGCGGCACTCGGGGCGCTGGCCGACGACGAGAACCGCAACGCGACGCTGGCCGCCGTCGGGCAGGTCTTCCCGCCGCCGGAGGGGTGGTCGCGGCAGGCAGCCGTGCCGTTCTCCTCGGCGCGCAAGTGGAGCGCGGCCAGCTTCGCCGGCCGCGGCACCTGGGTGCTGGGAGCACCGGAGATGGTGCTGCCCGGCGGCCAGCAGGAACAGCTGTCGCAGGCTGCTGGCCTGGCCGCCAGCGGGCGGCGGGTCCTGGTGCTGGCGGGCGCCGCGGGCCCGCTGGACGGCGAGTCGCTCCCGCAGGACCTGCGGGCGGCGGCCTTCGTCCTGCTCGCCGAGCGGCTCAGATCCGACGCCGCCGAGACCATCGCGTACTTCGCGGCGCAGGGCGTGGCGCTGAAGGTGATCTCCGGGGACAGCCCGCTCACCGTCAGCGCCGTGGCGGCGCGGGCCGGAATGCCACACGCCAGCCAGCCGGTCGATGCACGGGAGCTGCCCGAGGACCCCGGCGCGCTCGGCCGCCTGCTGGAGGAGCGCTCGGTCTTCGGCCGGGTGACCCCGCAGCAGAAACAGGCAATGGTCACGGCCCTGCAGGCGTGCGGCCACACGGTGGCGATGACCGGCGACGGCGTCAACGACGTGCTGGCGCTCAAGCTCGCCGATATCGGCATCGCGATGGGCTCGGGCGCGCCGGCGACCAGGGCGGTCGCCGAGCTGGTGCTGCTCGACAGCCGGTTCGCCACCCTGCCCGGCGTCGTCGCAGAAGGCCGCCGGGT
>Ga0137378_10003823_pt1 | contig 12998 bp, 13 predicted proteins | sample SagtaG_21_FD_104813 | JGI IMG/M metagenome (GOLD analysis project Ga0137378, IMG submission 104813) | Vadose zone soil microbial communities from Sagehorn Ranch, Mendocino, California, USA - Sage2_L_60_16 metaG | ecosystem: Environmental > Terrestrial > Soil > Vadose zone | place: USA... | reverse complement strand
GTTCTTATTCTAGCGGCTAAACGCGATTCCTGCCACAAGTCGCCCTACCAACTAAAAGGCCAACTGGATGTAGGAAGCAACTGGTACGGCTCGGGTTGTAAGTTGCCTGACGGAGTTTACTTGCGCTTGCGCGCCTGCGCGGTAGCCGCTGGGGCGGTTGCTGCTGGCTTCTTTCTGCCTTCCATCTCGGCAAGACTCTGTTTCAGCGCAGCCATGAGGTCGACAACCGGGGCCAGTTTCTTTGGCTTTTCAACCTCGGCAATCTTGCCGCCTTCCAGCTTGGTCTGGATCAGGTTCTTCAGATTTTCCTGGAAATCATCTTTGTACTTCGCGGGCTCCCACTCCGCCGCCAGTGCCTCGATCAACTGGTGCGCAACTTTGACTTCAGATTCCTTCAACTCGACATCCGGCGCGCCGAAGCCCTCGACTTTGCGCACTTCTTCCTCGTAATACATGGTGTGCAGCATCATTCCGCCTTCGTGGGGTCTGAGGAACACGGTGTACTCGCGATTATGCATAGTGAGCTTGGCGATCGCTACGTATTCACTTTCCTCCAGCGCCTTGGTCAGCAGCCCATAGGGACGGCGGCCGGCTTCCTCGGGCATCATGTAATACGAAGACTCGAAGTAAACCGGATCCACTTCGCTGGATTTCACGAATTCGAGGATTTCCATCGTCTTCGCGGTCTTAGGCTCGATCTTCTTGATCTCCTCCGGCTCGACTACAACATATTCGTTCTTGCGATATTCATAGCCTTTAACGATCTCGCTGCGTTCGATGACGCGGTTGTCGGCCGGGCAATAGAGCTGCTGCTTTACGCGCGTAAGATCGTCGCGATGCAGCATGTTGAAGGAGATCCCGGAGCTGCGAGCGCCAGAGAAGAGCCTAACCGGCATTGAGATCAAGCCGAAGGTAAGATATCCAGACCATACGGAGGCCGCCATAGTTTTCCCTCGTTCGTTCGGCGCCAGAGCACGCCTATTGTTACGGACACGCAAGTCTCTCCCGGCTTACTATTTCGCCGGAAAACACCGGGTAGCAGTTTAGACTACCTCGGGCATTTTGATGCACTGGAATTGTGCAGGTAATCGAATCTGGAAGCTGCATCGCTTGTGTATGAATTCTGGGGCGGCTATATGTGGTGTTAACGGCCCTGGTGCAGCGCCGTAGCAGACCCTGTGCTGCGTAAGATATACGACTTCCTGTTTAGAATGAGCAAGTTAGCTGACGTTTACGTAGCTGCGCTATCTCATCCAGCCCAAAAAATTTGGGCTTTGGTCCTCATAACGGTCGTTTTCGCCGGTTTGGGAAGGGGTATGCGCGGAGTGACCACTCGGGGAGCAGTGGCAGGCGCGGCGGCATGCTTCGCGATTTTATGGGGAGCAGGATTCCCGGGATTCGCGGTCTTGATAGCAGTATTTTTGCTTACCTGGGCCACTACGCGGATAGGCTACCTGCACAAGCAGCGGCTGAGGATCGCAGAGGCACGCATTGGAAGGGACGAGCGCCAGGTCCTGGCCAACTTGGGCGTGGCGGCGCTTTGCTCTTTGGTGCATACATTTGAAAGTCACGAGCTGCGGCTACTGGTTGCAATGGGTGCGGCCTTGGCGGAGGCAGCCGCCGACACGATCTCGAGTGAAATTGGGCAGGCGCTGGGCGGCGCTCCGCGGTTGATTACCAACTGGAGGCAAGTTCCGGCCGGAACCGACGGCGGCGTTACATTCGCTGGGACACTGGCCGGATCGGTTGGCGCTGTCCTCGTAATCCTCGTAGGGGCCTTGACTGGCCTTTTCAGGTGGCGCTTTCTTCCACTGTGCGCCGCCGCAGCGGTTGCTGGAATGCTGGTTGATAGCGTTCTAGGAGCGACGCTGGAGCGACGCAATGTTCTGGGAAATAATGCTGTAAATTTCATTTCGACAGCGATATCGGCGGTGTTGGCGTTTTTGTTTTCACAAGTCTTGGGACCTCTGTGAAGCCAATCCGGAGTTAGACCCATGCAAATGTCCCTCCGGGACAGACTTGATTGATCACGAAAACAAAACTTGGTTGATCACCGGACAACAAAAACTCTGCGCCCCGCGCCTTGGCTGACTCATCTGGTCTGTATTCGTTGTTTTTGGGGAGGAAAAATGGTCGACGCTCGATATCCAATTGGGAAATTCCACTTTGATGGGCCTCCGTCGGAGGAGCAGCGTGCCAGCCTCATCAATGACATCGAACAAGCTCCCGCCGGGTTACGTGCCGCGGTCAAGGGGCTAACGCCCGAGCAGCTGGACACGCCTTATCGCGACGGCGGATGGACGGTGCGGCAGGTTGCGCACCACGTCCCCGACAGCCACATGAATGCGTATGTGCGATTCAAGCTGGCGCTTACCGAGGATGAACCGACGATCAAGCCCTATGCCGAGGATCGGTGGGCGCAACTCGGCGATACGCACACAACGCATGTCGAAGTGTCGCTCGCATTATTGGAGTCTCTGCACACGCGTTGGGTGAGTCTGTTGCGCTCCCTGCGTCCCGAAGATTGGAAGCGTACCTTTCGCCATCCGGAACTGGGACTCGTCTCGCTGGAGAAGAATCTTGCGCTCTACTCCTGGCACGGACGGCATCACGTTGCCCACGTCACAGAACTCAGGAAACGAATGGGATGGTAAAACATTCAATTCTAGCTCCGAATGCCTAGTCGCCACAGCAGATAGCTCATCCCTTCCCGCAGTAGCGCGACGCCGCGTTGCCAGACTGATCGCGGGCGCGAATCTGGCCGGGGAGCAAGAAACACCTGCAATTTCTGATGCTCGAGCAGCTTGCGGATGCGGAATACATGATACGCATCGCTCACTGCGATACAGCTTCTCAGGTGGTTGGTTCGCATGATCACCGCGACCCGCTCCGCTGATTCGGCCGTATCTGAGGCGTGCGTCTCCGCGATGAGCGCAGATTCAGGTACTCCTTTGCGCATCAAGTAATCGTGACCAACCCCACCTTCGGTGAATTTGGGATCGGCGGCGGCGCCGCCCGTTGTGATTACTAGAGGAGCAAAGCCCTTTCGGAAAACATCACTGGCATGGTCGAGGCGGGCGCGAAATACGGGGGATGGACGACCGTCGTATTCGGCGGCTCCGAACACCACAATGGCATCGGCGGAACTCAACTCCTGTTTATGGGAATCGCGAATGATGGAATGGGCTACCGATCCAAGCGCAATCAGAAGAGACGCCAGAGCGACAGTTGCCGTCCAGAACAGCCAGCGACGGGCTGTACTCTTTGAAACAGCGGTTCGAGCAGCCGTCCCGATCACCCCTTCGCGAAGAATTCCGAAATCTCCTGCGACGAAATGGCGCCCTCGCGCAGAATTTTCCAGCGCGCTTCTTCATCGGTAAGATCGACAATGGTCGAGGCAATTTCACGGGGTGAGGTGCCGCCATCGACGATAATTGGGATGCGCGGCCCGAGTTGGTCGCGCACCGCCGCTGCGGTGGTGCACTCGGTCTCGCCGCTCAGATTCGCAGAAGTCGCGGTAATGGGAATCTGCGCGGCCTTAACTACCGCAATCGGTATCTGCGCATTTGGAACGCGAAGCGCGACATTGCCGGTGTTGGCCGTAACTTTCAGTGGGAGCCGCGACGCGGCCTTCACAATAATCGTCAGCGGCCCGGGCCAGAATTTCTTCGCCAGGGCGTGGAACTCCTCCGGTAAGGGCTTTGCCAGGTCTTCCGCCTGGTCAACGTCTTCAATCAGCAGCGAAAGAGGTTTATGACGGGACCGCGACTTGATCTCATATACACGCTCCACGGCGCGCAAATTGAAAGGGTCGGCGGCCAGCCCATAGAACGTGTCAGTCGGCATGCCCAGGACTTCCCCGGCGCGAATCTGGTCGGCTGCATACCGGACAAGCGACGGCTCCGGCTTTTCGCTGTTAATCTTGAGCATTTCTACGCGCACAGAGGTTTCCCGGTTTGTTGGATTTGCGAGAGCTAAGATAACACGAGCGCGCGCCATTCGCCGAGTAGCGCGTATGATTTCTGACGAGGAGAAACAAATTTGGAGAAGGTGGGCCAGCCGGATATCAGTCGTTTGCGGCGCATCGAAGGCCGCCACAATGCATTGGTAAAGGAACTAAGGCAGGCCTTCGGCCGGGCCGAGCTGACGGCGGCTGGCGAGTGCGCGATCGAGGGCTTTCGCATTATTGAAGAAGCCGTGCGCAGCGGGCTCAAATTCCGCGCCGTTTTCTTCAGCGATTCTGCCCAGGCCCGTGCCCAGCGTCTGCTGCCGCAAATTGGGGCGCATGTAGAGACTCTGCTTCTGCCCGACAGGCTGTTCGCTGGCGCCGTCCCTAGCGAAAGTCCGCAGGGCGTCGCCGCGTTGGTCCAGGTAAAGAAGTTCTCGCTGGCCGATATTCTTGATAGAGAGTCAGGCGGGCCTCTGCTGGTGATAGCGGGCGTGCAGGATCCCGGTAATCTAGGCACAATCTTGCGCTCGGCGGAAGCGTTTGGCATCAAAGGCGTGCTGCTGACCGAGGGCAGCGTAAGTCCATATAACAGCAAGGTTGTTCGTGCGTCTGCCGGGTCATTGTTTCGGTTGACGGTCGCGAAGGTTGATTTGGCAGAAACTGCAGCCCAGCTGCGGGGCCGTGGCATTCGTCTACTGGCTAGTTCTTCACATAAGGGTATTCCTCTTTCGCAGGCGGTACTCACGGGCGGTATAGCCATGTTCATCGGCAATGAAGGCGCAGGGATCGACAAGAAGTTGCTCTCACAAATGGACGAACTAATCTCGATCCCACACTCGCAGCGCATGGAATCGCTGAATGCGGGCGTGGCCGCCAGCATCATCTTGTATGAAATCGCGAGGCAACGAGAGCTGCTCACTGAGGCGCAACGTCACAAAGAACCGCAAGCAGAGGGTCCGGAACAAGTCCCATGATGCGGATCAGTGAACTTGCGAAAGCTCTGGCACTGCGCGTTATCGGAGATGATCGCGTTGAGGTGAATGGTATAGCCAGCATCTCGGCAGCTTCAGCGAATGATCTCGTCTTTGTCGAGGACGAGAAGAGCCTGGCTCACGCCCTTCAGTCGTGCGCTTCTGCGGTCATGGCGGGGACTTTCGCTGAGGGACACAACTCCTCCAAAGTGTTAATGATCGCGCCTCATCCAAGGCTTTCGTTTGCCAGAGCTGCCGTGCTCCTCAGCAACTCGAACCAGCGCAACCTGGGAATTCACCCAGCCGCGTTCGTGCACGAGTCGGCAAAATTGCGCGACGAGGTTTCAGTCGAAGAAAGAGTGACCGTAGCAAAGGATGCGAGCGTTGGAAATCGTAGCTGGATCGGCGCCGGTACTGTAATTAGCGCGGGCGTTGTGATCGGCGATGATTGCCGGATCCACCCGCACGTGACTATCTATCCCGGCACCCAGATTGGCAATCGAGTCATTGTTCACGCCGGCGCTGTGCTCGGCAGCGATGGCTTCGGCTATGTTCGCAACCCGGCCACCGGGCGTCACGAAAGGTTTCCCCAGATCGGAAAGTTGCTGATCGAAGACGACGTGGAAATCGGCGCAAACACCACCATTGACCGTGGGGCGCTGGAAGTGACCCGTGTCGGACGCGGCACGAAGATCGACAATCTGGTTCACATCGGTCACAACTGCCAGATTGGCGAGAACGTAATCATTGCCGCACAAGCCGGTTTTTCTGGCAGCATTACGATTGAAAGCAACGTGATCATCGGCGGACAGGTTGGCGTGGGCGAGCACGCCCGCATCCAAGAGGGCGTGATGCTGGGCGGCCAGGCCGGGGTTCTGCCGAAGAAAATACTTCGTGGCAAGGGCGTTGCATTCTGGGGAACCCCGGCCAAGCCGCTGCGGGAATATTTAAGGAGCCTGGCGGCGTTGGCGCGGATTGGGAACAATGAACGTGAGTGATCTGACCTCGCAAAAGGGTGGAGCAGGGCTTCCAGCCCTGCTCTTTCAAAAGCTCTACTTCCGGGCATCCTTACAAATTCTGTCATCCCGACCAAGTCGGATGATTCGCGTCGCGAATCGTCCGGCGCGCGGAGGGACCTGCTGTTCTCTCCGTGCAAGTAAACCGCAGATCCCTCGACTTCGCTCGGGATGACAGTGTTTATTGACACTTCAAGTCCGGCACCGCTGGAAGGCCTGCTCCACCCTTCTCGGCAGCATGGGTTTAACCTAATACTGCCTCATTTATTGGACTATCAATGGCGATTGTCGTAATTGGCGGCCACTCCCGCAACGTCGGCAAAACCAGTGTGGTTGCCGGCCTCATCGCGGCTTTACCTTCCTACAACTGGACAGCATTCAAGATCACGCAATTCGGCCATGGCCAATGTTCTCTGAATGGCGAGGCATGTCATTGCGCAACAGACGATCACACGTGGGCGATATCAGACGAAAAGGACTTCTCGGGAACCTCCGACAGTTCTCGATTTCTCTCCGCGGGAGCAAAACGCTCATTCTGGGTCCGAACCGAGCAAGGCCGCCTTGCCGAAGCGATGCCCGCGATTCGGCGAAGACTGGCAGAGTCGGAAAACGCCATCCTGGAATCGAACAGCATTCTCAAGTTCGTTCGTCCAGACCTGTACATCACGGTCCTGGATCCGGCGAAGGAAGATTTCAAGCATTCTGCGAAGGAGTTCCTGGACTGCGCCGACGCTGTAATCATTCATCAGCATCAAGAAAACACGGCTCTCTGGAGTGGGATTTCCTTGAAGCCGGTTGCTAGCCGTCCCGCGTTTTACATTGATCCGCCTGGCTACGTCACCGTAGAAGTTGTGGACTTTGTCGAGAGCCGACTCAAAGCGCTCGCATCCGCAACTCGCCTGCCCTGATATTCTTGCAGCAATGTTCGGAATTGAACGAAGCGCGTGGTTGCTGGCGATCCTTTCAGCTGTCCTGCAGGTTCTGATCTTTCCACTTCCCAATTTGTACGTGTTGAGCTGGATTGCAATCGCTCCCTTAATGGTGGCATTACTGCGGGCACGTTTGCCAGAAACGCTGCAGCTGCAATCCGATAGAAAGCTGCTCCCGGCGCGCCCTTTGCAAGGATTCTTGCTCGGCTACGCCTGCGGAATTCTGTGGTATGGCGGGAATTGCTACTGGGTGCTCAGCACCATGCAGCAGTACGGGGGCATCGGCACGTTGGGAGCAACCGGGTTGCTGGCGCTTTTCTGCCTGTACTTGGCCCTGTACCACGGGGCGTTCGGGCTGATCATCAGCCTGCTTGCGAAAAGATCGTTGCGCACAGCGCTTGTTTTCTCGCCGTTCGTGTGGGTAGCGGTTGAACTTACGCGTACGCGAATCAGCGGATTCCCCTGGGACCTGCTCGGAATCACGCAAGTGGACAATATCCCCCTCGCGAAGATCGCTAGCTTCACCGGAGGGTATGGTGTCTCGCTCGAAATAATGATTGTCAATGCAGCCTTCGCAGCTGCGTTCGTGATTCGGCGCAGCCGCCGCAAGCCATTGCTGTTAGCCGCGCTGATTGCCGCGTGCCTATTGCAACTCGGCCGCTGGATTCCCGCCCCACCTTTGTTGACAGACCAGACGGTGCTTCTTGTGCAGGAAAACATTCCAGTGCTCGATAGCAGTAATTGGACGAAGGAACGCTTCGAGGACACCTTGGCCGATTTGACGCAAATCAGCTCGAACCCGCCGACGGGCGAAAAGCGACATCCAGACCTCATCGTCTGGCCGGAGTCACCCGCACCCTTTTACAGTGGCGATCCGCTCTTTCGCTCCGGGATAAGCCATCTGGCGAGTACCGCGCAAGCCTGGGTAGTAGCCGGGAATATCGGTGTTCAGAATGCCAGCGTTTCTCCGGAACAGCCCACACAGATTTTCAATTCCGCCGCGCTGATCAGCCCAAGCGGCGATTGGGATGGGCGCTATGACAAGGTTCATCTGGTCCCGTTCGGCGAATACCTTCCGTTTAAGAACTGGCTTTCATTTGCCGGCGGACTGACTAAAGAAGTTGGAGACTTCTCGCGCGGAACGTCCCGCGCTCCGTTGCAAGCGGGGAAGCAGAAGCTGGGGATCTTTATCTGCTACGAATCAATATTTCCGGATGAAGTCCGGCGCTTTGCCAAAGACGGCGCTCAGGTTTTCGTTAACATCTCGAACGATGGCTGGTATGGCGACAGTGGAGCTTACGCGCAGCACCTGAAGCAGGCAAGAATGCGAGCCATCGAGAACGCCCGCTGGTTGCTGCGCGACACCAACACGGGCGTGACCGCGTCGATAGACCCTTACGGCCGGATTGTCGCAAGCTTGCCGCGAAAAACACGGGCAGCGCTCGTAGCGCCATACGCGCTCGAAAGTGGCACCACGTTCTACACCCGCTATGGAGACTGGCTGGCATACGGCTGTGCGATAATTTCCATGGGAGCGATTTCCCTTTCGCTCACTCCCGTCAAAGGCAGACGCACAGGATGATTCAGGAATTCGAACAAGAATACTCGGCATTGCAAGACAAAGTCCGCGAACTCCGGGAGTACCTTTGACGCAGGCAAGCTCCGCCAGCAGCTGGTTGAAGTAGATAAACAGGCCGCCGACCCGAATCTGTGGTCGAACCCGCAAAAATCCCAGCTAGTCATGCGCGAGAAAAAACGCCTCGAGCACCTGCTCGCGACCGAGGCAGACCTCGTCGGGCGCACTGAGGATATCTCTGCCTATTTCGACCTGGCCAAGGAAGGCGAAAATGTGGAAGCTGATCTGCGCCGCGAGATTGATTCATTGCGCGAATTGGTTGATCGCCTCGAAACCGAAACGCTTCTCTCCGGCGAAAATGATGCGCGTAACGCGATCATGACCATTCACCCGGGCGCAGGCGGAACTGAATCGCAAGACTGGGCGGAGATGCTGATGCGCATGTACCTGCGCTGGGCCGAGCGGCAAGGGTTCCAGACGGCACTTTACGATTACCAGCCCGGTGAAGAAGCAGGAATTAAATCAGCGACATTTGGCGTAAACGGCGAGTACGCGTTTGGACTGCTGACCAGCGAAATCGGCGTGCACCGTCTGGTACGCATTTCGCCCTTTGATCAAGCGAAACGACGGCACACATCTTTTGCCAGCGTCTTTGTGTCGCCGGAAATTGATGAATCGATCGAAGTGGTAATCAAGCCGGAAGACCTTCGTATCGACACTTATCGGTCCAGCGGCAAGGGCGGACAGCACGTAAACACGACCGATTCCGCCGTCCGCATTACCCATATTCCGACGGGAATTGTCGCGAGTTGCCAGAACGAGCGCTCGCAGCACAAGAATAAAGAACGGGCCATGAGCATGTTGCGCTCTAAGCTCTACGAATTTGAAATGGAGAAAAAGCGCGAGGCCACCAGAAAAATTGAGGACTCGAAGCTCGACATTGATTTTGGCTCGCAGATTCGGTCCTATGTTCTGCAACCCTACCGCCTGATCAAAGACCACCGCACCAAAACCGAAGTTGGCGATGTTGATCGAGTAATCGATGGCGACCTGCAGCCCTTTATCCGGGCTTACCTGCGGATGCGCCGTGACGGAGCCCCGTCGGGTACGCCGGCGGATTGACCTAAAGCCATCCCACAAGTTTCTTAGGTAACGTTACCTGCCTCGAAATAGCTGGAAGGACTTCGCCTTCTGCGAGATTCTGTTAGGTACACGCAACCATGTCCCGGATGTTGGATCTCATTCGTGCTTCAGCTCTGCCGTCACATCAGATGATGTCGGCATCGAAAGGCGCGCTGCGCCTGCCGGCAGAAGAAATGGTGGAAATCCTCGTTTACCTGGCGGAGCACAACAAGATTTTCGGCGAGCAGGCGCGCCTTACGTTGGCTGCCTGGGAGGAAGCATCTGCCAAGACCATTGCCGCAGATCCGCAGACCGCTAAAGAAGTCCTCGATTACTGGCTGTCTCCTAAGAACCTCCGGCCAGCTTTGTTCCCCGTCCTGATCGGGAACCCGTCGGCACCAATGACAAAAGTCGCCGAGTTGGCGTCGTCGCTAAAGGGAGAATGGGTCGATGTGATATTGGCCAGTCCTCGCGTCCGGAATTCGCGGCAGACGCTCACCGACCTAAGCCTGAATAAAGAACTGAGCGGAGCGCAAAGCGCTAGAGTGCGGCAATTGCTTAACGGGGAGCCGGTCGTGGAGGCGCCCGCGTTGCCGCCTCAGGCGCTCACTGCCGCGATGCCTTCCGTGATATCTACCGCCGATAGCGCCGGACCGCCCGCCGTGATTGCACATGAGTCTCTAGCGCAACCAATTCTTCCGGAACCCCAGCAATCTGAAATTCAAGACGCCGAAACTGAAGTCGCTGTGGTTGCATTCCTCAGCGAGCACGCCCACGAAATTGCCGCCGATCCCAATAAGCCCTTCCAACCTATCGGAGGGATCCACGAGGAACTGCCATCAGAAGCTGAGCCCAAGGCTGCAGCCGCGGTTGCGTCTGCCAGTCCGGCGCAGCCCGCAGTTACGCCGAGGGCGGCGTTTCCCAAGAAACTGGTTAATCCCCAGGACGAGCAGCGCGGGAGTGTGCTGCAGAAGATCGCCAAGCTCGATATCAAGGGCCGCATACAGCTGGCGATGAAAGGCACGAAAGAAGAGCGCTCCCTCCTGATACGTGATGGCACGAAGATTGTCGCGCTCGCCGTGCTCGATTCTCCAAAGATCAGCGACGGCGAAGTTGAGAAGTTCGCCAGCCAAAAAAATGTGCTTGAAGCCGTTCTGCGCGCGATTCCCATGAAGCGCCGCTTTGCCAAGAATTATGCGATCGTCCGCAACCTGGTTTTCAATCCTCGCACTCCTCTCGATGTCTCTCTTGGGTTGATGAAAAACCTGTTAGTGCAGGACCTGCGTCATCTCTCCGGCAACAAGGAGGTGGCTGAGACCGTCCGCAAGCTTGCGCTGCGCATGTTCAAGCAAAAGAGTGAGAGCAATAGTAAGAAGTAAGATGGCGATCGGGGCAGGCTTCCCACCATGTGCGAGAAGATCGCTATTAACGCTAAAATACAAGCGTGGCTTCACTTCCCAAGCCTGATCCCATCCGCGAGCTGCTTCGGCGCGCGAAAACGATCGCCGTCGTCGGCCTTTCCGACAGCCCCCTGCGCCCGAGCCATGGCGTCTCCGCATATATGCAGAGCTGCGGGTACAGAATCATTCCGGTCAATCCCACGATCTCCGAGGCGCTGGGCGAGAAATCGTATCCCTCCTTGCTCGATGTTCCCGAAAAGATCGACATCGTGAACATTTTCCGGCGGCCCGAGTTCGTGCAAGAAATCGTGGACCAGGCGATTCAGCTAAGAATTCCAGCCGTATGGATGCAAGAGGAGGTCGTTAACGAAGGGGCGGCGGAGAAGGCACGTGAGGCGAGCATATTTGTCGCGATGGATCTTTGCATTCTGAAAGAACACCGCGCACGGTTCGGATAAAACCTTTCACCACAGAGACACAGAGAAAGCCAAGAAAGGCTCTACTCTCAACTTTCTGAATTGGCCACAGGATTTCCTTATGAAGAATTTCTCTGTGACTCGGTGTCTCTGTGGTGAAAGGGTTTTAAGCTCTCACCAGAATTACGGTCGCGTCGTCCTGCAACCCCGCGCCATTTGCATGGCCGCGAACATTGTCCACGATGGTTTCAGTCGAGACGTCGGGTTTCAGGAGATGCTCCGATAACCGCCGCGCTCCGTATTCCTCATCATCCAAACCCGCCGCTTCGGTAATGCCATCACTGTAGAGTACGACTCTGGCGCCTTCGCCAAGTTTCACTTCCGTGTCCGAGAAATCGCCGCGTGCCAAACCGAGCGGCATCCCCAGTTCAGTTTGCAGGAAGCGAGCGCCATCGCTATCAACGAGCAGCGGTGGCGGATGACCTGCGCTTGCGAATTTCAGAGTGCGGTCCGCAGGATCGAGCACCGCAAGAATCAACGTGACGAATCTTCCCGGCGGGAAATCTTCAACCATAAGACGATTCAGCCGGCCCAGGATTTCCCCAGGCGAGCTGCACGTAGTTGCCAGCGAACGTAGCATGGCGCGTGTTGCGGACATCAGCAGAGCAGCCGCCGTACCTTTTCCAGAAACATCCGCGAGCACGAGTCCCCAGCAGCCATCTTCAAAGGGAATAAAGTCGTACCAGTCACCGCCAATTTCTCCTGCAGGAATCGAGAGACCCGAAATCGCGAATCCAGGCACATAGGGCGAAGCCTTGGGCAACAATGCCTGCTGGATCGCGCGAGCTTCCTGCGCCTCGCGGCTCATGCGCTCTCGTTCTTGCCGCTCCTGGCCAAAGCGCCGCGCATTGTGAATCGCAACCGCGATATGCTTGCACAAGGATTGCAACAACCGCAGCTGCGCTGGGGGGAACGCATCCAGCTCATGGTGTGACGTCGAGAAGACCCCGACCAGCCGCCCTTCGACATGCAGCGGAATTGCAACTTCAGAAAGTGTAGAAGGCTCGCAGGCGATATAGTAAGGGTCCACGCGCACATCTGGCGCGTAGTGCATCTTGCCTGCCGAGGCAACATATCCGACCATGCCCTCTTTGCCGATCTTCTTGCGATTGCCTTTGCCATGCACAGTGCAACCGCACACTCCGGTGAGCACCAATTCCTGATTTGCTTCGTCATGCAAGTAAATCGTTGCTTCGAGGCAGCCGAATGACTGCGCAACCTCGGTGACAATCTTGTCGATCAGTTCGTCCAGATCAAGGATGGAATTGATCTTCTGGGCCGCCTTCTGCAGCTTCAGCAAGTCCTCGACTTGTTCCATGTGCAGCTCGCGAACCGCCGCATGATCACTATTCAGGATTGTAGGACTGGTTGCCATGACGTTACCCCGCGCTGACACTCATTTGATGAGCTAGCAAAAGCTAAAGACTCTTAAAACCTTTCACCACAGATCACATGCGCCGTTGGCGCACCACCGAGGATGAAAATCGATGAGGTGGCGGCGTGGATGTGTCAAGAAGCGGGCGAATCTGGTACAAGCGTCGTTGCGAAGCGATGGCTTG
>Ga0137378_10003815_pt1 | contig 13013 bp, 6 predicted proteins | sample SagtaG_21_FD_104813 | JGI IMG/M metagenome (GOLD analysis project Ga0137378, IMG submission 104813) | Vadose zone soil microbial communities from Sagehorn Ranch, Mendocino, California, USA - Sage2_L_60_16 metaG | ecosystem: Environmental > Terrestrial > Soil > Vadose zone | place: USA... | reverse complement strand
GCATGAACGGTCCCGTCACCATGACCGCGTGCAGCTCGGGGACCTCGGCCCGCAGCCGCTCCACCGCCCCCTGCGCGGCTTCCAGCACGGGATACCCGTCGCTCCCGCTGCCCACGGTCGCCACGATCAACGGGCCCTGGGGCGGCAAGCCGAGCTCCTGGCGCAGCCTGCCCGGGTCGAGTGCCGGTGGATCGCGGACGACGTACCCGCAGTAGTGCAGCTTGGGCTGCACCGCGGCCGGGAGGTCGTAGGCGTCCGCCACGTCGTACAACGCTGGAGAGCCGTACACGGCGATGCCGTCGTACAAGTGCTCCAAGGCGTCGTACACTCCCAGCTCACGCCATTGCCCCTGAATCCGACCGACGTCGTCCATGATGTCGCGCAGGCCGAACACGAACTTCGTGCCGGGGCACTGCGCCTTGAGGGCATACAGGCCGTCGCGAAACTCACCCTTGGCGCCGAGCGGCTCGTGGTCGACCAGGACCAGGTCCGGGGCCAATCCCAGGGCGGCGGCGCGCAGGATCTGACCGCGGATGGTCCGGAAGCGTTGCTTGGCCGTCTCCTCCTCGGCCGGGGACCGCTCCACGCCTTCCGCCGTCAGGAGCGTGGGCAACTTGATGTAGTCGCACCGCTCCGGAAGGGTGAAATTGGCGGCGACGGCCGACTTGGTGGCGATGTATGCGACGAAGGTGGGATAGGCCGCCAGCACGCGCCGGGCGATGGTCAGCGTCCGGGTGATGTGCCCCAGCCCCTGGTGATCCTGCGCGTACAGCAAGACGGTGGGCGTGTGTGGCGCCGCGGGTCGTGTCACGTAGGGCCCACCTCCGCGGCGGCCGGGACCGCCGGCTGCAGCGGGCCCGCCGGTACGCCCAGCAGCTCCGCCAGCAAGCCCGGGATGCGGGTGAGGCCGCCCATGTCGACCCGACCGCCGGCGGACGGGCGTGGTCCCGGATCGCGGGCCAGCCATTCGGTCAGCGCCTTGGGGGTCAAGTCGTCGGGGTGCAGCACGTCGAGCAGGCCGAGCTCTTGCATGCGGCGCGCGCGGATCTCCTGCTCGGGCTCCGTCACGCGCGGCACGATGAGCGCGTGCTTCTGGAACGACAACACCTCGCACACCGTGTTGTAGCCGCCCATCGCGACCACGCGGTCCGCCCGTTCGATCAACGGGACGGGATCGGGCACGAATTCGAGCAGCTCCAGGCGGGTGCGGCGCTGGGCGGCCCGGTGCAGACGCTGCCGCGTCTCCCGCGGCATCAGCGGGCCGGTCACGACGACCCCCGTCGCGTCGGGAGGGAAATCGGCCTCGACGAACGCCTCGGCCAGCGCGCCACCATCGTGGCCGCCGCCCACGACGCATAACAGGAGTCTCCCCGGGGGCAGGCTCTCGAGCAGGGCGGCAGTCTGGGCCTCGGCAAATTCGAGACGGGGGCGCTGGTCCAGGTACCCCGTGTAGCGCACCTTAGCCGCCGCGTAATCGGGCAGATCGTATTCGCGCACGGGATCGAACACGGCGGGATCGCCGTATACCCAGATGGCATCGTAGTAGTCTCGGATCGCGTCCAACTGCGCCCGCTCGGACCAGTCGCGCCGCACCGTCTCCGCATCCTGCAGCACGTCGCGCAGCCCGAGGACGCAGCGCGTATTGCCGCCCTTGCGCAGACGCGCCAGCGTGCGCGTCAGCTCGCCCGCCACGCCCACCGGCAGACAATCCACGACGAGCACGTCGGGCACGAAGGTCTTGATCGCGCTGCGGATCACCCGGGCGCGGAGTGCGATGAGCTCCTTGTCGGAGACGTCCAGCAGGAATCGGGGGTTGTAGGCCCCGTCGGGCTCTCGCCGGAGTGCCGGGAGTGTGACACAGTCCACGCCATCCGGCATCGGGAGAGCGCCGGCCTGCCACGCTTCCGCGATCATCACGATCGCCGGCGATAGCGGCGAGGCACGCAGTGCCTGGGCGATCGACGCGTTGCGCCGGATGTGACCGAACCCGACCATCCCTTGCGAGTACATGGCGACCCGGGTGGCTGGTGCCTCGCGGGTGTCGAGCGGGTCGAGCCGCGGACCCACCGACCGAGCCTGGGGCGCCGGCGCCGGCGCTTCCACGCGCAGCCTGATTTCGTCGACCAGCTTCTGGATCTCGTCCAGCTCCTCGGCCGTCGCCGGCGTCGTGGTGAGCGCCTGGAGGACCAGATCCAAGGTCGAACCCTGGAACGCGTGGTGTCCGGCCACCGGGCGTGTGGCCAGCGAGTCGCCGGGAACGATCGGCTCGCCGCGGACCGCGCGCTCGGCGGCCCCGTAGATGTACCGCGCGAGGCGCCGGGCACCATGGGGCACTCCCTTGAAGCCCGGGAAGCTCGAGATGTCGATGACATACGTGCGGCCTTCGCTCTCCACGACGTCCACGCCGAAGAGGTCGATGCCGAACGCCGATCCGCAGCGTCGGGCGATGTCCTCGAGCTCGGGAGTGAGGGTGAACTGGTGGCCCAGCTTTTCCGCGGCGGTGTGCGCCGGCCGAGCCCGGAGCACGCCGAAGCGCTCGCTCCCGATCGAGTAGATCTTGCGATGCATCGGCCCGTCCGGCGGGTGGTAGCGCTGCGCGAACACCGGCTCATCCATGGGCCCGAGCCCCGCCAGCTCGGCGGCGTTCGAGACCACTGCGCTGGCCCGCGGCCGGGCGCGGCGGTGCGATCTGATGATGAGGGGGCCACGATCGAGCGCGGGCAGGAGCTGGCTGGCGTGGGACGCGACGAAGGTCTCGGGCACCGGGACCCCGGCCGCGCGGAGCACCCGGAACGTCACGATCCGGTCGCGCAACAGCGCCGCGACCGGGTAGGGATTGAGGAGCGTGGCGCCGGCGCGGTGGAGATCCGCCGCGACGCTCATGCCGAGGTCCTTCCGGTTCTTGAGCACGTACAGGTCGTAGTCGAGCCGCACCCGCGCGACGTCGATCAGGTCGTCGCCCAGATGCAGGACTTTCGCCGTGGCACCCAGCTCACCGAGCAGGCGGACCACCTCCGGCATGCCCCGCTCGTCGGTAAACGAGCGTCCCAACAGCATCGCGATCCGCAGCACGGCACCCCCTCCGATGTCCGCCGTTTCCCTCGCACCACCCGCGCGCTTCAGAACCGCAGTAGGTAGCTCATCTTCACGAACACCTGACGCCCGACGGAAATAGTGGGCTCGTCGGTGCGATACAGCGTGGGCGGGCTGCCCGGCCGCACGGCGAGATTCTCGTACCCGTCGCGATTGCCCACGTACAATGCCGTGCCCGGATTGACGAGGTAGGTCAGGAGCACATCCACCCCCCAGTGGCGCTCCGGCGCGACGCGCGACAGCGTGGAGTCCCGATCCACCGCCGCGTAGTCAACGATGGTGCGCAGGGACAGCGCGCGACTGAACTGGTAGTTGAGCTTCTCCCGCAGGATGCGGTCCGTGAACACGCGAACCGGCGGTCCTCCCGTCGGGGCCGCCCCGGGCCGCGTCGTGAGCCGGCTGTACAGGTATGTGTGGTCGAGACGCAGCCGGGGCGTGGGACGCAACGTGAGGGTGAACTCCCCCTTGCCCGCCCCGGCCACGAACGGCGCCACGCCCGACGGCGGTTTGTGGTTGACGTCCGTCCCCTGTTTGTAGGACAGGGACCAGGCGAGCCACTTCAGCCACTCGCTCTCGAGCGACAGCTTCGTCTGGTAGACGTCGAACGGGACGTCGTCGAACAGCTCGAACACCCGCTCGTACGCACCCTCCAGCTTGGTTTCACCGACGAGCTTCACCTCCCAGGACGCCTTGAGCGACCGATCGAGGAGGCCGCCGGTGCGATCCCAGGTGAAGTCGGCCGTGAAGGTGGGCCCGACCTTCACGATGGGACCGTCCGGCCGCCGCACCAGCTGCAGCTCGTGCACCATCTCCCGGACGCCGACCCGGGGCACATAGCCGAGCTGCGCATCGAACGAGGGGCTCAAGTCGAGGTACTGCGCGGAGTAGTCCAGGTTGCGCCCGTCGCGCAACAGCTCGGCGTAGAGACCCGTCCCCGACGCGCCGGCGGCGCCCGAGTCCCGCGCGTACGTCCCGATCACCTGGCCGGTGAAGATCCAGGTCTTGGTCAAGGCCAAACGCGCGTCGGCCGAGGCGACACGATTCGCACCGCCCGCGAGCTGCCGGTCGCTCACGAGCAGCCCGACCGCCGACTCGCGCCCGATCTCCCGCTGCGCGCGAATCACGCCGATCCCGGCGCGCGGCTCGGCCGGTAGGCCCGACCCCACGAACTCTTCGGGCGCCCGGTCGTTCATCCCGATCGCACCCAGCGCCCACCGACCTGCTTTGGTCGTGAGGCGCGCCCCGGCGCCCGGATCCGTGATGCGGCGGGAGAAGAACAGGTTCACCGGCGTCTGGAAGTAGCCCGCGTTCTCGATGAAGAAGGGCCGCTTCTCCGGGAAGAACACCTCGAACCGCTCGTTGATCGTCACCTGCGGCTCGTCCGACTCCACCTGGCTGAAGTCGGGGTTGACGGTGCCGTCGAGCGTGACGGCATCCCGGACCACGGTCTTCAGGTCGAGGCCCAGGCGCCGGTCCGTGGCCTTCCGGAAGGCCGGCACCTCGGTGTCGAGGTAGCGCGCACCGGTGAACGCGCCGTACGGAATCGCCTGGACGTTCCGGCCCGGCGAGATGTCGCGGAGCTCGTCGAGGGTCCCGAACTGGGGGACGAACCCCGCGAGCCGCTTGGTCACCAGCGGCCAATAGGCCTCCTCGTTGGACCGGCGGACAAAGCGGGCCAGGGCGATGCCCCAGGACTGAACCGGCGTCCTGGGAAACCGGAGGCTGCGGAACGGGATCGCGATCCGCACCACGTAGCCGTCCGCGGTCAGCCGGCCCTCCGATTGCCACACGGCGTCGAAGCTGTAGTCGTCGTCCTGTCCCTCGGTCAGGATGCCGTCGAGCTGCACGCCCTGCGGGTTCGCCTGGAACAGGTAGGCGCGCTTGCGGTCGCGGAAGGTGTCCAGGTACACCGCGACCCCGTCGTCGACCGAGATCTCTTCCCGTTTTGTCAGACCGGCACGGACCTTCGCCGGATCGTCCCGGCAGACGAAGACGACGTACAGGTTGGCGTCGTCGTAGCTCAGATAGGCCGTCGTCGGGACGCTGACCGGGACGCCGTCGCCCGGCTCGCGTTGGCGGAAATCCGATACGCGGACGCCACCGGCCGGCGGCTCCGGCGCAAGGAAGTCCTCGAGTTTGGGGGGCTGATCGACGCGCTGCGCGATGAGGCTCGCGCCCGACGTCTGGGCGCGCAGCGGCTCCGACGCGAGTAGCAGCGCAGCGAAGAACAGCGGCGAGCCGGCCGCCATCCGGGGCGACCGGGGTGTCTCTGACCGTGCCACGTCCCCCCTCCTTGGTGACGACCCTGCCGGCACCGCGGCAGAACGAGGACACGGCGGGCAAGTGCCGTGCCACTTGTGACCCGTGCGCGCGGTCACATGACCAAGGGCCATCGCGGCGGTGCCGCGGGAAAGGGAAGACTCAGCCAGTCACGAAAGTCGCGGGTCGCAGCGACGCCACGGGGCACGCGCCGTGTGTTGCGGACGGTCCCCGTTGGCCTTGGACGATAGGAACACTGCAACACCCCCGGCGGCCTGGCATGGGATTTTTTTTCGCCGAGTAGCCTCAGCCGGGCCCACCAGTTAGGATTGGGCAGCGCGCAGCTCCCCGTTTATCCGGGCGCCCCCGGATCCCGTAGTCTCGAGCGACTGATCCCCATAGAGGAATCCCCATGCGGCTTTCGCTCCGCTTCATTATTCCCCTATTCCTTGCCCTCGGGACTTTCGCCTACGCGGTGGTGCCGCTCGTCGATCGGCTCACGCTGCAGTGGTTCGTCAGGGACTTGGACAGCCGCGCCACGCTGATCGCCAACACGATCCAGGAGCCCGTCCAGGACCTAATTCGGGGCGGGGACCCCACCAGGATGGTGCAGGTCTTCACCCGCATCACGCAGGACGAGCGCCTGTTTGCCATGGGCTTCTGCCCACCGGACCAGGGCCAGCCGATCGCCACGCCGACCCTGCCGTCCGAGATTCGTTGCACCGAGCTCGAGAAGTTCTCCGGTACTTCGGACCATCTGTTGCAGAGTCGTGACGGTCCGCTGTTGGTGTCGGTCAGACCGCTCGACGCCCAGGGCGCGTCGGTGGGCACGCTGGTGCTCGTTCATGACATGAGCTTCGTCGCCCGTCGCAGCGCCGAGACGCGAAAGTACCTGTTCTATTTCTTCGTCGGCCTCGGCGCGGTCGTCTCGCTCATCACTGTCGTCATCGCCCAATTGAGCTGGCGCGGCTGGGTCCACGGCCTGCGCGCGCTGTTGCGCGGCGAAGGCTTGTTGCGACCGACCGACGAGCCCGACCTGCCCGAGCTGCGACCCATCGCCCGCGACCTACGCGCCCTGATCAGCGACCTGGAGGCGGAGCACCGCTCGCGCGACGACGAACAGCTCGCGTGGACGCCGGACACGCTGCGGGCGATCCTGCACGGTGACCTCCGCGGGCAAGAGGTCATGGTCGTGTCCAACCGGGAGCCGTACATCCACGTGCGCCAGGGGGAAGACATCGCCGTGTGGCGGCCGGCGAGCGGCCTCGTGACCGCCCTGGAGCCGGTGATGCGTGCATGTTCCGGGACGTGGATCGCCCATGGCGGCGGCTCCGCCGACCGCGAGGTGGTGGATCGACACGACCACGTCGGCGTGCCTCCGGAGCGTGCGGCCTATCAGCTCCGCCGCGTCTGGCTGACGCCCGAGGAAGAAGCGGGATACTACTACGGCTTTGCCAACGAGGGCTTGTGGCCGCTGTGTCACATCGCCCACGTGCGTCCCATCTTCCGCACGACGGACTGGGAGCAGTACGTCAAGGTGAATCGGACGTTCAGTCGCGCCGTGGTCGAGGAGTCGAAGTCTGCCGACCCCATCGTGCTGGTCCACGACTATCACTTCGCCCTGCTGCCCAGAATGATCCAGGAGGCGCTGCCGGATGCGACGGTCGTCGCCTTCTGGCACATCCCCTGGCCCAACCCGGAGGCGTTCGGGATCTGCCCCTGGCGGGACGAGCTGCTCGACGGACTGCTCGGGAGCACCATTCTCGGCTTTCACACCCAGTTTCATTGCAACAACTTTGTCGACACGGTCGACCGCCAGCTGGAGGCGAGGGTGGACCGCGAGACGTTTACGGTGTCGTACCGCGGCAAGCTGACCGCGGTGAAACGCTATCCCATTTCGGTCGAGTGGCCGCCCTCTCCGGAGCTGATGGGCAAGCCGGTGGCGCAATGCCGTGCGGACGTGCGGCAACGCCACGACCTGCCGCCCAAGCACGCGATCGGCGTAGGCGTCGACCGCCTCGACTACACGAAGGGCATCGAGGAGCGGCTGCGCGCGGTGGAGCGACTGCTGGAGATGCACCCCGAATGGGTCGACAAGTTCACCTTCATTCAGATCGCCGCACCGACACGGGCCCGCATCGCGCAGTACCAGGAGTACGACGTGCGCGTGCGCGCGATGGCCGCCCGCATCAACGACCGGTTCGCCTCGGCCCGCCACCCGGCGGTGGTGCTGCAGGTGGAGCACCATCAGCCCGACGAGATTTACGAGTACTACCGTGCGGCGGAATTGTGCGTGGTCACCAGCCTGCACGACGGCATGAACCTGGTGGCAAAAGAGTTCGTCTCGGCTCGGGACGACGAGCGCGGCGTCCTGATTCTGAGTCAGTTCACGGGCGCGGCGCGCGAGCTGCCGGAAGCGCTGATCGTCAACCCGTACGACACGGACCAGTGCGCCGCGGCGCTCCACATGGCTCTCTCGATGCCGGCCGCCGAACAGCGCGCCCGCATCCGGCTGATGCGCGGGCTGATTCAGGACTTCAACGTGTTCCGGTGGGCGGGGCGCATGTTGATCGACGCGGGCGGCATGAGACGGCACGGCCGTCTGCTCGAGCGGGCGGCCGCGCCCGGTCGGTCGCGACGTCCCTCGGCCGCGTACCGCGCAGGGCGCGGCCGATGACACCGTCGGGCGACGGCCACCGCACCAGCCGGAGGCGACGCGGGACCGCCTTACCGGCGCCCCAACCGGACTGGGCCTACTTCTTCGACATCGACGGGACGCTGGTCGACCTGACAGACTCGCCGGGCGGCGCGAGCGCCGACGCCCGCCTCCGGCAGCTGATCGCAGAGCTGTCGCGAGCCGCTGGAGGCGCGGTGGCCTTGATCAGCGGTCGCTCGATCGCGGACATCGACAGGCTGGTGCCCGACACGCAGATCCCGGTGGCCGGACAGCACGGCGTCGAGCGGCGAGACGCCGCCGGACGAATCTCTCGCCATGCGTTCCCGGCGAGCGAGCTCGATTGGCTGCGCCATGAGGTGGCCGCGGCGACGGCTCCGCATCGCGGGCTCGTGCTCGAGGACAAGGGACTGTCCCTGGCGCTGCACTACCGCCGGGCGCCGCGGCTGGGGGGCTTCGTCCACCGGCTGGCCCGTGCCTTGGTGACGCAGGCGGGAACGCAATACTGCATCCAAGGCGGCAAGCGAGTGGTGGAAATGAAGCCCGCCGGCAAGGACAAAGGGGTGGCCGTGGAGGAATTCATGCGGGAAGAGCCGTTCCGCGGACGCACGCCCGTGTTCATCGGCGACGACGTGACCGACGAGTACGGCTTCGCGACGGTCAATCGCCTGCACGGGTATTCGATCAAGGTGGGGCCGGGGCGGACTGCGGCCCGGTGGCACCTGCGGGACGTGCAGGCGGTGCGGGCGTGGCTGGAGCGGGGCCTGTGACATCCCTCGATCTCGGATTGATCGGCAACGGCACGATCGGCGCCCTCCTGAATGCGGCGGGCGACATCGTGTGGGCGTGCTTCACACGGTTCGACGGCGCCCCGGCCTTTTGCTCGCTGTTGCGCGAGCAAGCTCGAGACACCGATTTCGGAAGCTTCGGGGTCGAGCTGGGCGACTTCGTCCGGGCCGAGCAGGAATACCTCGTCAACACGGCGATCCTCACGACCCGCCTGTACGACCACAGTGGCGGGTGCATCGAGATCACCGATTTCGCGCCTCGCTTCCGCCAGTACGGCCGCATGTTCGCTCCGATGATGCTGGTCCGGCAGATCAAACGGACGGCCGGCAATCCCCGCATCCGGGTGCGTCTCCGGCCCGCGAATCACTATGGCCGTTTTGGCGCGGAGATCACCTGCGGCTCGAACCACATCCGATACGCGGGGACCGATCTGGTGCTGCGGCTGACGACGGACGCCTCCGTAACCGCTCTGGTGGAGGAGAACTTCTTCTTTCTGGAAGACGCGGTCACTCTGCTGCTCGGGCCGGACGAGACCGTGCAGGGGGCCGTCGCAGAGATCGGGCGCCGCTTCCTCGAGGAAACCGCGACGTATTGGCGGGAATGGGTCGGCTCGCTCGGCATCCCATTCGAATGGCAAGACGCAGTGATCCGCGCCGCCATCACGCTGGAGCTCAACGTCTGCGAGGACACCGGGGCGATCGTCGCGGCGATGACGACGTCGATTCCCGAAGCGCCGGGCAGCCGCCGCAACTGGGACTACCGGTACTGCTGGCTGCGCGACGCCTACTTCGTCGTCAACGCGCTCAACCGCCTCGGCGCCACGCGGACCATGGAGCGCTACCTCGGCTACATCGTCAATGTCGTCGCCGGTACGGACCACGGCCGCCTGCAACCGGTGTACGGCCTCAGCGGGCGCGCCGTGGGTGAAGAGCAGGAGATCGATTCGCTCGCCGGGTATCGCGGCATGGGCCCGGTCCGGGTCGGCAATCAGGCCCACCGCCAGGTGCAGCACGACGTCTACGGCGCGGCGATTCTTACGGCGACCCACGTGTTCTTCGACCGCCGGCTGGTGCGTCGCGGCGACGAGGTATTGTTCCACCGTCTGGAGACCCTCGGGGATCATGCGGCCACACTGTACAACCAGCCGGACGCCGGCATCTGGGAGCTGCGCGGCACGCCGCGGGTTCACACGTTTTCCAGCGTGATGTGCTGGGCCGGATGCGACCGGCTGGCCAAGATCGCGGCGCACCTGGGGCTCGAGGAGCGCGCCGCTCACTGGCGCGCGCAGGCGGCGCGCATCCACGAGTTCGTCAGTGCGCGCTGCTGGAATCCCGCGAAAGACAGCTTCGTGGCCGCCGCGAACGGCGACACGCTGGACGCGAGCCTGCTGCGCCTGAACGAGCTCGGCTTCCTCTCCGACGAGGATCCGCGGTTCGTGGGCACCGTGCGGGCCATCGGGCGCGAGCTCAAGCGCGGCGACTTCGTGTTCCGCTATGTGGAGCAGGACGACTTCGGGAAACCCGACAACGCCTTCCTGGTGTGCACCTTCTGGTACATCAACGCGCTCGCCGCGATCGGCCAGCGCGACGAGGCCCGCGCCCTGTTCGAGACCTTGCTCGGCTGCCGCAACCGGCACGGCCTCCTGGCCGAGCACATCGATCCCCGCACCCGGGAGCAGTGGGGGAACTTCGTGCAGACGTACAGCATGGTCGGGCTGATCGGCGCGGCGATCCGGCTCTCAGTCCGGTGGGATCAAGCCTTTTAGGAGCGCCAGCGCCACCCCGTTGGTCCACCCGAACCCGTCCTGCGTCGGATACTCTCCGCCGCCGGCCCGCCGGTGCGCGTCGACTACGTCGTACTTCTCCATCATTTTCCCCGTCGACCGATAGGTGCGGCGGTTCAGCGCCAGCCACCGGTCGCGGGCGGCGGCGGCCAGGTCGGCCCGACCGTAGCGGCGCACGCCCTCGATCGTCAACCACTCCAGGGGCGGCCATCCGTTCGGGGCGTCCCATTGTTGACCCGAGGCGATTAACGTCGTGACGAATCCGCCGGGCTTCAGGAACTCCCGCTCGAGCCGCGCGGCAACCGCGCGACCTTGCTCGGGGGTGGCGAGCCCGAAATACAGCGGGCACGCGGCCGCGAGCGTGGGCCGGTCCGTCACACGCTCGCCGCTGCGCCACCGCACGTCGTAGAAGAACCCGCTGGCCGGATCATACGCGGCCGCGAGCAGCGCGCGACGACGGTCTTCGGCCGCCTGGGCGAACTGCCGCGCGACCTCCGCGTCCCCTGCCCGGCCGCGGAACGCCCGGAGCGCGGCGATCGTCCGCTCGGCATGATAGAGGAGGCTGTTGAGATCCACCGGAACCAACTCGATCGTCTCCAACGAGCGCAGGTCTTTCGGGTCGCGCATCCAGCGGCTCGAGAAGTCCAAACCGCTCTCGGCCGTGGCTTTGACGTTTCGATAAAACGGCTCGCGGCGGGCTTCGGGGAGCGTCTGGGCGATCTCGTAGTCCGGACGGTACGCCTCGGGCCTGGGCTCGGGGAGGTCGTCCCAGTACCGGTTGAGTAACGGCCCGCCGTCCGAGAGCCGCACGACGCGGCGGTACGCCTGGCCGCCCCCCGGTGCGAGCCGCTCCGCGCCATTCATCCAGAAAGCGTGCTCCGCCTCCAGCGCGTCGAGGTATTGCAGGGCGTGCGTGGTATCCGTCGCCCGCGCGTATAGCCCGACCATGGCGGCGAAGAACGGCGGTTGGCTGCGGCTGAGATAGTAGCTCCGGTTGCCGTTCGGGATGTGCCCGACCGTCCCGATCAGGTAGGCGAAGTTGTCGAGCATGCTCTTCACGAGGTCGGTCCGACCGCTCGCGACGAGACCGAGCATGGTGAAGTACGAATCCCAGTAGTAGACCTCGCGGAAGCGGCCGCCGGGGACGACGTAGGGATTCGGGAGCGGGATGAGTGACGAACGCGCGTCAGCGCTGTCGGGCGGGCGCGTCAGGACGGGCCAAAGCGCGCGGATGTGCTGCTCCATCGTCTGCGAGGTGTCCGAGCGGAAGCCCTCGCCCACCGGCCGGGGCAGCTCGAAGTGTTCCTGCACGAACGCCTGGAGGCTAAACCCCGCAGCGGCTCGCGCGGATGCGTAGCGAGCGACGATCTCCGCCGGAGTGAGGCGCGGCCGTGCATCGGCGAACGTCTTCGAGTCCGAAAGGATCCCCGAGAGCTGGACGGCCTGAAAAAGCGAGCCGAGATCGTGCGCCGGGTCGTACCGACCCGGAGGTTGGGGGAGGTTGGGGGAGGTTTTGGAGGTTGTGCAGGTCGTCGCGGTGCCCGCGGCCAAGACCGCGACGAGCAGCCTCCCCCAACCTCCCCAACCTCCACCACCCTCACCCGACCTCCGCGACGCGCTCACCGGAAGATGATCCACAGAACGCCGATCGTCGCCGCAAGGACAATCGAGAGGGCAACATTGAGGCTGCGCGGGCCAGCGGGCACCGGGACCGCCGTGATCTCCGGTGCACCATACGTCACACCAGCAATCCGGGCCGGTGAGGGCGGGGCGGTCGCCAGGCTGACCGCGATGAGGATCCCCGAACACAGGACAAAGAGCAATGCCGCGAAGTGCAGGAAGTTGATCGTTGCGAACCAGTACCACACCGAACCGCTGGCCAGACTGGCCCGCGCGAGCTCGAGCACGAGTCGCGCCGTCCCGATCACGAGCCCGGTCCAGAGCGCCGCCAGCGCGCCGGGTCCGTTCAGCCTCGGGTACAGCACGCCAAGCAGGAAGCACGCCGCAATCGGCGGGGCGATGTATGCCTGCACGCTCTGCAGATAGATGTAGATCTGCGGCGAGATGTACTTCATGAACGGAATCCACAAGAGACCCAACCCGACCAGCAGTACGGTGGTGATGCGCCCCACCGCCACCAGCCGCTGCTCGCTCGCGTCGGGCCGGACCTTACGGTACACGTCCCACGTGAGCAGCGTCGAGCAGGAGTTGAACGCGGACGCGAGCGAGCTCATCAGCGCGGCGAGCATCCCCGCCAGCACCAGGCCCTTGAACCCGGCCGGCAGCAGCCGGGTGACCAGCGCCGGGTACGCCGCATCGGCCGACCCGCCCCGGATGTCCGAGTACAACGCAGCGGCGATGATCCCCGGCAGCACGAAGATGAACACCGGCAGGATCTTCAGGAATCCGGCCAAG
>Ga0137378_10003807_pt1 | contig 13019 bp, 11 predicted proteins | sample SagtaG_21_FD_104813 | JGI IMG/M metagenome (GOLD analysis project Ga0137378, IMG submission 104813) | Vadose zone soil microbial communities from Sagehorn Ranch, Mendocino, California, USA - Sage2_L_60_16 metaG | ecosystem: Environmental > Terrestrial > Soil > Vadose zone | place: USA... | reverse complement strand
TTTCTTGCCGGGCCGCGGTTTGCTCATGCAAATCACCCTGATGATAACATGCCAAGCCCAGAGCTTCCATACTGAATTCGTAATGCCTACGGGCGGTTGAGGAGCCGAGGAGAATACTCATACAAACCGAGGTACCAATGAGAAGGCCATATCTAAGGCGGGGATATGAGGATTGGGAGAGCCCGATAAGGAAAGTTCTTCGCCTCGACTTTCTGCGCCACACAAGAAAAATCGTTCAGTGCGGTTTCAAAGGACGACCGTGGTTGAAGTGCCTGTCGCCTCGAAAACAGCCGGCATCTCTGTTTGGGCGATGCACACAAAGCATTGGACGACAACAGGATCAAACTGAGTATCGCTGGCTTCGACCAAGCGGCGCATGGCCTCTTCGAACGGCAAGCCCTGCCGGTAGGGTCGGGACGAGACCATCGCGTCAAAGGCATCGATCACTGAAACGATGCGCGCCCCAATTGGGATCTCATCCCCCTTCAGTCCCCCGGGATAGCCGGAGCCATCGTAGCCCTCGTGATGATGCAAGATGTAGAAACTTGTTCTCTCGAGACCCGGAAAGAGCCGAGCCACGGCCCAGCCGTATTCGGGGTGCTTCTTCATGAGCGCGTACTCTTCTACGGTAAGACGACTGGGCTTTCTCAGGATCGCGTCGGGAACTCCGATCTTCCCGATGTCGTGGAGCAGCGCGGCCACCTCAACATCCTTGAGGACGCTTTCTTCCATGCCGAGCTCTTGAGCGACGCGCACGGCCCATTCGGCAAGCCTGGTACTGTGGTATCCGGTGTTGAGGTCCTTTAGATCCAGGAGCTGGTTGAAGGCGCAGACCAGCGAGTTGTGCATGGAGGATAGCTGCTCTTCCAGCTCCTTCACCCGCAGCCCGGCCGGAGCCCATGCCACGCCAACTCCGCCTGATTTTTCCTCTGTCATCATGATGCCCTCCCTACTGCACCGAGGAGACCGCTTGATACAAGTCTAGGCGGCCCTTGTTCAACGAGGAGTTGATATATTTTGCGTGGGCGAGCGCTTGCGCGGCCGTGGTCTGGTTGGCCGTTGACACGGCGCTGCGGATCAAAGCCGCACCGCCGGAGACAAACGGCGCGCTAAAGGAGGTTCCCCAGCCTGCAGCATAGGTCCCGTAAGGGTAGGGGCTGATGATCCCTTCACCGGGGGAAGCAACCCACACCAGATCCTGCCCATAGTTCGAGAAAGAGGAGCGCTGGTCCTGGTTGTTGGTCGAAGCCACGCCCATAACCATACTCGTAAAGGCCGCGGGATAGACCAACTCATCCTTGCCATCGTTTCCTGCTGAGGCCACGCAGATGACACCTGCATGGTTCGCGTAAGTGACCGCTTGATTCATCGACTGGGAAGAGGTCGGGAGGTCAAAGCTCATGTTGATGACGTTGGCGCCGTGCTGAACGGCGTAGTAGGTCGCCCGCAGGACGTCAGAGAGATTTCCGTACCCGGTCGATTGGAACGCTTTGAGTGGCATGATCTTGGCGGTTGGCGCAACCAGGTGGATGATGCCGGACGTCATCGTTCCGTGGCCGAAGGCGGCATACTGCGAATTTTGAAACGTCGTGGCGCCAGTCTGGTTCACGACCGCCATAGTTGACTGATTGACTTGCACCGGGTAGGCATTATTTACTACGGACATGGTCGACTGGTTGACATCAGTCAGCTCAGAGCCGCCCGAAGTGTTGCGAGTGAAATCGTAGCCGGTGACGAGCACCCCTGCGAAAACCGGATGGGTCGGATCGATGCCGGTATCAATCACAGCGACGGTCCCCGAACCAGTTACTCGTCTGTACATGCTCTGCTCGTCGGAAAGGCGCACAATATAAGCAGCCGGCTGGTGCACATAGCCGTCCCAGACGGTCGCGCCGAAGTATTTGACGGGCGTATTGTCCCAAAGCCCGCTGGGAGCCGTCAGGCTCGAAGACTGCGTAACTTTGAGTATTTGGTCCGCCTCGGCGTTTGTCACGCCGGGCTGCAGGAGGAGCTTCGCGATGAAATCGAGGAGGTTGAAAACAGTACCGAGAAGGCCGCCGAGAAGACCGCCACTGCTTGTTTGCGTCGGGGTGACCAGGAACACTTGGCCCTGGGTCCCATCCAATTGCCCGACAACCGTGCAGCCTACGGTGACACAACTCTTTTGAAGAGAAGTCAGGCCATTTGTGTCGCGCGCGATAACATTGTTGTTCTGAGCCGCGGCTGGGCTAGCTGAGAGCACGAGCAACAGGAATGGGAGGAACAGGATTTTGCGCTTCATAACTCCCACTTTTGTAATGCTGAGCATTAAGTTCTCCATGTTTTTTAGCCTCCAGTATGATTTGGGTGCTGTTCAGGCACTGCCAATCTGCCCCCGGTACTTTGTTTTCATGACAACAATGAGCTTTTTTAGTCAGCGAGTCGATAGTACGGGTGTATCAGTACTTTTGTGCTTTCGAAGCTCGAATGAGGTGGAAACTCGTGGACACATATCAGAGCCCATCTTTTGGTTCCGACTGTATATCTTGCTTTGTTTCAGCGTCTTGCACGGGTACGACCAGGGTGTATTCGCCGCCGATTTCGAGCCTGAAAGACTGCTGGTCCCCTCCACTAAACTCGGCCTGGAATTCCCCGTATTGATTAGTAGTGGCTAGGGCCAACGTCTCATTGCCTCGAAGGACGGCTATCGAGACATCGAAGAAGCCCTGCTCGGACCCCGAAGAATCGAGAATTTGGCCCATCAGGGAAATTCGGCCGGGTTGGTCTTCGAGGTCGAGACGCAGGTCCACTCGCATTTTCCCAGCCTCGTAGAGGAGCTGCCGAGGGGCTAGCCCCGCGGCGCGGATGCCCGAAGGAACAGCTTGGCCGGAGGTATCAAATGTCAACCGCGCGATCTTGGTGAAGGGTGAAGGCTGGCGGTAAGAGCCGTAAGCAGCGTAATATGCTTTCGCAACGCGAAGCGAGCTCTCAGGAGGCTGATAGGCAGCTTCCCTGGATGAGATTTCTGAGACATTACGCCACATCTGCATGGCTTTCCTGCAATCTTCGCAGCCTTCATCCAAGTGGCGCTGCATAGCTGCTTTTCGTTCAGAGCCAATCACTTGGCGGGCAAAATCGGCCCAGTCCTCTAAACCGAAGTGTTTCATATTCATTTCCTTCTTTTGAGGGTAGCTACTGCCACGACTTGATACCCATTCCCTTCTTCACTTAATAAGGGTAACTTTCATCGCAAAAAATATAGGGGGTGCGAACTTTTTTTGAGCGATTTAGGATGGTAGGAATTTGCCTATAAGGGCGAAAGGCGCCCAGAAGTAAGGATGGGGATAGCGTTCACGTAACTCGATCATTGAGGCTTGAAGCGCGAGGGCCTTATCAGCATGTTCAGGCAAGCGGCCATAGAAGGATTTCATGAAATCGGCCGTGCTCTTGTCCTGGACATCCCACAAGGTAAGCAGCAAAGATTGGGCGCCTGCATAGAGCAAACCGCGAACCATTCCAAGCAATTCGTCACCCGCAGCGACCACATTCATTCCCGTAGCGCAGCCGCTCAGCGTTATCAATTCCGCTGGCAATTTGAGGGAATAGAGATCATAGAGGCTCAGATACGAGCCGCCCAATCGAATCCCTGAAAACATGGGGTTGTCTTTCCGAAAATGGCCATGCGTGGCGATATGAATGAACCGGCTTTCCGCGCCTATGTCTTTCAATGTCTGCACGGTCGCGTCAGGACCGAGGAAAAGCTGCGGCCGGGGAAGCATTGTGGCGACGGTCTGGACTTCATCCAGAATGTGAGGCGTTTGAGGATCTTGGATGCCGAAAATTAAAGAGGGCCCGGAATGGTTGGCTGGTTTCTGGTGACACCGGGCATAGATGGCGGCGCTTGGCGCGTAGGATACAGTGAACGAATCAACCAGATATTTCGCTCCGTCAAAAAGCGCGTGAAAGGGCAGGTAATGCAGTTCCTCGTGCGGCACGATCACCAAATGGCGCCGATCGAGGCGATGGCGCATCGGGGCAATCAGTTCCTGGTAGAGATCTTTGAGATGGCTTTGAGTTGCCTCTAAGAGAGCCTTTCCAAAGGTTTGGACATATTTCGGGTCGAGGCGGAACTTGGAGAGCTGAAACTGCAGCTTGCGCAGCAGGTTTTTGACTCGGGAGATGAGAGTGAGCGGAACAATCTCCAGGCTCTCGGAACTTATTAAGGCGGCAACAATGCGGTCTCGAATTCGAAAATATTCCGCCACGATGGCGTCGGGACCCAGGGCAGAGCGAATCGCATCCAGGCTCGTTACGTCGGGGCTTTCGAATCCGGGATAGTCAGATTCCGCGGCGGGCATATCTCGCAAAGCGCGCAAGAAGTCTTTTTCGTGGGCTCGCACTTGGGATTGAAGATCTTCCAGTTGCTTGGACCTTTCCCCTCCTTGCCGTAGCTGCTCCAATTCGATGCGATGGTAGTACCAGTTCAATTCTTCCCGGAGTTCCCGGATTCGACGAGCCAAGTCACTCTGGGCAGGTTCAAGGGCTACAAGGGGATGTCCGCGGTGGAAGATCAGGTCCCGGAGGACGCGAGATTTTGCCTGTTCCATGTACCCAAAAGCCTCTTCCAATGAGGCCGCGCTCGAGTCGCGGCTCATGCATAGGTTCACCAGGCTTTCGTACACTTCCAGCCGATTCTTCATGAACGCAATCTTCAACTCTTCGCGTCGCAGACTGCTCCGAAGGGCTTCGAGCGATTCTCGAGCCGCTCGGTAGTAATCGTATGCCGCCTCCACGTTCCGCGCCGCCTCCTCGATCTGACCCATCAGAAGGTTGGCTTGGTATTTGAGGACATTGGACTCGACCTGGGCCAACAGTTCGAGGGCTTGCTGGCATTCGTGACGCGCTTCTTCAAGTCCTTCCGCGCGTAGAGCCAGACGCGACAACATCAGGTGACAGAGAACCGCTTTCGTCTCGAACCCCGAAGCTTGGAAGAATTCAAGAGCCCTCAAGCAGAGGCGGCGGGCCTCAAAGAGCCGGCCTTGGTTGTAAAGCACCAGGGCCTGATACAAGTTGATCAGGTGCGGCCAGACGTGGTTCTTTTCCTGAAGAAACATGGTCCTGGCCTGAGCGAAGCATTCGAGCGCGCGAAGCGCCTTTTCCTGCTGGCCCAGCGCAATGGCGAAGTTGGCAAGAGATTTGGCGCTCTCGTAGCCCATCTTGAGCTTCTGGAATTGAGCGAAGGCTTGCTGGGCCGTCTCGGCCGCTTCTTCACTAAGGTTCAATTCCAGGTAGATCTCGGATAGGTCGAGGTCGCAGAGGGCGTGATGGTAGGGATCGCCCACTTTTTCGCACATCTCGCGCGTGGCCCGTAACATTTCGATGCCCCGGTTGTATTCGCCCCGGAGATAGAACAAATAAGCAATGTTGTAGTCCGCTTGCGCAACGACGAGCGGCATTTCGTGTTCTTGGCAAAAGGCGCGCGCACGCTCGTAAGTGGCAAGAGCTCTGTGGAAATCATTCAGACTGATGAGGCAAACCGCGATGTTGTGCAGAGAGGCGGCAATGCCTTCCGGGTCCTTGTCAGGCAGCAGGCTATCGAGCGCGCGCTGATAACCAGCGAGGGCCTCGGGAAAACGGTCTTGACGATAGAAAATATTTCCGACGTTAATCTCCAGGCGTGCCAATCGCACGCCTTCCCCCCGGCCTTTAAAAATCTCCCTTGCCCGATCCGCGGCTGCGGAGGCGCGTTCATACTCGCCGAGCAAGATAAGCGGCTGAATCGACGCGCTGAACGTGCGCCCTGCCTCCAAGTCCGCATTTTCCTCTTGGAATAGCCGGATGGATTGTTCAAGCAGTTCAACTGAAGACTTGCTGTCCCCCATAAACCAAAGAGTGTTGCCCTTTGCTCGGAGGCCATGGGCCTGAGCTTTTTTGTTTCCGATTTGGTCTGCGATTTGAACGGCAGCCTCTGCGAGCGCGAGAGCTCCTTGCAAGTTCACCCTCAATTGTGCGCTCACTGCCTCATCGAGCTGCGGCACAACCTCGGCACAAATCAGTTCAGGATGGCTGGAGAGAAACTCTTTCCGCCCCTCCTCGTCCGTGAGCTTTGCGAGTTCCGCGAAAAGCTCTCTCGTCTGAGAATTCTTCTCCGTATTCAAACTCACACAAAGCCTGCCTTCTCAAGGCTCTTCCTCAGCCGTCCGAGACATCGTCCACGGATAAACCCAATTGAGCCAGTGGCAATTCCCAATCTGCCGGCGATTTCACGATAGGGGAGCGCTGGGACCTCGTAAAAGAGCATTTGGACAAGCTGGCGGCACCGAGGCGTGAGCTCCGTCAGGGCCTCACGCAGGGCCTGCTCGCGCTCCACCTGGCTCGAGATTTCTTGCGGAACTTCACCCAAACCCCCTGCGCCTTCGTCCTTCGCTTCCGACGGCTCTTGTGAGACGTAGTGCAGTTGGTCTCGTTTCCAGTGGTAACACTTGTGGGAAGTAACTCGGAGCAGCCACGCAGGCAGAGCCTCCGGCTCGCGCAATCGCGGCAGTTCGGAATGTAGCTCCAGGCATACCGCTTGAAAAATATCCGCGGCATCATCCGGAGATAGGCCGTATTTCAGAGGAATCGAATAGATGAGGTTTTTGAACTTGTCCACCAGGGCATGCCAGGCGTTTTCATTGCCTCTTAAGCATTCTTGGACTAAGTGGGCATTCGGCAACAGGCGTCCGCTGGATTCGGGTGTTTTGGTCCGCGCCCTGATCATCGGGTCTTGCCGGATTCCCCCTGGCGGAAAAAGAGCTCCTCCGCATTCCAAAGCGTATAGTCGTTCAAGTTGGCGGGCTGAAAATTTCCCAAACTCGTCTTTGCTCCAACTAGGACATGAGGACTCACCAAGCAAATCAGTGGCAGATTCTCCGCCACCAATTGCTGGACTCGATCGTACAGCCGCTTTCTATCCTGGTACTTGAGGGTGGTGAGCTGCTGACGCATCAGCCGATCGATTTCCGCTTCCCACGGCGCCGGTGGCGAGGTTCGGTGCAGCTTCCAGATGTGCATGCCGCCGTCCAAAAGCCACACGTTCCTCTCCGGATTTGGATCGGCGTCGCTGCCCACGAGCCCCAGGACACACGCCTCGTAATCGTAGGTTTCAAAAACCCGGTTCATCAACGCTCCAAACTCGAGAGGCACGATCTGAACGCGCATTCCAAGCCGACTCAAATCGTCTTGGATGATCGTCGCGATTTTCGCACGCTGGGCATTTCCCGCGCCGGCCGCGATGGTGAATTCCACCGTCTGGCCGCGGGAGTCGATCAGGGCGCCGTCACTTTTCCAGGAGAAGCCCGCCCCCCGGAGTAATTCCCGCGCCTTTTCCAATGACCTCGGAGGCTGAGGAACGGCGGAATTAAACCAGAGCTTGTTTCCGGGCGTCACTTGGTCCCAGAGCGGCGCTGCTCGCCCTTGATAAACGAGGCGGACAATGCCCTCCCGGTCGATCGCTGCCGAGATGGCCTGTCGGAAGTTGACCTGCCGGAACCAATCCTGTTTGCGAGTCATCTCGTCAGGTTGTCTTGAGGGGAGATCGTTCAGATTGAAAAACAGGAATTCGTACTGAAGCCCCGGCCCCAAATCAAAGAGCTTATAGCCTCGTGCCTGCTGATCGTTATGAAGGGCCGAAAAGTTCTCCGCGCTGAGCCGGCTGATGACGTCGACTTCGCCGGATTGAAACCGAATAACCTCGGCATCCTCGCTCGGAACGAACAGGAAGGTGATTCCGTCGAGATAGGGAAGCCGTCGATTTTCCCGGTCCGCCTTCCAGTAGTAGGGATTCCGCTCGAGAGTGATTCGCTGGCCGGGGACATACTCCTGAATTCGAAACGGGCCCAAGCCTGCGATCTGTTGCGGCGAGGTCGTCAGGCCCCAGGTCCCGGCGATTTTCCCATTTTTATACGACTCTTCAAGAAGGTGGCGGGGCAAGATGGCAACGCTATCAAATAGCCGCTCAGCAGCGGCATCGGCCTCCGCTAAATCAACTTGCACCTGGTAGTCGTCAATTTTGTGAACTGTTATCGGTTTTCCGCCCACCGTCAAGAGGTCGAGCTGCGCGGAGTGAACCTTGGGGTCCAAAAAAACTTGGAAAGAAAAAAGGACGTCGTCGGCATTAAAAGGCGAACCATCAGAAAATCGCAAGCCCCGCCGAAGTTGCAACGTATAAGTTTTCCCATCCCGCGAGACCTTCCACGATTTCGCCAGGGCCGGTTCCGTGCGCTGCGTGTAACGATTGATATGAATGAGGTCCGCCGCCATCAAACCGATCACCTGCTGGGAAGGAAGGTCTGTGGCGGTGACGGGATTGAGAGTTTTGGGCTCGGAGCGAAGTGATGCAACTAATTTGCCTCCAAAGCGGCCCGGCTCGCCGCCGGTGACCAGAACTTCTTCGCCCGCGTGAAGAGGTTGAGGGCCCTGAGCGCCGGCTGCGTTTAACAAACACGTCGCGACGATGATTGCAAACAGAGCGATTGCCATTGCGGTTTTTACATCCGGTCGTGTCCACTCTGTCGCGAAAGTTTTGGGGGACTCAGAAGCGTACAATCTTCACCTGCTCCTGGAGGATCTTACATAGCTGGTAGTAAAGCAGAAACACTGCGACCAACGCAAGTCCCGGAACAAACATCCACCCATAGGATGTTAAGACATAGTATTTTTGCAGGCTCGCCAGCATGTTGCCCCAACTGGGCACCGGCTCTCCGACGCCTAAGCCGAGAAACGACAAAGTGACCTCCGCCAGGATATACTGCGGCGCCAGAAGCGCCGCCTGCGTTAACAAGAGGCCATAAGCCTCCGGCAGCACGTGACGGCGCAAAAGGTAAAAATCAGAAGCCCCGAAACCGCGAGCCGCAAGAACATAATTACGCTCTCTTGCGCTTAGGACGACACCGCGAATCAAGCGTGCCGGCCGCGCCCAGCCGACCATTCCAATCACCAGAACCAACATCAGGAAAGCCTGGGTCGGTCGAATGTGCAAGGGGAGGAAAGCTCGCACGGCAAATAACAGGTAAAGCCACGGTAAAGCCAGGAAAAGCTCCGCGGAGCGCATAACGACATCGTCAACTAACCCTCCGTAAAACCCCGCTAGGGCTCCCAGAGCTAGGCCCAGGGCGAGAGAAACGGCTGCGGCCATCAGTCCGGAAAACAGAGAGATCTGCCCGCCGTAAAGCAGCCGGGAGAACTGATCCCGTCCGAAGTCGTCACTTCCCGCCAGATATATGCGCGCTGGTTCTTCGACCCCGAACAAACGCCAAGACGAATCGAATATCCTCGCGATTTTGTATCGCGTCCCGCGGACGAAGAAGCGGAGCGGAAAGGCTTGGCTTTGATCCTCGACGTAAGCGCCGAAGGTTTCTGGTCGCGGCTCCCATCTATAAACGAACGGCCGCAAGTGTAAGTGTCCTTGAGAGTCGACGAAATGAAACCGGGTAGGGGGCGCAAACGGCATAGCTCGCTCTTGGCTGGCGAAGTCGTATGGAGCAAAGAAGGGAGCCCAGAGCACAATCAGATGCGCGGAAACAAGGACGGCCAGGATCAACCAAAGTTTGCGATCTCGGATCACAGACTACTCCATTCGGATTCGGGGATCAGCAAGGTATAGAAGCAAATCCGCCAGGAGATTTCCCCCCACAAGAAAGAGTGTGGAAAACATGACGGCGCCGATGACAAGATAAATATCGCGCGCCAGAATCGCCTCCACGAGCAGTGGTCCAATCCCAGGCCAGCTCATAATGACCTCCACGAGCAATGAAGCGCTCAAGAGGGTCCCCACTGAGAATCCAAAGAGAGAAATAAGCGGATTGGCCGCCGCCGGGAGAGCATAACGAAACAACACTCGCCCCTCCGGGATGCCGTGACCCCGCGCGGATCGAATAAAAGGTGAATCCAAGGCTTCGACCAAAGCGGTTCGGATGTGTCGAAACAGGGTTGGAAGGGAGCCCAAGACGAGACACATTACCGGGAGAAATAAGTGGGCAACAGTGTCCTCGACCTCTTTCCATGCGTTCAGTTGCGAAAACCGGGCGTCATGTAGACCTCCGGTCGGGAACCAGCCCGTGCGGAGCGCGCACCAGAGCAGTACGAGGGCGAGCAGCAGATCCGGAATAGCCAGCAGTGAAGTGGTCCCCACTGTTAAGACGCGGTCCGGCCATTTGCCCTTGCGGGACGAACTCCACACGCCTAAGGGAATTGCGACAAGCCATGAAAGCAAGGCGGCGGTTGCGGTCAATAGAAGTGTGTTTTTCGCTCTAGCTACAAGCAACGGCGCGACGGGCGTGTCATAGGAAAAAGAAAAGCCAAACTCGCCGTGTAGAACCGACCGCAGCCAATGGAAATATCTTATGGGGAGGCGCTGATCCAGCCCGTACTTTGACCGCATCGCGGCCACGGTCGCTTGCGAAATCTGGGGATTCAGCCTCATCTGTTCGAAATAGTCACCCGGAGCAAGCGCGCCAAAAAGAAAAGAGAGCACGGAAACCCCGATAAGGAGAAACACGGTGTGGACCAGGCGGCGGAAAAAATATCGCATTTTAGCAACCCGCTTGGGGCGATTCTCACGCCGTTGATTCTAATCTTGGAACCGAGGCAATCAATTGCTGGGTGTAAGGATGCCGAGGGTTGTTAAACAATTCGGAGGTTCGAGACCACTCGATAATCCTCCCTTGGCGCATGACTGCAACTTCGTCGGCGATGTTGCTCACCAGTGCCAGGTCGTGAGAGATGCAAAGATAAGTGAGGGCCTGAGATGCTTGAATGCCCAGCAGCAGGTTTACCATTTGTGCTTGCATGGAAAGGTCCAGTCCGGCGAGGGCCTCGTCCAAAATAAGGAATTTTGGCCCGAGAACCAGAGCTCGCGCCAGTGCCAACCTTTGGCGCTGGCCGCCGCTAAATTCCAAAGGAGATTTGTCTCCCCACTGTGGCGACAATCCTGTTTGTTCCATCGCCGTTAAAGCTCGCTGCCTCCGGTCTCGCTTGGAGCCTTCCCCGTGAATCACGAGCGGCTCCGCAACGATCTCAACGGCACTGAGGCGTGGATCCAAGGCCGTTGTCGGGTCCTGAAAGACAAGCTGAATCTGCCGCCGCACCCAGAACCTCTCCTGGCTCGAGAGATCCAGGAGGCTTTTCCCTTCATACCAGATTTCTCCTGAGCTCGGCTCCTCCAACCGCGCCAGGCAACGTGCCAGAGTCGATTTTCCGGCGCCGGATTCCCCCACGACCGCTAGCGTGGAGCGAGCGCGGATCGACAATCCCACATGCGAAAGCGCCTCGACCAAGAACTTTTTGCGCGTGAGCCAGCGGCCCTGCGCGTACCGTTTGCATAGACCGCGGACGCGCACCAGCGGCTCCCCCGTTTGAAGTTTGTCGTCAGCCGCCATATTTGAAACAGCGGACTCTCTGCGAGATTTCAACTTGGACTTCCTGCGGTTCTCGCGCGGTGCAAACCTCCATCCGCTCCGGGCATCGCGGTTCGAATGGGCAACCTTGCATCAAATTGGCTGGATCTGGTGGGCTACCAGGAATCGTCGGAAGAACTCTGCGTGGCCGGAAAGCGCCTTCGTCTCCCCATTCAAGAACGCACCGCATCAAACCGGTAGTGTAAGGATGCAAAGGGCGTCGGAGAATTTGCGTCGTGTCGGCTTCCTCAACGATTCGGCCCGCATACATGACCAGGATGCGGTCTACCACCTTCGCCAAAATCGCCGGATTGTGGCTAATGAAAAGGAAGGCGATCTGAAAGCGTTCTTTCAGATCAATGAATAAAGTCAGCACTTCCGATTGGACCGTGGGATCGAGCGCCGTGGTCGGCTCATCCGCAATCACGAGTGCAGGTTTGCAGGCGATGGCCTGGGCAATCACCGCGCGCTGCCGCTGCCCCCCGCTCAGTTGATGGGGATAAGCATTGAAGATCCGGTTCGCATCGATGAAATGCAGTTGATCGAGTAACGCCCCTGCCTCATCGAGGCATCGCCGCTTTCTCCAGGGTCGATGGGCCCGAATCACTTCTGCAATCTGGTCTCCCACGCGCATCACTGGATTCAATGCAATCTCAGGCTCCTGGAATATGATCGAGATCGTTGCGCCACGAAGTTGCCGAAGCTGGCTCTCGCCAAGCCCCATAAGTTCAGTTTCACCAAGGAGAATGGAGCCGCGTACATCGCAGATGGTCGTCGGAAGCAGCCGAAGTAACGATAGTGCAAGTGTGGTTTTTCCACAACCCGATTCGCCAAGCAAGCCTACGGCCTCTCCTGAAGCGATGGTGAAATCAGCTTGATTTACGGCCGCAACTTCCGTCCCGCCCTCTGGCCGGTAACGAACCGTCAGACCTCGAACCTGGAGCAACGGGTCTCTCGATGACTGTTCCAAAGGCGCCTCCCTCCTGCACTGTCGGTTCATGTTCGCGCATGTCAGATACGTTTGCAATTGTTGCTGGATCTGGGGGCGATCGCCATACTCACTAAAACGACAGCTTTATTGGTGGCGGCAGCGAAGGGCTGTGCTTCGCCAAAAGCGGATCGCCTGTGAAAAACATCTTGGCCGACAGGCTCTATTCCATTTCGCCTCAGAATGAAATCAATTTGGGAAATTGTTTGGCGGAACGGTTTGAAAGGCGGCGAGGCTCGGTTGTCGATGGAACAAGAATCCTCCCACAGAGGGCGACCGTTGTGGTCGTTGCAGAAGGCTGGCTGAACTGGTTGAATTGCTCAAGCCGCCCGTCGGACGTAGCGATGGTGGAGACCTCCCACCTGCGGGAGTTCAACAATCTCTCCCCTCTCGGGCGGCTGAATGGCCCTCGGCTCAGGCGTGTCTTTGCCCAACCCTAAGTGAGTCCGGCTGCGGTGGTAATATTCAAGTTAGCTTTTCAAAATCCTTCGCAGATGTCCTTCTCCCAGCACGATCACATGATCCAGACAATCACGCCGGACCGATCCGATCGGCCCGTCCACGTAGGCCCGCTTCCAGGGGCTGGCCGGCGCGGAGAGCACTTCCTCGATGCTCAG
>Ga0137378_10003800_pt1 | contig 13035 bp, 9 predicted proteins | sample SagtaG_21_FD_104813 | JGI IMG/M metagenome (GOLD analysis project Ga0137378, IMG submission 104813) | Vadose zone soil microbial communities from Sagehorn Ranch, Mendocino, California, USA - Sage2_L_60_16 metaG | ecosystem: Environmental > Terrestrial > Soil > Vadose zone | place: USA... | reverse complement strand
GTTTTGAATGTGCCGTATTGGTACAGTTCCTTAAACTTCGTTAAGATTTTACCGGAAGTGGCAGACCTGCAGGTTCATCGCATGTTAGTTTGCGACGAGAGTCTCTCCGCGCCAGCAGCCTCGGTCGACCTGTCGGACCGTCCATCGATTGTAGTCGGGATCACTCATGCGCAGACGTGCCTGGTGCTGACGGGCCATCTTCGGGCGCTGCGCGACGCGGGATTTCGTGTGATTCTCATCTCCAGCCCAGGGCCATTGTTGGACAGGACCGCGGCGCAAGAGGGCGTGGAGTCGATTGCGATCGCGATGACGCGCGGCATCGCCCCGCTGTCTGATCTGCTATCGCTTTTTCGTCTATGGCGTGCGTTGCGCCGGTTGCGTCCCGACATTACTGAGTTCAGCACTCCCAAAGCCGGTCTGCTGGGAAACCTTGCCGCGATGTTGTGCCGGGTTCCTGCGCGAGTTTATGTTTTGCGCGGTTTGCGGCTGGAAACGGCCAGCGGCCTGAAGCGGCAGTTGCTGGGAGTAACGGAGCGTCTGGCTGCAGCCTGCGCGCAGCACGTGGTATGCAACAGCGAGAGTCTGCGCACGCAAGCTATCGCGCTGGGAGTTGCGCATCCGCACAAGCTGCACCTGTTTGGGAACGGCAGCAGCCACGGCGTCGATGTGGAGCGGTTCTCGCCCGGCCGCTCCAGCATCAGAGCCGTGCTCGGGCTGCCGCGTAATGCACGAGTGGTAGGTTTTGTGGGACGCTTGACGCGGGATAAAGGCGTACCGGAGTTGATTGAGGCGTTCGATGAGCTGCTGAAAGGCGACCCGGAACTGCGCCTGCTGATGGTGGGGTGGTTCGACGATTCAGAAGATGCGCTCAAGGATGATTTGCGTGCCTACATCGATGCCCACCCGCGGATTGTGCGGACGGGATTTGTGGCCGACACCGCGCCCTATTACCGGGCGATGGACGTAATGGTTTTGCCAACGTGGAGAGAGGGATTTCCCAATGTTGTGCTGGAGGCGGCGGCGACCGGCATTCCGGTGATTACCACCTTGGCCACGGGTTCGCGCGATGCCGTCTTGCCTGAGGTGACAGGATTGCTGATTCCGCCCGGCTACCCTGAGGCGATCACAGAAGCTGTGCGTAATCTGCTGGACGACCCTGTGCGCCGCAGGAGGATGGGGATCGCGGCGCGCAAGTGGGTCATTCAGCGTTTTGTGAATGTGCGCGTGCTGGGTATGTCGGTTGCGATGTACAAGAGCCTGTTGAAGGCTGCCGCTGCTAAAGACCCCGTCGCGATGATCAAGGCTGAGGCTGCTGATGCTGTTGTGGAAGGGTGACTTCAGTGGTTGTATCGTCGGCCAGCGGAATCTGGAGGGTGTGCGCGGCAGTTTCGGCTGCGCGCAGAGCGTCTCCGGGGACAATGCCGAGCGATAAAGTAGCTCCCACGGTGAAAAGCAACGCCGCGCCCACGGCTATACCGATCTGCGGCAATGGAACGCGACTTCTAGCGTCCTGATCGTCGGGACGCTGCGCGGCTGCAAAGGCGAGGCGCAGGTAATACGCCGAAGCCAGGCCGGAGTTGAGCAGACCGATGATTGCCAGCACGACGGCACCGCCGCCCACTGCCGCTGAGAAAGAGTAAAACTTCCCGAAGAATCCGCCGGTGAAGGGAATGCCGACCAGCGAGATGAGAAAGAAGATCAGGAGGCTGCCGAGAAGCGGCGAGCGATAGAGCAGGCCGCGGAAGTCGCGCACGAGTGGCAGGTGCTCGTCATATCCGCTGGCCAGTGTTACCACGGCGAAGATACCTACGTTCATGGCAGCATAGGCTGCAATGTAGAAAGCTGCCGCGGCAACTCCGGTGGTGCCGAGACCGGCGAACGCAGCCAGCAGGTATCCGGCATGGGCGATAGACGAATAGGCGAGCATGCGTTTGACGTTTTCCTGGCGCAATGCGGCCAGATTCCCCACGGTCATCGAGAGCACGGCGACTACCCAGAGCAACGGAGACCAGACGGAGCGAAGGGTGGGCAGCATCTCGTAGACCACGCGCAGCAGCAGGGCGAATACGGCTGCCTTGGGAGCGGTGGAAAGCAGCGCGACTACGGGAGACGGTGCGCCTTCGTAGACATCGGGCGTCCATACATGGAAGGGTGCGGCCGATACCTTGAAAAGAATGCCTACCAGCATCAGCACAAGCGCAGTGACCACCATGGTGTGATTCTGTGCGGCGGGTACGCGATGAGCGATTTCGTAGACCTGCGTCGAACCTGTGACGCCAAAGATCAGGGCAATGCCGTAGAGCAGAAACGCAGTGGCGAAGGAGCCGAGCAGGAAATACTTGATCGCGGCTTCAGGACCTTTGCCGGTCTGCTTGCGATATCCGGCCAGAACATAGGTGGAGATGGAAGAGATTTCAAGCGCGATGAAGACCACCAGCAGTTCGACAGCGCCGGTGAGAAGACACATGCCTACGGCGCCGAAGGACACCAGCGCATAGTACTCACCCTGGTGATGGCTGTCTTCAGGAAGAGTATCGAGCGCGAGCAGGATTGTAACCAGAACGATGCCGCAGATGAGGACGTGGAAGAAGACCGTGAAGGGGCTGGTTTCGACGGTGCCGAAGTAGGCTGTTCCGGTGGGAAGCCGAAGCTGATAAAGGCTTGCCCAGAGCGCCGCGGTGGTTCCGATAGCGGCGATCCAACCGAGCGGACGGCGCGCAATACCGGTGGCGAGTGTGGCGTCGATCAGCATCACGATCACGCCGGTGATGGTGAGGATGATTTCGGGAAGCAGGCGGAGGTTATCGTAGGGGTTCATTGGCCGGCCTCCGTATTCTTAAGTGCATTCGCCACAGGGGCCCTCAGAGGTAAGGTAGTGGTCCATCCCGTCTGTGTGGGGTGCGCGCTCTTTTCGATGGATTGCATCCAGATTGACGGCGCGAGTCCCATCACGAGCATCAGCACGGCGAGAGGAGCCAACACGGCGAGTTCTCCAAAGTTGAGGTCCACCCCAGGTTTGGAGGACGTCATGTTGCTTTCCGGTCCGTAGAACAGGTTCTGTACCAGCGAGAGCATATAGGCTGCGCCGAGGATGACGCTGATGGCAGCCGCGATGGCCCAGCCCCGGCTGACTCCGGTGAAGGTGCTGGACAGGATCATGAATTCGCCGACGAATCCATTGAGCATGGGCAGGCCGACCATGGCCAGAGCTGTGATGACGAAGAATGTTGCAGTGCGCGGCAACTTGCTGGCCACGCCTCCGTAGGATGCGATCTGGCTGGAGGCGTAGCGGGTCTCAAGCACGCCCAGCAGGACGAATAGAGCGCCTTCGATGACGCCCTGATTGAGGATCTGGTAGATGGCGCCATCGCGGCCTGTCAGTGTGAGCCCATAAATGCCAAGCGTGGTGAGGCTGAAGTGGCTGACGGTGGCAAAGGCGATCAGACGCCAAAAGTCGCGTTGAACCAGTGCGAGGCATGCGCCATACAAGATGCCGATGACGGTAAGCGCGATCAACAAGGGGGCGATGGCTCGCGTTTGCGCCGGAAACAGTGCGACATGGAAGCGGAGCATCGAGTAGAGGCCGAGCTTTCCGGCGACCACCATAGCGAGAGCCACGGGCGCTTCGCTGAAGGTTTCAGCCAGCCAGCCGTGCAGCGGAAAGATGGGCACCTTGACGGCGAACGCGAACAGAAACGCAAGGGCAGTCCAGAACAGCGGGCCGGCAGGCAGCGCACCGCTGGCGATGAGTAGCTGGAGTTCACTGAAGCTGAATGTGCCGGTGCGGGCGTAGAGCCACAGAATCGCGACCAGAAGTGGAGCCGACGGGATGAAGGTGAACAGGAAGAATTTGAGGGCTGCTTTTGGGCCATCCTTGCGGCCGTACATGGCGATGATGATCGCCATCGGCACCAGCGAGAGCTCCCAGAATCCGTAGTAGACCATGAGGTCGAGGGAGATGAAGACGCCGAACATGGCGGTCTGCTGCACCATGAAGAGCGCGTAATAGAGCTTGCGCCGCTCCTTGATGGCGTTCCAACTGGCCAGCACGCCGACTGGTGCGAGCAGGCCCGTCAGCACCACCAGCCACAGGCTCAGGCCATCGACGCCGACGTGGTAGAAAATCGCGGGGTTCTGAATCCACGGACTGTTGACTGCGAACTGGAAGCCGGGCCGGCCGACGACGAAATGCGCGGGGAGGTGGAGGGTGAGGCCGAAGCTGACGAGTGCGGTGAGAAGGGCGATCCATGCGGACAGCTTGCCGCGATCAGGTAGGATCGCGATCAGGGCTGCTCCGGCAAGCGGCACCAGCAGGATCAAGGTGAGAATCGAGTCATTGAGTGCGTTCATCTCTCACCACCCCATCCGTTTGATATCGATTCCATGCGAACCAAGAAGCACCGGCACCACCACAAGCAGCAGCAGGGCAGCGACGCCCGCAGCCAGCCATGCGGCGTACGAGCGCAGATTGCCGGATTGCCAGCGCTGCAGAATCGCGCCGGTGAAGATGGCGATCCCCCCGAGCAGCCAGGCGATGCCTCCAAGGATCGCGATGTCCACGATCCACTCGAGGACGAATTTGGACAGCGCCATGAGCGGCTTGACGATCAGGACGCCGTAGATTTCATCGATCCAATATTTGTTGGCGAGCAGGTTGTAGCCAGCGGGCACCGACGCTGCAAGTTTTGTTGGAGTTTCTGGATTTGCGCGGTAGAAGCGGTCGGCGATGAGCCAGCCAAGCAGCGCGACGGTGACAGCGAGGGCACTCAAGATGATTTCGAGATGCGGGGTGCTGGACTCCAGTGAGAGCGACCCGACGGCGGGAGAGAGATAAGCGCTGAACTTCTCGATGCCGATCCAGCCGCCGCCGACCGAGAGCAGAGCGAGAATCACGAGCGGGCCGAGCATCGACCAAGGGCTCTCATGCGGATGCACTTCTGGGTTCCGCGATGTGCCCATGAAGGTGAGATACCAGAGGCGGAACATGTAGAACGAGGTGAGCAGCGCCGTTACAAGGCCAACAAACCAGAGCACCTTTCCGCTGCCGCTCTGAAGAAAAGCGGCATAGAGGATGGCGTCTTTGGAGAAGAAGCCCGCGAAGGGGTAGATGCCGGCGATGGCGATGACGGCCGCAGTCACGGACCAGAAGGTGATGGGGAGATGTTTGCGCAGGCCGCCCATCTTCCGCAGATCCTGCTCGCCGCCCATACCGTGAATGACGGCGCCCGCAGCGAGGAAAAGCAACGCCTTGAAGAAGGCGTGCGTCATGAGATGGAAGATGGCTGCCGAATACGCGGCTACGCCGCAACCTAGGAACATGTAGCCGAGTTGCGAGATGGTGGAGTAGGCCAGCACGCGCTTGATGTCGGTTTGCACCAGGGCGATGGTGGCGGCGAAGATCGCGGTAGCAGCACCCACGATGGCGACGATGCTGAGCGCGAACGGCGAGCGGTCATAGAGCGCGTGGGTGCGCGCGATCATGTAGACGCCGGCGGTGACCATGGTGGCCGCGTGAATGAGCGCGGAGACGGGCGTGGGGCCTTCCATGGCGTCGGGAAGCCAGATGTAGAGCGGAAGCTGCGCGCTCTTGCCGGTGGCTCCGAGAAGAAGGCAGAGAGCGATAGCGGTGAGGATGCCGCCGGACCAGCCTGGATTCGCGGCGAGTTTGGCGGCGATTTCGCTGAAGGTCAGCGTGCCAAAGTTCGCCAGCAGCAGAAACATTCCGATGAGGAAACCGAAGTCGCCGATGCGGTTGAGGATGAACGCTTTTTTGCCTGCTCCGGCTGCGGTGGTTTTTTGGTACCAGAAGCCGATGAGCAGGTACGACGCCAGGCCCACGCCTTCCCAACCGACAAACATCAGCAGGGCATTGCCGGCGAGAACAAGCACCGTCATGAAGAACAGAAAGAGGTTCAAATACGAGAAGTAGCGCGCGTATCCTTCGTCGTCGTGCATATAGCCGACGGAGTAGATATGGATGAGAAAACCAACGCCGGTGACGACCAGCAGCATGATCAGAGAAAGCTGATCGAGCGCAAAGCTGAAGTCAATGTGCAGCGTGCCGGCATTAATCCACTGGCCGAAGGTTTCGACGTGCGGCAATGCGAGGCCCGCGGTCATAGACTTCGCAGCATTCAGCACGACGGCGAATGAGGCGAGTGGCGCCAGCAAGGCAACCATGGACACCAGAGACTTCGGCAGCCGTCGTCCCAGAACCCCATTGATCAGGAAGCCTGCAAACGGCAGCAGCGGAATCAGCCAGAGATGGAGAGAGCTGTTCATAGTTTCATCAGGTCGATTCGGTCAACGGCCAGCGTGGAGCGGGCGCGGAAGACAGCAATGATGATGGCCAGTCCCACGGCAGCCTCTGCGGCTGCCACGACCATCACAAAGAAGACGAAGATCTGCCCCTTCACCAAATGCCACTGATGCGCAAAGGTGACAAACGAAAGATTGACTCCGTTGAGCATCAACTCAATGGACATGAAGACAGTGATGAGGTTTCGCTTGATGAGAAAGCCGACAACGCCGAGCGAAAACAAGGTCGCGCTGAGCAGCAGATACCAGTTAAGTGGAATCACTTGCCGGTCCTTTCTGCGATGGCTCGGTCTGCACGGGCTGGGTCTGCGTTGCCGGGACGAGCCAGCGCGACTGCGCCGAGAATGGCGATGAGGATAAGCACCGAGGTGACTTCAAAGGGCAGTAGCAGTTCACGAAAGAGCACACGGCTCAGGTCTTCTGTCGATGTGATGGGGTCGCTGAGTGTGGCGGAGCCCATGCCCTGCGCTCGAAGGATCACGGTAGCAATTACGCCCAGCACGACTGCCACTGCGGGGAAGCCGAGGATGCGGGCCACGCCGCTGCCCATGGTGCGCTCTTCGCGGCTGGCGTTGAGCAACATCACGACAAAGGTGAAGAGCACCATGATGGCGCCGGCATAGACGATAATCTGCGCGGCCGCCAGGAACTCCGCACCGAGCAGCAGGTACAGCACGGCCAACGAACTCATCACCACCACCAGCGAGAGAGCGCTATTGATGGGATGGGTCTGGAGCAGGAGGTTGATAGCTCCCGCCAGGCAGAATCCGGCAAAGACGATAAACAGGATCAGGTGCATCGTTCCATCATTCACCCCAGCGACCAAACCTATCGCATGGGACACCGTTGTACGGGTAGAGGCAGGGCTAAAAGTCCCGCCGATTAAGGAGAGGCCGCGGAGCATAATCTGCTTCGGGAAAATCCTCTCCGATTGTAACCGAGCGCATCTCGCAGTTTGCATGAATTCGAATGCGAGAAGAGCATTGATTCACTACTCAAAGGCTCATTAACGCCGGTATGCAAGCCACAGGCTTGTTGCCACAATGTTCAATACGGCCAGTGGGAGCAGGAAGCGCCAACCGAAGTTCATCAATTGGTCGTAGCGGAAGCGCGGCAGAGTTCCCCGCACCCAGACGTACAAGAAGAGAAAGCTGAAGACCTTCAAGACAAACCAGAAGATCGGTATCAATGCGTGGACGAAGACATTTTGAGGCGCAGGAATCAGGTTGCCCAACGGGCTGGTCCATCCGCCGAGAAAGAGCAGCGTGGCCACGCAACCGACGGTGATCATGTTGGCGTATTCCGCCATGAAAAACATGGCGAACTTCATGGAACTGTATTCGGTGTGATAGCCGGCGGCCAACTCGCTTTCGGCTTCAGGCAGATCGAAGGGAGAGCGGTTTGTCTCGGCGTAGGCGGCCATCAGGTAGATGAAAAAGGCGACAAACTGGAGCCCGCCAAACAGGTTCCATGTCGCCATGCCTTTCGAAGCCTGGCTCTCGACAATCACGCGCAGGTTGAGAGAGCCGGCGCGCATCACGACTCCGACGAGGGAGAGTCCCAGCGCCAGTTCATAACTGATGAGCTGTGCTGAAGACCGCAGCGATCCGAGCAGGGAGTACTTGTTGTTTGAGGACCAGCCGGCAAGTGCGATGCCGTAGATGCCGATCGATGTGACGCCTAGAATCACGAGCAGGCCAATGTTCACGTCGGCGATCTGAAAGAAGTGAATTCCGCCGGGCCCGACGTTGGGCTCACCGAAGGGCACGACAGCGATGGAGATCAATGCGCAGCCCAGCGCGAGGATGGGAGCAAGGAGATAGAGCGGGCGATACACTCCGGTGGGAATGATGTCTTCTTTCAAAAAGGACTTGGCACCATCGACCAGCGGCTGCAGCAGGCCAAACGGTCCCACGCGGCTTGGTCCCCAGCGATTCTGGATGCGGCCCACCAGCTTGCGTTCGAGCAGTACGGTGTAGGCGACGCCCATGAGGAGCACCACCGTGACCACCACTACCTTGAGCAAGCTCCACAGAAAAAACTGCAAAATCGTCACTTGACTTCAGCCTCTCTTGCACCGGCATATTCTCAAGGGCTCAGGCCCCATTGATCCTGCCGAATTCATGTACGGGCTGAAGCCCGTACCTTTAAAAACTGCGAACTGAATGGTTTCCTAATCTGCCGCTGATTCTGCTAACTGATGCGATTGATGAACGTGCAGTTCGCGCAGACCTTCGCTGTAGCGGCCGAGGGTTCCCGAGGTGAACAAGCCATCGCGCGCTGCGAGTATCTGTGCGGGGCGGGCGTCGGTGAGCGCCGCGACGGGAACAAAGCCCGGCTGCGTCGGCACATCGTTTCCTGCGAATAGATTCAAGCGATCCAACTTGTAGGAAGGAACGAGCCGCTCGATCTCATCCAGCACCGCGAGCGGATCGAATGGGCTGGTCCTGGGCTCAAGGCCATTTGCTGTCAGCCAGACTGAGTGCCGATCGGCTTCGCCTGACTGCGCGCCGCGCGATTGGCCCAGGTCTGCGGTGACGCCGCTCTTGCCAAAGAGCACCAGCGTCTTCACGTCGACGCCCATGCTGCCTGCAAGGCGCACCAGGATTTCAAAATCGGGCTTGACTCCGGCGTGGTCGGCTGCCTTCTTCGCGAGTTGCACATCGCCGTAGGTGTTGGTCACGGTGCCGCTCTTTTCATAGAGACTGGCCGCTGGGAAGACGACATCGGCCAGCGCTGCCGTTTCTGTCATGAAGAGATCCTGCACGATGATAAAGGTGTTTTCGAGAGCGGCAGGTGAGACGCCGAGTTTCGCTACCGGATTTGCGCCCATGATGAGCAGTGCGCCCAGTTCACCCTGGCGTGCGGCATCGAATATCTCAGCCTGCGACTTGCCGGGTGCTGCGGGCATGCCGGGATATTCCTGCGCAAATGTGCCGGGGGCTGACACCGGCACATAGCCGGGCAGCAGATCGGGCAGCAGGCCCATGTCTGCCGCTCCGCGAGAGTTGGAGTGGTCGCCCAGAAACGCGAAGCGTACGTTACCGCGCTTCAGTCCCCAGTCAACCAATGCCGCGATCTGTTCGCCGCGGAATTCCTGACCAAAGATGATCAGCAGAGATTCTTCAGCCATTACAGCCTTGGCAAAGTCAGATTCGTTGCGATCGAGAATCGTGGTGAGATCGACGAAGCCGTTGGGAGGCAGGCCCTGCACGGCCTTCGCTTGGCGCTCGAGCTTGATCGCCTTTGAATTCGCGATATAAAGCCGCGCGTGGTTGAGGCGAACGTTGGTGCGCAGGTTCCAGGCCAGCAGCGGATGCTCGTTGGTGGGATCGCCGCCAATGAGCAGGGTGGCCGGGGCTGTCGCTGTATCGCGAAGACTGGCGACTATTCCTTGATGACCGGCTATGGCGCGGGCGAAGGTAGAGTAGTCCGCGGTGCGCTCGTGGTCGATGTTGTTGGTTTGAAGCACGGTGCGCGCGAACTTCTGGAGGAGATAATTTTCTTCGTTGGTGGTGCGGTTGGAGCCGAGAACGCCGATTGCCTGTCCGCCCTTGCTATCGCGAATGGCTTTGAGCTTGGCGCCGGCGAGGCGGAGTGCATTCTCCCAGGTGGTGGGCTCGAGCTTGCCTGAGGCGTTGCGGACGAGGGGTTTTGTCAGGCGCTCAGGATTTTCAACAAAGTCGAAGCCGAAACGGCCCTTGGCGCAGAGGAAGTCGCCGTTGATGCCGCTCCTGTCGCGGTTGTCGGCGCGAATGATTTCAGTGCCGTCGTTGGCTTGGCGCACGCCCAAGGTGACTTTGCAACCGTCAGCGCAATGAGTGCAGACGGTTGAGACGTGGTTCATCTCCCACGGACGCGTCTTGTAGCGATAGCTGCCGCTGGTGAGTGCGCCGACCGGACATGCATCAATGCACATTCCGCATTGTTCGCAGTCAAGATGGTCGCCGCCATTGGGAGCGATGACGGAGGAAACGCCGCGATTCTGCACGCCGAGCGCCCACACGTCCATGCCTTCGCCGCACATGCGAATGCAGCGATAACAGAGGATGCAGCGGGGCCGGTCGAAGTACACGGCGGGCGACCACTGCTGCTCTTCCCGATGTGCCTTGGCCTCGACGTAGAGACTCTCGCCGGCGCCGTACTTGAAGGTCATGTCCTGCAGTTCGCACTCGCCGCCGGCATCGCAGACCGGGCAGTCGAGGGGATGATTGCCCAGCAGCAGCTCGATGGTCGACTTGCGCGCCTGTGCGATCTCTTCAGACTCGGTGATGAAGACCTGGCCCTCGGCTACGGTGGTGGTGCACGCGGTCTGCAGCTTGGGCACTTTTTCCTGGCGCACCACGCACATGCGGCAGGCGGCCTGCAGGCTGAGCCCCGGGTAGTAGCAGAAAGCGGGAATCTCGATGCCCGCCTTGCGGCATGCCTCGATGAGCAGCGTTCCCGCAGGAGCTGTCAGCTTCTTTCCATCGACTGTGAAGGTTACGTCTGGCATTTTTTCCTTAAGCTGCCTGAGTGACTGTTTTCGGAAGCGCGACGGACAGCCACTCGACTACATATTGTTTGGCTTCGCGGGCCGGATCGAACTCGTCGAAGTTGACGATGGCGGAAGAAGCAGTTGGAATCGGCTCACGGGCAGAGGCAGTCTCGCTGAGGTAAAGCTCCATCCCTTCACGCATGTTGGCGCGTGTATCTTCAAGGGTATCGCCAAGAGAACCACACCCCGGCATGTCCGGAGCGAATCCGCTCCAGTTGTTTGCGCCTTGTTCGTAAACCACGAGATATTCGCGCGTCATTTCAGCCCTGCCTTCTTGAGGATACTGTGAAGCAATCCCTTTCCGATTTCCTTTCCAGCATGCATCGGTACGATCAATAATCCGGGCTTTACCGGATGCCGGAATTGCCTGTGACTTCCGGTCTGTCCTGTGCTGTACTAACCGTCTGCTTCGAGCATGCGAACGAGTTCTTGCGGTCTCAATCTTGCGCCTTTAAACCACGGCCAGTTCTACGTGTTTTGCGAACGGGCATGGTTTGCCGTTCAGGTGATCTTCAAACTCTTTGCGGAATTTCTTCACGAAGCCCAGTGTGGGCATTGCCGCTGCGTCGCCAAGTGGGCAGAAGGTGCGGCCCATCATGTTCTGGGCAAGGTACTGAATGTTATCGATGTCTTTCGCTGTGCCGAACCCGGCATGAAAGCGCGTGAGCGACTTCTTGAGCCAGTCAGTGCCTTCGCGGCAGGGAATACACCAGCCGCAACTCTCGTGCTGATAGAAGCTGATGGTGCGCAGGGCGAATTCGACGATGCAGGTTTGATCGTCGATGACAACTACGCCGCCGGAGCCGAGCATGGAGCCGGCTTTGCCCACTTGGTCAAAGTCCATGCCGACGTTTTCGATCTCTTGGGGCAGCAGGACAGGCGTTGAAGATCCGCCCGGAACGACGGCCTTGAGTTTGCGTCCACCACGGATGCCGCCGCCTACTTCGTAAATCAACTTCTTGAGGTTGTAGCCCATGGGCAGTTCGTAAACGCCGGGCCGTTCAATGTGCCCGCTGAGACCGAAGAGGCGCGTGCCGCCGTTGCGCTCGGAACCAACAGCCGCATAGGCCGGACCTCCCATCGCGATCACATGCGGCACCGTGGCGATGGTCTCGGCATTATTGATGACGGTCGGGCCGCCATAGAGGCCGACCACGGCAGGGAAGGGGGGCTTGATGCGCGGCACTCCGCGCTTGCCTTCGAGCGATTCCATGAGCGCAGATTCTTCGCCGACTTCGTAAGCGCCTGCACCGCTCTGCGTAATGATCTGAAATTCGGTATCGGAGCCGAAGATGTTTTTGCCGAGAAAGCCCTTGGCGTAGGCGTCTGCGACGGCCTTTTCCATGATCTCGAGCAGATAGCGATACTCGCCACGCAGATAGATGAAGCCGGTCTTCGCGCCGATGGCGAGGCCCGCGATCATGGTGCCTTCAATCACGGCGTGCGGATCGTGCAGGAAGATCAGGTGGTCTTTGCAGGTGCCGGGCTCGCTCTCGTCGCCGTTGACCAACACGTACTTGGGCTTGGCCGATTGCTTGGGAACGAACGACCACTTGAGACCGGTAGGGAAGCCCGCTCCGCCGCGTCCGCGCAGGTTAGAGGACTTCATCTCGTTGATGATCCACTCGGATCCTTGCGCGAGGCACTTCTTCGCGGCTTCGTAGCCGCCCAATTCGATGTACTTATCGATTGCTGCCGCGCCCATGCCGAAACGGCGCGTGACGATCTTCACTTCATCGGGATGCGAGACCAGCCTAGGCATTGGGGTTGGCTCCTTCCGCTTTGGCTTTGTCGCTGTAACGTGCCAGGATTTCGGGGACATGATCGGGTGTCACATCATCGTGGAAGTCGTAATTCACCTGAATGGCGGGCGCCCAGCAGCAGGCCCCGATACATTCCACTTCTTCAAGCGAGAAGATTCCGTCTGGAGTGACGCCCTTGTGGCCGATGCCCAACTCGTCCTGGAAGCGTTCGTACACATCATAGGCTCCGCGCAGCATGCAGCTGATGTTGGTGCACACCTGCACGTTAAACTTGCCTCGCTGCTTGGTCGTCAGCATGGAGTAGTAGCTGATGACATTGCGCACCTCGAGCTCGCTCAGATCAACCTTGTGCGCGATGTACGAGATGGCCTCTTGCGGGAGATAGCCGAGTTCGTCCTGGGTGTAGAGCAGCATGGG
>Ga0137378_10003796_pt1 | contig 13041 bp, 11 predicted proteins | sample SagtaG_21_FD_104813 | JGI IMG/M metagenome (GOLD analysis project Ga0137378, IMG submission 104813) | Vadose zone soil microbial communities from Sagehorn Ranch, Mendocino, California, USA - Sage2_L_60_16 metaG | ecosystem: Environmental > Terrestrial > Soil > Vadose zone | place: USA... | reverse complement strand
TCGGCGTCGCTGGCGTCGGCGGCCACCATGTCAGCCGTGATGTCGGCCGGCCCCGACCCTGACCGCGTGATGATCGCGACCCGGTGTCCCCGGCTGGCCAGATCCCGTGCCACGCCGCTGCCGACCGGGCCGGCACCCACCACGACGTGCAGTTCACTTGCTGTTCCGTTGCCTGACGCGTTCCCGTCCATGTCATCGCTCCGCTGTGTCCGTCGCTCGCAGCCGTTGCAGTATGCCGCTCTCATTTGCGAGCACTGCTCTTGTTTCACCAGCATGTGCTCAGGTCCAGCCAGTTGTCAAGAGCACCGCTCTGTTTTGTTGCTCATGCTCTTGTTTCGTGCCAGGATGCTGGAATGAGTACACGTGTACCTGCCGCGGACGCCGCAGCCGCCGGTCCCGTGCCGTCGGTGCCGCGCACCGCACGTGAGCGGGCCCGGGCCGAGATCACCAGCGAGATTCTCGATGCCGGGCGCCGTCATCTGGCCACCGACGGCGCGGCCGGGCTGAGCCTGCGCGCGATCGCGCGCGAGCTAGGGATGGCGTCGTCGGCCGTCTACCGTTACGTAGCCAGCCGGGACGAGCTGCTGACCAGGCTGATCATCGATGCCTATGATGCGCTGGGCGCGACCGCCGAGGCCAGCCACGCCGCGGTCGGCAGCGGAGACCTCCCTGGCCGGTTCTCGGCCGTCTGCCGGGCTGTCAGGGACTGGGCGCTGGCCAATCCGAACGAGTACGCGCTGATCTACGGCTCGCCCGTGCCCGGATACGTCGCGCCGGCCGACACGATAGGTCCGGCCAGTCGGGTGTCGGACCTGCTCGTTCAGATCCTGGCCGAGGCCGCGGCGCGGGGCATCGAGATTCCGGCCGCGGCGCGCGGCGAGCTCAGCCAGGCGGGCCGGGCCGCCCTGGCGCCGGTTCTCGCGGTGCTCCCGCCGGGCGTGACCGACACCGCGATCCAGGCCGGCCTGATGGTCTGGGCCGCGCTGCTCGGAACCGTGTCGCTCGAGCTCTTCGGCCAGTTCCAGAACGTCATCGGCGACAAACCAGGTGACCGTGACGCCTACTTCACTGGGTGCGTGACCCGCTGGTCCGCTGAGCTTGGCCTCGGCTAGGGCCAGCGCATGACGTCCCCGGGCGATACCCGCCAGATCCTGCTGCGCCGCGGCTTCGCGCTGGAGTACGTGACCCTCGGCTGGAACGCGGTCGGCATCGTCGTGCTCGGCTTCGCGGCCATCACCGCGAGGTCCGTCGCCCTGGCCGGCTTCGGCCTCGACTCGCTGATCGAGATCGGCGCCTTGACCGTCGTCCTGTGGGAGCTGTCGGGGGCCGGCGCCGCGCGCCAGCGTCGGGCGCTGCGCCTGATCGGCGCCGCGTTCGCGGCGCTCGCCGTCTACTTGGCCGTCCAGTCCACCTGGGTGCTGGTCGTCGGTTTCCGGCCCCGCCACTCGGCGGCCGGCATTGCCTGGACGGCGATCACGGCCGCCGTCATGTTCGCCCTCGCCTACGGCAAGTCCCGCACCGGCCGGGCGCTGCGCAACCCCGTCCTGGCCACCGAGGGGCGGGTGACCCTGGTCGACGGCATCCTGGCCACCGCCGTGCTGGCCGGCCTGCTGCTCAACGCCGTCGCTGGCTGGTGGCAGGCCGACCCGGCGGCCGGCTACATCCTCGTCTACTACGCCGTCAGGGAATGCCGCCAGATCTTCCTTGGCCAGCACTGAACCCGATCCCCCGGCGGGCGCCCGCTCCGCTGACCCGTCCGCCCGGCCGCTGACCGGCCCTCTGCCCCGCGCGGACTCTGACCCGCCCGGCCGCTGACCGCCCCTGACCCGCGCGGCCGCTGCCCGGCCCTCCGACCCGCGCGGACTCGGACTCGCCCAGGCCCCGACCCGCCCGGCCGCTACCCGCCCCTGAACCGCGCGGCCGCTGACCCACCCGGCCACCCGGCCCACGCGGACTCGGACTCGCCCGGCTGCTGACCCTGTCCGGAGCCTGACCCGCCCGCCCGAGAGCTGCACGACCCGCTGACCGGTCCCCTGGCGCCCCAGACCTCGCCCGCTGATCCGCCCCGACCCCCGTCGCGCCGGCTCCCGCCCGCTCTGAGCCTTATGTCCGGTTCACTCGCCGCTCAGCCAGTGCCGTCCAGGTCTTATCACGACTTCGTGTCAATTTTGCGCCCGATTTATGCCTCAACATGCGCTTTGCGCCAATCAAAGTCGTGATAAGCCGTCCTCGCCTTGCGGTGGCGGTCGCCGCGCCGCACAAATTGTCCCGTCTGTCCCGTCTTAGTGGTCTTAACCCGGTTTGTATTTCGGTCGGTGCGCCGGACGGTCTCAGCCGCGAGCTTTGGTGTCTGTCGCAGCCCGGGCGCGGGGCCAGCGACCGCCGCATCCCGGCGCAGAGCGCGAGCAACCCGGCACGGCACCCGCCCCAGCCGGTCGCACGCGGCCCCGGCCGGTCGCACGCGGCCCCAGCCGGCACGGCACCCACCCCCAGCCGGTCGCACGCGGCCGTGTCACCGCGCCTCATCAGCTCCAGATCATCGGGGTCAGCCGTCCAGGAGGTCCCGAGCGATCCGGACGACGAGCGCGAGCTTGGCCCGCTGCGCCTCGGCGGTGATCGCGTTACCTGCGGACGACGTCGCGAATCCGCACTGCGGGCTGACCGCCAGCCGGGCGGTCCCGATCTTCGTGGCGGCCTCCCTGACCCGGGCCGCGACCTCGGCGTCCGGCTCGACCCGGGACGTCTTCGTTGTCACGAGGCCGAGCACGACGGTCTTGTCCGCCGGGACCAGACCGAGGGGGTCGAAGCTGCCCGACCGCTCATCGTCGTATTCGAGCAGCAGCCGGTCCGCGTGCACGCCGCCGAACACCGGTCCGGCGATGGGCTCGTACCCGCCGGACACCAGCCAGCGGCTGAGCTGGTTGCCCCGGCACAGATGAAAGCCGAACGTCGCTGGACGGCCCGCCTCGATCACCGCGTTGTCCAGTTCGATCCCGTAGGACAGCCAGCGCGCCACCGGCCAGCCGCGCGCCTCGTAGAACGCCCGCCAGGCCGGGTCGATGAGCAGCGGATAATGCGGGGCATCCAGCTGGATGTAGCTGCATCCGAGCCGGACGAGCTCGGCGACCTCGTCGCGCATGACCTCGACGACATCGGTCATGAACGCGTCCAGGGTCGGATAAGCACCGGTGGACCGCTCCGGCGACCAGAGGTTGGCGAACAGCGTCGGGCTGGGCAGTGTGATCTTGACCTGGCGGTCGGTGCACCCGCGCAGGAACGTGAATTCCTCGGCCGCGAGGTTGCGCCGCTTGCGCAGCGGCGCAGTCACGGCCAGCTCAGGCGGCCGCTCGATGGTGGCATCACCCACCTGGTCGGAGTGCCATTGCCCCCAGAGCCAGGCTTCGAGACTGACGCCGGTGAAACCGTCGCAGGCGGCGGTGAGCTCGGCCTGAAAGGACTCGCGCTGCATCTCCCCGTCGCCCACGACCGGCAAGTCGAGCTCCTCCTGCAGGGCGACGACCTCCCGCACCGCCCGGTCCTCGGCCGCCTTGAACTCGGCGGGCGCCAGCTCTCCGCCCGCGTACGAGGCCCGGGCATCGAGCAGGTGCGCCGGGCGCAGCAGGCTTCCTACGTGTTCCACGCGAGCGGTCACCGTCATGCTCCAAGCCTGCCATCGCCGGGCCGGTCGTCGCGCACTGCGTCGAAAGCGCCTGCGAACAGGTAGCTGGTCGCCAGGCTCCGGTACGGCCGCCAGCGCTCCGCGATGGCCAGCACCTCGTCCTGAGTCGGCATCCGGTCGAGGCCGTACGCGGCGCGGACCGCCTTGCGGAGGGCGAGATCGCCGGGCAGGACGACGTCCTCGCGGTCGAGCGCAATGATCAGCACGCCCTGTGCGGTCCACGGTCCGATCCCCGGGATCTGGGTGAGCCGGGCGATAATCTCCTCGTCGCCGAGCCGACCGAGTGCCTCGGCGTCCAGCCTGCCGTCGGTGAGCTGCCCGGCCACGTCGCGCAGGGTGGCGATCTTGCGCCAGGACAGTCCGGCCTGGCGCAGGTCCGCCGGATCCGCCCGGAGCAGGCTGGCCGGATCCGGCAGCGTGCCGCCGAACAGGTCCTTGATGCGGGCCAGCGTTCGCCTGGTCGCCGGGACCGACAGCTGCTGGCCGGCCACCTGGAACAGCAGCGCGCCAAACAGGTCCATCGCCGGAAGCTCGGCCAGCCAGGCACGCGGATCGAAGTCGGGCCGCCCGTCGATCAGCCTGGCCAGCACGGGATCGGCGGCGCGGAGGTGACCACGAGCACGCCGCAGCCACTCGGCATGATCACCGCTATGCGGCGAGCTCGCGTGCATTGCCGGCATGGTGACACCCTAACGGGAACGCGCAGCTGGCTATCGGCAGCTGATGACTCGATGCTGCCCGCTCCGGCCGGGTTCCGCCAAGGGGCGGGGTCAGCTGGCCACCGAAGCGAGCAGCTCGGCACGGGCCTGTTCCACCGCGGCGAGGATCGCTCCGCGCAGCACCGGGCGGCCCCTGACCGCGCTCGGGACGACCTCGGGCTTGGCCGGACTGATCCGGCCAACCTCCGCCGCGACCCGGCTGGCCAGCTCGGCGCCGCCGGCCAGGCCCACCTCGCCGCCCAGGACTACGAGGCCGGGATCGAGCACCACCGAGATCGCCGCCACCCCGGTCGCGACCCGGCTGGCCAGCTCGGCGAGGAATTCGGCCCCGCGCCTGCCCGCCGAGGCGTCCACCGCGGCCTGGACCGCCCCGCCCGCCGAGGCGTCCACCGCGGCCCGGACCGCGCCTGCCGCCGTCGGCGCCTCGAACCCGTAGCTCGCCGCCAGCGGCAGCACCGCCTGCGCCCCGACCAGTGACTGGAACGCCCCGGTAGCCGGATGCGTGATGTCCTGCGGCAGCGGCACCCCCGGCACGGGCAGGTATCCGATCTCGCCCGCGGCGCCGCCCACGCCCCGGTGCAGCTTCCCGCCCAGCATTGTGGCGAGGCCGAGCCCGACTCCGATCCAGACCAGCACGAAATCGTCGACACCCTGAGCGGCGCCGGTCGCGCGCTCGGCCATCGCGGCCAGGTTGACGTCGTTCTCGATGGTGACCGGCCGCCCGAGCGCCGCTCCGAGCGCATCATGCACGCCCTCGTGCCAGGCGGGCAGGTTGACCGCGAGCCACAGATCACCGGTCCTCGGGTCGAGCACGCCCGGCGTCCCGATCACGAAAGCGCGCAGCGCCTCGGGAGAGATGCCGGCGGCCCCGCAGGCCGCCGCGATGGCCCCGCGCACGGTCTCGACCGGGTTGCCATCCCCGTTCGGGTCCACCGAGATCTCGGTGACGACCCGGCCGGTGACGTCGGCGACTCCCGCGCTGACCTCGTCGCGCTCGACGTGTATCCCCGCCACGAACGCGCTGGACGGCACGACGCCGTAGATAGCGGCGTTCGGCCCGCGGCCGCCCGCCTGCTCGCCGGTAACCTCGACCAGGCCGCGATCTTCCAGCCGCGCCAGCAGCTGGGACGCCGTCACCTTGGACAGCCCGGTGCGCTCGCCCAGCTGCGCCCGCGTCATCGGCCCGCCGGTGAGCAGCAGCTCAAGCGCCGCGCGGTCATTGAGTTCCCGCAGCAGCCTCGGCGTACCCGGCCGTCGGTCCATTCCGCCCCCTCCGCGAGTCGGTTGCCCGCCCGTCAGGTCGGCCAGCTGCAGGTCCGGGCGTGACGGCCGCGATCCGTTGGCCGCCCGCGGCCAGACCGGCCGGCGGTTCCGGCCGGGCCGGCGAGCCGCTAGCCTGTTCCGGCTTCCGGCCAGCTGTCCGGAAGCCAGTCCGCGGCGCGCCGCGCCCGGCTGACCCGAGCCGCCTGCCCGCCGGCGCCGGGGCCTGCGGGACGCAGGAACCGGGCCAGTGGTCTTTGTTATCTCAATCTTGCAACGAAGCCTATCTTATAGGAAAGTTTCCTGTTAGTTTCTGCCCAGACCAGACAAGCGGTCCCCCGCCGCAGCCACGACACCACGAAGGGCACGCGCTGACCCTCGAGGCACAAACCGGTCAGCCACAGCCTAGAGGCCGATTGCCATGCAACGGGGCCTGACGGAGGCGTCCGCCCGGAGGACGTCCTTCCTAGAGAATCCGGGAAGGGAGATCGAGCAGTGAACCTCACCAGATCGGCAGCAGCGATCGGCGCTGCCCTCGCGCTCGCAGGGGCCGCAGCAGCGTGCAGCTCGAGCAAGAGCCCGTCAGCGACCTCGGCGGCACCCGCCAAGCTGGTCGTGTGGCGGATGGGCGGCTCCGTCCCATCACAGGTCACCTGGATGAACGGCGTCGTCAAGCAGTTCCACACCCAGTTCCCGCAGTTCAAGAGCACCAAGGTGGTCGTGGACTGGATTCCGTGGGGCAACCGGGTCACCGACTGGACCAACGCGCTGACCAGCGGCAAGGGCGGCCCTGACATTACCGAGCTGGGCAACACCGACACGCCCGGCATCGCATCGCAGGGCGCGCTGGCCAACATCACGACCGACGTCAAGTCCTGGTCGCACGGGTCGGACATCATCGCCGGCAACCTGGCTAACGACACGATCGGCAGCAGCAACTTCGCCGTGCCGTGGTTCGGCGGCGTGCGGGGCATCTGGTACCGCAAGGACCAGTTCGCCAAGGCCGGCATCTCGGCGCCGCCCACCACCTGGGCGCAGCTGACCAGCGACGCCAAGCTGCTGATGAAGAAGTACCCCGGCACCTACGGCCTGGGCGCGCCGAGCAACTTCACGAACGGGATCGTCAGCTTCATCTGGGGCGCCGGCGGCCAGGTCGCCGTCCAGCAGGGCGGCCAGTGGAAGGCCGAGCTGACCAGCCCGCAATCCGAGGCCGGCATCAAGTTCTACGCCGACCTGTACCTGGCGCAGCACGTCTCGCCGGCCAAGTACATCGGCCAGACCGAGCTCGGCGCACCCGGCGCGACCTCAGGCGGTGCCGACGAGGACTTCGCCAAGGGCACGCTCGACATGTACATCGACGGGCCCTGGGCCAAGGCATCGCTGAGCGCGGTGAGCACCAAGTACGCGTCGCAGTGGGCGTCGTTCCCGATCCCGAGCGAGAGCGGCCCCAATCCGGCCCCGGCGTTCGCCGGCGGGTCTGACCTCGGCGTCTGGTCGAAGAGCCCGAACCAGCAGGCCGCCTGGGACCTGGTCACGGTGATGGACAGCCCGACCAATGCCACCACGTTCGCCAACGCCCAGGGCTTCTTCCCCGAGTTCACCTCGGCCCTGTCCGGCGGCGGCTACGCCAGCAACCCCGTCCTCTCCGGCTTCGCCAAGGCCGCTGGCTACACCCAGATCTCCCCGCTCAACTCGAAGAACTGGGCCACGGCCGATGCCACCGACGCGATCATCCCGACCATGATGAAGGCGCTGATGAAGGGCGCCCCGTTCGCCGCCACGGTGAGCAAGGCGAACACCGAGCTGCAGAATGTCCTGAACACCGGCAACGAATGAGAGCCCGCTAGCGTGCCTGACCAGCGCCTCCCTCCTCCGCGCAGCGATCAGGACCAGGCACGCTAGCGGTCCCGGCCGGCGGTCACTCCCCACCCAGGGCCGCCGGCCGGGACACAAGTGCACTCGGCGCAGAGCTTCTGGGCTCAGCACACCTGGCGAGAGGATGGTCCGGCGAGATGGCTGAGTTCGTCTGGCGGCGCGGGATCACCGAGCGGAACAGCTCAGCGATGGCCACCTTCATCCGGCGGCACAAGCTCGCCCCGTACCTGATGCTCGCCCCCGCGCTGGCCGGCATCGCCGCGGTCCTGCTGTGGCCGCTGATCCAGGTCGCGGTGTACTCCTTCCAGAACTACGGTCTCCCGCAGATCACCGGGGCCGAGCCGACCCAGTGGGTGGGGCTGGGCAACTTCACCGCGACGTTCACCGACTCGGAATTCTGGCTGTCACTGCGGCTCACCGTGCTCTTCGCGGCCGTCGTCGTGCCCCTGACGCTGATCGCGGGCACCCTGGTCGGCCTGCTGCTGAACCAGCTCGGCAAGAAGATGGCGGCCTTCGTCAGCACCGCCGCCCTGCTGGCCTGGGCCACTCCCCCGGTCTCGGCCAGCGTGCTGTTCTACTGGCTGTTCAACCCCGACGGCGGGCTGGTCGACTGGACGCTCAGCAAGCTTCCGCACTGGCTGGTCGGCAGCACCGCCTGGGCAGGCTTCAACTGGACGACGAGCGGCGCGCTGCCGGCGTATACCGTGCTGACTTTCCTGGTGATCTGGCAGTCATTCCCGTTCATTGCCGTGACGGTGCTGGCCGGGCTGAAGACGGTGCCGGCCGAGCTGTACGAGGCCGCCCGGGTGGACGGGGCGACGCCGTCCCGGGTCTTCAGGAAGATCACCTACCCGCTGCTCAAGCCGATCTTCCTGGTCCTGCTGCTGCTGTCGGTGATCTGGGACTTCAACGTCTTCACCCAGACCTACATCCTGACCGGGTTCCCCGGCAACCGGGACGAGTTCAACCTGTCGCTGTACATCTACGACAAGGCGTTCCAGTTCCCGCCGAGCTACGGCCTCGGCGGCGCGCTCGCGCTGATCTTCACGCTGATCCTGCTCGTCGTCACGGTCGGCTATGTCCGCGCCTCCGTCCGCCAGGGAGCGCTCACATGAGCAACTCCAGCGGCCGCGCCGTCACCGTGAAGAGATTTAAGAGCGTCAGCCTGAACGGAACCGGGGTGCTGGTCGCCCTGGTCACGCTGTTCCCGATCGCGTGGATGGTCTCCACGGCCTTCAAGCCGTCCCAGGAGATCTTCTCGCTGACTCCGCACCTGACGCCGACGCACCCCACGCTGGCCAATTTCTCCCAGGTCATCAGCGGCCAGGCATCCGGGATCGGCTCGGTCTGGCTGTTCTTCCGCAACAGCATCGCGGTGACGCTGGCGACCGTGCTGCTAGCCTCGCTGGTCTCGTTGCTCGCCTCGGTCGCCGTCGCCCGGTTCAGGTTCCGGTTCCGCGCCTCGGTCCTCGTCCTGCTGCTGATCGTGCAGATGATCCCCGGCCAGGCCCTGATCATCGCGCTGTTCCTCGACTTCAACCGGCTCGGCCTGCTGCAGAACCTGCTCGGCCTCATCATCGTCTACGCCGCCCAGGCCCTGCCCGTCTCGATCTGGATGCTGCGCAACTTCGTGGCGACGGTGCCGAAGGAACTCGAGGAGGCCGCCGCCATCGACGGCGCGAGCGCCCCGACGATCTTCTGGCGGATCCTGTTCCCGCTGGTCGCTCCCGGCCTGGTCGCGACCAGCATCTTCGCGTTCATCACGGCCTACAACGAGTTCATCGTCGCGCTGACCTTCCTTGGCCAGGCGCACACGGCCTACACCCTGCCGATCTACGTGACGTATTTCTTCGGCCGCGGCGGCGCGCAGTGGGGGCCGATCATGGCCGCCTCGACCATGTACACCGTTCCTGTCATGATCTTCTTCCTGATCGTCAGGCGCCGCCTGGTCGGCGGACTCGTCGCGGGGGCGGTGAAGGGGTGACATCCAAGATCACAGCCGACCCGTCGCTGGGCCGGCTGGCCGACGCGCTCCTGATCCCGCCGTTCCCGGGCCGCCAGGCGCCCGGCTGGGTGCTCGCCGCGCTAGCTGGCGGCCTCGCGGGCGTCACGGTCTTCGGCCCCAACATCGACGGTGCCGAGCAGCTCGGCGTGCTGATCGCCAGGCTGCGTGCAGCAGCGGATGAGCCGGTCATCGCGATCGACGAGGAAGGCGGTGACGTCACCAGGATCGCCCACCGGACCGGCAGCCCGTACCCGGGCAACGCCGCTCTGGGCGCGGTCGACGATCCAGCGCTGACCCGGGCCGTCTACCAGGCACTCGGCGCCGACCTCGCGGCCCTCGGCGTGAGCCTGAACCTGGCGCCTTCTGTCGACGTCAACACCGAGGCCGGAAACCCGGTCATCGGGACCCGGTCATTCGGCGCCGATCCCCAGCTCGTCGCGCGGCACGCCGCCGCGGCGGTCACCGGTCTCCAGTCGGCGGGCGTGGCCGCGTGCGCCAAGCACTTCCCTGGCCACGGCAGCACCAGCATCGACAGCCATCACGCCGTGGCGACCGTGACCGGCTCGATGGAACTGATTGCCGCCCGGGATCTGCCGCCTTTCGTTGCCGCCATCGATGCCGGCGTGCGGGCCGTGATGCCCGGTCACCTGCGGGTTCCCGGCCTGACCGGTGAGCTGCCCGCCTCGCTGTCGGCCGCCGCCCAGGCCGGACTGCTGCGCGGCGAGCTCGGCTTCGACGGCGTTATCGTCTCCGACGCCCTGGAGATGCGCGCCGTCAGCGGCCCGTACGGAATCCCCGAGGCGGCCGTGATGGCAGTGGCGGCCGGCACGGACCTGCTGTGCCTCGGGCGGGACCAGGACCAGGCGGCCTATCTCTCGGTCAGGGCGGCGCTGGTAGCGGCGGTGCAGTCCGGCCGGCTGCCCGCGTCCAGGCTCGAGGAGTCGGCGGCGCGGGTCGTCGAGCTGCGCCGCTGGGCGGCCGGCGCGCGCTCGGCGGCCGGCGCGCGCTCGGCGGCGGGCGTGCGCTCGGCGGCGGGGCTCGAGATGGGAGCTGGTGCCGGGGCCGCAGGCGCGGACGTCGGGATGATCGCGGCCCGCCGGGCGCTGCGGCTGGACGGCTCGCCGCGGCCCATGCCCGATCCGGTCCTGGTCGAGATCGTCCCTCCGCCCAACATCGCCGTCGGCACCGTGCCGTGGGGCCTCAGCGGATGGGTTGCCGCCGACCGCGTGCACCGCGTCAGCACCGAAGCCGGCCCGGGCTCGCCGGCCGGCGGCGGCCCCGCGGACCGCGACATCGACGGCATCCTGGCGGCCGCGGCGGGGCGGCCGCTGCTGATCGTGGTCCGCGATGCGCACCGGTACCCGGCCGCCCAGTCGGTCACCCGCGCTTTGCTCGCGGCCCGGCCCGACGCGGTGGTGATTGAGATGGGTCTGCCGGTCTGGCGTCCCCCAGCGCGGGCATATCTCGCTACATTTGGTGCTACACGTGCGAGCAGCCGGGCCGCTGCAGAGATACTTGGCCTGACTTCGGACCTGACACAAGAGGTGAGAGCCCATGGGCCAGATCGTCCTTGACCACGTCACCAAGGTCTATCCCGGCGGCGTGAAGGGGATCGACGACCTGAGCCTGGATATCTCCGACGGGGAATTCATGGTTCTCGTCGGGCCATCCGGCTGCGGTAAGTCGACCGCGCTTCGCTCGATCGCCGGGCTCGAGGAGATCACCTCGGGAACGATCTCGATCGGTGCGCACGTCGTGAACGACCTGCCGCCCAAGGACCGCGACATCGCGATGGTCTTCCAGAACTATGCGCTTTACCCGCACATGACGGTGGAGCAGAACCTGGCCTTCGGGCTGCAGCAGCGCAAGACGCCGAGGGACGAGATCCAGCGGCGCGTCACCGAGGTCGCCGCGCTGCTCGGCCTGGACGACTACCTCAAGCGCAAGCCGGCCGCCCTGTCCGGCGGCCAGCGCCAGCGGGTCGCGATGGGCCGGGCGATCGTCCGCGAGCCCAAGGCGTTCCTGATGGACGAGCCGCTGTCGAACCTGGACGCCAAGCTCCGGGTGTCAATGCGGGCATCGCTGTCTCAGCTGCACGAGCGACTCGGCGTTACCACCGTCTACGTCACGCACGACCAGGTCGAGGCGATGACGCTCGGCCAGCGGGTCTGCGTCATGCGGGACGGCAGGCTCCAGCAGGCCGACAGTCCGCAGGCGCTGTTCAACGCGCCGGTCAATCTCTTTGTCGCCGGGTTCATGGGGTCACCGGCGATGAACTTCGCCAGCGCCCGCCTCGTCCGCGACGACGGAGCGGCCGTGGTGTTCGCCGACTACCGGCTGCCGGTACCCGACGCGGTACTGGCCGCCCGGCCCGGCCTGGCTGACTACTTCGAACGTGAGGTCATCCTCGGCATCCGGCCGTCGGACTTCGAGGACAGCGACCTCGCCGACGAGACCTGGCCGCGGCTGGGGGCCACCGCGGACGTGACGGAGGCGCTCGGCAGCGAGCTGCACGTCCTGTTCAGGGTCAACGCCCCGCCCGTCAGGCACGCGGCACTGGGCGACGCCGTAGCGGTCGAGGGCGAGGAGGGGGCGCTGCCGCTCACGGCGGGCAAGTCCCTGTGGACGGCGCGGGTTGCCGCTCGCAGCAGGATCGCCTCCGGCCAGCCGGTCGAGCTAGCCGTCGACACCTCGAACCTGCAGTTCTTCGACACCGACTCGGGCCTGTCGATCGGCCACCCGCAGGCCCTCGCCGCCTAGCGACGCCGACACCGCTCCCGCGACGCCGGAGGCCGCTCCGACCCGGCGGTTCGGGCCAGACGGCCCCGGCATTGGGCGCCCCCGCGCGCCTAGGCGCTCAGCGGCTTAGCACGGCGCACAGGCAGGCTCGGCTACGGACCAAGCGCTACCTGAGTTGGGCCACGTTTCGGGGTTGTTGCCCTCTGCGCTCCCCTGACCTGGCGCTATGTCGCTCAGACCGGCGAGAACTGCGCACTAACCCAGCCTGTTCCGAGCGGCAGAACGGCCCTCAGCGCCAGGCGGTGCCGTTCCAGTGCAACATCAGCGTTTTCGCGTCCGTGCTCTCCGTGCTGCCGACCGCCCAGGCGCGGCCGGACCGCGGTATGGCGGCGACACCGTTCAGGAAGTACGCCCGGCTGGGGGCGCGGGTCAGTTCCTTCTGCTTCCAGGTGTGTCCGTTCCAGTGCAGCGCCACGGCTTCGCCGCCACCACCGCCCACAGCCCAGACATTGTCCGCCGATGACGTGCTGACGGCGAAGAGAGTGTTCCGGATGCTGGCGCACGTCCACCTCCGGTGGGCCGCCAGCATTTCTGCAATCGCTTGCAGAGACGGAACCTGGCCGCTGGACGCCGGCCCGCGGCTTGTGGCACTGAGCGGCCGGGCAGGCCGGGGTCGCGTGGCGCTCCCTTGGCCAGCGCCGGCCGATGGCCTAGCATGTCAGTCATGCACCGACGCTCGTGCCTGACCTGGTGGCCGTCCTAGG